>ERZ650302.2216-NODE-2216-length-10500-cov-7.315270_pt1 | contig 10500 bp, 12 predicted proteins | sample MGYA00376238_ERZ650302 | MGnify/ENA primary metagenome ERZ650302 (study PRJEB26733, sample SAMN07839298) | wastewater metagenome | biome: urban; feature: wastewater treatment plant; material: waste water | place: USA: North Carolina | collected 2016-04-28 ... | reverse complement strand
GGGGCAATTTTGCGTTTAAGACCAGTACTGATGACCGCCTGTGTTGCATCGCTTGGCTTTGTCCCAATGGCATTGGCAACCGGAACTGGGGCAGAAGTACAGCGGCCTTTGGCGACTGTTGTGATTGGAGGGATTATCTCATCGACCCTGCTGACATTGGTTTTATTGCCGGTTCTGTATCGATGGATAAATGAAAAGAAAGTTTCTTAATACAATAGGTTAATCAATTTACAGCAGAGATATTGGGTTTATATCCAGTATCTTTGCTAATCAAAAATATCGTAATGAAGGGCATGATAAATTTTTTTCAAATTTAATAGATTTGTTCAAAAGAAGGATTGAATGGCAATTTATACATCACAAAAAGGATGATGCTGTAGTAGATAAGATTAAATTTCAGCCCATTTTAATAGCGTTTGAAGCTGTTCTTTTGGGCTGCCATAATTGAGCCCAAATTCACATTCCTTAATAAACAATGGAAAGGCATTTCGATCAATACCATTATATTTACGCAGCACGCTTTTCGCTTGATTCCAAAAATTTTCGATTCCATTAATATGATTTTTCCCATTTGCAAAGTGAGTAGAATGATTAATTCTATGATGGCAGAACCCCGCAACATCTAGAGCATTATAACTACGCCATTGATCAGTATACACGATACCATCAGGTGTTATTTTCTTTGTAATAACAGGCATTAAGGTACTGGATTTAGTATCTGAAACAATAACGGTATAGACCTTTCCATTACGCTTTAATAATCCAAAAACTATCATTTTGTCCGCAGCACCACGACCACGCTTACCTTTACGAGTACCGCCAAAATAGCTTTCATCTAACTCAATCTCACCATCAAATAATTCGAGAGCTTCTATCTCTAAATAATAAGCAATAATTTTACGAACTTTAGTAAAGAAAAGAGCCGCCGAATTATGATGAATTTCTAATAAATCAGCAGCTGCTCTTGCAGTTACACCGAGCACGAAAAACTCTAGCAATTTTAATTGAGTTTTCTTACTTAATTTACAATTAGTTAGTTTCATTTCCATAGATTAACATAATGCTAATCTAGTACAGCCCCTATAATTATTAGTTTAAATTAAGCAGCAATAGCGTGTTGATGAATTTGAATGACTTGTTGTTGTGGATTAATCTCAAAAATGACTTTCATCCCTCGTTTTAGTGGTATTTTTTCTTGCCAACTGCAAAGATGGAAAGGGTATCGAATTGTGTCTTCGCCACAAATCACACCACGTTGCGTAAGGGTTGAATAATGAAGAATAATTCCAATCATATTGTATATCCGCGTTATTATGATGAATGAAATGTATTGTGAGGGATGGTATAGACAGGGGTTGTCATTTTAATAATAAAATTTAAAAATTAAGAAAAATATTTCACTCTGACACAACCTGTCAAACAGCTTTTATATATTGAGTCTGTTACTTGTATGGGAAGCAGATGATGGAACAAAATCTTAATCAAACAGAAACTTTAGCTCATGAGTGGTTTTATGAGAAAAATGGGGAACGTATTGGAGCAATTTCTCAATCACAAATGATTGAGCTTATTCAAACAGGAGGGTTGCATCGAGATACAGCAGTATGGCGAAAAGGTTTAAATGACTGGATAACTTTAGAGAAAACTGAGTTGAATCAGTTTGTTGATCGCACTCTGCCACCACCATTAACAGGTCAGCATGTAAATAATACAATGGTGTGGATATTGGCTTTTGCACCCATTTTAGGACTGTTTCTGGAGTATTTTGTAGCAGGCATATTCTCTGGGGGAAATGTCGAATTAGCGACATATAAAGTTGAAGAGGGCTATTATTTTGTGATTACCATTGCTTTAAATATTATGCTTTCCATTCTGGATGAAAGAAAGTTAGAAAAAGCTGGGGTGAAAACAGAAAAATTCAAAGGCATGGTGTGGTTAGTGCCTGTATATTTATTCCAGCGTGCTAAAGCGCTGGATCAAAGTCTGGCTTATTTTATTGTGTGGATTGTTTGTTTTCTCGTGGCAAACTACAGTTGAATTAAAATTATAGATAAATAACGCATTAAGAGGTTGCTTAGGCAGCCTTTTCCCAATTTTAAATATTTTCAGACATAAAAAAACCAGCATTAAGCTGGAATTTTTAGCACCATATTTCATTTGCTGAAAAATGGTGCCCGAGGCCAGACTCGAACTGGCACGCTTTGTGGGCGGGGGATTTTAAATCCCCTGTGTCTACCGATTTCACCACTCGGGCTTTACCAATGGAGGCGGAGGTCGGAATCGAACCGGCGTACACGGAGTTGCAGTCCGCTGCATGACCACTCTGCCACCCCGCCATCTCTTGGTGATGCACATATTAGCAATCTTTAGGAAAAAAACAATAGTGTTTCGGGTGAATATGCACATAAAAACAACATCTAAAAGAATATTGGACAAATTATCATGTATCATTTGCATACTTATCTAATTAGTAAGCGCTTACTTATACTCACTTGGGAGATACGCTGTGGCATTGGTTTTAGACGGTCGTGCATTGGCAAAACAAATCGAGGCGGATTTGTTGGTACGTGTAGAGGCATTAAAAGCAAAAACGGGGCGTACCCCAATTTTGGCAACCATCCTTGTCGGGGATGATGGTGCATCTGCAACTTATGTGCGTATGAAAGGCAATGCTTGCCGTCGTGTGGGAATGGACTCACTTAAAATTGAATTACCAAAAGAAACCACCACAGCGCAACTTCTGGCTGAAATTGAAAAACTGAATGCCAACCCTGATGTGCATGGCATTTTGTTGCAGCATCCAGTGCCTGAACAGATTGATGAACGCGCATGTTTTGATGCTATTTCACTAGAAAAAGATGTGGATGGGGTAACTTGCCTTGGTTTTGGTCGTATGGCAATGGGTGAGTCTGCTTATGGCTCAGCGACGCCAGCAGGCATCATGACCATTTTGCAGGAAAACAACATTGAAATCGCAGGTAAACATGCGGTTGTGGTGGGGCGCTCAGCCATCTTGGGTAAACCAATGGCGATGATGCTGTTACAGGCCAATGCGACAGTGACGATTTGCCATTCACGTACCCAGAATCTTGCTGAGCTGGTTAAACAGGCAGATATTATTGTCGGTGCAGTCGGTAAGGCTGAACTGATTCAGAAAGACTGGATCAAGCAAGGTGCGGTTGTGGTTGATGCTGGTTTCCATCCTCGTGATGGCGGCGGTGTGGGTGATATCCAGCTTGTTGGTATTGAAGAAGTTGCATCTGCCTATACACCAGTGCCAGGCGGTGTTGGCCCTATGACGATTACCACATTGATTCGTCAGACCGTTGAAGCTGCTGAAAAAGCTTTGGATTAAATTCCCCCCTAACCCTCTCTTTATGAATATAAGTGTCTACACAAGTTTTAATATGTTGATTTATCTGATTTTTAACCCCTCTAAATCTCCCCTTTAAAAGGGGAGACTTCCTGTGAATCTTATAAGGTCTTGATTCAAATGATGTTCCTCCACCTTTTTAAGGGGGGTAGGAGGGGGTTACAGATATGTAGACACCTATGCTTTATGAAAGAGGGGGATTGTATAGAATTAAAGAAATATGAGCTGTACTTTTCAATTTGCCAAAGCACCTGCGCAATTGCTGAAAGCGTTGCATGAAGTTATTCCAAATACAGATTTATTGGCGCAACAGCTTCCTGAAACGCCAATTTCCCTATGGCTGATTCCACCTGTTTTCCCAACTGAGCGTCTGGATGATGAAGTCATTCGCCGTATCTGGAATGAAACGCCATACTGGATTTTCTGCTGGGCCTCAGGTTTGGCAATGGCGCAATGGTTATTGGCAGAACCGCATCATGTTAAAGACAAGGTGGTGCTGGATTTTGGGGCGGGTTCAGGCGTGGTTGCCATTGCCGCAAAATTGGCTGGGGCAAAGCGGGTCATCTGCTGTGATATTGATCAGGTTAGCTTGGAATCATGTCGTGAAAATGCCTTGCTAAATAATGTCGAGCTGGAGTATCTGGATGATTTGTACAAGTCGGAACAGGTAGATGTGTTGCTGGCTGCGGATGTGCTTTACGATCAATGTAACCGATTCTTTCTGGATGAGTTTTTAAAATTCGCACCAGAAGTCTGGGTAGCGGATAGTCGGGTTAAAAACTTTAGTCACCCTAAATATATGAAGATTGATGAGCGCAGCGCAACCACCTGGCCTGATCTGGATGAAGCCAAAGAGTTTCGCAATGTCAGTTTTTATAAGACCTTATAATAAGTACGCAGATAAAGCTAAGGTGGTTTAAATCAACCACCTTATTTTTAACCATTATGAACAGGTATAGCGAACCACTTTCAGTGTGGTTGGGCGTGTTTCCAGTGCCTGACGTGTTGCGTAGCCCTCAGTGTTGTTTAAATCAGGTGAGTTGGATAGACCAAAAGTTGCACGGCTGTTGCCAAGTTGCACCCCATATTGTTCCTGTTTGGTTGGGTTCATAATTTCATTGGAGCTAAGTATCGAAATTTTGTAGGTTTTTTCCATCCCTAGCACCTGTTTACAGGCGTGCTGTAGCTTTTTCTCATCCACATCACTGTTGCCACGTGCTGCCAAGGTATAGGCTAGTGTTGCCGAAGTTGGCGTTTTATTTTCAATTTCATAACCTGTCACACCATTGTACTGATGTGGAGTGCTTTGACATGCCGCAACCAAAAGTGTACCGCTCACAATAATCAATAAATTAGTTTTTTTCATATTAGTGGTCCTATTATTTCTAGTCTTAGTATCGCATAAATTAGATTTTGTATTGTGATGAATCTTTAAAACCCACGCTGTTCATCGTGATTTGGGTTCAAAATGAGAGAAAGAATTTTCGTTTTCGAACAATTTTGCATATAATCGTCCAAGTTTTTTATTTTTATATACAAGTTGTTGCTGTATCGCAGTGTTGAGGCCCATTTTTTTAATAGGTATTTCATTTATTGCTTTGATACATAAGGCAAGTCTGAATAGGTATGCCATGATCTCTACAGATAGTCAAAAAAAATATGTGGTTGCATTTGACCAGGGTACAACCAGTTCACGTGCAATCGTGTTGGATCACGATGCAAATGTTATTACGATTGCCCAGCGTGAGTTTACCCAAATCTACCCACAACCAGGCTGGGTTGAGCATGACCCAATGGAAATCTGGGCAACGCAAAGTGCGGTGTGGGTTGAGGCTTTAGCACAGGCAAGTATTTCAAGCGACCAGATTGCCGCGATTGGCATCACTAACCAGCGTGAAACCACAATTATCTGGGATAAAAAAACAGGTAAACCGATTTATAACGCGATTGTATGGCAGAGCCGCCAAAGTAATGAAATCTGCAACCAGCTTCGTCAGGACGGCTGGGATGAGTATGTACGTAAGGTCACTGGACTGGTGATTGACCCATATTTTTCGGCAACCAAGATCAAGTGGATTCTTGACCATGTAGAGGGCAGCCGAGAGCGGGCAGAACGTGGCGAGCTGTTGTTTGGTACAGTGGATACCTGGTTGATCTGGAAACTGACCAATGGTCAGGCGCATGTAACTGACTATACCAATGCCTCACGTACCATGCTGTTTAATATTGAAACATTGCAATGGGATGATAAGCTGCTTGAAGCCTTGAATATTCCTAAAGCCATGTTGCCTGAGGTGCGTACTTCTTCTGAAATATATGGGCATACCCATACCATCAGTGGTCAGGAAATTGGGATTCCAATTGCGGGAATTGCAGGGGATCAACAGGCGGCTTTGTTCGGTCAAATGTGTGTTGAGGCGGGACAGGCAAAAAATACCTACGGCACAGGCTGTTTCCTGCTGATGAATACAGGTAAACGTATTGTTCAATCTGAACATGGTTTACTCACCACGATTGCATGTGGGCCACGAGGTGAAGTGAACTATGCCCTGGAAGGTGCGGTATTTAATGGTGGTTCATGTGTGCAATGGCTGCGTGATGAATTAAAGGCCATTAACGACTCGCATGACTCGGAATATTACGCAACCAAAGTGAAAGACAGTAATGGCGTTTATGTCGTTCCTGCATTTACGGGGTTGGGTGCGCCATATTGGGACCCAACCGCCCGTGGTGCGATTCTGGGAATTACCCGTGGCGTGAGTATTGAGCATATTATTCGTGCAACGCTGGAATCCATTGCTTATCAAACCCGTGATGTACTGGATGCCATGCAGCAGGATTCGGGTGAGAAGTTACGTACACTTCGTGTAGATGGTGGTGTGACTGCCAATAACTTCCTTATGCAGTTTCAGGCGGATATTTTATCGACTTTGGTTGAACGTCCAGCCATGAAAGAGACCACAGGTATGGGGGCGGCATTCCTGGCAGGTTTAGCCGTTGGTTTCTGGTCTGATTTGAATGAATTGAAGAGCAGAATGACCATTGAGCGAACATTTACACCCGCGTGTAGTCAGGATGAAACCGAAAAACTTTATCAAGGTTGGTTGAAAGCTGTGGGACGTACACGTGACTGGGCTTAAAATTAAGGTAAAATAACGCCATTCGTAATTTAAAATAACTTAGGATGGATGAGCATGAGCTTGATCCTACGCCAACAAAAAACCCTCGAACTGGTGAGAGAGCGTGGCTATATCAGTATTGAAGAGCTTGCTCAATATTTTGATGTCACCCCCCAAACCATCCGTCGTGATATTAATCAGTTGGCGGATGAGGGCTTGTTGCGCCGCTATCATGGTGGGGCCGCACATGATTCCAGTGTTGAAAATACCGAATATACGATGCGTGTCGGCTATATGCTTGAAGAAAAGCTCAGGATTGCAGAGGCGGTGGCTGCTGCTGTACCTGACCATGCGTCATTATTCATTAATATTGGAACGACCACGGAATCGATTGCCCATGCCTTGCTCAACCATACTGGGCTGAAGATCATTACCAATAACCTGAATGTGGCCAAAATTCTCAGCACCAAGGAGGATTTTGAAGTACTGATTGCCAGTGGTCGAGTTCGCCCTGATGGTGGAGTGATTGGTCAGGCAACGGCTGATTTCTTTAAGCAGTTTAAGGCGGATTATGCGCTGATTGGGATTAGTGGTATTGATGAGGATGGCACTTTGCTGGATTTTGACTTTCAGGAAGTGTGTGTGTCACAGGAAATCCTCTCAAGTGCACGTCAGGTTTTCTTGGCGGCGGATAGTAGCAAGTTTGGCCGTAATGCCATGATCCGTCTGGGTTCATTGAAGCAAGTAGATAGTATCTTTACTGATCAGCAACCCAATGAGCAATATCTAAAAACCATTCATGATTTAGGTGTGAATTTGGTTGTTGCTCAATAATTTTTCATTAAATGCTTTGTTTTATATCTCTTTAGTGGTCAAACACAGTTTGTTTCTATGATTCGAAAATTGACCTAAAGCATTTATCATCCATTTCATAATCAATTTCTTTTTTATTCATTTGTTAAAAATGCCAATAATTTGGCATTTTTTTGCACAAAATTTATTGTTTATTTTCATTTTATATGTTTAAATTTTCATTATCGAAAAATAATGAAAATTTGCGGTGATGATATGCAAACTTCTCCTCAGTCAAATGACAAAATCTATGACCTTGCTGTTATTGGTGGCGGTATTAACGGTGTTGGTATCGCTGCTGATGCGTCAGGACGTGGTTTATCCGTATTCTTATGTGAAAAAGACGATTTGGCAAGCCATACCTCCTCTGCCAGCAGTAAGCTGATTCATGGTGGTCTACGTTATCTCGAACATAAAGAATTTCGTTTGGTACGTGAAGCATTGGCTGAACGTGAAGTCTTGTTGGCTAAAGCACCGCACATTATCCGCCCAATGCGTTTTATCATGCCGCATCGTCCGCATTTACGTCCCGCATGGTTGATTCGTACAGGTTTGTTCTTTTATGACCATTTGGGTAAACGTGAAAAGCTGTTGGGTTCAAACAATGTTTATTTTAAAGAAGATAGCCCGCTAAACTCTGCTATTACCCGTGGTTTTGAATATTCAGACTGTGCTGTGGATGACTCTCGTCTGGTGGTTTTAAACGCCATGCATGCCCGTGAGAAAGGGGCTGATGTAGTGACCCGAACCCGTTGTCTTTCTGCACAACGTGATGGGCAATATTGGCTGGTCGATCTGGAAAATGAGCATGGTCAATTCCAGATTAAGGCGAAAGCCTTGGTTAATGCGGCAGGACCTTGGGTTGCGCAATTTATCAAGCAGGATTTGCAGCTTAAATCTCCTTATGGTATCCGCCTGATTCAGGGCAGTCATATTATTGTGCCGAAGCTGTATGAATGTGACAAAGCCTTTATTATGCAGAATGATGACCGCCGTATTGTGTTTGCCATTCCATATCTGGACCAATACACCATGATTGGCACCACAGACCGTGAATATCAGGGTGATCCTGCACAGGTGAAAATTACTCAGGAAGAGATTGATTACCTGATTGAAGTGAGCAATGCCCATTTCAAAAAACAACTCACCCAACAGGACATCATTTGGACTTTTGCGGGTGTGCGTCCTCTGTGTGATGATGAATCGGATAATCCATCAGCCATTACCCGTGACTATACTTTGGCCTTGTCCAAAGGTGAGAAAGGGCAGGCACCATTACTTTCCGTATTTGGTGGAAAATTAACAACATATCGTAAATTGGCTGAATCTGCCATGCAACAGCTCAAGGCATTTTTCCCTGAGATGCAGGGAAGCTGGACTGCGACAGAGGCATTGCCTGGCGGTGAAAATATGCATTCTGTTGAACAGTTGATACAGGAAATCCGTGCACAAATCACGGATGCTCCAGAAGCATTGGCAAAACGCTGGGCATCGACTTATGGTTCACGGATCTGGAATATATTGGGTGAAATAACATCGGTTGACCAACTCGGAAAACATTTTGGTCAGGGCCTGTATGCCAAAGAAGTGGATTATTTATGTCGCTTTGAATGGGTAACAAGCACTCAGGATGTGCTGTGGAGACGTTCTAAGTTGGGCTTGAGCTTTATGCCGAGTGAAGAGCTGGCTTTAGATGCTTATTTGGCTGCTAAGCAGCAATCGCCACATGCGGCTTAAAAAATCGTATAGTATACTGTCTTTAAAATAACGGTTATCTACGTCACCTGAGTTCGACTAACTCAGGTGGCGTACTAATGGAGTGGAAAGGGTGCTTTTTTTGGGGACGAATGTTAGGTACTGATGGCATTCGTGAAAGTAATATTGTTACCGAATGGATCGGCGATGGACATATTCTTGCTGCCCCAAGGCATATCTTGGATGCCCGGCTTGGCAAACTTATAATTCTTTTGATTTAGTTCCTTGCAGTAAGATTCTAGCTCATCTGTTTCAATGTTGATGGCACAGCCCGGACTACATCCCCCATGGTGTTCTGTTAGCAGCAAAAGACATTGTCCTTTTGATACCTGCATGTAAAGAGGCGCGTCATCGGAGTCCCGATGTTCAAAGTCGATATTGAACCCCAAAAATTCAACATAAAATTCTTTGGCTTTGTTTTCATCAAATATTCTTATAAGAGGGGCTATTCTGGTAAATGCCATTTTTTGTTTCCTTTGGTTGCATAACACCTGAGTTAGGCAGCAGGCCCTAGCGCATGGCGGAGATTGGAAGCTAAGCGCTGTTGACCGTCTGATCCAAGTTCAGCATCATCAAACGCCATGTACACCCCCCACATAAACTCGGGGATTCGGTTGTTGCAGATTGCATAGCCAGCAAGATTGTTTATAGCCACGTCTGTTTCTTCGAACGACCCTTCACCAGATAAGAATTTTTCCGCGATAAACCTGGCAAGAGAGTCAACAAGTTCTGATTTTTCTGCAATTGAATAGACATCGATCACTTTCGAAAATCGGTTAATGAACTCGTCATCTGGTCTGGGGTGCAGGCAGATTTTGTAAAGAGTATCGAGGATGTTCGTCATGCTGCCTAACGCCTGAGTTAGGTTGCCACTCATGGAATGATCTTGAAAGAATTGCTGGTCATGCGCTCTACGGGAACTTGTGGTGAGCGGATGTCAGCGCTTTGATGGACTCCTCCGACCAGTGCTGTGTACCGCACGGTCGTATCTAATTCCGGAGAGCCATCACTAAGTTCCACGACAAAGCTAAGTGTCGCTTTGGCTGGAATGATGATGCTTTGGGATAAGCAACCATTCGACACGCCGCCCCAAGAAATGTGCGCCGCGCCGACCGCACGCAACGAAACTACGACATGTTCATTGCAGTTGACGATGTACAGACTCTCGTCCTTTGCAGTGACTGAGATCTTCACTTTTCTCCCTGGCAATGGCTCGGCCAGGACGTTTGTAGCCGATTGGAAAGCGGTCTCGCTTTTGGAAGGAGGCGAGCCGGGCGATGGCGAGTCATAACGTGAGCACCCAGCGAGGATTGCTATAACGATGACGACAAGAAACTTCATGGCAACCTAACGTTCACGTTAACCGGCCGAGGGGCGCGCAGCGTCCACGAGGTCCGGTTG
>ERZ650302.2214-NODE-2214-length-10506-cov-13.182566_pt1 | contig 10506 bp, 8 predicted proteins | sample MGYA00376238_ERZ650302 | MGnify/ENA primary metagenome ERZ650302 (study PRJEB26733, sample SAMN07839298) | wastewater metagenome | biome: urban; feature: wastewater treatment plant; material: waste water | place: USA: North Carolina | collected 2016-04-28 ... | reverse complement strand
ATCGTGACAAGCCAAAAGCATGGCGATGGGGTCTTCAAAACTTGGTGAGCTGCTGCCCAGTTGGATGATGCCCATCGCCTGCTTTCTGTATCAAATCATGTTAAAACGTGTTTTTGAACCACAACACGATGCTGTCCCACATGCGACCGAAGAAGCCAGCTTCTTCAATGTCTTGCAAGGCCACGACTTTGCGTTCGGCCAAAACCTTGTTGCCAGACATCAGTTTCAAAGTGCCCAATTCTGCGCCTTTTTTCACAGGAGCCACCACAGGTTGTATGGTTTCCAGCACTGGGGTCACTTCGTCGCTGCCGCGTGGCAAAGTCACGTAGACCGCTTGCAAGAAGCCCACATCCAATTCGTTTTCGCTGCCTTTGTACACTTTCACTTTAGACAAAGGCTTGCCTGCATCGTAAAGCTTGGGTGTTTGGAAATGGCTCAAGCCCCAATTCAACAATTTGCTCGATTCGGTGGCGCGCGCTTCCATGGATTTGGTGCCCACAACCACGGTAATCACACGGCGGCCATCGCGTTTGCTTGAAGCAATCAGGTTAAAGCCTGCTGAGTCGGTGTGGCCTGTTTTCAAACCATCGACACTGGAATCACGGTAGAGCAACAAATTGCGGTTGGGCTGGGTGATGTTGTTGTAGCGGAATTCTTTCATCGAATAAATCGGATAGAACTCCGGGAAATCCCGAATCACCGCATTGGCCAGAATGCTCAAATCGCGCACCGTGGTGTAGTGGTCGCGCGCCGGCAGGCCGGTGGCGTTGACAAAGTGGGTGCCGTTCATGCCCAGGCGGCGCGCTTCGCGGGTCATCACCTGGCCAAACACCTCTTCGCTGCCGGCAATCGCCTCGGCCAGCGTCACGCAGGCGTCGTTGCCGGATTGCACGATCATGCCGCGAATCAGATCAGACACCGTCACCGGGGTTTTCGGATCCAGAAACATCCGCGAACCCTCGGTTTTCCAGCCCTTGGCCGACACCAGCAGGGTTTGCTCCAGGCTCAGGCGTTTTTCGCGCAGCGCCTTGAAGGTGAGGTAGGCGGTCATCAGCTTGGTCAGCGAGGCCGGGTCCACCCGCAAATCCGGGTCGCGCACGGCAATCGGCAGCTGGCTGTTGAAATCATTCAGAAAATACGCCTTGCCGGCAATCTCGGGCGGCGGCGGCACAAAGCTGGCCGGGGCGGCGGCGGGCGCGGCAATCGGCGCAGAAACGGTGTTGGCGAAAGTCAGCGTCGGCGCCAGCAGGGTGGCGGCAAGCAAAAAAGAGAGCGGAGTTTTCATGCAGAAATCGGGCGCGGCGGGCGCGCCATCCGTTGAGGGGACGAGAGCGTCAGGATTATACACCGCTGAATCCGGTGCGGGGCTTGTGTTGGCGCGCCAGCAGAATTTACCCTTGCGCCTTTCTGCCTTCTGGCGATGTGCCCATGCCCTTCACCCTGGCCGCCCCGGCCCACCATCAGCTGATCATCAAAAAAAGCCAGTTCATCGCCTGCGTCGAACCGATGGCCGACCGCGCCAGCGCACAAGCGCGGGTGGCGGCCTTGCGCGCCGAACACCCCGGTGCCGCCCATGTGTGCTGGGCCTTGCTGGCGGGTGGCCAGTCTGCCGCGGTGGACGACGGCGAGCCCAGCGGCACCGCCGGGCGGCCGATGCTGGAAGTGCTGCGCCATCAGCAGCTGGAAGGCGTGCTGGCCAGCGTGGTGCGCTATTTTGGCGGGGTGAAACTGGGCGCCGGCGGCCTGGTGCGCGCCTATACCGACAGCGTGGCGCAAGCGCTGCTGAGCGCCGACAAGATTGCCCAGGTGGCCCTGTGCGAAGGCAGCGCCACCGCAGCGTATCCGCTGGAAGGGGTATTACGCCGCGAGCTGGCGCAGGCCGGCGCACAGCTGCTGGCCGTCAGCCACGCCAGCGAGGTATGTTTGCGCTGGCGTCTGCCGGCAGATCAAATGCCGGCCCTGAGTGCGCGCTTGCGCGAGGTGTGCGCCGGCCGGGTGCAGCTGACGCTGGACTAGGCGTCGCTCACCAAACCCCGCCCAGCGATCCTGACCAGGCGTGCAGCTGCAGACCGTAAAGCCAGGTCGGGAACGATGCCAGGAGGGGTTGGTTAGCGGCGCCAAGTGCGCGGTGACTCAGCGTGGCGGCGCCTGTCGGGCTTTTTCCAGCAGCGGGGCAAACTGACGTTGGGTATTTTGGTATATCGGCTGCTTTTGCGCGCAAAACGCTTTCTGGCCTTGCTGGCCGAGTTGGCCATTCAGGTCAGCCGACACCCGTTTGCTCAGTTGCAGCCCTTCTTGCTCGGGGACATGCTGCTGGCAGCCCAGCATGGCAAACCCTTGGTGCAGTTGGCTGCTGAGTGTGCGCTGTGGCAGCTGGCACACTTGCTCGATCCCGCTGGCCGCCAGTGCGCCATTGAGCAAGGCCAAACAGACTTCACGCGGTTTGGGCTGGGCGGGCGCTTCGGCCGCCTGGGCGCAGGGCAGGGCCAGCAAGGCGGCCCAGGCCAACAAATCAGAAATTTTCATCAAGATATCCGCAAAGCAATGTGGTCGGCATGCTACACAGCCATCGCCATGCGGGCAATGCGGCGTGCATCCCTACACCACTCACCCCAGGCAAAACAGCGGCCCTGGCCAGGCGTGCAGCCAACCCACGGCAACGACGCCAGGGGGTTTTGTGAGCGGCGCTTAGCCTTGCTGGCTGCGCTGGGCGCGCTCTTCGCGCGGGGTAATGCCAAAATGATTGCGGTAGGTGCTGGAAAAATGCGGCCCGGACGAAAACCCGCACGACAGGCCGATTTGCACAATGGATTTGCTGGTTTGCTGCAAGAGCTGGCGGGCGCGGTTCAGGCGCAGTTCCAGATAGTATTTGGACGGCACGGTGTTCAGGTGTTGTTTGAACAGCCGTTCCAGCTGGCGGCGCGACACGCCGACATAAAAGGCAATATCGTCGGTGGTCAGCGGCTCTTCGATATTGGCTTCCATCAGGCTGACGGCTTCGGTCAGCTTGGGCTGGCTGCCGCCGATGCGGGTTTGCAGCGGAATGCGCTGGCGCTCGTTGCCGGGGCGGATGCGCTCGATGCTGAACACTTCGGACAATTGCGCGGCAAAGTCGGCGCCCATGTGCTGGCCAATCAGCGCCAGCATGAAATCCAGCGTGGCCGCCCCGCCGGCGCACGAGCCGCGATTGCGGTCGATCTCGTAGAGATTGGACGACACGATCACATCGGGGAATTCTTCGGTAAAGCGGTTGATTTCCTGCCAGTGCAGGGTGGCGCGATAGCCGCTTAACAGCCCGGCGCGCGCCATCCAGTAACTGCCGGTGTCCAGGCCGGCGATAAACAGCTTGTCTGGCGACAGCAGCGCCAGATGGCGTTGCAACAGCTCGACATCCACCGGCAGCTGGGCGTCTTCGGCCACGATGAACAGCGCATCCAGCCGGGGCGCGTAGCTGAGCGTCAGGTCGGTGGTGATGTCCACGCCGCAGCCGGCGCGCACCCGTTCGCCTTCCAGGCTGAGCGTCAGCGTTTCGAACACCCGCCGTTCGGCCAGCCCATTGGCGCGCGTCAGCGCATCCGCCGCCAAGGCCCAGGCGGACAGGGAAAACTGCGGCAACAGCAAAAAGCCGTAGCGCAGGGGTTTCTGGATGGGCGGGGTGGGTTCCGGCATGGAAGAGCGGCGGGCAGGCAGGATCGGTTGAACGGGCACGTCAGAACTCACACTAGGGTAAATCGGCAAGGATGGCAAGCGCGCCGTGGAAAGGCGCGGGCGGCAGGTAAAATGGCGGAATGCGCCCGGCGCAGGCAGGTTTCACCAAACCCGGCAGGGTAGCGGCGAGCATCACCGCTGCGCAAGGGTTGTGTCGGGCATTTTGTGCTTTTATCTGGCTGTGTCGGGGCAAAATCTGCCCATTGCCCTCGCTGCGATGCCGCCAGAATCCGCTCGCCCGGCGCCCGCATGCCTGCGGAATGGCCGCCGGGCCAGGTGGGCGCGCCGATCGCCCGGCTGTCATGGCGACAGCCTGAACGCCAGCTATAAACAGAGTGTCAGCATACACGGTGCTGAACAAATGTCGCTTTCAACGGCCCGTCTCGTCTTGATGTTGTATCTCCATGTCGCAAAACCGAAGGTGGCAGGCTTGAGCCATGCCTAGAATCGGCGCATGCCCATCTCCTGTCCGGAGTGGCGCATGCCAAGACACACTCTGCCCCAGCTTGTTGCCTAGCACTGAAAAGAGCCCAACACATGTCCTTGTCCAGCCAGATTGAACTGAACGCGCTGATTGCCGATGTCGCCGCGATTGCCGCCGAGCGTCTGCCCGCCGCCGACCACGCCCGGCTTGCCCCGTATTTCACCGCCTATTTTGAAGAAGCCGAGGCGGCCGACCTCAAGCGCGCCGCGCCGCTCGACCTCTACGGCGCCGCCATGGCCCACCTGGACTTTGCCGGCGAACGCCTGCCCGGCCAGCACAAGGTGCGCGCCTACAACCCGGATTTTGAGCGCCACGGTTGGCAATCCACCCACACCGCCATCGAAATCGTCAACGACGACATGCCGTTCTTGATTGATTCGGTGGCCATGCTGCTGGCCCGCCACAACCTCACCCTGCATCTGTTGGTGCACCCGGTGCTGGAAGTCGAACGCGACGCCGACGGCCGCCTGCTGGACGCCCGCCGCACCGGCGAGCGCAATCTGCCGCTGGAATCGCTGATTCATCTGCAAATCGACCGCATCAGCGACGCCGCCCAGCTGGCGACGGTGGTGGCCGAGCTGGAGCAGGTGCTGACCGACATCCGCCTGGCGGTGGAAGACGAGCCGGCCATGCGCCGCGAGCTGCAAGACATTCAAGCTGAACTGCAACAAGCGCCGCTGCCGGATGGCAAGCTGGACGTGAACGAGATTTCCGCGTTTCTGGACTGGGTGAACGCCCGCCACTTCTTGCTGCTGGGCTACTGCGCCTACGACCTGGTGCGCACCGACGACGGCGACGCGCTGCGCATTGTGCCGGGCAGCGGCCACGGCATTTTGCGCAATCAGGGCGACAAGACCTATTCGGCCAGCTTTGCCGTGCTGCCGGCGCACCTGCGCGAGCTGGCTTACGACCCGGCCTGCCCGATCATGCTGAACAAATCGCAGACCCGCTCGACCATCCACCGCTCGGCGCATCTGGACTTTATTGGCATCAAGCGCTACGACGCCCAAGGCCATGTGATTGGCGAATGCCGTTTTCTGGGCCTGTACACCGCCGCCGCCTACCACGAATCGCCGCGCAATATCCCGATTTTGCGCCGCAAGATGGACGCGGTGATGGCGGAGTGTGATTACGTCGAAAACAGCTACAAAGAAAAAACCCTGCAATTTGTGCTGGAAAGCTACCCGCGCGACGAGCTGTTTGAAATCCCGGTGGACGTCTTGCAGCCGATTGCCGAAGGCCTGGTCAATCTGCTGGAGCGCCCGCGCGTGCGCCTGTTCCTGCGCACCGACCTGTATCAGCGCTATGTCAGCGCGCTGGTGTTTGTGCCGCGCGACAGCTTCAGCACCGAAGTGCGGCTGAAAATCGAAAAAATCCTGATGCAGGCGCTGAACGGCAGCGCCGCCGAATACAGTGTGTCGATTTCTGACACCCATCTGGCCCGTGTGCACTACATCATCCGCACCCCTGGCCCGCTGCCGGCGTTTGACGCGCTGAGCATCGAACAGGACATCGCCCGCATTGTGCGCGGCTGGGGCGACGAGCTGCGCCAGCAGCTGATCGACAGCCATGGCGAGGCGCGCGGCAACACCTTGTATTCGCAATACCAGCATGCCTTCCCGGTGGCCTACCGCGAAGACTTTTCGCCGCGCCACGCCGTGCTGGACATCAGCCTGATCGAAGAAGCGCTGGCTGGCGCGCCGCTGGCGCTCAAGCTGTACAAGCCGCTGCGCAAGGGCAGCGCCGGGCAAAACCTGAAAGTGTTCCGCGCCGGCCAGCCGGTCAGCCTGTCGGCCAGCCTGCCGGTGCTGGAGAATATGGGCGTGCGCGTGCAGGACGAACGCCCCTACGCGGTGGAGCGCGCCGACGGCGCCACGGTGTGGATCAACGATTTTGGCCTGGAAGTGGCCAATGTCGCCCATATCGAGCAAGACGATGTGCGCGAGCGCTTTCAGCAGCTGCTGCGCCGCGTGGCGGCCGGTCAGTGCGAGAACGACGGCTTTAACAAGCTGGCGCTGCTGGCCGACCTGGACTGGCGCGAAGTGATTCTGGTGCGCGCGCTGGCCAAATACCTGCGCCAGGCCGGGCTGACCTTCAGCCAGAGCTATGTCGAGCAATGCCTGGGCAATTACCCGGCCATCACCGGCGGCCTGGTGCGCCTGTTCCTGGCCCGCCTCGACCCGGCGCACGACGACGCTGGCGCCAGCGCCCGGCTGGAAGCCGAAGTGCGCGAGCAATTCGAGCAAGTCGCCAATCTGGACGAAGACCGCATCCTCAACGGCCTGCTGACCATCATCCTGGCCATCCGCCGCACCAACTACTGGCAGCGCGACGCCGCCGGCCAGCCCAAGCCGTATCTGTCGTTCAAGCTGGAATCCGGGGCGATTCCCTTCCTGCCGCAACCGCGCCCGCTGTTTGAAATCTGGGTGTACGGCGCGCGGGTGGAAGGCGTGCATCTGCGCGGCAGCAAGGTGGCGCGCGGCGGCCTGCGCTGGTCTGACCGCATGGAAGACTTCCGCACCGAAGTGCTGGGCCTGGTGAAGGCGCAGATGGTGAAAAACTCGGTGATTGTGCCGATGGGCTCCAAGGGCGGTTTTGTCTGCAAGCAACTGCCGCCGGCCAGCGAGCGCGAAGCCTGGCTGGCCGAAGGCGTGGCCTGCTACAAGATGTTTATCTCCGGCCTGCTCGACCTGACCGACAATCTGGTCAACGGCCAGATCGCCCCGCCGGTGGCGGTGCGCCGCCTGGACGAAGACGACCCCTATCTGGTGGTGGCCGCCGACAAGGGCACGGCGACGTTCTCCGACATCGCCAACAGCGTGTCTGAAGCATATGGCTTCTGGCTGGGCGACGCCTTTGCCTCGGGCGGCTCGGCCGGCTATGACCACAAAAAAATGGGCATCACCGCGCGCGGCGCCTGGGAATCGGTCAAGCGCCACTTCCGCCACCTGGGCGTCAACACCCAGACGCAGGACTTTACCGTGATCGGCATTGGCGACATGGCCGGCGACGTGTTTGGCAACGGCATGCTGCTGTCCGAGCATATCCGCCTGCTGGCGGCGTTCAATCACCAGCACATCTTCCTTGACCCCAACCCGGACGCGGCGGTGAGCTTTGCCGAGCGCGCGCGCCTGTTCAACCTGCCGCGCTCCAGCTGGGCCGACTACGACAGCAGCCTGATCTCTGACGGCGGCGGGGTATTCGAGCGCCGCGCCAAATCCATCCCGCTGTCGCCGGCCGTGCGCGCCTGGCTGGGCGTGGAGCGCGACAGCATGGCGCCGACCGAGCTGATTCACGCCATCCTGCAAGCGCCGGCCGACCTGCTGTACAACGGCGGCATCGGCACCTATATCAAGGCCAGCACGCAAAGCCACGCCGAAGCCAACGACCGCGCCAACGACGGCCTGCGCGTCAACGGCAATGAGCTGCGGGTGAAGGTGATTGGCGAGGGCGGCAACCTGGGCATCACCCAGCTGGGCCGCATCGAATGCGCGCGCCACGGCGTGGCGCTGTCCAGCGACGCCATCGACAACTCGGCCGGGGTGGATTGCTCTGACCACGAAGTGAACATCAAAATCCTGCTGGGCGGGGTGATGCAGGCCGGCGACATGACGCTCAAGCAGCGCAACGAGCTGCTGGCGGAAATGACCGACGAAGTCGGCCATCTGGTGCTGCGCAACAACTACCTGCAAACCCAGATTCTGGCGGTGAACAAAGCCCACGCGGCGCAAATGCTGTCTGCCCAGCAGCGCATGATCAGCCATATGGAAAAAACCGGCGAGCTCAACCGCGCGCTGGAATTCTTGCCCGACGACAGCGCCATCGCCGAACGCCGCGCCAGCCGCCAGGGCCTGACCAGCCCGGAAGTGGCCGTGCTGCTGGCCTACAGCAAGATTTCGCTGGACCGCGCCCTGCAAGCCTCGGCCCTGCCCGATCACCCCGATCTGGACAGCGTGCTGGTGAACTACTTCCCGTCGGCGCTGCAAACCCGCTTTGCCGACGCCATGCGCCGCCACCCGCTCAAGCGCGAAATCATCGCCAACCAGCTGGCCAACCAGGTGGTCAACCGCATGGGCACCACGTTTATCTTCCGCATGCAGGAAGAATCCGCCTGGCCGGCCGCCGACATTGTGCAAGCCTGGGTGACGGTCAACCGCATCTTTGACGGCGAAGCGCTGTGGAACGCCATCGAAGCGCTGGACAACCGCGTGCCGGCCGATGTGCAGGTGAGCATGCTGGTGCAAGTGCGCACGCTGATCGAGCGCGCCACCCGCTGGCTGCTGCGCAGCGGCCGCCCGCTGGGCGACATCGCCGCCGCCGTGGCCCGCTGCCGCGCGCCGATGGCCGAACTGCTGGCCGGCCTGCCCGGCTGGATCGACGCCGCCCATTACCCGGCGGTGGCCGACTGGGAGCAACGCCTGCACGCCGCCCACACCCCGGCCGAACTGGCCGGCGTGGTGGCCCGCCTGGACTTTGCCGTGGCCGGCTTTGACATCCTGGAGCTGGCGCAAGCGCAAAACCTGCCGCTGGCCGTGGTGGCGGCCAACTACTTCGAGCTGGGCCGCGTGCTGGAGCTGGACTGGCTGCGCGACGCCATCACCCGCCTGCCGCGCGACAACCGCTGGCAAGCCCTCACCCGCTCGGCGCTGCGCGACGACCTGTATCGCCTGCACCGCGAACTCACCGCCAGCGCCCTGGCCTGCCCGGCCTGCGGCGAAGCGCAGTACGCCAAGCACTGGCTGGCCGGCAAAGGCGGCGAACTGGAAGTCTGCCAGCAAATGCTGAGCGAACTGCAAGGCTACGACACGCTGGACCTGGCCATGCTGTCCGCCGGCATGCGCGAAGTGGGCAACCACCTGATGCGTTGATGGTCTATAGTGAAAATCTAGAGGGCAACCCGGATGTGAATCCGGGTGAAGGTGAAACCGCGCGGGAGACCGCGCGGTTTTTTTGTGTTTTGGTAAAAGTGCACGGTAGCTATTACTAAATCTAAGGATGCACTAATTTATTCAGAAATATCGTGTTTGCCAAAAACCAAACCCAGTAGAATCAAATTTCTGGACTCCTGCCTTCGCAGCAATGACGATTTTTTTCAGTTTTATTTGACCACTTAGCCCAGTCGTCTTCTGGCTTTTTATGAACCCAACAACCAGGACTTTCGCTGTCAAAAAAATCAATATCGACTACGCCCAAGTAACTTTGAATGGTTCGGAATGCATGGTTACAGTAGTCCTGATCTTTACGGAACACAGAAACTGCTACGCGCCGAATTCCAGCTTTAGACATTTGCTTCAATAAATGCTGGTCATGCTCTCCAATGCTCCAGCCAAATATCGTCAACGTTGTTTGCTTCGATGCAAGAACCTCGTGGTACACTGTAGATAGGTAGTGGCTATTATGTATTGATGTAATTTTCTGCTGACTCGTTCCCTCGCTGACGAATAGTGGAATAAGGTTTTTATCTTCCCAGCTATAAAGAATTACATCTAGTAGCAAGCCACCTTCCTTACGGCCATGAATTTTACATTCTTGCCCTTTGGCATCCCGGCTCAACGCCAAGCTTCCATGCGGATAAAAGACTAAGGTATTAGCTTGCTCTTTACAAGTATTACGAAATCTTATCCAGTCGCCGTCAAACACGCCACATATAAAACAGTCCTTAAATAGATGTTCTTTCGAAGAATAAAATCCATACGCCATTGCCTAGTATGTAAGCAGATCATAATTCAATGAAAACACTGTATTAAATTTTCTGAGGAAATAATACATATCTGGTAGCTTGTGTTTTATTGATTCATATTCTGGGTGTACGTTGTGCACGGCTTGAATTAGTCCTCTTTTAATATTTTCATAGGCTTGAATAGTGCGGCGATCGAATACCCGCAGCAATTTGTTAACTTCGAAAGCTTGCCAAACACGTCGAAGTATAAACTCAAAATCAGTAGTATTGAAAGAACGGAACAGTTTTTCAATACCCTCTGAGAACAAGCCCTTTTGCATGGCATTGCCCAGCAGTGAACTGTAGTTAAAGTTTGGAGAGACGGCAATACTCGCCCCATTTCCTAACAAAATAGTACCTCCATAATAATGGCGTTCGATGTCCATCCACTGACTGATCTTATATAACATATACTGTCTATGCCTTTTCGTTTACTGCAAGAAGTAGCTTTCTTGCATTAATAAAACTCAATGTCAAGCTTATGTAGGCAGCCGCTTAAATTCTGCTTTATTACTTCTTTACGCCTATGGATTTAGTTGTGGCGGTCTCAAGAACCAATAGCAACACTCTGCTAAGGTGTCGCCATGGACTCACA
>ERZ650302.2208-NODE-2208-length-10523-cov-4.429690_pt1 | contig 10523 bp, 6 predicted proteins | sample MGYA00376238_ERZ650302 | MGnify/ENA primary metagenome ERZ650302 (study PRJEB26733, sample SAMN07839298) | wastewater metagenome | biome: urban; feature: wastewater treatment plant; material: waste water | place: USA: North Carolina | collected 2016-04-28 ... | reverse complement strand
ATACGAGATCTGTAGCCGTGACTGGAGTTCAGACGTGTGCTCTTCCGATCTGCCCCCGCCAACAGGGTCTCGTACTCTCCGAGCAGCGGCAGACCGGTGGAAGGCGACTCCCCATCGGTCAGCCGGATATAGCCGCGCACCGTGGGCAGCTTCTCCTGGATGCTCGCCATCATGGGCAGGAAGTCGTCATGGACCAGCACCAGATGATCCTCGGCGTGGTGCATGGTGAAGGCGATCTGCTCCGGCGAGAGGCGCACGTTCACCGTGTGCAGCACGGCGCCTATCATGGGCACGGCGAAGAAGCATTCGAGGTAGCGGTGGCTGTCCCAGTCCAGCAGGGCGACCGTGTCCCCCGGCCCTATGCCCGAGGCCGTCAGCAGGTTGGCGAGGCGCTGGATGCGCTGGTTGAGGGTGCGATAGTCATAGCGCAGCCGATCTGCGTAGACGATCTCCCTGCCCGGGTGCTGGCGCACCCCGGACAGCAGCAGGCTCTTGATCAGCAAGGGATAGGCATGGGCTCCCTGGGCTGGCGGTATGATCCTTGTCTTCACCATACGGACTCCTTCCGATTCGTGTCTGGGCGCAGGGAGGCATCCCTCCCTCGCAATGGGGTTAGCGGGCGTCGAGACGCCCGAGCAAGGCCTCGGCCTGGGGCCAGGGGCCAAATCCGCTCGCCGGGTTGAGGTGTCCCACGGCCCCGGCGTCCACCAGCTCGCTCCCCCAGTCCTGGGCCAGGGCACGCACGGCCGCCGGGCTCGCCAGGGGATCGTTGTGGCTCATCACCACCAGGCTCGGGAACGGCAGCTTCATGCGGGGCAGCGGGTGCCAGCCTCCGGCCTGCATGGCCTCCGGGCTCGGGTAATGGGATGGCCAGCTGGCGTCCAGATCCGGCGGCGTCACCAGCAGGGCGCCCCGGATGGGGTGGCGATGGCGGGCAGCGCCTTGCTGCGCCACCCAGTGAGCCAGCATCAGCACCCCGGCGCTGTGAGCCACCAGGATCACCGGGCCGTCGATGCGCTCCAGCGTCTGTGCGATGGCCTCGACCCTGGCCTGGCAGCTCAGCGTGTCAGAGCCTAAAGGCGGCACTGTCACCACCTTCTCAAGCCCCTCGGCGAGCAGAGTCTGCCAATGGTCTGCCACATGCCCACGCAGGCCGGGTACGATCAATACGGTGGCCTCGGGTTGAAATGCCTTCATCTCTCTTCCCCTGTTCAGGCGCTCCGGCGACGGCCGGATGACATCAGGACCACAGTAAGGTGCCAGCTCCCCGGCTGCTTTACCTTGGATGCCATGGAGTTGTCTTTATATGACAGTCACCTGGCGCCATGAGCGCCACGGGGTGGGAGAGAGTCGGACTCGAAAGGCATGAGACGGGCTGGCAGGCAGGGTCATCACATGGCACCTGCGACTAATAGATCAGTTAATAAGCACTTTCCAATTTGTAAACGAAATGATAAAAACCAGTTAACAACAAGCAACCAGCAGATGAGCTGTCGCCATGGAAATTGCATCATGACCCTCCTTGCCAGAGCCGCCACCCTCACCAATTATCTCGACATCGCCCGCCAGCTGGGCCTCAATACCCCCAACCTGTTGTCGCAAGCCGGCCTCAGCGCCTCCATTCTGGATGTGCCCAATCAGCGCATCCCCGTCTCCACCATCGTCAACCTGCTCGAGCTGTCCGCCCGTACCGGGAACTGCCAGAGCCTGGGGCTGCGCATGGCGGAGCATCGCCAGCTGTCGGACTTTGGCGAGGTCAGCCTGCTGCTGAGCTATCAGCCCAACCTGCGCGAGGCCTTGCAGGTCATAGTGCAGTACATTCACCTGTTCAATAATGCCCTGGCCATCTTCATCGAGGAGGCGGGCAAGGCGGTGATCATTCGCGAGGAGATCATCACGGACGCCCCCATGCCCTCGCGCCAGGCCACCGAGCTCGCGGTCGGCGTCATGTATCGCTTCTGTGCGGCCCAGGTCGGGGTCGGCGCCAACTGGCATCCCATCAGCGTCAACTTCACCCATGATGCACCGTCGGATCTCTCCATCCACAAGCGGCTGTTCGGCTGCAAGCTGGAGTTTGGCAGCGAGTTCAACGGCATCGTCTGCCAGGCCGCCGATCTGGACATTCCGAACCCCCTGGCCAACCAGGCCATGGCCCGTCATGCCCGCCAGTACCTCGACACCCTGCTGGTGGAGACCCAGCAATCCCTGATGACAGACGTGCGCAAGGCCATCTACCTGCTGCTGCCCATGGGGCGCGCCACCATAGAGCAGATAGCCCGCACCCTGGGGATGAACGTGCGCACCCTGCAGCGCCATCTGGAGGAGAGCGGCGCCACCTTCAGCGAGCTGGTCAACGACGTTCGCCGGGATCTGGTGATGCGTTATCTGCAAAACTCCGGCTACTCCCTCGGCCACATCGCCGACATGCTGGGCTACTCCATGCCCAGCTCCTTCACCCGCTGGTTCAGCGCCCAGTTCGGCATGCCGCCGGCCACCTGGCGCTCCCGCCACAAGGGCGTGCCCAAGGTGGCCCAGCCCGCACGCGCCGGCCTCGCCTACGGCTGAGCACCGGCGCCATTCGCCAGACGAGAGAAGGGAGGCATGGCGCCTCCCTTCTCTTTTTCCTTTCCCTGTGCCACGGCTATTGCTAGCTGACGTCGGCCCCCACCGGGGTCCGGCAGGGCTTGACCCCCTCTTTGGCATCCCCCTCCTGCCGCTCCCGCGCCTGGGCAGGCACGGCCCCAGTCCCGGAGAGCAGGAAGTAGGAGAGCGCCGGCACCCCTATCAGGGCCCCCAGCATGTTCCACAGGAACATGAAGGTGAGCAGTATGCCCATGTCGGCCTGGAACTTGATGGGAGACCAGATCCAGCCCACCACACCGGCGGCCAGGGTGATCCCCACCAGCCCCACCACCCGGCCGGTGAAGGCCACGGCCTGGCGATAGGCGTCCACCAGTGACATGCCCTGGCGCTGATGGTGCAGCTGCACGCTCAGCAGGTAGAGGGCGTAGTCCACCCCTATGCCGACCCCCAGCGCAATCACCGGCAGGGTCGCCACCTTGACGCCTATGCCCATGAATACCATCAGCGCCTCGCACAGCACAGAGGTGAGCATCAGGGGCACCAGCGCCACCACGGTCGCCCGCCAGCTGCGGAAGGTGATGAGGCAGAACAGGGTCACCGCCAGATAGACGTAGAGCAGCATGGTGCGGTTGGCCTCGTGCACCACCATGTTGGTGGCGGCCTCTATGCCGGCACTGCCTGCGGCCAGCAGGAACTGGCGATCCGCCGTGCTGTTCTCCCGGGCAAACCGCTCGGCGATGGCCACCACGCCGCTCAGGGTCTCGGCCTTGTGATCTTTCAAGTAGGCGATCACCGGCATCAGGGAGCAGTCGGTGTTGAACAGCTCCGGGCTGTTGACCGAGGCCTGCTGGGCGGCATAGTTCAGCACGTTCTGGTTGCGCTGGATGCTGGCGAGCTTGGGGTTGCCCTCATAGGTGCCGGCGGTGATCTGGCGCACCGCATTGACCAGCGAGGTCGTGGCCTGCACCCCGGGATGCTGCTGCAACTCCCACCCCAGGCGATCGGCCAGGATCAGGGTCTGGTAGTCGAGGCACCCCTCGGGCGCCGTCTTGATCATGACCGCAAAGAGATCGCTGGAGAGGGCGTAGTGGCTGGTGATGTAGCCGTTGTCCCTGTTGTAGCGCGAATCCGCGCGAAGCTCGGGGGCGCCGCTGTCCAGATCGCCAATCTTGAGCTGCAGGCTCACCAGGTAGCCGCCTATGCCCATCGCCAGGCCGAGGATCACCACCACTGTGGCCCACTTGCGCTCGGTGCAGCGATCCAGCAGTGCCCAGAGTCTGCCGAAGCCCTGATTGGCGGCGGCATGGGTGTCTATCTTGAGCGCTCGCTCGGCCGCCTTGCGGCCCACCCCCACATAGGAGAGGGCCACCGGCATCAGCAGCAGCGAGGTGAAGATGAGCACCGCCACCCCTATGCTGGCGGTGATGGCGAGATCCTGGATAACGGGGATGTCGATCAGCATCAGCACGGCGAAGCCCACCGCATCGGCCAGCAGCGCCGTGACCCCGGCGAGGAAGAGGCGGCGGAAGGTATAGCGCGCCGCTATCTGGCGGTGGGTGCCGCGGGCGATGTCCTGCATGATGCCGTTCATCTTCTGGGCCGCGTGGGAGACCCCGATGGCGAAGATGAGGAAGGGCACCAGCACAGAGTAAGGGTCGATGGCGTAGCCGAGCCAGGCGATGATGCCGAGCTGCCAGATCACGGCGACCAGGGAGCAGCCCACCACCAGCAGGGTGCTGCGCACGCAGCGGGTGTAGAGGAAGATGATGAGGAGCGAAGTCGCCACCGCCAGGGCGAAGAAGAGGATCACCTGGATGAGGCCGTCGATGAGATCGCCGACCAGCTTGGCAAAGCCGATCACCCGGATCTTGTACTGGCCCGTCCCCTCCTCCCCCGCCTGATGGGGGGCGCCTGCGAACTCTATCTGGCTGCGCAGCGCCTCGATGCGCTGGGAGAAGTCATGGTAATTGAGGGGCTTGCCGGTGACAGAGGCCTTGTCCAGCAGGGGCACTATCAGCATGCTGGACTTGAAATCGCTCGCCACCAGGCTGCCGACTATGCCGGCTCTGTTGATGTTCTGGCGCAGCTGCTCGATGTCAGAGGCCGATCCCTGATAGGCATCCGGCATCACGGGCCCGCCCTGGAAGCCCTCCTCGGTCACCTCGGTCCAGCGCACCGCCGGGCTCCAGAGGGACTTCATCCAGGCCCTGTCTACCCCTTCGGTCAGGAACAGCTCGTCATTGACCCGCTTGAGGACGCTTAGATAGTCGGGGTCGAAGATGTCCCCCCGGGTATTCTCCACCACCACTCGCACCGAGTTGCCGAGGCCACGCAGGGAGTCCCGGTTCTCCAGGAAGTTTTTGATGTAGGGCTGGCTCTGGGGGATCATCTTCTCGAAGCTGGGTGCCAGCGCCAGGCGGGTCGTCCCCATGTAGCCAAGCACCAGGGTCGCCAGTGTCATCAATAACATGAACAGGGCTCTATGGTTGAACACCAGCCGCTCCAGCAGGTTGCCGGAGTGCCTGTCGAACGCGCTCAGCTCGCGGATCACCGGCATCGAATCTTGCTTCACATGGCCCATGTCTGGATCCTCGTTATCGTGATTGGGCCGTCATCCGGTGACGGCCTGAGTTGACAAACCTTATTTGACCACTGTCAGGGTGCGCACCCCGCGGCTGCCCACCAGCGCCAGGGTGCCATCGGCGGTCAGGGCGGCGCCCGCCACCGGCGATGGCTCGGCCAGGGGGGCCAGGGTCAGCGGCTCGTTGCCCCGTTGCAGCAGCATATGACCGGCCTGGGTAAACAGGCGGAACTGGCCATCGGCCCCCTCCATAGCGGCGCTGATGCTGATGGGCAGCGGGCTCACGAGCCGGGTCCAGTTTTCGCCTCCGTCCGTGCTGCGATAGACATGGCCCCGCAGGCCATAGACGATCACCTCATCCGGGCGGCCGATAAGGCCGAAGAAGCTGCCGTCATAGGGGCTGGGCAGTGAGACGAAGCGCTGCGTCTGCGGCTCCCATTTGCGCAGCAGGCCCTGCTCGCCCACCAGATAGAGGGCGTCACCGGCCCGGGTGATAGCATTGAGATGGAGCCCATTCGGGTTGTCGGTGCGATCCTGCAGCGGTGTCCAGCTTTGGCCACCATCCTGGGTGCGCAGGATCAGGTTGAAGACCCCGACCACGTAGCCCACCTTGTCGCCCTCAAACCAGACGTCGAGCAGGGGTTTGTCGGCCCCCTCCTCCACCAGCCGCTGGCCCTCCTCCACCCATTGCGGCCAGCGCTCGCTGCCTGGCTCGGCACGGGCCAAGGCCGAGTAATGGCGCAGGACCAGATCCCCTATCTGGCGACCATCCAGCTGTTTTTGCCAGCTGGCACCGCCATCCTGACTGTGCAGCACCACCCCATCCCCCCCCACGGCCCAACCCTGCTCGGGAGTGGGGAAGGTGACGGCGTTCAGATCCGAGCTCACCGGCACCCTGGCCTGCTGCCAGCGCCCTCCCTCGTCGTCGGAATAGAGGATGTGACCCCGCTGCCCCACCGCCACCAGCCGCGACCCGGCACGGGCCAGATCCAGCAGGGGGCTGCGCTGGGCCAGGGCGCTCGCCTTGGCCGGCAGGTCCAGCACGTCCACATAATCGGTCGCCTGCCCGGCTGTCACCCCTGCGCTTTGCATCAGCAGGGCGCAGCAGATCAATGGCGCCAACGTCTTGAATGAACCCATACCACGTCCTTGTCTCAGAGGGCGGCGGGATGCCAAAAGGCGCCCGACGCCAACATCGAGGAGTCCGGTTCATCAATGACGAACCGGACTCCTGTTACGGCTAGCGGATCCCGGCGCCAGCCAGGGACTCCGGCGACCACTTCGCCTTGGACAGGGAGGCACCGTACTTGATACCGCCGTAGGGGCCCACCACACCATTGATGTTGTAGGTCCCCGCCACCAGGTCATAGATCATGAAGGGGGTGGCGTCCGGGGTCTGCTTGTCGTAGCTCTGGCTCAGGAAGGCGAAGGAGCCGCGATAGAGCTGACCACGGGCGTCGTACTGATCGGAGGCCAGCGCCACCCAGCTGTCTTCGTCCAGGTAGAAGCGGCGCTTGGCGTAGATGTGGCGCTCACCGGCCTTGAGGTTGCCCTCCACCACCCAGACCCTGTGCTTCTCCCAGCGCACGTGATCCGGTGACAGGAAGTTGGGGGTGGTCAGCGCCCTGGCATCGGGCTGATAGGTCAGCCGATAGGTGTTGTAGGGGACTATCATTTCCTGCTTGCCCACCAGCTTCCAGTCGAATCTGTCCAGCGCCCCGTTGAAGACGAAGACGTCGTCATAGGTGCCCGCCCCCGAGGTGCCCGGGTTCGGGGTATCGTAGGCCAGGTTCGGTGCCAGCTTGACCCGGCGCTGGCCAGGCAGGTACTGCCAGGCCTTGCGCGGCTGCTCCAGGGGGTTGGCGGCATCGCGCAGCATGATGGCCTCGCCGGCGCGACGGGCCGGGCCCGTGTAATGGAGCTTCATCTGGTAGTAGGTGTCCTTGGCCGAGATGGGCTTGGCCATGTCCTCGTAGATGGCGTAGTTGATGAAGGCCTGCCCCGTGGTGGAGAGGGCCGCCGTGCCGGCGGCGTCCACGTTCCAGGAGTCGTACTTGGTGGCGATGTTCACCCCCTGGTAGCGCAGCAGGAAGTTCCACATCGCCTCGGCCCCGCTCTTGGGGATCGGGAAGGGAATGCCCGGCAACACCTTGTCCACCGCCATGCCCCCCGCCAGGGTGGTGGCGTTCAGCGCGTTCTGCTTGGTGTTATCCAGCACCGCCTGGGGCAGCGCCACGCTGCGATGGGTCGGATAAACGTCCACCCGGAAGTCCGGGAAGCGCTTGAGCAGCTCCGCCGTGGTGGCGGTCAGCGCCCCCTGGTATTGGGCCGCATTCTTGCCGGTGATGACCAGGAGCGGCTGCTCACCCGCATAGGGATCCGGGCGCATGCTGTCACCGGCCTTGAAGCCGGCGGGGGGCGTGGTCAGGCCCCCGCTGTAGGCGGGGATGCTGCCATCGGCATTGGCGGCCGCCTCGGCGCCCACCTGGGTCAGGCTGGTGCCGAGCTGTGCGGCTTCGCTGCTGGAGACGGCGGCCAGTGCCTGGCCCGCGAGGGCCAGGGTGAGGGAGGCGGCCAGCATGGTCTTGTTGAATGTCATATCTCGTTCTCCGACTCGGTCGCTTGACTCAGTAAGTGGTCTTCAGGGTCAGGTAGATGGCGCCTCTGTCTTCCGTGGTGGCACCGCCACCGGAGAAGGAGGCGTAACCACCGGCATAACAGGTGTTGCGCTGGGCCCCATCGAGGGCATTGGGGGTGGCGCCATCCTCGGCACCGTCATTGCACTCGGCAGACTTGCCAAAGGAGTCCACGTATTTCAGATCGACGAAGTACTGGTTGTAGAGGGTGGCGCCTAGCCCCACCGCATAGCTGCCGGTGTCTTTCGCCCCGCCCGCCTGGACCGGGGAGATGCCCGCCAGCCCCCAGTTCACCGAGAGCGGCATGTTCATGTCGACCCCCGGCAGGACCTGATACCAGGTCGGGGTGAAGTTGACCGCCAGCCCCCAGTTGTCCCGGGTGGGCTTGTCGATGCCCTGATAGCTATCTTCTCCCTTGTAGAGCGCCTTGTTGTGGTCATCCAGGCTCAGCAGGTTGCTGTAGTAGAGCTCCCCGAGCAGGGCGGCGCCGTCGAACAGCGCCGTGTCCGCGAAGGTCATCAGACCGTTGAGGGTCCAGTGCAGGGTATCGCCGGTGGCGCTGTAGCCATCGGAGTCATCGGTGATCACCCCGGTGTCCGGATGACGGGGACCTAGCACGGGCGCCGGGATCCCGAAGCCGTTGGCCAGTCCCCCGGGGCCAGTGGCACTGAGCAGGGCCGGGATGCTGGAGAGGGGCATGTGCTGGCGATAGTTGAGGTCGCTGCCGACACTCACCCCGGCCACATCCTTGGAGAGGCTGAGGCCAAAGATGTCGATGTCGTCGCCATAGGCCAGGGCGTAGCTGGTGTTGGCGATGGACTGGCGCAGGTTGGGCACGGCCCCGGCCGGCAGGGGCGCCGCCCCGCGAATGGTCATGCCACGGGCATCGAGCACCGCCTGGGGCAGGATGTCGGCGGTACGGCGGTAGAAGGCCCCCAGGGTCGCATCCAGCGCCTCGGGGGACCACTTGGCCATGATGCCCCAGTCGCCGTGCTTGCCCGGCTCTATATCATCCCCCCGGCGAATGTTGCTGAGGGTGCCGCTCGGTCCGGCCAGCCCCGGCCCGCCGGTGTGACCCAGCAGGAAGGACTGGGCACCGAAGCCCACCAGATCGGAGCTGCCGTAATAGGTGCCGGCTTCCGGCAGGCGGGCGGCGTTCCAGTCCAGGAAGTACTGGGCGGCGAAGGTCCACTCCGGGTTCAGGGTGAAGGAGGCGGAGATCTGGTTGCGGGGCACAAACAGCTCTTTCGCTTCCGTCCCCGGGGATGCCGCGAGCTTCGCGAGATCCAGGCCGGACTGGCCATAGCTGAGGGCGTGCACCGGGCTCAGCAGGGTTTCTCCCCAGTAGAGGTTGTGCTGACCTATCTTGACCCCGAGCAGAGACTCGTCACCCAGCTCCATGTTGTGGAACACGAAGGCATCGAGCAGCTCGCCGGAGGGGCCATGGTAGTAGCGATCCGCATAGTCGCTCAGATGACGGTTGCCCGCCACCGGGGGCAGCCCGACGATGCCGGAGCTGGCGCTGTTGCCGTTGATGAAGGGGTTCTCGTCAGCGCCGACGTCGCGGTAGGCATAGTCATACCAGCTGGCGGCGCTGATGCGAAAGCCGGTGTTGCCCTTGTTCACCACGTCCAGCTCGGTCAGCAGATCGAAGCGGGTGGTGACGGTGTCGCCGGCATCCTTGAAGTTGTAGTCCCCGTCGTTGTTGTTCGGGGTGGCAAGCATCCGCGCATCGGCACTCTCGGTGCGCATGCCGTAGTTGAACTTGCCGGTGTTGTCGAAGCGAACGGACCAGTCTTCACTCTCTGTGTCGACTTCGACCGCCTGAACGCTGGGCATGAGGACGGCCGCGATGGCCGTCGCCAGCAGGCTGAGGCGCAGGGCACCGCAACCATGACTCGTGTGCTTGTAATCCATTACAGTCTCTCCGAGTGTTGTCGTCGTTTTGTTATTTTTGTTGCCGTTTCCGTTGGCTTTTTTATGGCGCTGACCGGGGCGTTTCGCCGGATTTGGCAAGCTGGCCATTGGCCGGTTGCCTCCCCCCTGTTTCGCTTGTCCGAGTGCGCTCTGTGTTCTTAGTGCCGACTGTAAGGCCTAGCTCCAGGGGCGCGCTTGCCATTGAACGTCAGTCACTTTTCATTTGGTGACAGCGGCTGCATCCCGCGGCTGGCGCGGGATTCGCTCGTCGACGACCGGCCCCATACAGCCCTTGTTCAGCTGAGAACAGTGATCCGGGCGACAGAAAAGCCGCGAAGGGAACAGGAGATGGAGACAAGCGGGAGGCGACGGGTTTGTGCAGGATAGCCAAGGGGCAAGAGACGTAGATGGCGAGAAACAATAGCGGGGAGTGCGCGAGCGCCCTCCCCGTGGATGGCTAAGCGTCAGCGCGCTATGGCGCAGCCGGTGGCGGCTTGCAGCGCCTCGAACTCGATGCCGGGGGCCAGCTCCACCAGGCGAAGGCCCCCGGGGGTCACGTCCAGCACGGCGAGATCGCTGATGATGCGATCCACCACGCCGACCCCGGTCAGCGGCAGGGAGCACCACTCCAGTATCTTGTGCTCGCCCCCCTTGGCGCAGTGCTCCATCAGCACCACCACCCGCTTGACCCCGGCCACCAGATCCATGGCGCCCCCCATGCCCTTGACCATCTTGCCCGGGATCATCCAGTTCGCGAGATCGCCGCGCTCGGAGACCTGCATGGCCCCGAGCAGGGCCAGGTTGAT
>ERZ650302.2206-NODE-2206-length-10529-cov-9.610464_pt1 | contig 10529 bp, 10 predicted proteins | sample MGYA00376238_ERZ650302 | MGnify/ENA primary metagenome ERZ650302 (study PRJEB26733, sample SAMN07839298) | wastewater metagenome | biome: urban; feature: wastewater treatment plant; material: waste water | place: USA: North Carolina | collected 2016-04-28 ... | reverse complement strand
CGATCCAGAACATGTGGCTGGCCGCCCGCGCCGAGGGCATCGGGCTGGGCTGGGTGTCGATCTTCGATCCGGTCGAGCTGGCCGCGCTGCTGGGCATGCCCGAAGGCGCCCGCCCGGTGGCGATCCTGTGCATCGGCCATGTGGAGCAGTTCTACCCGCGCCCGATGCTGGAGATGGAACACTGGGCCGAGCGCATGCCCATCGAGACGGTGCTGGCCGAAAACGTCTGGCCCGAGCCTTCAGCGGGCTGAGGCGTCCGCCAGTCGGCGCCGGGCGACGAGCCAGGTGCCGCCCATCAGCAGCACCACGCAACACAGCAGCGCCCAGCCGCGCAGCAGCAGGGCCGTCGCGTCGGCCTCATCGCCGCTGCCGTGCAGCGTGCCGGCGGCCACCGCCAGCGCGATCAGCGCCGCCACGCCCGTCGCCGCCCGGCCATACAGGCGGGCCAGCGGGTAGCAGGCCAGCGCCGCGTTGAGCGTGGCCGCGAGGAATCCCTGGCTGATCTGTACTGCGGTGGTCAGCGGCCCGGTGTCGGGCACCGGCATCAGCTTCGTCGCCATCGCCTACTTCTGGATCGTCGGCTTCTCCAACGCGGTCAACCTGACCGACGGCCTGGATGGGCTGGCCATCATGCCGACCGTGATGGTGGCGGGGGGCTTCGCCTTTGTCGCCTGGGCCACCGGCAACGTGAACTTCGCGAACTACCTGCACATTCCCTACGTGCCCTATACCTCCGAGCTGGTGATCGTCTGTACCGCCATAGTGGGTGCGGGGCTTGGCTTCCTCTGGTTCAACACCTATCCGGCCCAGGTCTTTATGGGGGACGTCGGTTCCCTGGCCCTCGGCGGGGCGCTCGGCACCATAGCCGTGCTGGTGCGCCAGGAGTTCCTGCTGGTGATCATGGGGGGCGTCTTCGTGATGGAGACCGTCTCGGTGATCCTGCAGGTCGGATCCTACAAACTGCGCGGCGTGCGGATCTTCCGCATGGCCCCCATCCATCACCACTATGAGAAGAAGGGCTGGCCGGAGCCGCGCGTCATCGTGCGCTTCTGGATCATCACCCTCATGCTGGTGCTGCTCGGCCTCGCCACCCTGAAGGTGAGGTAAGCCATGGTCATCATCATCGGACTCGGCAAAACCGGACTCTCCTGCGTCGATTACTTCCTCGACCGCGGCGTCACGCCGCTGGTGATGGACACCCGTGCCAATCCGCCGGGCAAGGACGAGCTTCCCCCCGAGGTGGAGCTCATCCACGGGCTGGACGCGGAGCGACTCAAGCAGGCGCACATGATAGTGGCGAGCCCGGGCATCGCCCTGGCGACTCCGGAGTTGAAGGCCGCCGCCGAGTTCGGGGTGCGCATCGTCGGTGACATCGAACTGTTCGTGCGTGAAACCCAGACGCCCGTCATCGCCATCACCGGCTCCAACGGCAAGAGCACGGTCACCACGCTAGTGGGTGAGATGATCGCCGAGGCGGGACTCAAGGTCGGTGTGGGGGGCAATATCGGCATCCCGGCGCTGTCGCTCCTCAAGCAGCCCATGGATCTCTGCGTGCTGGAGCTCTCCAGCTTCCAGCTGGAGACCACCTACAGCCTGCGGGCCGCCGCCTCCGTGGTCTTGAACCTCAGTGAAGATCATATGGATCGCTATGCCGGCATGGCGGATTACCGCGCCGCCAAGATGGAGATCCATCAGCACTCCCAGCACATCCTGATCAATCGCGACGATCCCCAGACCCTGCCCGATGTGGGTCAGGTGTGGCAGAGTTTCGGCCTCGACTGCAACGGCTACGGTCGCTGCGAGCTGGAGGGCCGTCACTGGCTGACTTTGCACGGTGAGCCGCTCCTGGCGGTGGACGAGATGAAGATAGTGGGTGCCCACAACCAGGCCAATGCCCTGGCGGCCATGGCCCTGTGCGATGCGGTGGGCATTCCCCGCGAGGCACAACTTGCCGTGCTGCGCCGCTTTGAAGGGCTGCCTCACCGTGCCCGCTTCGTGCGGGAGGTAAATGGGGTGCGCTGGATCAACGACTCCAAGGCCACCAACGTGGGGGCGACCCTGGCCGCCGTGGCCGGGGTGCGTGAAGCGGTCAAGGGCCGCCTGCTGCTGCTGGCCGGTGGCCAGGGCAAGGGGCAGGACTTCGGCCCGGTGCAGGCGCTGCTCGGCAGCCAGATCGATCACATGTATTGTTTTGGTCAGGATGCCGAGGTGCTGCTGGCCCTGGGCGAACAGACCGAGCGGGTTGCCGATCTTGACGCTGCTGTCGCCAAGGCGGCGACCGACGCCAGGCCTGGTGACTGGGTGCTGCTGGCGCCGGCCTGCGCGAGCCTGGATCAGTTCAAATCCTTTGAAGCGCGCGGCGATCGCTTCACCGAACTGGTGATGGGCTTATGAACGCCCTGCGCGTGGTTGCGGGATTCTTGCAGCGCTGGTTGCTACCGGCGCGCCCCGCCGGTCTCTACGATCGGCAGCTGGTGGTACTGGCCCTCGCCCTGATGGGCGTCGGGCTGGTAATAGTGGCGTCCGCTTCCATTCCTGAGGGGATCGCCATCAACAACGATCCCTTCATGTTCGTGAAGCGCCACGGCATGTTCCTGGTGATGGCGCTGGGTATCTCCTGGTTCGTGTTGCAGGTGCCCATGGCACGCTGGCAGCACTACAACGGCCCCATGTTGTTGCTGGCCATCGTGCTGCTGGTGATGGTGTTGCTGGTGGGCCGCAGCGTCAACGGTTCGGTGCGCTGGCTGCCACTCGGCCCCTTCAACCTGCAGCCGGCCGAGTTCGGCAAGCTGGCGCTGTTCGTCTATCTGGCGGGTTACCTGGTGCGCCGTCAGAGCGAGGTGCGCGAGCGCTTCATCGGTTTCATGAAACCCATGGCGGTGCTGTTCGTGGTGGCCATCCTGCTGCTGGCCCAGCCGGATCTCGGGTCAGTGGTGGTGATGTTCGTCACCTCCCTCGGGATGCTGTTCCTGGCCGGTGCCCGGCTGGTGCAGTTCATCGGTCTCATCCTGGTGGGGGTGAGCGCCGTGGTTACCCTGATCATCGCGGAGCCCTACCGGATGCGGCGGGTGACCTCCTTCCTCGACCCCTGGGCAGACCCCTTCGGCAGCGGCTATCAGCTGACCCAGTCCCTGATGGCCTTTGGTCGGGGGAGCTGGTTTGGCGAGGGGCTCGGCAACTCCATCCAGAAGATGGAGTACCTGCCGGAGGCCCACACCGACTTCGTGTTCGCCATTCTGGGCGAAGAGCTGGGCTACGTGGGGGTGCTTGGCGCACTCTTCCTGATTTTTGCGCTGGCGGTGAAGGCGCTCAAGCTGGGTCACCAGGCGCTGGTGGCCGAGCGGCTCTATGAAGGTTATCTGGCCATCGGCATCGGCATCTGGTTCAGCTTCCAGACTTTCGTCAACGTCGGTGCCGCCAGCGGCATGATGCCTACCAAGGGGCTGACCCTGCCGCTGGTCAGTTATGGCGGCTCCAGTCTCATCATCATGATGGTGGCGGTGAGCATGTTGATTCGTATCGATTTCGAGTTGCGCCAGGCGAGTGCCCAGGCGCGCGTGCGGGAGGTTGCGTGAGCAAGACGTTACTGGTGATGGCGGGTGGTACCGGGGGCCATGTGTTCCCCGGCCTGGCCGTCGCCGATCGCCTCAAGGCCCAGGGCTGGACCATCCACTGGCTCGGCACTGCCGACCGGATGGAGGCGGAGCTGGTGCCTGCCCATGGTTATCCCATCTCCTTCATCGACATCCAGGGGGTGCGTGGCAACGGCATCAAGCGTCTGCTCGCGGCGCCCTACCGTGTCATCAAATCCGTGCTGCAGGCCCGCCAGGTGCTCAAGACCATCCAGCCCGATGTGGTGCTGGGCATGGGGGGCTTCGCCTCCGGCCCGGGTGGCGTGGCCGCCTGGCTGTCCGGCATTCCGCTGCTGCTGCACGAGCAGAATGCCGCCGCCGGCCTGACCAACAAGCTGCTGGCCCGTATCGCCAGGCGGGTACTGATGGCCTTCCCCGGTGCCTTCGCCCCCAATGCCCGCACCGCCGTGGTGGGCAACCCGGTGCGCCCCGAGGTGGTGGCGCTGCCGGATCCCCAACTGCGCAGCAGCAGCGATCCTCTGCGCCTGCTTGTGGTCGGTGGCAGCCTGGGGGCCCGGGTCCTCAACGAGCAGGTGCCTCCTGCGGTTGCAGCTGCCGGTGTGCCCATCGAGGTGCGTCACCAGTGCGGCAAGGGCAACGGGGAGGCCGTGGCTGCCTCCTATGCCGGGCTGGGGGTCGAGGCCGAGGTGAGTGAATTTATCAAGGACATGGCGGATGCCTATGCCTGGGCGGACCTGGTAGTGTGCCGCGCCGGCGCATTGACCGTCTCCGAAGTGGCCGCTGCCGGTGTGGCCGCCATCTTCGTGCCCCTGCCCCATGCGGTGGACGATCACCAGACCCGCAACGCCCTGACCCTGGTCGACGGCGGTGCGGCCGAGTTCCTGCCCCAGTCCGAGCTGACGCCGGCCGCTCTAGCGTCGCGCCTCTCCTGGCTCGCCGGGCGCAGGGAAACCCTGTTGAACATGGCCCAGGCCGCGCGCCGGGTCGCCATCATCGATGCTGCCGAACGGGTTGCCGATGAGTGCAAACGGCTCGCCACCGGCTGAGCCAAACGAGATGGAAGGCCAAGATGTGCCGCCAAGGCCCCGCTTCTGTCTTCGAACTGATGAATGTCGCCGAATGAAAATGGCCTGTGGCCGCGAATTGAGAAAGAACTATGACCAAGGTTGAACTGGCAAAACTGCGTACCGTTATCCCCGAAATGCGCCGCGTGCGTCGCATCCACTTCATCGGCATCGGTGGCGCCGGTATGGGCGGTATTGCGGAAGTGCTTGCCAATGAAGGGTATCAGGTGACCGGCTCGGATCTGGCCCGTAACGGGGTGACCGAACGCCTGGCCTCTTTGGGTGCACACATCTTTGTCGGTCACAGTGCCGAGCATGTGGACGGTGCCAGCGTGGTGGTGGTTTCCACCGCCATCAAGCAGGACAACCCCGAGCTGCTGGCTGCCCGCGAGCTGCGTATTCCCGTGGTGCGCCGCGCCGAAATGCTGGCGGAACTGATGCGCTTCCGTCACGGCATCGCCATTGCCGGGACCCACGGCAAGACCACCACCACCAGTCTGGTGGCGAGCATCTATGCCGAGGCGGATCGCGACCCCACCTTCGTCATCGGCGGTCTGCTCAACAGCGCCGGCACCAATGCCCGCCTGGGCAGCAGCCGTTATCTGATTGCCGAGGCGGACGAGAGCGACGCCTCCTTCCTGCATCTGCAACCCATGGTCTCCATCGTGACCAATATCGAAGCGGATCACATGGACACCTATGGCGGCGATTTCTCCAGGTTGAAGGCCACCTTCATCGATTTCCTGCACAATCTGCCGTTCTACGGCCTGGCCGTGGTGTGCGTGGATGACCCCGTGATCCGCGGCATGCTGCCGGAGATCGCCCGTCCTACCCTCACCTACGGTCTGAGCGATGATGCCGATGTGCAGGTGCTGGACTTCGTGCAGACCAGCAATCGCAGCCGCTTCCGGGTGCGCCGTGCAGGGGCGGGTGAGCTGGAGGTGACCCTGAATCTGCCGGGCATCCACAACGCCCTCAACGCCGCCGCCGCCATCGCGGTGGCAACCGAAGACGGCATCGGCGACGAGGCCATCATCCAGGCACTTTCCAAGTTTGAAGGGGTGGGGCGCCGCTTCCAGCAATATGGCGAGTTTGAAACCGGCCGTGGCAAGGCCATGCTGGTGGATGATTACGGTCATCACCCGAGCGAAGTGAAGGTGACCATCAACGCCGCTCGCGCCGGCTGGCCCGAGAAGCGGCTGGTGATGGTGTTCCAGCCGCACCGCTACAGCCGGACCCGGGATCTCTACGAAGATTTCGCGGACGTGCTTTCCAAGGTGGATGTGCTGGTGATGCTGGAGGTCTATGCCGCCGGTGAGGAGCCCATTCCCGGTGCCGATGGTCGTGCCCTGTGCCGTTCCATCCGCTCCCGCGGCACCCTGGAGCCCATCTTTGTCGCAACGCCGGACGATGTGCCCGCGGTGCTGGCCGACCTGATTGGCGAGGGGGATTTGGTATTGACCCAGGGGGCGGGGAACGTCGGTGCACTGGCCCGTCGTCTCGGCGAGATGAAATTGAGCGTGGATAGCATGAAATCCGGTGCCTGAGGGCCCAATGAGTATTTTGACCGCCAAGCCGAGGCCTATATAATGGCGAACCGGTCTGCAAGTGGCCGGCATGGCGCGTTATACGGGGATAGATCGGGTGGAGGCAAGGGCACAAGGGCGCACCAAGGGGGGCTTCATCGCCGGGGTGGCATTTTTCATCCTGGTCATGTGGGGGCTCTACCAGACTGCGCTGGATGTTAAAGACTGGCTGACGGATGCCAGTCGGTTGCCCATGAGCGAGCTGTTGCTGCAGGGGCAACACGAATATTTGAAAGCCGATGAGTTGCGCGCCGCCGTGCTGGATGGCGCCGAGTTGCGCAACTTCTTCGAGTTGGACGTGAACGAATTGCAGGGGCGGTTGAACGCCCTGCCCTGGGTGGCCCAGGTCTCGGTACGCAAGAAGTGGCCGAACAAGATCAAGGTCTACCTCACCGAACAGGATGTAGCGGCACGCTGGAACGGCAACCGCTTCGTCAACACCAAGGGTGAGGTGTTCAGTGCACCGGACAGGGTGAAGAAACCCCTGATGCAGTTGTCCGGGCCCGATGATCAGGCCGCCAAGGTGCTGGAAGCCAGCCATCAGTACGAAACGCTGCTGGCGGCCAAGGGATACAAGTTGCTGGGGGTGAATCTGACCCCCCGCCATGCCTGGGAACTGACCCTGGATGGCAACATTCAGCTGTTCGTGGGGCGCTCGGATATCGCGCTTCGCCTGCAGCGGTTTATCGATGCCTTTCCGGTCATCGAACCCCGTGAGCGGGTTGCTTACGTGGATCTTCGATACGACACCGGGATGGCAGTTGGCTGGAAGAAAAGCGAAGAGAAAGTGAATGACCAACACCGCAGATAGAAATTTGATTGTCGGACTGGATATCGGCACGACCAAGGTGGCGGTACTGGTTGGCGAAGTATTGCCCGATGGCGAACTCAATGTCATCGGCATGGGCAGCCACGCTTCTCGCGGGATGGAGAAGGGCGGGGTCAATGACCTCGACTCCGTGGTCAAGTCCCTGCGCCGCGCGGTGGAAGAGGCCGAGATGATGGCCGACTGCCAGATCAGCTCCGTCTATCTGGGGCTGTCCGGCAAGCACATCGATTGCCGCAACGAGACCGGCATGGTGCCCATCTCCGACGAAGAGGTGACCCAGGAGGACGTGGACAACGTCATCCACACCGCCAAGTCGGTGCGACTGTCGGACGAACTGCGGGTGCTGCACGTGCTGCCCCAGGAGTTCGCCATCGACTATCAGGAAGGGATCAAGAACCCGGTCGGTCTCTCCGGCGTGCGGATGGCAGCCAAGGTGCATCTCATCACCTGCCACAACGACATGGCGCGCAACATCGAGAAGTGTGTGGAGAAGGTGGGTCTGCGGGTGGATCAGCTGATCTTTTCGGCCCTGGCTTCCAGCTATGCCGTGCTGACCGAAGACGAGAAGGAGCTGGGTGTCTGCGTGGTGGACATCGGTGGCGGCACCATGGACATGTCGCTCTTTACCGGCGGTGCCCTGCGTCACACCAAGGTGATTCCCTATGCGGGCAGCACGGTGACCAGCGACATCGCCTATGCCTTCGGCACGCCGCCGCTGGATGCGGAAGCGATCAAGGTGCGCTACGGCTGCGCCCTCGGCCGCCTGGTCAGCAAGGAAGACAATATCGAAGTGCCCAGTGTCGGCGGTCGCCCGGCGCGCAGCCTGCAACGGCAGACACTGGCGGAAGTGATTGAACCCCGTTACACCGAGTTGCTCTCCATGGTGAATGACGAGCTGGTGCGGGTGCAGAGCGAATTGAAGGCACAGGGGGTCAAGCATCAGCTGGCCGCCGGTGTGGTCTTGACCGGTGGCGCGGCCCAGATCGAAGGCATTGTGGAGTGCGCAGAGCAGATCTTCCAGAGCCAGGTCCGGGTGGGCGAGCCCATGAATATCCGGGGATTGAGTGACTACGTACAGGCACCGGTGTACTCGACTGCGGTCGGGTTGTTGCAGTACGGCCGCACCAACCAATCCACCGGCAGTAACAAGGAATATGCCGCCAAGGCAAGCGTAGGTGGGCTGGTCAAACGGGTCAGCAACTGGTTGCGTGGCGAGTTCTAAAGATTTTGCTGAGTCAGGCAAATAAAGCGGAGAGACAACATGTTTGAATTTATGGATAGCCACACTGACGAAGCCGTCATCAAGGTGATAGGTGTGGGTGGCGGCGGCGGCAACGCAGTCGAGCACATGGTTCGTCAAAACATCGAGGGTGTTGAGTTCATTACCGTCAACACCGACGCCCAGGCACTGCGCAACTCCAGTGCCAACACGACTCTGCAGATCGGCGGTGGCATCACCAAGGGTCTGGGAGCCGGAGCCAATCCGGAAGTGGGCCGTGATGCCGCCATGGAAGACAGGGAAGCGCTGCGTGAGCTGCTGACCGGTTCAGACATGGTGTTCATCGCCGCCGGCATGGGCGGTGGTACAGGTACGGGTGCCGCACCTATCGTGGCCGAAGTGGCCCGCGAGATGGGTATCCTGACCGTCGCCGTCGTGACCAAGCCGTTCTCCTTCGAAGGGAAGAAGCGGATGGGCTTCGCCGCTCACGGCATCGAAGAGCTCTCCAAGAACGTCGACTCACTGATCACCATCCCCAACGACAAGTTGCTGAAGGTGCTGGGCCGTGGCATCTCCCTGCTGGACGCCTTCAAGGCGGCCAACGACGTGCTGCTGGGTGCAGTACAGGGCATCGCCGAGCTGATCACCCGCCCGGGCCTCATCAACGTCGACTTCGCGGACGTGCGTACCGTGATGCGCGAGATGGGTACCGCCATGATGGGTACCGGCTCCGCCTCCGGTGACGACCGTGCCGAAGAAGCGGCCGAGAAGGCCATCTCCAGCCCGCTGCTGGAAGACGTGGATCTGGCCGGTGCCCGCGGCATCCTGGTCAACATCACTGCTGGCATGGACATGACCATCGAAGAGTTCGAGACCGTGGGTAACGCGGTCAAGGCCTTCGCGTCCGAGAACGCTACCGTGGTGGTGGGTACCGTAATCGACCCGGAAATGCACGACGAACTGCGCGTTACCGTAGTGGCGACCGGTATCGGTGCCGAGCGCAAGCCCGACATCACTCTGGTCAAGAACAACATGGTTCAAGAGCGTCCGGCCCGTCAGCCCCTGATCAGCGAAGCCCTGCAGTCTCGCGTGATGGAAGAGGCCCCGGCCAAGGTGGTGAACGCCGAGCCGCAAGCTCGTCGCGAACCGGATTATCTCGATATTCCTGCGTTCCTGCGCAAGCAGGCAGACTAAGCCTCTGATGGCTCTGGTTTGTTTGTTGCTTAAGGATTGTGCTAAGATGGCCCGGCAACGACCATCTGGTCAGGAATTTGAGCTGTTAAGCGGATACGCCCATGATTAGACAAAGAACCTTGAAAACGAGTGTCCAGGCCACCGGTGTGGGCCTGCATTCGGGCCGGAAAGTCACTATGACGTTCCGTCCGGCGCCTGTTAACACAGGGATCGTTTACTTGCGTACCGATCTGAATCCTGTGGTCGCGCTGCCAGCCAACGCCGATCAGGTGCGTGATACCGTGCTTTGTACCGCTCTGGTGAACGAAGCCGGTGTTCGCGTGTCGACCATCGAACATCTGTCTGCCGCTCTGGCCGGGATGGGGATCGACAACCTCTATGTCGAGGTTGATGCCCCCGAGATCCCGGTGATGGATGGCAGTGCGCACCCGTTCATCTACCTGCTGCAAGAAGTGGGTATACGTGAGCAGAATGCGCCCAAGCAGTTCGTGCGGATCAAGCAGAGCGTGCGGGTTGAAGACGGCGACAAGTGGGCGGAATTCCACCCCTATCGCAACGGCTTCAAGATGGATCTCGAGATCGATTTCCAGCATCCGGTGTTTGAAGGCCGCAACCAGCGTTGCGTGCTGGACTTCTCCGGTGCCTCTTTCGTGAAAGAGATCAGCCGTGCCCGTACCTTCGGCTTCATGCGTGACATCGAGTACCTGCGTTCCCAGAACCTGGCACTGGGCGGCAGCCTGGAAAACGCCGTGGTGCTGGATGACTACCGGGTGCTGAACGAAGATGGTCTGCGCTACGAAGACGAGTTCGTGAAGCACAAGATGCTGGATGCCATCGGCGATCTGTACATGTGCAATCGCAGTATCATCGGTGAATTCCGTGCCTACAAGACGGGCCATGCCCTGAACAACAAGCTGCTGCGTGCCCTGCTGGCCCAGCAGGAGGCCTGGGAACTGGTGACCTTCGAGGGTGAGGGCGACAAAGCGCCTATCGCTTACTACGATAACGGTCTGGTTCTGGCCTGATAGCTGTGCAACAGGACGT
>ERZ650302.2202-NODE-2202-length-10544-cov-4.617790_pt1 | contig 10544 bp, 9 predicted proteins | sample MGYA00376238_ERZ650302 | MGnify/ENA primary metagenome ERZ650302 (study PRJEB26733, sample SAMN07839298) | wastewater metagenome | biome: urban; feature: wastewater treatment plant; material: waste water | place: USA: North Carolina | collected 2016-04-28 ... | reverse complement strand
TCTGATGACCAATCACCATGACCGCTTGATCATTGAAGCGACCAATGCCAGCCACAATGGCCGGATCATCGGAAAACGAGCGATCCCCATGCAGCTCACGGAAATCGGTAAACAGCGCTTCAATATAATCAAGGGTATAAGGCCGTTGCGGATGGCGGGATACTTGGGATACTTGGGCCGGGGTTAATTTGTTGTAGATATTTTTGGTTAAATCATTGCTTTTCTTTTGCAAACGGGTGATTTCATCCGAAATATCCACGGCGGATTCACCCTGCACAAAGCGCAGCTCGTCAATTTTTTTGGTCAGCTCGGCAATCGGCTGCTCAAAGTCGAGAAAAACAGGTTTCATAGATAAGGGTCTCTTAACACTTAATTGATTGAGCGTTGCGCGTAATCATACGCGAAGATGATGGTTTTGACAGCATTTGTCACAAGGTTTTCCATCGCAGAGCGGGCTTTTCAGACGGCATCGGCCGGCATTTTTCAGCGTTAGCCATCTTGGCAGGCCGTCTGAAAGCCATTTTCACCGGCGCACACAGCCCCTAGTGCATTCATACTAAACATACATAATATGCTAAACTGAATCGAATTCCAATCTTTATCCCGCATTGTATGAAATCTTCCGAAACCGATAGCGCCATGCGGCTCGACAAATGGCTGTGGGCTGCCCGTTTTTTCAAAACCCGCGCGCTGGCGCAAAAACACATCGAGCTTGGTCGTGTGCTGGTAAACGGTGCCAAAGTGAAAAATAGCAAAAACATCAGCGCCGGCGACACCCTCGATCTCACCCTCAATTCCCTGCCCTACAAAATCAACGTGCTCGCGCTCAACCACCAGCGCCGCCCCGCGCCCGAAGCCCGCAAGCTTTATGAAGAAGACATGCAAACCGCCCAATTGCGCGAGCAGCAAAAATTGCTTGATCAAGCCAGCCGCATCAGCGCCGCTTATCCCGACGGGCGGCCGACCAAGCGCGACCGCCGCCAGATCGACAAGGTAAAGCGCGGCGACTGGTGATGCGGTTCAATAATCTGATTGCCTTATAAAGCTTGGATAACACCAAGGCCGTCTGAAAAACGCGACACCCGCCCGGGCAAAAAAGCCGCCGCCGCGCAAAACTGCCCGAGCGCGGCAACGGGCTGCCGTATAATAGGCCGACTTTACCTTATTGAAATGCAAAGGACACCGCCATGCGCTGGCAAGGACGCAAACAAAGCTCGAATGTAGAAGACCGCCGCGGCCAAGGCAGCCGAATCGGCGGCAAAAGCACCGGCATCATCGGCATCATTATTTTGCTGGTCGGCGCTTATTACGGTGTGGATTTATCCGGCGTGGTCGGCTCACCCGCCGCCGGCACTCAGGTGACCCAACCATCCACGCTCAACAGCCAGCAAGAAGCCCAGCTCAACGAATTGGCGCGCGTGGTGCTGGCCGACACGGAAACTACCTGGAGCCAATATTTCGCCAACAACAATGCGCGCTACACCCCGCCCACCATGGTGCTCTACACCGCCGGCACCCAAACCGCCTGCGGCACCGGCCAAGCCGCTATGGGGCCTTTTTACTGCCCGCAAGACCGCAAGGTTTATTTGGATTTGTCTTTTTATGAAGACATGCGCAAGCAGCTGGGCGCTTCGGGCGATGCGGCTTTTGCCTATGTGATTGCCCACGAAGTCGGCCACCATGTGCAAAATCTGCTCGGCATTTTGCCGCAAGTCAACCAAGCGCAACAAGGCGCCAGCGCCAAGCAGGCCAATGCGCTTTCGGTGAAACTCGAATTGCAGGCCGATTGCTTTGCCGGCATTTGGGCCAACCACGCTCAAGCGCAAAATCTGTTTGAAGCGGGCGATTTGGAAGAAGCGTTCGGTGCCGCCCAAGCTGTGGGCGACGACCGCCTGCAAAAACGCGCACAAGGCTATGCCGTGCCCGACAGCTTCACCCACGGCTCATCGGCCGAGCGCCTGGCCTGGTTTCAACGCGGCCTGCAAAACGGCGACATCAACCGCTGCAACACTTTTTCATCGTAAACGCTCTTTCATCGTTGCACATCAAACAGGCCGTCTGAAAGCGTTCAGACGGCCTGTTTGATGTGCATAAACATTAAGCATTTTCTACAACATCTCTTTATCTGCCAATTTTCAAAAATAACCTTGCAAAGTCAAAATATATAGTGGAATGCATAAAAAAGTGACACAACGGGCTTGTTGGGTTGAAAACCCAACAAGCCCGTTGGCCGTCTGAAACCTTGGGTTTGACAACCCAATCTATCCGTTATGGTGCGCAGTTTTGTATCACTTTTTCTTGCATTTCACTATAGTGAAATCAAAACAAAACCTACACTGGCCGGCGTAGAGTGTGCGGTTCGGCCACGCAAGCAGAAACCGTTCAAACCGCGTGCGTGACTGCGCCACATACCCTACGCACAGTTTGAGATCTATGTTTTTTGTGCCCGTTTTCTTTGATTTCACTATATTTGCCATTCACCTCATCACCTCTATACGCAGTTATCGCCGCCTGCATCGGCAGCAATACAACAAACATCAATATTGCAACGATAGATTATTGCAACAATAGATTCACTCCTGATTTCAAATGAATTCAATGCATTAAAAGCACGCACTCAAAATTCAGCACGCGTAATATGAAATTTTATAACCTTCTAAATGATAATAATTAAAATTTAATATAAAATATAGATAATCGATATTAATTCAATCAGGATACACCATGGTGCCCCGTTTCACCCCGTTTGCTCTGGCGCTTGCCGGCCTTAGCGCCACTTACGCTTATGCCGACAACACCCACACCAGCGAGTTGGATACAGTAGAAGTGCACGCCAAACGCCTGAATATGGAAACCGGCTACAAAGCCGAACGCAGCAACATCACCGGTGTAAACACATCGATTCTCGACACCCCCTACAGCATCGACGTGGTTACGCAGCAGCAATTGGAAGACAAGCAGCCCTTCACCCTGGAAGAAGCCGTTACCGGCATCAGCGGCCTGCATCAGGGCAACAACTTGGCAGGCACCCTCGATGCCATTGTGAAGCGTGGCTACGGCGGCAACCGCGATCATTCCATTATGCGCAACGGCTTTGAAATGACCCAGGCGCGCAACTACACCGCCACGGCCGAGCGCGTGGAAGTGCTCAAAGGCCCCGCCTCCATGCTCTACGGCATGCAGGATCCCGGCGGCGTTATCAATATCATTTCCAAAAAGCCCAACCACCAAGCTCAGGAAAACAGCATCAGCGCTGCTTACGGCAGCTATGCCAACCGCCAAATCGGCTTCGACAACACAGGCCCTATCGGCAGCAACGGGCTGGCTTACCGTTTTATCGCCGACTACACCGCCAAAAATTCATGGCGCAACTTCGGCAAATACGAGCAAAGCATTATTGCGCCTTCTCTCTCTTGGCAAAACGACAACACCAAAGTGTTGGCCGCCTACGAATATCAAAATTACCGCGTGCCGTTTGACCGCGGCACTTATCTGGATTTGAACGACAACAACAAAGGCTACGCCAGCTATGGCAAGCCGATGGATATTCCCGCCAAACGGCGTTTGGATGAAGATTTCAACGTTTCAAACGGCCATTCCCACTTATTCCAGCTCACCGGCGAGCACAAGCTCAATTCCGACTGGACGCTCAAAGCCGGCTACAGCTACAACATCAACCACTACAGCGACTGGCAGGCGCGCATCATCAGCTATGATGCCGCCACCCGCACCGTTACCCGCCGCGTGGATGGCACGCGCCCTTCCGATTTCTATGCCCACAATCTGCATGCAGAGGCGCTGGGCGTTGTAGAACAAGGTGAAAACATCACCCACAAGCTGCGCTTCGGCGCACAAAGCATGCTGAGCGAATTGTGGCTGGGCGATATGTATCGCAGCCGCAATATCCGCGGTTTCTCAGTCGACAATCCGCAATATGTCGGCTCCGACCTGATTGAAAGCTCGGGCAGCGCAGTGGAGAGCGCCCAAAGCGATCAAATGGAGCGCCTGAAAACATTTGCCCTGATTGCGCAAGACAATATGTATATCGGCGATAAATGGGTACTTTCCGGCGGCCTGCGCGGCCAATATTACCGCAGCATTTCCGGCAAAGGCCGCAACAGCAGCCTGTTTCGCAACTATAGCGAAGGTTTCAAAGTGCTGCCGCAGCTGGGCGCCGTGTATTTACTCACCCCGCGCTGGTCGCTTTATGGCAACTATGCCACCTCGCTCACGCCCAATGTAAGCCGCGGCACCGATTTTCAAGGTAAGGAAATTGCCCCGGAAGAAGGCCGCCAGTTTGAAATCGGCACCAAATACAACGGCGAGCATTTGAGCACCAGCCTGGCCTTGTTTCATATTAAAAAGAAAAACGTGGCCGGCAGCATCACCAACGAAAACGGCGAAAGTGAAACCCGCATCATCGGTAAAAACCGCTCGCAAGGACTCGAAATCGATGTAAACGGCAAGCTTACCGACAAACTCGGCGTGTCGGCCAACTATGCCTACACCGACACCAAAATCCTGCAAGACGACACCCGTCCCGCCACCATCGGCCAGCGCTTCGACAGCGTGCCCAAACACGAAGCCGGCCTCACCCTCACTTACGACTTCGGCCATGCCGCAGGCGGCAGCTGGCGAGGTGGCGCCTGCGCGCACTACATCGGCTCGTGGGGCGTGGGCAACACCAAAGGCGGCTGGTTCACCCTGCCCTCAGCCACCATTTACAACGCCTTTGTTTCCTACGATGCCAAGCTGGGCAAGCACCCGCTCAATCTGCGCATCACCGGCAAAAATCTCGGCAACAAACTTTACTACCTTTCCAGCACCGGCTCCAATTCCACCATGCCCTTTCTTTCCATAGGCGAGCCGCGCACGGTGTTGTTCAGCGCCAAACTGGGTTTTTAAACGCAGAAAGCAGCCTTTTCAGACGGCCTGATCGGTTCTGGCCGTCTGAAACCCAATCCCGCAATCCCGGCCGCACCGAATTGCCAAACAAGCGGCCGCCCTTTTATCTTATTTTCCAAACTGAAAGTAAACCCTTTTCACCCTTATCCACAGGCCGTCTGAAAGCCTTTTCAATCTTTCAGACGGCCTCAAGCATCTCATTATGGAAAAATGGCAAGCCGAGCTCTACAGCACACCTTTATGGCTTTTGCAAACTTTTATCGGCGTGGTTATCGTGTGCGCACTGCTGATTTTCGCGCTGCGGCGCACTATTTTCGGCCGCCAGTTTTGGCGCGTGCTCCAGCCTTGCCTAAGCCGCGCCAACATCGCCAAAATCGTGATGATGGTGGCGTTTTTATTGCTGCTGCTTCTGCTCGAAGTGCGTTTCAGCGTGCTCAACACTTTTTTCTACAACGGCCTCTACAGCGCCCTGCAAGACAAAAACCTCAACGCTTTCTGGTTTTTCGCCTCGCTCAACGCCCTTTTGCTCGGTGTGCGCATTGTGAACGAAATCATCGATGAGTGGCTGGGGCAGGTGTTGCAAATCCGCTGGCTCGAGCGGCTCAACCACGCGCTCACCGAGCGTTGGCTGGCGAATAAAAACTACTACCGCCTGCAAATGCGCCGCCAGCGCCCCGACAATATCGACCAGCGTATCCAGCAAGATGCGCAAGACTTTATCGCCACCACGGTGGAATTTGTGCGCGGCATGATTAATTCCGTGGTGTCGGCCATTGAATTTTCGATTGTGTTGTGGGGCTTGTCGGGCGTGCTCGCGCTGTTTGGCTTTGAAATTCCGCGCGGTATGGTGTTTTTCGTGTTTATTTTTGTGATTTTGGCCACTTTTGTGGCCATGTGGATAGGCAAGCCGCTGATAAAACTAAACTTCAACAACGAACGCCTCAACGGCAACTACCGCTATTCGCTTATCCGCGTGCGCGATCACGCCGAGAGCATCGCCTTTTACGACGGCGAAAAAGTGGAACGCCAAAACCTGCGCACGCATTTCCGCCGCATTATCGACAACCGCTGGCACATTGTTTACCGCTCGCTCGGCCTCAACGGCTTCAATTCCGGCATCACCCAAGGCGTGCAGCTTTTGCCGTTGATGCTGCAGGCACCGCGTTTTTTCGCCGGCCAAGTCACCATAGGCGACATGCACCAAACCGTGCAGGCATTCAACCGCCTGCAACGGGCATTATCGTTTTTCCGCAACTTTTACGAGCAATTCACCGCCTATCAAGCAAGGCTCGAGCGCCTGAGCGGCTTTATGGAAAACCTCACCGAATACCCCGCTTTCAAGCAGCCGCAAGTGAGCGAAGTTTCAGACGGCCTTATCCTCAACGATGTGGCGCTCTACCGCAACAACGGCGAAGTGCTGCTCGAACACATCAATATTAATGCGCAGCGCGGCGATGTCCTGCTGATTCAAGGCCCCAGCGGCTGCGGCAAAACCTCGCTTTTGCGCGCACTGGCCGGCTTATGGCCTTTCGGCAGCAGCGGCCGCATCCGCCGCCCCGCCCACGAACACATCTTATTTGTGCCGCAGCGCCCCTATGTGCCGCAAGGCAGCCTGCGCGAAGCCGTGTGCTACCCCGATATCAGCAGCCGCCACCCCGATTTGATCGGCACCCTGCTCGATTGCCGCCTCGGCCATTTAGTCGACAAACTCGATGAGCACGACGATTGGCAGCAACGCCTCTCGCCGGGCGAATTGCAACGCATCGCCTTTGTGCGCATTTTGCTCACCCAAGCGCAAGTGGTGCTGCTCGACGAAGCCACCTCTGCGCTTGACGAGCCCACCGAAGCGGCGCTTTATCAACTCATCAAAACACGCCTGCCCCAAAGCATTATCGTGAGCATCGGCCACCGCAACACCCTGGCCGCCTTTCACAACCGCAGCCTGCAAGTCGGCCCCGCCGCTTGCGGATAAACGCAGCCATCCGCACAACAAACCATGCCGTCTGAAAGCGTTCAGACGGCATTTTTCGAGCCGCAGTGCGTAGGTCGGATGCTCGAATCCGACACTTGTTTGCAGAACAAGATTGCGGCATGTTCGGCCTTGCGGCCAAATGTCGGATTCGAGAATCCGACCTGCAGCTACGGGCTGTTATTGCGTTTCAGACGGCCATTCTTTGCGGCGTTATTTCACCAAACGTGCATCAGCGCCGAAACCACGGGCGGCATCGGGTTTGGCGACATCGAATTCGCGCAAGGTGCTGTTGATGGTCACTGTTAGCGGTTTGCCGTTAACCGTGGCCGAGGCGTTCAGCTTCACGCCGCCGCCGCTGCGCTCGCCGCTGGCAAAATCAGGCAGTTGCAGCTCGCTCAGTTGCAGGCTGGCGCGGCTGAGTTTGGCTTCTTTGTTCACCAATTGTTTGCCGCGCGGGCGGATTTTGTCTTCGGCTTTGAAGGTGTCGGGCGTGTCGGCATCGCTGATTAAGGCCAGGCTCAAGAGCTTGGCGGCGGCCAAATCGGGCTGGCCGTTGTGCACCGGAATGCCGATTAAGAGCTTCACGCCGCGGTGGATGGCGCGGTTGTCGCTCCAGCCGCTGCCTTCGCGTGCGGGGCGGGCATCGGCGGCGAGCGAATAGCTGCGGCTCATAATCTGGATTTTGTAGCCGGGGATTTTGGTTTTGCCCAAGCCGTCGTTAATGTCGGCCACGAGTTCGGGCGCTTTGCCTTGCGGGTTGCCGAGCAGGCGGGCGGAGGTGTCGGCCACGGCAAGCGTTTGGCCGGCATAGCGGATGTCTTGCTGGTGGGCGAAGCCTGCGGCGAAAGCGGGGCTGCTCAAGCCGAGGGCGGCGGCAATAAATAATGCGGTGCTGGTTTTCATGCGGTTTCCTTGAATGATGGGTGTATCAATATGGGGCATGCTTGGGTGGTGGTGCTAATCTGCAGCAGTGCTAGGTCGGATTCTTGAATTCGGCCTTGCGGCCAAATGTCGGATTCGAGAATCCGACCTACAAAGGCCAAGGCTGCGGCCTAATATTTCCGGTTTCGGGCAATATTGCGGGAAACCAAGATGTTGTTGGGTTACGGCCTTGGCGGCCTAACCCAATCTACGGGCTGTTATTGCGTTTCATACCAATCCAAAAAAATAACCTAACTTCGTTGTCTCGCCTTGCCGTACTATCTGTACTGTCTGCGGCTCGCCGCCTTGTTAGCTTACTTTTTTGAATTGGTATCACATGCCGATATCGGCCGGTTGAGACAGCCGCAGGGCGTAAAAATTCAGGCAGCCCGAAAGGCTGCCTGAGAATATGGCACTTATTTGTTGGCCGTTTTGGCCAGCGCAGCACCTTTGCTTTTCAATGCGGCGGCTGCGGGCTTGGCAGCCGGCGCTTTCATGCCGCGCTCGCTGCGCACTTTGGCAGCCAATTCATCGATGGTTTTCATACCGGCATTCCAATCGCCGGTGAATTTCACCTGATATTTGCCGCCCACAATCACCGTGGGCGTGCCGCTGATTTGATAAGTGTTGGTCAGCTCTTCCATTTTCTTGGCTTGCGCCTGGTTGCTGAACGAATCATAAGCGGCAATCAGTTTTTGGCCGTCAAAGCTTTTTTGCTGCGCCGCCCATTGCTTGAAAGTGGCTGTGTCGGCCAAATTGATTTTCTGCTCATACACGGCTTGGAACACCGCCGAATTAGCCTGATATTTCAAGCCCGATTGATTCACGGCTGCGGCCACGCGCGCTAAACCCAGCATTTCCGGCTGCCACACCACATGCTCGGTGCGCAGATAAGTGTCGGCGGGGAAAGATTGGGCATGCTTGAGCAAAATCGGATCAAGATGGTAGCAATGCACGCAGAAATAGCCGAAAAACTCCAGCACTTCGATTTTATCGGCCTGAGCTTGAGGAATCGGCTTGGGCAGCACAGTGTAATCCTGCCCTTCCACCAAAGCGGCGTGGGCATTGGCAGCCAGCGCCAGAGCGGCGGCTAAAAATACGGTTTTCAGTTTCATCGGTTTTCCTTTGGTATGCATCAGCCGGCCGCTTTTCATGGCCGGCGAACGGGTTTAGATTAAGTTTCAAGCGGCCTTTTGCGGCGGCCCTTTCAATTCAACAATATTGCCTTCCGGATCGGTGAGATATACCGACAAGCCGAAGCCATCGGCACCGTAACGCACCTCGGCAGGCTCAAATGCCATGCCGTGCGCCTGAAAATGGCGGCGCAAAGCCGCTTCGTCAAACGGCTCGATGCGCAGGCAAAAATGCTCCAGATTAGCATGTTGCGGCAAAGGCTCACCCTGCCGCGCCTGCCCCAAGGGCTTATCAATGGGCAGTAAATCGATAATCGACGCACCGGCGCGCAATTGAATCAGCCCCAAATCTTCCAGTTCGCGCTCCAGCGTGCAGCCGAGCAGATCACAATAAAAGTGCAGCATGCGGCCTCGGTCGCGGATGCGCAGCACCACATGATCCAGGCCGAGAATGGCAAATGTCATCACACGCTCCTTTACCGCACCGCAAGGCCGCAGCAGCGCTTAGTTGGCGTTGCGGGTGAGGCTGTCCACGCCGTTTTGCTTCAGGGTTTGGCGGGTGCGCTCGGCTTCTGCACGGCTCAGGCGGCCGCTTTGCACGCGATACACCGTTTTGCCGTTTACCGTGGCCTGCACCACATTTGAGGACACGCCCATCATCGCCAATTTGGCACGTTGCGCATCGGCGCTTTGCTGATCGCCAAACGAGCCCATCTGCAAAATCAGGTTGCCGCCGGCAGCCGGTGCCGGTTTGCGCTCGGCTTTTTGAGCAGCTTCTTTTTGTGCCTCTTTGTGGGCTTTTTCAATGCTGCCGCTGTCGAGAATCTGTTCAGGTGTGGGCTTGGCCGCAGGCGCAGGCTTGGTTTCAGGCTTGGGCTTGGCTTCCGCTTTGGGTTGCTGCGTGGGCTTGGCGGCCGGCTTTTCCGCTTTCGGCGCAACCGGCACGGCAGGTGTCACGGGCGCGGTTTGCGGCTCGGACGCGTTTTGTTCCAAAATAAAGCCTTCCAGCACATCCACACCCGAAGCTGCGAGATCAGAAGCGCTGCTGGCGCTCAAATCAGGCATGGAAGCGCCCTCTTTCGGTGTCAATATTTCCGGCACGGGCGGAGTGATTACCACCGGCTCTTGCTGCTTGAAGCTGTCTTTGCTGCTTCTGTTGAGGAAAAACAAAATGGCGGCAATCACCAGCGTGGCCAAGAGCAAGCCCAACATAAAGCCCGATAAGCCTTTGCCGTGTTGTTTATTTATGTTCATTGAAGCACCTTAATAGTCATATTGAATACAGGCCGTCTGAAAAAAAGCGGCGGCCTGAAAATATCCGGCCGTGTATTTTAGCAAATTATGCCATGCTCTGCGCACTCTGCCGGCAAACTTACAAAGCTCTACGAAAACTTACTGCGCGCAACACATGGCTGCGCCCCACCACCTCATCGCCGGCCAAATCGGCCAACGTGCGCGCCACGCGCATAATTCGGTGAAAGCTGCGCGCCGAGAGCGAGAGCTTTTCCAACAATTCGCCCAAGGCTTGGCCGGCCTCTTTACTGACCGCGGCCACGCCGTCCAGTTCCGTTACGCTCAAGGCAGCATTCACTTTGCCTTGGCGCGCATATTGG
>ERZ650302.2199-NODE-2199-length-10554-cov-24.281741_pt1 | contig 10554 bp, 6 predicted proteins | sample MGYA00376238_ERZ650302 | MGnify/ENA primary metagenome ERZ650302 (study PRJEB26733, sample SAMN07839298) | wastewater metagenome | biome: urban; feature: wastewater treatment plant; material: waste water | place: USA: North Carolina | collected 2016-04-28 ... | reverse complement strand
GGCTCATTCCCGAGATTGTGACAGGATGTACCTGTATCCCGGCACAAGGTTTCGGCAGCCACCAACATTATCGCAACATTCAAGAAAAAATTCGGGGTGCAACTGAGCGTAATTTGATTCTGTTGATTTTACCCCTCGCAACTGTGCCTTTAATTTTAGCCCATATCCAAAAGAAATTTAAATCAAGTGACTGTTTCTATTGGGTATTACCAACCATAGCATCGGGTTATGCTGGTCAAGGAAAGGTGAACGAATGAAACCAGAGATAGCTACTCAACCCCGTTTGCTGGGTAAAGCCTTATGTTTAATAGGCTTGGGCTGTTGTGTGATGATGGCTTCTGTCGTCTCCGCGGAACCCGCTTTGGATCAGGTCTTGCCACCACTCGATGCGATCAAGCAGAGCTTGTCACAGCATCCAACTGTTCGGTCGGCAGTCTCGGATCAGGACTATGCCAATTTTGCAGGACAAGGGCTAAAACTGGGCCATCCCTGGACCGTACGTGCGGGGATGCAGCTTCGTAACACCGATGCCCAGGATGGTCAAACAAAGTCCAATAGTTATGAGCCGAACTTTGGTGTTGAAAAGCAGATTCGTTTGCCTGGCAAATACCGGCTGGATCAGGATTTGGCGCAACGAGGGATGAGTATTGCAGAATTAAAATATGAAGATGCCAAACATGAAGTTGCCAAAACCTTGCTGAATCAGTGGTTTGCCTATATGCGTAGTGCTTTGCAATTGACACGCTTAGAGGAACAGCAGGCAAGAATACAACACTATATGCAAATGACCCAGCAGCGTATCCGTGCTGGAGATGCCCCACGACTGGAACTGATGCTGCTCAGCAATGAATCTCGGCAAATCGAAGAACAATATATGCAGGCTAAAACAGCTTACTACCAAGCACAGCAGCTATTGTCACGTGATTATCAGGGGAAAATTCCAGAACACTGGAGCAGTGATGTCATCAAAATTCGCCCACTCGAATATACACAGACTGAATGGATACAGCAGGTTTTGTCTGCTAACCATGAGCTTGAGTTGGCCAAAACGCAGGCAGCACAGCAAGATGCGTTAGTCAAAAGAGAGAAACTCAATCGGGTAGCTAATCCTACGGTCGGAGTGGGCTATAGTCGTGAGCAGTCAGGCATTGAAAATTTGATGAGTGTGAGCGTTTCAATTCCACTCGCCAGTCGGCAAGTGCGGATAGCTTCTGGTATGGCCATGGCGGAAGCTCAAAAGGCCAATTTTGAGATCGGACGAGTAGAAAACCGTTTGCGTCAGGAAACGCAATACTGGTTCACGCAGATGGAGTCGGCAACTGTACGGAGTGAGCAGGCTCAACAGAATTTGGCACAGTTACAGCAACAACATGGATTGATGCAAAAAGCATATAAGCTCGGTGAATTGAGTTTAAATGAACTGTTACTCCATTCGCAGCAACTGGTTGATGCGCGTGGTCGAATTGATCAAGCCAAAATTGATTATGCAGAAAGCTTGAGTTTGCTATTGCTGAATTCACATCAACTATGGCCTTTACATGAGGATCATCAGGCAGAGTAAAATATAGTAGAGTGCTGATACATCAATGCCCTGTGTGGTCATTATTCGGCTGGTATTCTGTCTTTTTGGGGCCAGAGTATAGCTGATTACTTAATTGAGCAGCACGGTAAAAGCTTGATAAAATAGTATTTTACGAAAATATTTCGGTGCTATGTCTTTCAGAATTCAGCTATAGCTGTCGTTTTCACGGAAATAAAATTTAGGCTTGCAAGAAGTAGAATGAGAGGGGGAGCTCAGACGTGAGAATATTGTTAGTTGAAGACGATGTCTTACTGGCTAAGGCGACAGCACGGGGCTTAGACCAAGCGAATTTTGTTGTTGATATCGCCACCACAGCAGAACAAGCCTATCATTTTTTGGCGAGTTATGATTATCAGTTTATTTTGCTTGATTTAGGTTTGCCAGACAGGAATGGATTGGAAATTTTAAAGTCACTGCGTCGTAAAAAGAATAAAGTAGGCGTTATTATTTTGACTGCTCAGGATAAAATTCAGGAGCGAATTTCCGGTTTAGATGCTGGGGCAGATGATTTTGTAGTTAAACCCTATGATTTGTATGAAGTTATTGCACGGATTCAAGCAGTATTACGCCGTATTTCAGGAGAAGTGAGTGATTTGATTCAGATTGGCAATATTGCGGTTAATAAAGCGACTAAACAGGTACTGAGAGATCACACTGAAGTTGAATTAACCCCGAAAGAGTTTCACTTGCTAGAACTATTTATCCTTAACCGTGGCCGGATCATTTCACGGGAGAGTATAGAAAACTCATTTTATGCCTATGATGCAGATGTGAGCAGTAATGTGATACAGGTTTATATTCATAATTTACGGCGTAAGCTGGGAAAAAATATCGTGCGCACTGTACAAAGCTTTGGATATATTATGGATGAAAATTATTAATGGCCAATTTCATTCGCAGTTATTCACTGACCAGACGTCTATCATTTATTTTAATGGTCATCACCGCCAGTGTCTGGGTGGGTAGTTTAGGTTGTATTTACTGGGGAATGCAGCGTACCGCGAACAATATTTTTGATAAATCACTGGCTGAAACAGCCCATGCTTTACTTTCGACTACTTCAAGTTCACTGGCGGGGCAAATCCCGGATCATACGGTCATCGAGAAAGCTCAAGGGGAGCATTATAATCAGATTATTTTCCAGATCTGGCATCGTAATGGCAAGTTGATTTATCGTTCGGTTGGCGTTGGCACACATCCGTTTGTCCAGCAAGCCAACTTTGGCTGGATTAATATTCACAATCAAACCTATCGCAGTTATTCGGTTTGGGACAGCACCCACACTATACAAGTACAAATTGCACAGGTCTGGACTATCCGTCAGGATATCCAGAGAGATATGCTGTTATTTTTAATAGGGGTTTCAGCATTTTTTTTACCATTATTGTCTTGGCTGATTTTGCAGACCGTACGTAGCAATTTGTCCACTGTATTCAGTATCAGTCAAAATCTGGAAAAGCAGTCGATTGAACATTTAAAACCCATCAACCCTGTCGTGCCCAAAGAAATCGAACCTTTGGTGAAGTCATTAAATACATTATTGAGTGAAGTTGCAGAAAGCATGCAACGTGAAAAACGTTTTACCTCAAATGCAGCCCATGAGTTACGTACACCTTTGGCGGCGATCCGTCTGCATGCACAAGTTTTGCAGAGTGCACGTTCGACTGAGGAGGCACGAGAAGCAGCTGAGGACATCATGATTGGCATTGATAAAACCTCGCGAATGATTACACAGTTACTAACCTTAGCCCGGATTGAACCCAATGCTCATCAAATTCAAGGCTCGGTCGATCTCGTTAATGTGATTCAAAGTACTCTTTCGATGATGGATTTTCAGCTTTGTCAAAAAAAAGTTGACTTACAGTTACAACTGGAGTCAGCTCTAGTTATGGCTCAACCTGAGCAATTGGAAATTATGCTCCGTAATCTTTTAGAGAATGCCATCATCTATCGTAGTTATGAACGCCCGTGTGTCATAAAAATCAGTTGTGGCTGTGTTAAAAATTATAGCTTTGTGCAGATTGAGGATAATGGAATTGGTTTGGATGAAGCACAAATACCTCTGATTTTCCAAAGATTCTATAGGGTGAATCAGAACAGTGTCATTATTGGCAGTGGTCTCGGCTTATCGATTGTTAAGCAAATTGTCGATTTATATCACGGAAAAGTTGAGTTACATCGGACAAATGCTATTGGTGGTCTTATGGTTAGGATTGAATTTAACCAGCAGAACTAAATAATGGCGCTATTTACTGGGCTGAGAAGTAGTTTTCAAAATTGAAGATTGGGGTGCCATAACTACTTATGGCTATATAGCGACAGAGGTAAAAAAGCCTACTGTCCTACACTCATATATTGCAGCATAAGTCTGATAAAAGCAGTAATATAACTTATGCCACTTAAAGTGAGGGTGATATTAGAGTCTGTAACTCATTTTGTGTAAGTCCGATTTTTTATAAATGATCATTTAATCAACCATCGAAATGAATAGTAAATCAATTCATTGCTTAAAGTCATGAGTAGTAATGCCACATAAGATTGGCAATGTCTATTTCTTAGCAGGATTTAATGTTGCGAAGTAAATTACTTCTTTCTTCATAGAATCATCGGAAGAAAAGATTTTTCTTTTCTTGATTGACGGATCACACTATTCAATGACTCATTTGTATAAATTGTATGATGTACTTTAGCAGGATAGCTAATGTCTCCTCTGATACAATGGTTGTCCCTGAAGGTAGTATATGTCAACAAATTCACCAATCTTTACATAATGTAAAAGTCTTTTGGAAGCAGAATAAGGGTTCATCAGATACTTAAAATAGCGTCCAGTAATTATCCAGTCTTTAATAAAACTTTCTCTATCTCTAAAATCAAATTTTTTTCTAAAAGTGATTTATGTAAATCTTTTTCTGTGAGCAATTGAGAATGAATAAAGCGTAAATCATCTTGGGACAATGTATCCCATTGATTAGGCTTTAAGTATTCTGATTTTTGGGGTATTAATTTAACAATATCACTTGATGAATAGCTATCAGCAGATAATAAGTTAAAAATAATTGGAATAATCTGTTGGCGTGAAGCTGTCGGCTGCTCTTGATATGCAGTCTTGATACATTCGATCAGGTGTTGGGGCTTATATTCATCTTTGAACATAGTATAAATACGACGCTCATCCTCAGTAACCAATTGTCTAAAAAAATCTTCTGATGATTTATCAACAGGTATACTTTTGATTTTTTGTTGAAGATCAAAAATTTTACGATCCATATCAGGGATAACTAAATCAGAATAGCGTGAAATTTTCTCAATATTTCCTGATCGTAAAGCATCTAGCATGGGGTGTACAGGTTTCAATTCTTCATTATAAATTTGTTGCAGCAGCTTAGATGTAATTCGTTCCTTATTTGTTGCAATAGCTCTTAATTGGGCAAGAACAAATAACTTCACTACAATATCAATAATGCCTTGGCTCAAGTCATACCAAATATGTCGAATATCATCTGATAGGAACTCATCTCTTTGGTTAAGTAATTGCTGTTTCCAAAGTTTATCTGTAAAAGCTATCCATTCAGGGTTAAGCTGATTATCAATGTATTCTTGTAATGGCTCCCAGAATATAGCGCCAAAACCAGCTCCTCTACGTGCTGAGCGAAAGTCAGCCTCAAAAATTTCTCTGGCTTTAGGTGTACCAATTAACATGATAGGTACACCAATAGTATTTACCATTGTGACAAAGAAATTTAACATCTCTTGAGGGCCACCAGATTTTGAGCGACTTAAATGCTGGATCTCATCAATGACCAATAGCCCTAATGCATGAGCATTCGCTAGTTGTGACATTTTAGTGAGTAATGCCTGAATGTTGTAGCGTTTTAGCCCATATTGCTTCTCATATTGAGTATCAAGGACTTGATCTAATGCTCGGAAGAAATTTAAGCAAATTTCTTTTAAGGAACCATTATGTGAACAATCAATTTTTAGGTAAACGACTTGCTCAATATTTAGATCAGGGTGATAAATAACTTGAGGATAGGCTGAAAGAGTTCTAATTAATGACGTCGTTTTTCCGTATCCAGAACAGCCAATCAGAACCATACTTTGAGCTGTTGATTTCACACTTTCAAATCTAAAAGCTTGAAGATCACCTTTCTGTATGCGCTCGTATCCGTTTTGTAGGTGTTTTTGAAGATCACCTGTACGTGGATTCCTTCCGACATACCCTCCACGAATCATCAATGAGATTCTTTCTGTTAAAAGAATGTGGTTATTAAGTGGCTGGAAAAACTCATCACTAAGACGAGCAATTGAATGTGAGCGGACGACTCGTGGGGCATTGAGATCTTGAAGAGAAGGGTCTGAACTAGATCTTAAATGACGAGTCTGAGTATAAGCTTCCAGTAAAGGAGGTAAAGCTTCAATGAATGGGTTGCCCTTATAGGCGGGAACACTTGTATCTTGGTAAACAGCTTGAACTTTTAATGGATGCATGAAAATTTACTCCTCATCATCACTGAATAGTCCAGGAGAGAAAGGGAGACTATAGTCATCATCTTCTACTGATTCATTAAACTTTATAATATTAGCCATTTGTTGACTTTCTGGTAAAGGTGTTAAATTAGTTTTTTGCCTTTGTTCCTTTTTATTGGCTCGAATTTGGCTAATTCTTTCACGGCTTGATTGAGTTGATTTAGGAGTTTGCTTTTTGGCGTTATCAATGATTGCCTGAACTGATCTTTTAAAGGCGATACTGTGTGGAGTTTCTGCATGTTTAGCATTCGCTTGCGCATATTTCTCAAGATATTGCTTATCCCAAACCTCCGAGAAACTCATATTTGCATAAGCACGGCTCCGAATATTTAAGGAACAAGTCCAATAGGATTGGCTAGTAGAATTTGGGAAAAGATAGATTTTATTTGTGTTTTGAAGATCATATGCTGCTTTTAGGTTCTGAGGACGTTGTATTTCATCACTACGATGTAACCAGCCTTCTCGTAAGACTTCACTACTATTGTAATACAATCCCCATGCATTGATTCCTAGTGGAGAGATTGAAACTTTAGTCCGTGGCAATAATGAAACTCGAAACTGTTCAGCATCAACTGTACGGAGCTTGCCCATACGGTTCTGAATTCCCCAATTCCAAAGGTGAAGTGGAATAGATGGAATATCTTCCGGGATGTCCTCATCTCGATCATATTTTTCTAGAACATGATGATTGTTACGAAATAGAATCGCCTGAATAATAATTTGAGTGAATTCTTGTAGGGTAAGTGCTGCTTCAAGTCTATAATCAGATTCGCCATGTTTCTTAATCCGATGACCTTGAACAATACCTGGAGCATAGGGTTTAAATTCAGCTTGAATAGTACGAAAGCAGCTTTCTACAACTGCTTTGGCATCTCCTCTTCTTGGTGGAGCTGTTTCTAAACGCACATTATAGCCATTGGTCAGAGTTTCAGCTTGTTCACTCAACATTTCTGCTCGGTCAGCAAGAATTGCACTTGGTAAACCAACAGTCGGCCACTCATCTTCAGATATTTCGATATCAAACTCTTTGCAAAGAACAACTTTACTACTACATGCAACAGATACAGTTTGCATAGCGATTGCATATGAAGGGTTATCAACACCGACATAAAAACCAGTGATCATGCGGCTGAAAACATCACTTATGCTATAAAAGGTCGGTCTACCTATAATCTTTGTACGATCATCATCTGCAACTAAATAAATATCAGCAATCGTTGCATCAATTTCATAACGACTACCAGGTCCAAGTACACTTGATGTGCTTGTTGCAGATAAGGGACGCTTATCCTTTTTAAAATCAGTAGGATTTGTTTGAGCTTCGATAAGTTGGGGTTTTGTGTATACTCGATGATAAAAATACCGGAATTGCCTTAAAGTTGGATAATTCTTGCTATCTTCTTTGGGGTAGTACTGTTCATATAAGCTTTGGAACTTTTGATAAGCTTCAGTTGTTTTGAGTGGACTATTTACTAGTAGATATTTAGAGATCGTCAATCTAAATAGTCTTTCTATTTCAAGGGTAATTTGACAACCTTCACCATCACCAAATTGACGTTTACGTCCATTTTTCTTGGTGTTAATTTCTGTCCGAGTTTTACCGGGGGCACCACTATTTTTATAATCTGGCAATAGCGCGTTGGGAATTTGTCCTCTTTGCCAATATTTTCGCAGATATTTATAAATGGTTGGTTTAGATACCAAACCAGAAGACTTAATTTTATGAATTAAAGTTGCCCGAATTGATGGTTCATAGTGGTTCGGTTCTTGGATAATTTCTCTTATAAGATTGAAAGCCTTGTCTCTTTTGATAAAGGCAACAGAGTCTAAAGCAGGTTCTTCTAAAATCAAATTGACAAAAGGGTCTTTAGCGCGTGTTAAGCGTTCATTATCTAAGAATTCAGAAAGAGCTTCTTCTCTCACTACTTCAGGTAAAGCATTCTTTTTATTGATCTGAATCCAGAATATATCTCCAAAATCAATAAAAAGAATACGGTAAAGTTGATCATCAAATTTAAGAACCTCATTGATTTGCCACATTGAGGAATCCTTCTACAAGTTGATGTTGATAGAATGTGATATCTTTTACTCTTAATTCTTTGAATTTCTGGGTAATATCAAATTTGATTAGGCGATGGGCCATAAGTTGTTTTAGGTCAGCCAAGGATTGACCAAGGTCTTGTTGATATTCTCGATCAATAGATTTACAGACATCAGATAGTTTCATTTGTAGGTGTTGTTGGCAGGAAAATTCAAAATTACTCAAAGCATTAAGCAGTTGGTCATAATCGTGCATATCTGTTTGAGATGAATAAAGCCATTTGATATTATCAAGTACAGTTGGATTCAGCTCTTTTTCAGTAATGATGTACCAAGGAATTTCCTTGCTCGCCCAATAACGCCTTTCGATTTCTAATTTCTCAATAGTTCTAGGATTTTTGAGTTCTGATAAAGGTTTGACCTGAATAACAAATTGTTTATGGGATGAGCTATCTACTAAAAAATCCGAAGTCATTACCTGATTGATGCCACGAATATTAGGATGTTTAATGCCATTATTAGAAGCAATCTCAATGGTTTCATCTCGTTGTAGAGGATATTGCTCGCGGATATCTTGGACATGATCCATCCAGTCTAAAGTCAGAAACACGCCAAGCTCTAGGTTAGATAGTAGATGATGGGTACGTCTGGTTTTAAACGAGTAAATACGATGGGATAGACCTTGGGATGGCACTTCATGAATTCTTAGCCAAGGTTTATAGTTAGCACCTGAACCTTGTCCACGTCCTTCTTTGATTCGTTTAGCAATCTGTATCTCGGTTAAGCCATTCAGAGATTTAGCCATTAAAAAGCCCAGTATACTTTTTAATCAGTATATCTGGGCTTTTTGTAGTTAACAACTATTTTGTGTAGTTAATAACTTTAATGTCATAGTTAGCAACTATTTTGTATAGTTAATAACTATTTTGTCTGACCATAGATACCCAGCCTTTATTTAAATAATTATTCTACAGTGACCGATTTAGCGAGGTTTCGAGGTTGGTCGACATCTGTACCACGAAGGACTGCAACATGATAAGACAGTAGTTGTACCGGCACGCTATAAACAATAGGAGCGAGTATGGGGCTAATGCTTGGTACATAAACCACATGCTGACGGTCTTTGGCTTTAATGCCGCTATTTTCATCGGCAAAGACAAAGAGTTCACCACCACGGGCTTGAACCTCTTCCATATTCGATTTGAGTTTATCGAGCATGTCATCTTTCGGTGCGAGAATGACCACAGGCATGTCATTGTCGACTAAAGCGAGCGGACCATGTTTAAGTTCACCTGCGGCATAGCCTTCAGCATGGATATATGAAATCTCTTTGAGTTTCAACGCCCCTTCAAGTGCGATCGGGAAATTCGTGCCACGACCTAAGAATAAGCAGTGCTGCTTCTCTACGAAAAGTTCAGATAAACGTAAAATTTCAGGGTCATTACGTAAGGTATCTAAAATCACTTTAGGGGTATGCCAAAGTTCAGCCGTAATCTCAGCCACATGCTGTACAGAAATGCTCTTCTTAACTGTACCGATTTTTAAGACCAATAACATGAGTGCCGCAAGCTGTGTGGTAAATGCTTTGGTGGATGCAACACCAATTTCAGGACCTGCAAGAGTTAGTAAGCTATGGTTGGTCTCACGCACCATAGACGATGTTGCGACATTACAAATGGTCATGGTGGTGATGTCAGCAGCTTTTGCTGCAGCACGCTTTTGGGTATCACGCAGTGCGGCTAAGGTATCAGCAGTTTCACCAGACTGTGAAATGCAGACATACAGAGTGTGGTTGACAATGACAGGGCTGCGATAGCGGAATTCGCTCGCAATTTCCACTTGGCATGGTAGATCAATCAGTTGTTCAAACCAATATTTGGCAATCATCCCTGCATGGTAGCTGGTCCCGCAGGCAATGATTTGGATTTGCTGAATTTTCGACAAATCGGAAACAGCATTGGCAAGAAAGTCTTCACGCAGTGCATTACCATTTAAGGCTTGAGAAATGGTTTGTTGAATCGCTTCGGGTTGCTCATAAATTTCTTTGAGCATGTAGTGCTTATATTCACCTTTAGATGCGGTGCTCACAGTCGCATCTAACTCTTTCACAGGACGTTGAACTAATTGTCCAGCGACAAAGACTTCGATGCTATTGCGGGTTAAACGTGCAATATCACCTTCTTCGAGGTAAATAAAGCGGTTGGTGATTGGTAGTAAAGCCAATTGATCTGAACTGATAAAGTTTTCGCCAATACCGACTCCAATGACCAAAGGTGAACCTTCACGCACGGTAATCAGTTCATCGGGATGGTCAGTATGTACAATACCTAGTGCATAAGCCCCTTTAAGCTGAGGCACGACTTGTTGCACAGCTTCCAGCAAGCTTGGAGTTGACTTTAAAGCAT
>ERZ650302.2193-NODE-2193-length-10574-cov-7.361631_pt1 | contig 10574 bp, 10 predicted proteins | sample MGYA00376238_ERZ650302 | MGnify/ENA primary metagenome ERZ650302 (study PRJEB26733, sample SAMN07839298) | wastewater metagenome | biome: urban; feature: wastewater treatment plant; material: waste water | place: USA: North Carolina | collected 2016-04-28 ... | reverse complement strand
CCGGGAGACCGCGGATACCGTGGGCAGCGGCACCCTGCTGGTGGAGCAGGGGCGCGGCGCCGTGGCCTCGGTGACCGAGACCCTGGAGTCGATGGCGACGCTGGTGCAGGATCTCAGCGGCCAGCTTGCCGCCATCGCCACCGCCACCGAGCAGCAGTCAAGGGCGGCGCAGGAGGTGGCGGGCACGGTGGAGGAGATTGCCGGGCTCAGCCATCAGTCCAGCGAGCATGGCCAGCAGGGGGAGCAGATCGCCGCCCGCCTGACCCGGGAGACCGGGAGACTGACATCGGCCATCAGCCGCTTCGAACTGGATGCCTGACGCAAGGGAGAGAAAAACGGGGCAGACCTCTGGGTCTGCCCCGTTTTTTTCGGCCCGACAACCTGGTGGTGGAAGGATGCACGACGCAGGTGCGGTCCTGACCGTTCGGAAGCAGGGGGATGGTGTCTTGTGTACTGCCCTGTGTCTCTTTCTGCCGACAGGACGGTTTACTCCAGGCGGCGGAAGGCCTGGTTTTCGAAGCTGCTGCAGGTCTCCTGGTTGAGCAGGTTGACCAGCAGGATGGCCCGCTTTTCGCCATCCGGCTCCAGATAGATGGCTTCAAACCCGGCGAGGGGGCCGGATTCGATAAGTACCTTGTCTCCCTGGGTCGGCAGACGGGCATAGCTGGCGCGCGCCTCGTCGCTGTCGTCCCGGCTCATGAGCCGGTAGATCAGCTGGCTGCTGACGGGGGTCCACTCCTTGCCGAAGTGGATGATGCGACTGATGCCCCGGGTCGATTTCAGGGTGACCGGGGTGACCTCTTCCAGATCCACGTAGATGAAGAGATAGTTGGGGAACATGGGCTCGCGCTGGGGCACGCGCTTGCCTCGCCGCAGTTTTTCAATCTCGACCATGGGGTAATAGGATTCAACGCCCTGGGCTGCCAGATGGGCGCGGGCGCGGGCCTCTTCCTTGGGTTTGCAGTAGGCCAGATACCATTTCTTCATTGTTGTTCTGTTTTTCGTGTTGCCGTGCTTGTGGCTATGATAACGGGGGTAAAAAAAAAGGCCACGCTTGACGTGGCCTTTTTTCCAGAGTGAGTGATTACCAACCTTTCACCAGACCGCCCTTGAACAGCTCGGTCCCCTTCTTGAAGACCTCGTCGGTCTGGAAGGACTGGACGAACTCCTTGACCTTCTCGTCGTCCTTGTTGTTCTCGCGGGCAACGATCAGGTTGACGTAGGGGGACTCCTTGTCTTCGACAAACAGGCCGTTCTCGGTCGGGGTCAGACCAATCTGACCGGCGAAGGTGTTGTTGATGATGGCCAGATCCACGTCTTCCAGGGAGCGCGGCAGTTGTGCGGCTTCCAGCTCGACGATCTTGAAGTTGCGCGGGTTGCTGGCGATGTCCAGTACGGTCGCTTCCAGACCGGCACCCTCTTTAAGCGTCAGCAGGCCCTGCTTCTCCAGCAGGATCAGGGAGCGACCCAGGTTGGTCGGATCGTTCGGCACCGCGATCTGGGCACCGTCTTTCAGCTCGGACAGGGCCTTGACCTTCTTGGAGTAACCGGCGATCGGGTAGACGAAGGTGTTGCCGACCGGCACCAGCTTGAAGCCGCGATCACGGATCTGGGCATCCAGGTAGGGCTTGTGCTGGAAGGCGTTGACGTCGACGCTGCCGTCGTTCAGGGCCACGTTCGGGGTGACGTAGTCGGAGAAGGTGACCACTTCGACGGTCAGGCCGTATTTTTCCTTGGCCACCTTGGCCGCGGTCTCAACCAGCTCGGTCTCGGGACCGGCGATGGCGCCCACCTTCAGGGTCTTGTTCTCTTCCTTCTGGCCGCAACCGACCAGTACCAGGGTTGCCAGCAGCGCAGCTGCTGCGGATTTGATGCCCAATTTCATAAAAACCTCCTGTCAGAAATCGACGATTAACGATGATCACATTGTTTGACCAGGCGCTCACCCGCGCTCTGGATGAGTTGAACCAGCACCACCAGAATGACCACGGTGACCAGCATGACGGTGGGATCGAAACGCTGGTAGCCGTAGCGAATACCCACATCACCGAGACCACCGCCTCCGATGGCACCTGCCATGGCGGAGTAGTTCACCAGGGTGACGAGGGTGATGATGACGCTGTTGAGGATCCCCGGCAGGGCCTCGGGCAGCAGCACCTTGGCGATGATTTGCAGGGGCTTGGCCCCCATGGCCTTGGCCGCTTCCAGCAGGCCGTCAGGCACCTCCATCAGGGCCCCTTCCACCAGGCGGGCGATGAAGGGGATGCAGCCCACGGTCAGCGGCACGATGGCGGCGATGGTACCGATGCTGGTGCCGACGATGAAGCGGGTCAACGGAATGATGGCGACCAGCAGAATGATGAAGGGCACCGAGCGACCGACGTTGACGATGACGCCCAGGACCTTGTTGAGCAGCGGATTGGCCAGGATCTGGCCCGCCTTGGTCACGTGCAGCGCCACGCCGAGCGGCAGGCCGAGCAGGCAGCCGAACAGGGCGGAGGCAAACACCATGATGAGGGTGTCGCCCAGAGCCGAAATCAGCAGATTAATCATTGCTTCGGACATAACCCATTACCTCCAGCTGAATGTGGTTGTCGATGAGGAACTGCTGGGTGGCCTCGCACTGGGCCTCGTCCCCGAACAGTTCCGCCAGCAGGAAGCCGAACTTGACGCCACCGGCGTATTCGATGTCTGCGCTCAGTATGCTGATGTCGATGTTGAAACGGCGGCTCGCCTCGGAAATCAGCGGCGAATCCACCGTGGTCCCGGTAAAGCCGAGCTTCACTAGGGGATAGCTGCCGGGCACCCGCTCGGCACTCATCCGATCCTGATACTCCTGGGGCACTTCCAGGTGGATGGTGGAGTGGATGAAATCCCGGGCCAGCTGGGTCTTGGCATTGCTGAAGAACCAGGCCACTTCCCCCTGCTCGATGAGACGGCCGTCGCTGATGATGGCCACTTCGTCGCAGATCCCCTTCACCACGTCCATTTCGTGGGTGATGAGCAGTATGGTGAGCCCCAGCTTGACGTTGATCTCCTTGAGCAGGGTCAGGATCGAGCGGGTGGTCTGCGGGTCGAGGGCCGAGGTGGCCTCGTCACACAGCAGGACCTTGGGAGCCGGTGCCAGGGCGCGGGCGATGGCGACGCGCTGCTTCTGGCCGCCGGAGAGCTCGGACGGATAGGCGTGGGCACGGGCTTCCAGCCCGACCAGGGCCAGCAGTTCGCTGACCCGGCTCTGGATCTTGTCCTTGCTCCAGCCCGCCAGTTCCAGCGGGAAGGCGATGTTGGCGGAGACGGTGCGAGAGGCCAGCAGGTTGAAGTGCTGGAAGATCATGCCGATCTGGCGGCGAGCCTGAGTCAGATCCCGCTCGCTGAGGGCGACCAGGTCCTGGCCATCGACGATGACCTGCCCCTCGGTGGGGCGCTCCAGCAGGTTGACGCAGCGGATGAGGGTACTCTTGCCGGCACCGGAGGCACCGATCACCCCGAAGATCTTGCCTTGGGGCACATGCAGGCTCACGTCACGCAGGGCGTGCACGGCATCACTGCCTTTACCGTAGACTTTGTTGAGACCGATCAACTTAATCATGGATTCTTCCGTGCTAACAGCCTTAAAGCACAGGGCGCTACAGGCGGGTAAATTGGGCAGAGGTTTCACTGGGTAGCTCTGTCATCATGGAGGATGATGCTAAGATGTCCGGATGGCTGTGTCAACGCATGTTTTTACGTCTAGACGTCTAAAAAATGGATAAGGATTCCCGCCATTTGACTATGGTGTGGAGGTATCACCACCAGCATCAATATTAGATTCCGATTTGATGACTCCAGTCCGAATATAAGCTGGTAAATATCTTTTATGTCGTCGATTTGATGCCTCCCCTTCGGACAAGGTGCCCGGTTGTCCGGGCAGTCTAGCTGCCGGTTTCCCCTTCCTCCTGCCGTCTCTTTTCCTGCTTTCTTTTCCATCTCCTTGATGCAGAACAATAAATGACCAGTTTGTGGCCGTGTCGACATGCCAGCTCCCTATACTGGCTGCAGGTGGATGCCAGGAGGGAGGCGAGATGCGATTCCAACAGATCAAGGACCTGATGCTCTATCTCGAGGAGCTTCATCATCGGCAAGGGCACATTTACGGGCGCCAGATCCCCCGGGTGGATGCTGAGCGCAGCAGAATGTTGCTGGCCTATCTGCAAGGGCGGGAGGATGCCGCGGCGGCTCATCTGCACGATTATCGCGAGCAGATGGGAAGCGCGGTGAAGGAGACCTGGCTGGATCAGGGGTTTGGCGAGGATCTGCTGGCCGAGGGGGATCGTCTGGCGCTGCCCGCCACAACCCAGCCCGCGGAGATAGTGGCCCTGGTGTCACGCCAGGAGGAGAGGCTCATCGGCGAGCTGGAACGTCTGGCCCGGGAGTGTCCCACGCCCGACACGGCGGCGCTGCTGAAAGCCCTGGCCTCCATGGCCCAATCCCGCCTGACCCGTCTGGTACACGGTGCTCATCGCCTCGACGATCTCTGAGCCCGGATGAGAGAGACCCGGCACGGGCCGGGTCTTCTGATGTTGCTGGCGGTCAGCCCCCTTGCCGGGCCGCGCCATAGAGGGCGGCGCCTATGATGCCGGCCTGGTTGAGGTTCGCGGCCGCCACCAGGGGAGCCCGGGTCTCAATCTTGTCGATGAACTTGTCGAGCTTGGCGGCGCTGCCGCCCCCCAGGATGAAGAGGTCGGGGGAGAACAGAAACTCCAGGCGAGCCAGGTATTTGTTGAAACGTTTGCCCCAGCGGCCCCAGGAAAGATCCTCGCGCTTGCGCACCGCATCGGAGCAATAGTGTTCGGCCACCATGCCTTCCAGCATCAGGTGACCCAGCTCGGTATTGGGCAGCAACTGGCCATTGACGAAGACGGCGGTACCGATGCCGGTGCCGACGGTGATGAGAATGATGACCCCCTGGCGATCCTGCCCGGTGCCAAAGCGCATCTCCGCCAGACCGGCCGCATCGGCGTCGTTCAGGACATGGCAGGGCAGGCCGGTCACATCGGCAAACAGGTGGGCGGCATCGGTCTCAATCCAGCTCTTGTCGATGTTGGAGGCATTCTTGGCGATGCCGTTGTGGATGGTGGCGGGAAAACCGCACCCCACGGGACCCTTCCATTGGAAGTGTTCGACCAGCGCCTTGAGGGTGTGTGCCACGGCGGCCGGGGTTGCCGGTTGCGGTGTGGCGATGCGGTGGCGTTCGCCAATCAGCTCCCCGGTTTCGGTGTCGACCAGGCAGCCCTTGATCCCGGACCCCCCAATATCTACTCCCAGCATCTGCATCAGAATCTTCCTTTTATTGTGCCGATGTTCAATGGTCGGCAGAGCATGAAAAAATGGCTGCGATCCGGCAAGGGCCAGATCACTTATGCGTGATCCGGCAGACCTTTTTCGATGCAGCGGATCAGCAATCGCGTCTTTTTATTCTCTTCCTGCTGACGCCTGGCCAGGGTCGCCAGCGCCCACTCGATATGCTCGGCCACCATGGGCCCGGCCTCAGGCAGCGCCTGTTGCAGGGCGGCCAGGACCTCGCTGCTGGCCGGTCCGTTGCCAAGGGCCACCGCCAGGTTGCGGCGCCAGCGCTGATAGCCGATGCGGCGGATGGGGCTGCCTTCCGTGTGCTTGAGAAATTCGGCCTCGCTCCAGCCCCACAAGGTCAAGAGGGGCGGGCGGTGCAGATTGGGGCGCGGGCTGAAGTCGGGCTCCGGGCTGGCATCGGCATAGCGGTTCCAGGGGCAGATGAGCTGGCAGTCGTCACAGCCATAGATGCGATTGCCCATGAGCGGCCTGAACTCCTCGGGAATGGGGCCGTCGTTCTCTATGGTGAGATAGGAGATGCAGCGCCGTCCGTCTACCACATAGGGGGCGATGATGGCACCGGTGGGGCAGATATTGATGCAGGCCACGCACTTGCCACACAGCTCCTTCTCCACCGGGGTATCCACGGGCAGCGGCAGGGCGATGAGCAATTCTCCCAGAAAGAAGAAGGAGCCGGCGGACTCGTTGATCAGCAGCGAGTGCTTTCCCACCCAGCCAAGGCCGGCCTTGGCCGCCAGCGGCCTTTCCAGAATAGGGGCCGAGTCGACGAAGGGGCGCCACTCGCCCAGGGTTTGTCCCGCCGCCTGCAACAGGGTGTCGCACCGCAGCTCGATGCGCTCCCCCAACTGTTTGAGCCGGTTGCGCAGCACCTTGTGGTAGTCGCGGCCGAGGGCATAGCGGCTGATGTAGCCGAGGGTGGGATCGCGCAGGGTGGCGGCAAAGCCCGCCTCGAACGGGAGGTAGTTCATCCGCACCGAGATGACCCGCAAGGTGCCCGGCAACAGCTCGTGGGGGCGGGCCCTCATCATGCCGTGGCGCGCCATGTAGTCCATGGTGCCGTGATAACCGGCATCCAGCCAGGCCTGCAACTTCGGCTCTTCCAGGGTGAGGTCGGTGTCGGCGATGCCGACCTGGTCAAATCCTAGCTCCCTTGCCCAGAGCTTGATATCGTGGGCCAGTTGCGCAAGTTCGGCAGCCGTCATGCAGCATCCCCCCTCTGCCTGCAGGAGTGTGGCAGGCGCAGGGCGGCAATATGGCGTGCCAGTTGCCGGGTCATGGGATGATGAAACGTGGGGGCCGTCATGGTAGAGGTGTTCGGGGACGCTATCCGCAAAAATGAGTGGGAGAGTCTAGCACAACCCCTGTGGCGGGCCGAGCAGATCCGCAGCATGGAACGGCGCTGGGCCGAGCAGGAGGGGTTGCCCCTCTATGTGCTGATGGAGCGGGCCGGGAATGCGCTGTGCAACTATGCCTGTCACCACTGGCCCGACAGCCGTCAGTGGTGGATCTTCGTCGGCCCTGGCAACAACGGTGGGGATGGCTACGTGCTGGCCCGCCTTGCCCGGCGCATCGGCCTCGAACCTCTGGTGATTGCCGCCCGGGCTCCCGGCCTGCTGAGGGGAGATGCCAGGCGGGCTGCCGAAGAGTGGCTCGCATCGGGGGGGAGCGTGACCATGGCCGAGGATCTGCTGCCCGCCACGCTGCCGCCGCCGGATCTGGTCATAGACGCACTGCTCGGTACCGGCGTCCAGCTTCCCCTCTCCTCGTCAATGACAAAGATCGTCGCAACAATCAATGGCTTGAACGCGCCCGTGCTGGCGGTGGATCTCCCCTCCGGGCTCAATGCCGACACCGGCCGCGCCATGGGGGCCCTGGTGCATGCCACCCGCACCCTCAGCTTCATCGGCATCAAGCAGGGCATGCTCACCGCCGACGGGGTGGACGGAGTCGGCCACCTCGACCGGGATCCCCTGGGAGTGACGCCGGGGGAGGAACGGGTTCCCGCTGCCGAGCGGATCGATTATCCCAGCCTCAAGGGGTTGCTGACCCCGCGCAGGCGCTCGGCTCACAAGGGACACAGCGGCAAGGTACTGCTGACGGGGGGGAACCTCGGCATGCAGGGGGCCATCCTGCTGGCGGGTCAGGCCTGCCTGCGGGCGGGGGCGGGATTGGTACGCCTGCGCCAGCACCCGGATTGCCCGGCGGCCAGCCTGGTTCAACCCGAGCTGATGGGATGCCCGGCGGACATGGATGAAGGGTGGGCATCGGTGCAGGTACTGGGCCCCGGGCTCGGTCAGGATGAGTGGGGCCGGGCCCGGTTCGAACAGGGCATCGGAGCCGCCGTGCCACTGGTATTGGACGCCGATGGATTGAATTGGCTGGCGCAGGCCCCCCGTCATCAGGATAATTGGGTGCTCACGCCCCACCCCGGGGAGGCGGCTCGCCTGCTGGGCTGCACCATCGCCGAGGTCGAGGGGGACAGGTTTGCGGCCGTCTCGCGGCTGCAACAGCGCTACGGTGGCGTGGTGCTGCTCAAGGGGGCGGGGTCGCTCATCTGCGACGGCAGGCGCATTTCCCTGTGCGACGAGGGCAACCCCGGCATGGCCAGTGGCGGCATGGGTGACCTCTTGTCTGGTATAATCGCCGCCCTCCTGGCTCAGGGCTGGTCTGCGGGCATGGCCACCCGACTCGGGGCCGTGATCCACGCAGAGGCCGCCGATCTGGCCGCTGCCGAGGGTGAGAGGGGCATGCTGGCATCGGATCTGCTGCCCTGGATCCGTCGTCTGGTCAATCCGACACAGTAACAAGTAACAAGAAGAACATGGCAAAAACCTTGATGATGACACTGCCGGACGAGGCAGCAACAGTGGCGCTGGGTGGCCGTCTGGCAAAGGCGTGCCAGCAGGCCACCACGGTATTTCTGCACGGTGCCCTCGGGGCCGGCAAAACCACCCTGACCCGCGGCTGGGTGCAAGGGCTTGGCCATCAAGGCAAGGTCAAGAGTCCTACCTATACACTGGTGGAGCCCTATGAACTGGCCGACTGGCAGGTCTATCACTTCGATCTCTATCGACTGGCGGATCCGGAAGAGCTGGAATTCATGGGCATTCGGGACTATTTCGGCGCCGACACCCTCTGTCTGGTGGAGTGGCCGGAGAAAGGGGAGGGCTGGCTGCCGTCCCCCGATCTCGAGATTACCCTGACGTATGTGAACGAGCAGCGCGAGGCCCTGATTGCGGCCCGCACTGCTATTGGCGAAGCCATTCTGGAACGGTTGTCATCTCAGTGCGCTTGATCCTTGTTATTGCCCTCTCCCTGATGGCCTTACCCTCCTGGGCGAATCAGCTCAAGAGTGTGCGGGTCTGGCCATCGCCGGATAACACCCGGGTGGTGCTCGACATGAGCAGCGCCCCCAATTTCAACTACTTCACCCTGACCGGTCCGAACCGTCTGGTCATCGACCTGAAAGGGGCGAGCAACGCCACCAACCTGGCCCGCATCGAGAACAAGAGCGAGCTGGTGCGCAAGATCCGCGAGAGCACGCCGCTGGAGAAGGGCGGCCTGCGACTGGTGCTGGATCTCGGCTCTGCCATCAAGCCGGTGGTCTTCCCGCTGGCGCCGGCAGGTCCCTATGGCCACCGTCTGGTGATCGATCTTCCCTATGAAGAGAAGGGGAGCGCTGCGGCGCAGCCCGCTCCCGTCGGGGGGCACGGCAAGGCCATCGTCATCGCCATCGATCCTGGTCACGGCGGGGAAGACCCGGGCTCCATCGGCCCGCGCCGCACCTACGAGAAACGGGTGACCCTGGCGGTCTCCCAGAAGCTGGCGACCCTCATCGACCGGGAGCCCGGCATGCGCGCCGTGCTGACCCGCCGTGGCGACTACTTCGTCGATCTCAACAAACGCTCCGAGATTGCCCGCAAGGCCAAGGCAGACCTGCTGGTGTCAGTGCATGCCGACAGCTTCCACAACTCGACTCCTCGCGGCGCCTCCGTCTGGGTGCTGTCGACCAACCGCGCCAACCGCGAGATGGGTAGCTGGCTCGAGAAGCAGGAGAAACAGGGGGAACTGCTGGGAGGCGTTGGCAAGGTATTGGCCGAGTCTGATCCCAACCCCTATCTGGCGCAGACCTTCCTGGATCTCTCCATGGACAAGTCCAGGGCCGAAGGCTATGACGTCAGCCGCCAGATCCTGCGCTCGCTCGGGCGGGTGGCCAGATTGCACAAGAAGGCGCCGGAACATGCGAGTCTGGCGGTGCTGAAGGCGCCGGACATCCCCTCGGTACTGGTGGAGACGGGCTTTATCTCGAACCACGCCGAGGAGAAGCTGCTGGCCACCGCCAGCTATCAGGATCAGCTGGCCCGGGCCATCTTCGAGGGGATCCGCAACTATTACCGCAGTCATCCGACCAAGGGGCCCATGCTCACCGGCAAGGGGCAGGTTGCCGCCCCACCGCGTCAGGCGCCTGCCAGCAAGCCGGTCGCTGTCAGCAAGCCGGCTGCCCAGCCAACGCAGCAGGTCGTGACCAACCGGATGCCGGCGAGCGAGCCCTATCGCGTCGGTGAGGGCGGCGCCCCGGTCAGCAGCGTCGGCAGCGCCTCCGGTGCCGGGGTGATCAAACCCTACAAGGTGGCGGCCAAGGAGCCGAGCGTGCCGGTCGCAAGCGTGCAGAGCGACGACAAGTCCCAGATGATCCGCCACGTGGTCACCCGCGGCCAGAGCCTCTCCCGCCTCGCCGAGAAGCACGGCGTGAGCCAGGCGCGGCTGGTGGAGATCAACAAGCTCAAGTCACGGGATATCCAGATAGGGCAGGTGCTCTATATCCCGAAATAAATGGGCTGTTTTAGTGATTGTTCGGGTGGATAGCCCATCGAAAACACGGTTGTCATTGGGTTAACCCCCTCCCAGCCTCCCCCTTCAAAAGGGGGGAGTCTTGTGCTCCCTCCCCTTATGAAGAGGAGGGCTGGGTGAGGTTGATGTGTTCATCTTTTCCATGTTGGGCTTCGCTCAGCACCAACCTAGATCCCCCAAGGTTAAAAAGCAGGAGTCAGCCATGCCGATCCGTATATTGCCTCCTATTCTGGCCAACCAGATTGCTGCCGGCGAGGTGGTGGAGCGGCCCTCCTCTGTGGTGAAGGAGCTGGTGGAAAACAGCCTGGATGCGGGGGCCGACCGGGTCGAGATCGACATCGACAAGGGAGGCGCCAAGCTTATCCGCATTCGTG
>ERZ650302.2192-NODE-2192-length-10574-cov-10.656526_pt1 | contig 10574 bp, 11 predicted proteins | sample MGYA00376238_ERZ650302 | MGnify/ENA primary metagenome ERZ650302 (study PRJEB26733, sample SAMN07839298) | wastewater metagenome | biome: urban; feature: wastewater treatment plant; material: waste water | place: USA: North Carolina | collected 2016-04-28 ... | reverse complement strand
GTATTGTCTTTTTCTGTGTAAGTAGCCTTGCGGGTGCTTTTGTCATTTTTGTCGGCTTAATTTATATGGTCTTGAAGGGAAATGCGGATAAAGAATAATTTCCTATTTTTAGACGATTTGGTTGAATATCTATATGTTTGTTAGTGTTATTGTTCCCTGTTATAACCATGCTCCGTACTTAAAACAACGCATAGAGAGCATATTAAATCAGACCTATCAAAATTTTGAACTTATTTTATTGGATGATGTTTCTCCAGATGAAAGTGGGGAAATTTTACTCTCCTATAAAGATCATCCAAAAGTATCACACTGTATCATCAATGAAAGAAACTCAGGCTCTACTTTTCATCAATGGAACAAAGGTATCGCATTGGCTCAAGGTGAACTGATTTGGATTGCTGAATCTGATGATGTTGCTGATCTTAGCTTTTTAGAAACCTTAGTTGAACCTTTTCAACAGAATCCAAATCTTGTTTTAGCGTATAGCCAATCCCATCGGATGGATAGTCAGGGTAAGATTACTGGCTCATGGAAAAGCCATACAGCTGATTTAGACCCAAAAAAATTTGACGAAAATTTTACAATGCTTGGGCTAGATTACATTACCCAGTTTTTAGTGGTAAAAAATACCATACCTAATGCCAGTGCAGTTTTATTCAAAAAAAGTAGTTATTTAAAACTGAATGAGAAACATTTAACGTTTAAATTGGTGGGAGATTGGCTTGTTTGGTCTAAAATTATCTCTCAAGGGGATATTTACTTTTGCTCAACAACTTTAAATTTTTTTAGATATCATAATAATAGTACGATTGCAAAGGCCAAACAAAGTAATCAGCAGTTCACCATTAGTAATGAAGTCATTTTATTTAGAGAGCATATGAATAGTCATTGGTCTGATTTATCAAAAAATGTAATTCAGATTGAAACTATTTATAAAAAGAATAAAAAATATCACTTTAAAGCAGTTTATAGAAATTCATCCCTTGCAATTAGAAAAAGACTTTATAAATCCGTACCCTCCACAATATTTGAAACAATGAAATATTGTCCACCTTATTTAAAACCAATGATTTTTACAAAAGTCCTAATAAAAATCATTTACTCCATAACCATTGATGCTCCACTAAAAAAAATCAACGATTTTTTTCAAAAGTTTCAATGAAGCATATCTCTGATATAATTTACAAATTATAGTTAACCTTTTACATACTTATGCAAATCAAAATATTACCACTACAAACACATGGCGATGATAGAGGTTCTCTCATTGCCCTCGAGGAAGGAGTTAATATTCCTTTTGCAATTAAACGTGTTTATTACCTATTTAATACTAGCAAAGATGTTCGCCGTGGATTCCATGCACATAAAGATTTAAATCAAGTAGTTATTGCAGTACGAGGTTCTTGTCGCTTCTTACTGGATGATGGGAAAGAACGCATATCTTTATTGTTAGATGATCCTACACAAGGACTATTAATTGAATCTTGCATTTGGCGTGAAATGTATGATTTCTCTGAGGACTGCGTATTAATGGTCTTAGCAAATCATTTATATGATGAATCTGATTATATTAGAAATTACGATGTTTTTTTAAATCATTATGGAAAATAAATTGAACTTTTATAAACATCCCTTAAGCGATGTTCAAGCAAAAGATATCGGTGATCAAACACGAATTTGGCAATTCTGTGTAATACTACCCAATGCTAAAATTGGAGAAAACTGCAACATTTGTGCCCACACGTTAATTGAAAATGATGTAGTTATTGGAAATAATGTGACAATAAAATCAGGTGTTTTCATATGGGATGGAATTACTATTGAAGATAATGTATTTATTGGTCCCAATGTTACATTCACAAATGATAAGAAACCACGATCAAAAAAATATCCAGAGAAATTTCTAACTACTTTAGTGCAAGAAGGTGCATCAATTGGTGCTAATGCAACCATTCTGCCTGGTATTAAAATTGGAAAATTCAGTATGATTGGAGCTGGTTCAGTTGTTTTAAAAGATGTCCCCCCCTTTTCAATTGTCGCAGGCAACCCAGCCAAAATTATAGGTCAAGTCTCCAATGATTAACTTTTTAGATTTAAAAAAAATTAATAAACAATACCGTAGTGAATTAATAGATGCTTGTACCCGAGTAATTGATTCTGGTTGGTATATTTGTGGCAATGAACTCAAAAACTTTGAGCAAAATTTTGCATTATTTTGTGGTACCAAGTATGCAATAGGAGTCGCTAATGGATTAGATGCGTTGATACTTGTTCTTCGCGCGTGGAAAGAATTAGGAAAATTAAAAGATGGTGATGAAGTTATCGTTCCCGCTAATACATATATTGCCAGTATACTTGCAATAACTGCAAATAATCTAAAACCTGTATTAGTAGAACCAAACCTAAATACTTACAATATTGATCCTAATCTTATTGAATCCCAAATAACCAATAAGACCAAAGTAATTCTGGCAGTGCATTTATACGGACAATTAGCTGATATGTCTGCGATTAAAGCTATAGCTGAGAAATATGATTTATTAATTCTAGAAGATGCGGCTCAGGCTCATGGTGCTGAATTAAATAACCTTAAGGCTGGTGCTTTTGGGGATGCCGCAGGATTTAGTTTTTACCCAGGAAAAAATTTAGGTGCATTAGGTGATGCAGGTGCAATTACAACCAATGACTTTGATCTAGCTCATACATTATATGCATTAAGAAATTATGGTTCACATGAAAAGTATAAAAATATATACGCTGGAGTGAATAGTAGGCTAGATGAGATTCAAGCCGCAATGCTCGACGTTAAATTAAATTATTTAAACACCGAAATACAGCAACGCCGTGAAATTGCAAAAATGTATTTAGAAGAAATTAATAATTCAAAATTTGTTCTACCTCAGCTAGAAAACCATGAATCGCATGTCTGGCATTTATTTGTTATACGATGCAATGATAGAACAAAACTCCAAAACTATCTAAAAGATCATAATATTGAAAGTCTAATACATTACCCAATACCTCCTCACAAGCAGCAGGCATATAGAGATTTAAATGCACTAGCTCTTCCAATTACGGAGCAGATTCATTCTCAAGTTATCTCATTACCCATTGATCCAACTTTATCAAAAAAAGAAATCCAAAATATTATTGAGGTTTTAAATGCCTTCTAACAATCTTCCTCTCTTATCCATTTGCTGTCTTGGTTATAATCATGCTGATTTTTTAGTAGACAACCTAAATTCAATATCTAAAATTGATTATCCTAATATTGAGGTTATAATCGTAGATGATGGTTCACAGGATAGTAGTGTTGAATTATTAAAAGAAATAGCACCTTCATATAATTATGATATTAAAATTTTAGATCAGGCCAACACAGGAAATATTGGGAAAAATTTCAACAATGCCATCAGATTAGCTAAAGGTGAGCTTATTACATTTATTTCTTTAGATGATATATTTAATCACCATACAATAAAGAAAGAAATAGAATTAATAATTAATAATCCAACACTTGCTTTTGTAGCATCATCAAAAGCTGTTTCTATAAACAATGACGGGCTTGTCGATGAAACAAAACCTGATAAATTGGCTCTCGTAGATATCAAAAACCCTACTATAGATGACCTACTAGAACTCGAGTACAGTAAATTCGGGGCTTTCTACATTCAAGGTGTTATATTTAATAAAAGTATAATTGACCATATTAATGGTTTCGATGAAGATATGACAGGAGATGATATTATTCTAAGAACAAAAATTTTTAGATATATAAAATCTAATCCAATATGGAAATTCAACATCTTAGAAGAAAATAATGTTTTCTACCGAATACATGAATCAAATATACACAAAAACAGTTCACGTCAATTAAAAATTGTCACCGAATATTTAGAGAAATATTGGCCAGAAAGAGAAATCCCTGATATTTTAATCACATGGGCCCTCTATATGATTAAAACAAATTCACACGAAATAGCTATAAAGACTTTAAAGCTCAACACAAAAGCGCTGGAACTTTTGAAAATTAAGTCAGTTAAGACTGCTCTTAGAAAATCAAAATTTAAATATTTTAGAAATTTTATATTTAAAAAAGAAAGAAATGACTTCTACAATAAAGTTATACTTTTTAAATTAATAAAAATTTCTTACAAACGAAGGCTCCACACTAAAAAAATAAATAAGATACATTATTTAGACTACAAGTAAAACCTATGTTTAAATGGTATTTTAAGAGTACCATTTAAACATCATTTAAAAATAGTGCCTATAAAAAATAGCAAGCATTTTCCACCAATCTATATTAAATACCATAAGCATCTTTTAGAGATATTTTACAGACAAATTCGAGCTAACAATATTGTAGAAATTATTTAAAAAAAACAGCTTGTCTATCCTTATCACTCACCAAAACTTCTCCAACATCCTCTAAAGGCCAATCAATTGCTAAAGTGGAATCATTCCAAAGGATCGCACCTTCACTTTCTTTATGATAATAGTTCGTGGTTTTATACAAAAATTGAGTATTATCTTCCAGTGCGACAAATCCATGGGCAAAACCTTCAGGAATCCAGAACATGGTTTTATTTTCTGCACTCAGTTCCAAACCAACCCATTCACCATAGGTCTTTGACTCAGGTCGAATGTCAACCGCAACATCCCATACTTTTCCTTGTACTACACGTACAAGTTTGCCTTGTGCGTAAGGTTCACGTTGAAAATGCAAACCACGTAGCACCCCTTTTTGCGAAAGCGAGTGATTATCCTGTACAAAAGTAGGAATGGGTAAATTTAACTCTTTTAATGCAGTTTCAAATCGCTGTTGGTTGAAGCTTTCCATAAACCAACCACGATCATCCCCAAAAACATTTGGATGTAGAATCAAAAGACCTTCAATTTTGGTGGTTTCTACTTTCACTTCGACTCTTCCAACAATTTAAACAAATATTGCCCATATTCTGTTTTTTTCAATGCTTCGGCGCTTTCAGTCAACTTTTCTCGAGAAATCCAACCTTGCTGAAAACCAATTTCTTCGAGACAAGCCACTTTCAACGACTGACGTTTTTCAATCGTGTATACAAACTGTCCAGCCTCTAACAACGACTCATGTGTACCTGTATCTAACCATGCAAAACCGCGACCCAACAGCTCAACATTTAAGGAGCCATCTTTTAAGTAGGCATTATTAATGTCAGTAATTTCTAACTCTCCACGATGTGAAGGCTTGACTTGTTTCGCAAACTCAACCACGCGGTTATCGTAAAAATATAATCCTGTTACAGCATATGGCGATTTCGGCTGCGTTGGTTTTTCTTCGATACTCAAAACTTTACCAGAAGGGTCAAATTCAACCACACCAAAGCGCTCTGGGTCTGTCACATGGTAGCCAAATACCGTAGCACCATGCTCAAGATCACTCGCTGCTTTTAACTGTTTACTAAAGTTTTGACCATAATAAATATTGTCTCCTAAAATCAGGCAAACATGATCATCACCAATAAACTCTTCCCCAATCAGGAATGCCTGAGCCAAGCCATCTGGAGAGGGTTGAACTTTATAACTCAACTCAATACCAAATTGAGAACCATCCCCTAAAAGTTTCTCAAAGTTTGGTAAGTCCTCTGGTGTTGAGATAATCAAGACCTCCTTTATTCCAGCCAACATCAGCACTGATAAAGGATAATAAATCATCGGTTTATCATAAATAGGCAACAGTTGCTTCGATACCCCTTTCGTAATAGGGTGCAGACGAGTTCCTGAGCCTCCAGCAAGAATAATACCTTTACGTTTTAAACTCATTTCTTGAGTATCTCCACTAGTGTTCTTTCTACACCTAACTGCCAATCAGGCAAATATAGGTTAAATGTATTTTGAATTTTTTGATTATTCAATCTTGAATTATGTGGTCGTTTGGCTGGTGTCGGATAAGATGATGTCGGAATAGGATGAACCTGTTTGACCACTAAGTTTTCACCCAACAATTGTGCCTGTTCGAAAATAAACTTGGCATAACCAAACCAGCTTGTTTCTCCACTTGCAACCAAATGATAAATCCCAGTCTTAGCTTGCGAGGATTGAATTTGCGGTATGATCTGTGCAGTGACATCTGCAATCAGTTCAGCCGATGTCGGCGCACCAATCTGATCATTAATCACCGAGAGTTCTTCTCTATTTTGAGCAAGCATCAACATCGTTTTAAGGAAGTTTTTTCCTTTAGCTGCATACACCCAAGATGTTCTAAAAATTAAATGTCTGCAACCTGAATTTACAATCGCTTGCTCGCCCAGTACTTTGGTTTGACCATAAGTATTGATCGGTTGTGTATTATCATCCTCAGTAAAGGCACTAATCCCATCACCATGAAAAACATAATCGGTCGAGTAATGGACAAATAATGCATTAATTTGGGTACATGCCTCGGCAATTTTTTGAACCGCAATATGGTTTACGATATCAGCAGTGACTTGATCTGTCTCTGCCAAATCAACAGCCGTATATGCGCTAGCATTCACAACAATATCAGGTCGCATTGCTAAAATTGTTTGAACAACATCTTCTGGTAGACTTAAATCCCCAGACCACTCATTTAAGCCATGTCGATCAAGCGCTATCAGCTCCCCCAACGGTGCTAAGGAACGTTGCAGCTCCCAGCCCACTTGACCATTCTTACCCAATAATAAAATTTTCATGTTTTAGCCTTGATAGTGTTTTTCTAGCCAAGACTTATATTCCCCACTTTGTACGTGTGAGACCCATTCCTGATTATTTAAATACCACTCAACGGTTTTACGTAAACCCGTTTCAAATGATTCTTCTGGCACCCAACCTAATTCATTTTGAATTTTAGATGCATCAATCGCGTATCGAACATCATGACCGGGGCGATCTGTAACATAGGTGATCAAGTCTTTATAGTGCTGAATCCCTTCAGGTTTATTTGGCGCTAACTCTTCAAGCAAATCACAAATACTATGGACCACATCAATATTGGCTTTTTCATTGTGACCACCAATATTATAGGTTTCCCCCACAACGCCCTCTGTAACGACTTTATAAAGTGCACGGGCATGATCTTCAACAAAGAGCCAGTCACGGATTTGCTGACCATTGCCATACACAGGCAAAGCTTTGGCCTGTAGTGCATTTAAAATCATCAAGGGAATAAGTTTTTCTGGAAAATGGTAAGGGCCATAGTTGTTGGAGCAATTCGTTACAATCACAGGCAAACCATAGGTACGGTGCCATGCACGTACCAAATGATCCGAACTCGCTTTAGATGCCGAATAAGGTGAGCTTGGAGAGTAAGAAGTCTTTTCCGTAAATAAATCCGTAGTCCCTTCTAGATCACCATAAACCTCATCGGTCGAAATATGATGAAATCTAAATTCTTGTTTTGCATCATCACTCAAACTAAGCCAGTATTTACGCGCCGCTTCCAAAAGCTGATATGTACCAATGATATTGGTTTCAATAAAATCCAATGGGCCTGAAATAGAACGGTCTACATGTGATTCAGCAGCCAGATGCATGACGGCATCAGGCTTGAAGTCACCAAATAAAGTATCTAATGCTTCTTTATTGCAGATATCTGTATGACTGAATTGATATCTTTCATGGTTTTCCACGAGAGCAAGTGACTCAAGGTTTCCAGCATAGGTAAGCTTATCGACATTCAGTACGGTATGTCTCGTGTTTTGGATTATATGGCGAATTACAGCAGACCCAATAAATCCTGCCCCACCAGTCACAAGAATTCTCACGCGCCCTCCTAAACTTATTATTCAATATTAAATTTTCGCGATTTTAACATATGTTCAATCCATACCGATCCCTGTCAAAAGAGTTTCACGTATTATTTTCTTTTCCATCTATCGATTGATGAAATTTTGGTTTCTCAAGCTTCTATAGTTCAAGATTTCTACATACAAAAGACTATTCATTTCCAATTCATAGGCTTCAATATTCACTCAGACATGGGAAGAATACAGCTAAATTTTCAAAGCCTCTCAATCTTCACGTCAATAGCTTGTATACTAGTCAGGCAATGACCTCACCTCTTTCAAATAGATTGACTATGATCCAGCTATCCATTCTTATCGTAAACTACAATACTGAGACTTTCATTGAAAGTTTACTCATTGATTTAAAAGAACAATCCATACAAAAAAATGCTTTTGAAATTATTATTGTGAACAATGTTCAAAATACACTGCTCAATGAGGTTATAGAAAAAAATACTAAATTACATGACCTAAATATTAAGATTATCAGCTCGGAAAAGAATGTCGGATTCGGGCGAGCAATGAACCTCGCGGCAGCACATGCCAAAGGTGCCGAGTTATTAATAGGCAATCCAGATCTAAGAATGCTACAAACGGATTATCTAGAACAACTTTTAAAACATGCAAAACAACATCAGAATTATGGCGTCATTACCACACGCCAACTCAATGATGACGACAAAGATACTTCCGAATATAAAAACTACGAATTTGGTGAAAACCTAGGGTATGAGAATCAAACCAATTGGCTCTGTGGTGCACTCCTGCTGATACAAAAAACAGTATTTGATCAAATTTCTGGTTTTGATCCTGATTTTTTTATGTATTGTGAGGATGAGGATCTCTGTCTCAGAGTTAAAAAATTAAATCTCCCTTTAATCAAAATCAATGAATTAAAAATTTATCATAAAGGTGGATCAAGCGAGCCACTGAAAGACTACGCATTTTATCATCGTTGGTTTAAGTCAAAAATCCTGTTTGCATATAAACACTACCCTACAGATGTGTTTCATGAAACTCTCAATAGCTTAGAAAAAAAATCAACATCAAAAGCTCGCCTCTATAGGCTGATTGCGCTGAGCAAAATCAAAAAATACCAGTCAAGAAAAGACAAATGGAATGCAATGAAAGATTGCATTCAAAAAACCAAAGCAGAATCAGTTGATTGGTTGTACTTTAAATCAGTATAAAAATGATTCAACCGCAGTACGTGACTGCGGTTGAAATTATTTAAATTCAATCGTTTTCTTATAGCGTGAAGTTTGTAATTGCTGATTTAATCGCTTCCATTCACGTGCTAATTTCTCGCCAAAGGTACGTGCTTTGCTTTCAGTTTGACGACGCTCCACACGCTCATCTTCCAGCATGCTACCAAACTGATGCTCCTGAGCTTGTTCATACAAATAACTCTGGATACATAAAGCAGGTTTCATCTGATACAGACTCATACCCTGCGTATGATATTGCGGATCAAATAACAGATGATCCAGCGGCTCTTTAATTTCAGCCTTTCTTAATAATGCCATCAAATATTGTGCGGCATTTAAGCTTAGAATATAGCCTGCTGCCCCAACATGTCTTCCCTTCAGCTTAAACAGACTACGCTGTTTTCCTAAATCTAAGCCTTGGCGTTCGTGTAGAATTTTTTTTGCAAACGCTTCAAGCTTAATGATCTGCCAATCGGACTGAATCCAAGTGTCGCTACTGAGAAAATAGTCAGCATTCTGTCCCAAATACACATCATCTTCAAAAATAGCCAAATGAGGAATTTGCTCATCCACCATTTTTTGCCAAATCGAGACATGACTCATAAAACAAGCCAATTCACCTGGACTTAAAAAGTCTTCCTGAATATTAAGCTGCATTTTTTCAGCTAGAGGACGTGCTAAATCGGGCGTTAGCGCATCGAAAAACTCAAACCCAATTTTTTGTTTGCCGAACTCTTGCACGATGTGCTCACGACGCGCTGTGGCTGTCTTTAAGCTGATGACTATATTTTTCATATCAATACTACTTACTTCGATGCAACCAAATGCTTCATGGCGTAAAATTTATCACGCCACATCCGTTTTTGTTTTTTAAGGCCGTGAGAAAGACTACGCCCTTCTTTTTCTTTGCGAGAAATGCCTTGCGCTGCCACGGTGCCTAAAATATCGCTATCCAAACCAGCAGGTTTCACTAAAGCAGGCCATACGCCTAACCCCTTCCCATTTTTACTGAGCCATGTTTGAAAGAAAATATCGACAGGCATAGCCATTTTTTTCCCAGCCTGTATAAATGCTTCAGCACCTTGACGCGACCACACCAAACCTAAACCACGAATAGGGAAATAAAAAGCATGCCATAAGCTCATACCATCAATATTCGTAATATCTTTGGTCAGCTTTTTCTTTTTGGCCGCAATATTAATCAGATACCAATCCAACTCTTTATGTTGATCGAGATACTCAATCACACCATCAAGCTTGTCTTTAAAGTCTTGATTAATTTTCATATCATCTTCAAGTACCACCAAATAGTCAGCATCCGTACTTAAAAATTTTTCCGCACAGCCATAATGACTTAAATAGCAGCCCAACTCCGAATTCATCAGTTTACGGCCAAGTACGTCGTTCGCCCCTTGATCATCGTAGTTTGCAAATTCAGTTAACTCTTTACCACGTCCATCGACTGCAGAAAAGCGTTCAAAAGGCCAGTTGACTTGATTCAGCTGCTGAGTTGCTCTTTCAAGTCGTTCCTGACTGCCGTCCAAATTAATCAAATAAGTAACAACTTTCATCATGAACCTTT
>ERZ650302.2191-NODE-2191-length-10575-cov-10.561502_pt1 | contig 10575 bp, 10 predicted proteins | sample MGYA00376238_ERZ650302 | MGnify/ENA primary metagenome ERZ650302 (study PRJEB26733, sample SAMN07839298) | wastewater metagenome | biome: urban; feature: wastewater treatment plant; material: waste water | place: USA: North Carolina | collected 2016-04-28 ... | reverse complement strand
GATATTCCAGCTCAAGTTGCGCCAACGACCATGCGCTCAGTGTCGTATGCGCAGTGATTCGCTGTGATACCTCCTGAAAAGAGTAAAGGGAGCTGAACATGCCAATCACCATGCTAATAATCAGCAACCCCAGTACAATAAATTTAGAATATCCCCTCATCAATTACTCACACTGATAGTGCGTAATTGCCATATCATCGCACTGTGATAGGTAGGTTTATCCAGTTCAGTATGCTGGCTTAAAGGATAAATCACCCACACTGGCCCTTTGTTACGACGAGTAAGTAATTTGCCATCCTGAGTCAGCGCCAGCAGCACATCATATTTATAAGCATCAGTCACGGTGATGGTCGTGACATAATCATTCAGCGCTTTAGCATTCAGTTTGCTGACTTGTTGTAAGCATTGTTTATCCAGCAGGTCACGCAATAACACCCCGGTGTAAGTGTGTGAGCCTTCCGTCCATGGTGTCGTAGTAATCACCGTCTTTTGGGGTAGGGCCAGTAATTGAGCCAACGTAAAATCGACCGTTGCCTGTTTACCTTCCACGGTCAAAATAATTGAGACATTTGCTTTTTTGCCGGACACATCCGCTGCTTTTTCCTGAGCCCAGGTAAAAGGCGCCACCAACATGCTGAGTAAACAAAATACAATGACACCACTTTGACTCTTCATCTCTTTTAACTCCAACCATAAGTAAATAACATTGCGAATAAAACGCGTTGGATGATGAAAAAGATCACTCTGAATACAGATTAGCAGACGCTGCTATACCCGTAGGTCTAATTGTTGTACAGTACCAGCCGAACCATCTTCTTTCAGATACACACTGCTGGAACGCAATACACCCAAGCTCTCACCATCGCTGCTACTACCGAGATTTTGAAACTGTGTCTCGACCGAATGCAGATAAATAGCGCCGACGCCAACATCGGCTAATGCCACTAAGCCTTTCCCCGGACGCCAGACAGAGAGCTGACCATAAATGCTGTCACCTTCATCAATAAAGCTGTTACCGTCTTCATCATATTGCGCCAGTTCAGCAAAACCGTTACCACTCTGCGCACCGAACAACTCAGTGCCATTATCAACTTGCTGATTGCTGTTCTTATCCAGCGCCAGAAAATAAGAACCGCTGCCTAATGTCGGTAAAGAATCTTTCGTGCCATCACTGTCGATATCAAAGTTAAACCGCGCTTCTTTCAAATCAGCAAACTGACTGTCGAGATTGATCACCAGAGGGTCTTTTAACGCAGACTCTTTGGTTAAACGCTCTGACAACTGCATATCCTGATATGACATAGCAAAGCCCAGTTTCAGCTTGATAGTGCGACCATCTGCGGTTTGCACTTCGCCGTTTGCAGAGAAACGTAAACGTTCACTCTCAGCGCTATATTCGATGATACGCACCTGATGATCTGCTTCCGAGGCCGTTGCTTGTGCCGCCGACGCAGCAGGTGCCCCCGAAGGCATAGTGCTTTCATCAGTACTGGTTTGTCGCATCGGTGGCATCAGCTTAATCTTGATACCCAGCAAAGACTCAATGACCGTCTTCATCAAGCGCGTATGCGCATCTAACGACAAATCATCATCCGATAACTCTTCCGAAGTCTTCTGACTTGAATTAGCACCCGCCGCTTCGATAGCGGCCGCTGTAGCATCAACATTTTTTGGGCCGGAGGTGTTAACAGAGGGAAGCGTGATGGTAGGTTTTATCTGTTGTTGCTGACGGTTTTGTTCTGCGGCTTTTTGTAGATCGCGACGGCTAAGACTCACCGCCATGGCATCACGGCTTTGTAAACGAACCTCAACTTTCACATCTTGCTGATCAGGCTTCGCCAGCGTGGACAGTGTTTCCTGCTTGCGCACCGATTCCTGCTGATGCTCATATTGTGTCTTCAGTGACAGTGTTTGTTGGGTAATACGCATAACCCCTCCGGCAATACGACATGCAGATAGCAGTGTGCTAATTGGTTATCGGCATGCGGTCACGGAGGTTTAAGATCCGATCGATCTAACGGGATCTTTTCTTAGATCTTATTGAATGAAACGCACAGATTCCCGCTGAATTAACGTCGGTTCCAGTGTGATCAGGCGGGGTTCATCATCGGCGCCCTGAATACGCTCCAGTAAGGTATCTACTGCTTTGCGGCACAGCTCTTCCTGCGGTTGATGGATCGTAGTCAACGGCGGCGTCAGATAACGCGCCAACTCGATATCGTCATAACCGATGACCGATATATCCTGCGGTACGCTTAATCCGGCCCGATACAATGCCTGATACACACCGACGGCGGACACGTCATTGCCGGCAAATACGGCTGTTGGGTGCTCAGACAAGCTTAATAATTGCTGCATGGCGGTAATGCCACCCGCAAACTCAAAATCCCCTTCCACGATATATTCCGGCCGGAAGGCAATGCCCGCCTCATCTAAGGCTTGCCGATAACCGTGTTGCCGTGACTGCGCCGGTAATTTGTCTAATGGCCCGGTGATCAAACCTATTTTTCGATGCCCTTGTTCAATCAGATGACGGGTTGCCAGATAACCACCGAGTGCCGAGTTATCCTGAATGCGATCAGCTTTGCTGTTGAGTGGCCCCCAATCCATGACCACTATCGGCACAGCCGGATGGCGACCAAACACTTCGGCAGAGGCCGAACGGGCTTCGGTACACATCAGTAACAAACCATCGATCCGCTTTTGCAGTAACGCTTCCAGACTATGGCTCAGCCGTGCCGGATCGCCTTCGGTATTACATAACACCAGGGTATAGCCACGCTGATAACAGATCCGCTCTACACCGGCCACTACTTCGGCAAAAAACGGGTTATTCGAGGTGGTAACGATCATGCCCAGCGTGCGAGTCTGATTGATTTTCAAGCTACGAGCTAAGGCGGAAGGAGAATAATTAAGATCAGCCACCGCTTTCAAAATGCGCTCACGAATTTCGTCACTGACAAAACGGCTATTATTCACCACGTGCGAAACCGTGGAGGTTGAAACACCCGCTAAGCGGGCGACATCTTTCATGGTGGCCAAACCTGCTAACTCCTTGCAGCTAAAAACGCATCTACCTCAGACCGAAGCGGAATCGACGGTTGAGCGCCAGAACGGGTGACGGAAATTGCCGCCGCCGCATGCGCAAAACGAATGGCGTCACGACGGGATAAACCTTCCAACTCGGCGGTCACGAACGCGCCATTAAAGGTATCACCCGCGGCTGTCGTGTCGAGTGCCTGCACACGAAAACCTGGGATCAATTCGCCTTTACCCTGTTCACTCAGCCAAACACCTTTGGCGCCTAAGGTAATTAATACCGTAGCAATCCCATATCCGTGAAGGATATTTGCCGCTTTTTGTGCATCATCTTCGGTATTCACTGCCACACCGGTCAGCGCTTGCGCTTCCGTTTCATTAGGGGTGATCACGTCAACCAGACAGAGCAACGACTCGGGCAGCGCCTGCGCAGGTGCCGGATTCAGGATCACTTTAGTACCAGCATCCCTGGCAACCTGAGCTGCTGTTTCAACCGTATTCAACGGGCTTTCCAGCTGCATCAGCAATACATCCGCATCGCTAATTAATGGCAAATGTGGCTGCAAACGTGCCGGGGTCAGCTCTGCGTTCGCCCCCGCAGAAATTCCGATACAATTTTCACCGTCCGCCGAGACCCAGATCATCGCCACACCGGTGGTTGTGCCATCAATGGCCATCACTGCCTGTGTATCAATGCCATCAATGACGAACTGTTCTTTCATGCGGGCGCCAATATCATCGCTGCCCACACAAGCAATAAACGCAATGTCAGCACCGGTTCTGCCTGCAGCAACAGCCTGATTCGCCCCCTTGCCGCCATAGGCAATGTGATAGCCGCTGCCAACCAGCGTTTCACCGGGTTTAGGAAAGCGAGGTACAGATAATACGTGATCGGCATTCACACTGCCGAGAACGACCAGTTTTTTACTCATCTTCAGCTCCAATCAACTTCAGCCGCAATAAACGCCAGTTTCAATAACCTTCAGCCTCAATAAAAAAGTACCCGCACAAAGGCGGGTACTGGCTGATATTATTTTGATACCACTTTCAGTGGTACTGGAATATTGGCTAGCACGGTTTCACCTTTCAGCACTTTATCCGCGATTTCTACGCCAATCGCACCGATTTGATCAGGCTGTTGCGCGATAGTCGCCGCCATTTTGCCTTTTTCTACTGCTTTAACACCATCATCGGTGCCGTCAAAACCAACAACCAGCACGTTATCTTTGCCAGCGGCTTGCAGTGCACGCACGGCACCTAAGGCCATTTCATCGTTTTGTGCAAAGACGCCTTGCACATCACCATGCCCTGACAACATATTTTCCATAACATTCAAGCCTTTGGTACGGTCGAAATCAGCAGGTTGGCTGGCCAGCATTTGAAAGCTGTGCGCATCCGCCGCCAGTTTGAATCCGGCTCCGCGATCACGAGCAGCAGAAGTACCCGCGATCCCTTCCAATTGAATGATTTTGGCTTTTTCACCCAATTTAGTGGCAATGAAATCACCGGCCATTTTACCACCCGCGATATTATCGGAAGCGATATGACTCACCACTGTGCCTTTATTGGCGCCACGGTCCAGAGTCAGCACCGGCAGTTTGGCTTTATTGGCAATGGCAATCGCATTACCTACGGCATCCGAATCGGTCGGATTGATCAACAGCACTTTCACCCCACGAACCGTTAAGTCTTCCACGTTAGCCAGCTCTTTCGCTGGGTCATTTTGTGAATCCAATACCAGCAGGTCATAACCCAACTCTTTGGCTTTGGTTTCCGCACCATCTTTTAAGGTGACAAAAAATGGGTTATTCAAGGTGGAAACCACCAGTGCCATGGTGTCTTTTGCCATAGCGGAAACAGATACTGAACTACTCAACACCACAGCAGAAACCAGAATTGCTAACTTTTTCATGTTCATAGCTTTGTTCCTCGATTCAGGGGTTATTTGCTGCTCTTGTGATCAATCAACACTGCCAGCAAAATCACTGTCGCTTTGACAATCATCTGGAAGTAAGAAGAGACATCGAGCAGGTTAAGCGCATTGTTTAAGAAGCCGATAATGAAAGCACCGATCAGGGTTCCCGAGATCCGTCCTTTACCACCAGCGAGACTGGTACCGCCCAGAACAACGGCAGCGATAGCATCCAGTTCATAGCCTGTGCCGGCGGTTGGTTGTGCGGATGACAAACGGGAAGTAACGATGATCCCGGCCAGCGCAGACAAGAAACCACAGGCGGCATAGACAATGATTTTGATCCGGTCGACATTGATACCGGAGAGACTGGTCGCCGCTTCATTGCCACCTAAGGCATAAATGTAGCGACCAATGCGAGTGTGATTGAGCAGATACCAAACAGTTGCGAACACAGCCGCCATCAGCCAGACCGGCACCGGAATACCTAACAAATAGCCGGTACCAAACCAGGCAAATGCATCGGAGGCATCAGAGAAACCGGTGCTGATCGGACGACCGTCAGTGAAGACTAATGTCGCGCCACGCAACAAGGTCATGGTGACTAAGGTGGCAATGAAAGCCTGCACACGACCTTTGGCAATAATGACACCGCTGACTCCACCTAACAGCGCACCCGCCAGTAACACCGCTGGCACTGTCAGAAAGATCGAGAGTTCACTATCCAGCATCGCGGCGGCAAAGGCACCGCATAACGCCAGCACCGAGCCGACCGACAGATCAATACCGGCAGTCAGGATCACCAGCGTCATACCGACTGCCATGATGGCGTTAACTGACGTTTGGCGCAGAATATTCAATAAGTTATCGGTAGTGAAAAAATTAGGATTTAATGCAGAAACGACCGCAATCAGTATTAATAAAGCAATTAATGCTTTTTGCTCTAACCACCATTGTTTACTGAACCAACGGGATGTATCAGAGGTAGATTTGGCGTTCATGGTTTGGATACTCATGCTGCTTGTTGTCCTTCCGTTTTACCAACGGCACAGGCCATCAGTCGTTCTTGGGTCGCGTCAGCGCGATCAAATTCACCGCATATCTTTCCTTCATGCATCACCAAAATCCGGTCACTCATGCCCAGCACTTCCGGCATTTCTGAAGAGACCAGAATGATGCTTAAGCCTTCCTGCTTAAATTGATTGATCAGCTGATAAATTTCTTTCTTGGCACCCACATCTACACCGCGAGTGGGTTCATCTAAAATCAATACCTTAGGACGGGTCATCAGCCCGCGGGCAATCGCCACTTTTTGCTGATTCCCGCCGGATAACAAGCGGATCGGCTGCTGCATACTCGGCGTCTTAATATTGAACAAGCGGATAAAATCACTCACTGCCTGTTGTTCAGCAGCATGTTTTAAACCCCAAAATGAACTGAAATACTGAAGAGCAGGCAGCGTCATGTTTTCTTTTACTGACATGCCCAACACCAGCCCGTCACCTTTGCGGTCTTCCGAGATATAAACAATGCCGTTATCCAATGCATCCTGCGTTGAGCTGATAGTTAAGGCATCACCATCCAGCACCAGCTCACCTTCGGTTTTCGCATACGCGCCGTAAATCAATTTCATCAGTTCGGTGCGGCCCGCGCCCATCAAACCGCAGATACCTAAAATTTCACTGCGATGCAGCGAGAATGATGCTTCTTTGACACCAGCACCGGAGAAGTCGTTGACTTGCAGGCGCAACTCACCATGCGGGATCGTTAGTCGCGGATATTGTTCTTCCAGCCGACGCCCCACCATCATTTCGATTAAGGCGTCTTCATCCAGGGAAGCGACGATACGTTCCGCAATGAACTGGCCATCGCGTAATACAGTGACATCGTCGCAAATCTCAAAAATCTCTTTTAAACGGTGGGAGATATAAACAATGCCACGGCCTTCGGCTTTCAATTCCCGGATAACAGAGAACAATGCCTCGGTCTCGGTATCTGTCAGCGCGTCTGTTGGTTCATCCATGATGATGACGCGGGAGGAAAAACTCAGTGCTTTGGCAATTTCCACCATCTGCTGGGTGCCAATGGAAAGCTCACCCACCAACTTGCGGCTGGAATGCGGCACTTTCAGACGCACCAATAATTTATCCGCCTCGGCATACATTTTTTTCCAGTCGATCCGACCTAAGCGGGTGACAAATTCACGACCGAGAAAGATATTTTCCGCAATGGTTAAACCGGAAATCAGATTTAATTCCTGATGAATAATACTGATCCCGGCTTCTTGCGATTGTTTTGGCCCAGAGAACGAAACTTCCTGATCTTGGTAATGAATTGACCCGGCATCCTTGCTATAAATTCCGGTTAACACTTTCATCAGTGTCGATTTACCGGCACCGTTTTCCCCCAGTAAGGCCATGACACGACCGGGATAAACGCTCAGTGACGCCCCCGATAAAGCCTTCACGCCGGGAAACTGTTTGTCGATGCTCTGCATCTGTAGCAAGGGCTCCATACGGCCTCCTAGAACACGACGCCAGAGACAAAAATCACATTCGCATACGGCGTACATTCACCGGTACGAACTACCGCTTTGCTGGTGTGCGTGGCGAGTTTGAACTCTTCGTGACTCACATAGTCAAAAATAATGGCTTTGTTTTGGGCCTTAGCGATATGTTGTAAATGTGCCAGTAATTCCGCATGCAACGCCGGGCTCACCTCTGTGAACTCACGCGCCATGATCACGCGTTCGATTTGCATCTCTTCGGTGATTGCGCGCACGACATCCATAAAACGCGGCACCCCCTGACTCACCGCTAAATCAATCCGCTCTGGTGCTGCCGGAATAGGTAACCCTGCATCGCCGACCACCAGCTGATCGGTATGCCCCATCGTGGCGATAACATGAGACAAAGGGGCGTTCAACAAAGCATGTTTTTTCATGAGCCGGCTCTCCGGATAAATAAACAGTTGAAATAAAATCAGCGAGGTCATGTACTGCATAAACAGTCTTAGCCAGAACATCCTGCTTTTCCAGCCGCCTTATTTATAATTGTGATCACCATCGAAACGTTTCGATAAAGAGATTTAAGTGAATCGTATTCGTAAAAGGAGATAGGCAAGAATAATGAGTGAAGGGTATTAAATGAAAAAACCCATCACACCTATCAGTTACTGATCTGCGTTATGGGTCTGGTATTGTCATGCCGGCGAGGAAAAATACGTTATAAAAAGATGTGACATACTGACTTTCATGCATCTTCGGTTTATCAAAACACCACGCCGGAGACAAAAATCACATTGGCATACGGCGTACATTCCCCAGTGCGCACCACTGCCCGAGTTAAATGCGTCATCTGCTTAAATTCATCATGGCTGACATAATCGAAGCTGATGGTTCTGTCCTGCTCAGTAGCAAGATGTTCCAGATGGGCGATCAACTCGATGTGCAACGCCGGGCTGACTTCGGCAAACTCATGCGCCATGATCACGCGCTCTATTTGCATTTCTGCCGTCACAGCCTGCACCACATCCATGAATTTAGGCACCCCCCGACTCACCGCCAAATCAATCCGTTCTGGTGCAGCGGGAATGGGTAACCCTGCATCACAGATAACCAATTGATCGGTGTGACCCAGCGTGGCGATAACATGAGACAAAGGCGCATTCAACAAGACATGTTTTTTTCATGAGTGTTTCCCCGGCAAAATACAGAATCAATTGGCTTCGCAACCAAGCGTGTACCATCAAAAATTTTTGTTCTGTGATCCACTGCAAAGGGTTTCACATCATCATTTCTGCCAGAATTTTTTTGCCAATTCTTCCTGACGCTCAGACTCTGTAATACCAATATCTTTCAACAGATGCGGCGACATTTCAGAAAGGTAATCACGCGTGCGTTTATTTTCATGCCATTGCTTGTACACCAGCAGGCATTTTTTTAGTTTTACTAATAGATAGTCATAGACGGCAATAAAAAACTCAGTGTTTTAGTAACTGATTTTGTATCATTAATCTGCATAGCTGCTTACTCCCTGCTGCTTATTACTCAGATGAGTAACAGCATAAGCAGTAGTAACTGTGCAGACAAACCAGATTAACTAAGCCAACCATAAGATAAACTTATATGTCGACTTTATTCCACCGGTTGAAATCGCTGTATGTTTTAGATGTCGTGCTGCAAACCGGCTCTTTCAGTCTGGCGGCAGAAAAACTCTATATGACACAATCCGCCGTGAGCCAGCATATAAAACAATTGGAAACAGACATTGGACCATTGTTTATCCGGCAAACCCGCGCGTTACAACCCACCGCGAAGGCGGAAAGTTTGCGGAATAATTTAAAAAAGAGCTTTTCCGAACTGGAATATGGCTGGAATCAGGCGATGCAGCCGGATCAAAAAACACTGACCATTTCCCTATTACCCTCTTTTGCCAGCAATTGGTTGATCCCCCGCTTAGATCGGTTTAGTGAACAATATCCGGAGATCGAATTACGTCTGTCGATGACCGAACAACAGGTTGATTTTGGCCGTTCGAATATTGATGCCGGGATCCGCTATGGTCAGGGCGATTACCCCGATCTCATCACCAAACATTTACTGGATGACTATATTTTTCCAGTGATGAATTGTAGTTATCGGCAGAACCTGACACTGGATGATTTGACTGAGCAGGTATTAATTCGCGATAACTCTGCTGACTATTTTAACTGGGAAGGCTGGCTGAAACTGGTCGGCAAACCCGAGCTGCAACCAAAACGTTATCTGACTATTTCTGATGGCAGTCTGATGATCAAAGCCGCAATGGCTGGGCAAGGCATTGCCTTGGGCCGCAAAAGCCTGGTAATGGATGAGTTAACATCTGGCATGTTATGCCAGCCATTTCCGCAGGAAATGAAAAGTCCGTTTGCTTATTATCTCGTAATGTAGGTAAGGTGTTAACACATACTTATATTACACAACAGATATGGGGAAGGTCTTCAGAAAATGATGTTGCATCTCTTAGAGTTTTCATGGCAACTTTGCGTAAAAAACTTGAATCAGATAAGAATGAAATTCAATATATTCAGACACACATTGGGATTGGGTATCGAATGCTGCGGATAGAGTAAGTAACCTTTGATTATTTAAGATATAGATAGGTAAATACAGAATTATCTGATATAATGAAGCTACTTGTATTGAAAATGAAAGAGGAGGAATAAGCAGTGATTTGTGGAATGACATATTACCAGATATGCTGGTATTTTTTGATCTATTCATTTGGAGGCTGGGCACTTGAAGTTGTCTATCATGCGGTAGCCTGTGGAAAAGTAATTAACAGAGGATTCCTAAATGGACCCGTGTGTCCGGTATACGGATTTGGAGTGCTTTCGGTATTTGCGATGATGAATACGTTTCAGGGCAGCGGATACCAGCTGAATGACGGTATGATTTTCCTGTTTGGTGTGATTTTGGCAACTGCGGTTGAACTGATCGCCGGATGGCTCCTCGACGTTTGCTTTCATGCAAGATGGTGGGATTATTCCAACAAGCCATTGAATTTTCATGGATATATCTGTCTGGAGTTTTCATTGATCTGGGGAGTGGCGATTCTGCTTGTTGTGAAAGTATTTCAGTCTTT
>ERZ650302.2189-NODE-2189-length-10590-cov-41.422686_pt1 | contig 10590 bp, 10 predicted proteins | sample MGYA00376238_ERZ650302 | MGnify/ENA primary metagenome ERZ650302 (study PRJEB26733, sample SAMN07839298) | wastewater metagenome | biome: urban; feature: wastewater treatment plant; material: waste water | place: USA: North Carolina | collected 2016-04-28 ... | reverse complement strand
ACAGCAGCGGAAGACATTACAACACCGGATGGAACGGTGAGAGCTGAAAAAGGAACAGTGGTTGATACGATCGTCACAGATACAACCGGAATTGCCAGATCAAAAGAACTGTATCTTGGAAAATATGTAGTAAAAGAGTTTAATGAAGAAGTAGAACTTAGTAAAAAAGAGTTTGATTTATTAGTTTATCTTATAGAAAATAGGGGAATAGTGCTTTCAAGAGATAAGATATTAAATAGAGTTTGGCAAAGTAACTATTATTCAGGAGATAGGTCTGTAGATGTATATATAGGAAAAGTCAGAGAGAAGATAAAAAGTATAAATCCTTATATTAAAACAATTAAAGGAGTTGGTTACAGATTAGAAGAAGAGAGTATATAATATGGATATTAATTCTTTTGATACAAGTAACATTCGTAGTTAATGACAAGAAAAAAGATAGGGATGATACCTTAGAAATAATAAAAGAACAGTTAAAGTCGAATTCTTTAGTAATAAAGAATTTTTTGACTTTAGATGGAATAAATAAGGTAGAAGAAGTGTACAAGTTATCAACCTTAAATAGAATAACTCTCATAAACCTTGAAGGGAAAGTACTGTTTGATTCAGCTTCTAATACTAAGGAATCTCATAGATATAGAAGTGAAGTGGTAGAAGCTATAGAAAAAGATGAGGGGTTTCAAATAAGATACAGTGAAACATTAAAGAAAAAAATGATTTACTACTCAACTGTTCACAATGATTTGGTTGTAAGGGTAGCACAAAGCTATGCGGAAGTTGATGAAAAATTATTTAGTAGCATACTAAATAATGTTATTTACTATATAATACTAAATGTATTCTTATTTTTAGCTTACAAAATAATCTTAAAAAAATACTATTTTGAAAAATTGACTACAATGAAAACAGTAATTCAAAGTGGAAAAGAAGCTAAAGAACTTTATCTTGAAGAGGATAAAGACTTAGTTACTTTTTGGCACGTAATAAAAGACTGGCAAAATAAAAATTTAGAGAATATAGAAACAGCTTGGGAAAGTGACCTTTGGGGATTCAATAGAGTGTGCCAGAGTTTTTCTGTATAGCTTTATATGACTTTAAAATATTTTTACTAATCTAAATTTATGCTAAACAGTAATACTTTGTCATGTATTTAATTTAGATTCATTGTGATTTAAATCTATAATTGCTGATTTTAAGACTTGTAAGCAAATTTTAGCAGTTTGTTCTCTAGGAGAAAAATTTTCAGCCATTTGTTGAAATGGGTGAATATAATTCCTAAAATCTCTTAATTCCTTACTAAATCTATATGTATCTTTTTCCAATAATCCGATTTCGTGAGAGACTTCTATAAAGTTATTTAGCGTCCATTGGTCAAAATTTTTGACTTTACCATCTTTTTTGGGGCTACTAGACATAGTATTAAAAACTCTAGGATTTAAAGAGGCAATATTTAAAAATAAGCCCTCCAATGTACTGCCAGCTAAGAAGACAACTGATAGGTAAGCTTCGGCCTTAAATGCGTTCTCAATTTCTATCATTCTACTTTCAATAACAGGCAATAAACTTGGGATTAAATTTAATTTTGTACAATCAACTTTAAATTCATTTTTAATAAAACTATTTTCAGAACTTGATTCTAATGGTTGTAATTGCTCATCAAGATTAATTTGTTTGAGAGGTTGTATAGTGATTTCAGTATTTATTCTTACGACTTTAAACTTATCAAACTGTAAATATTTATTAAATTCAGCTATTAAGGTGTCTAGTTGTGAAAGATCATCTATGAAATTGATTGGTGTAAAAAGTTGCTGAATGCAGACTGATATTTTATTTGTCCCATTGATTTTTGCTAGACGTAAATCTGTGTAAGCCCATCGAGATGGAAAAGAAAGCCCATGCACTCTTAAATAGTCATTGCCATATACATCTTTATAGTCAAATTGTGAAAAAAAATCGATTATTTGGGGACCAGAGCGATAAATACATTTCTCATTTATAAGGTCTCGTAGTATTTCTAAAGTCTTTTTTGAAAGTTGCATATTAAGCTTAAATAAAATTATTTTAAGTTTAATATAATGATTAGATCTTTTTTTGTATATATTCAATCAACGTATCTACATCACTCGTCTGTAACTGCTCACGCATCTTTAAAAACAGCTTTTCATCTAAGTCATAGAGCTTCAGTGCAAGCAGTTTTTCTATATCTGCTTCAGGAAAGCGATACTTAATAATCTTGGCAGGTACTCCACCTACAACTGCATAGGGTGGAACATCTTTGGTCACGACAGCACCTGTTGCCACTACTGCACCTTCACCTAACTCCACACCTTGCATAATCATGGCACGAGAGCCAATCCAGCAGCCATCGCCAATGATGGTATCACCTGCTGGAACAAAACTACGCGTATCAAAGGGAAAAGCCGAAATCCAGTCAGTACGATGTAGTTGGTTACCACCCATCATAATGACGCATTCTGCGCCAAAACAAACGAAGTTACCGATATAGAGCTGATCAATCGGTTTATCTACGGTCGAGGGCTTATCATGCAAATAACGCACGACACAACGTTCAAAACCTTGATCCCAATACGCTGAATAGTAGGAGTAATTCCCTTTAATGTGAATATTCGGATTCTTCACCGTTTTAGAGATGAACTCAAACTCACACCAGTGTTTGACAGGAGAATTAATCAGGGGCTCAGACATAAAAAGACAGCGTTGAAGAGTGTGAGAAATTATAACAAATAAAAGTCTTGCTTTGAAAAAGAGGGGAAATGAATACCCTAAATCTATCTCATTCTTGGAGTGAAATTTCCCACGTGCATAAAGAGAGGGCAAAGGAGAGGTATTTGGGAAAATATAAAAACAAAAAACCCCTCAATCGAGGGGTTCTTACAGCTGTAAATATCAAAGAACCTTAGATATATGCAACTTTTACAATTTCGTATTCAACTTCACCCTGAGGGGTTTGAATTTTTACTTCGTCGCCTTCGCTTTTGCCCAAAAGGCCACGTGCGATAGGAGAGTTCACTGAAATTTTATTGATTTTAAAATCAGCTTCGTCGTCACCCACGATCATATAGGTCTTTTGTTCTTCGGTGTCTAAGTTTTCGATAGTGACTGTCACCCCAAAAACCACGCGACCATTCTGTTCAAGTTCTTTGACATCGATAACTTGAGCCGCACCCAATTTACCTTCGATGTCTTGAACACGACCTTCACAGAAACCTTGTTGCTCACGCGCAGCATGGTATTCCGCATTTTCTTTTAAATCCCCGTGCTCACGTGCTTCAGCAATTGCCGCAATAATACGTGGACGTTCAATACTTTTTAATTGATGTAATTCTTTCTCTAAGGCTAATTTGCCTTGGGGAGTCATAGGATAACGTTGCATTGTTGTCCCTCAAGTCTGTGAGTGTAAAAAATATAGGTTTATAAATGAAAAAAGCCCGCCACCGAGAGGTGACGGGACTTCTCGGTAAACGAATTAACCTACAGTTTGTAAATCTTGCAAACGGTATACATCCATTGGCAATTGAATCGCAAAAGCTTGGCATACAGCATCAGCACCGTTCAAGGTCGTAGTGTTATACACTTTCGCTTGAAGCGCTGAACGACGAATCGAGAACGAATCTTGTTGAGCTTGTTTGCCTTCAGTTGTATTGATAATGAGGTGAACTTCGCCATTTTTCAAGCGGTCCACGATATTAGGACGGCCTTCAGTGACTTTATTTACACGTTCACACTCAATACCTGCAGCTTTAATGAACTCATAAGTACCGCCAGTCGCAAGTACTTTGAAGCCAAAGCCTACCAGTTGCTTCGCAATACCAACAGCACGAGGCTTGTCTGAATCACGCACAGAGATAAATGCATGCTTCACTTCGCCTTCTGTAGGAAGACCCGGTACGCGTTCATTCGAGCCTAACACAGCTTTGTAGAATGCTTCACCAAATGTTTTACCTACACCCATTACTTCGCCTGTAGATTTCATCTCAGGGCCAAGAATAGGGTCAACACCCGGGAACTTGTTGAACGGGAACACCGCTTCTTTTACAGAGAAGTGAGTCGGGATGATTTCTTTAGTAAATCCTTGAGATTCTAAAGACTGACCCGCCATACAACGCGCAGCCACTTTCGCTAAAGACTCACCGATACATTTAGAAACGAATGGCACAGTACGAGACGCACGTGGGTTCACTTCTAGGATGTAAACGTCTTCGCCTTTCACAGCAAACTGTACGTTCATCAAACCAACAACGCCAAGCTCTTTCGCCATAGCAACGGTTTGACGACGCATTTCGTCTTGGATTTCAACTGAGAGCGAGTAAGGAGGAATCGAACATGCTGAGTCACCTGAGTGAATCCCTGCTTGTTCAATGTGCTGCATAATACCGCCAATCACAACGTCTTTACCGTCAGATACACAGTCTACGTCAACTTCGATCGCATCATCTAAGAAACGGTCAAGAAGAACAGGCGCTTCATTTGATGCTTGAACCGCATCACGTAAGTAGCGTTTAAGTTCATCGTCGTTGTATACGATTTCCATCGCACGACCACCGAGTACATAAGAAGGACGTACCACAAGTGGGTAGCCTACTTTAGATGCTTCAGCCATACCTTCTTCAGCAGATTTTACAATGCTGTTGTTTGGCTGGCGAAGTTGAAGACGTTGAATCATTTGTTGGAAACGTTCACGGTCTTCTGCGCGGTCAATCGCATCTGGTGATGTACCGATAATTGGCGCACCTGCTTCTTCTAAAGCACGAGCCAATTTAAGCGGAGTCTGACCACCGTACTGAACGATAATGCCTTTTGGCTTTTCAGTACGTACGATTTCAAGTACATCTTCCAAAGTGATTGGTTCGAAGTACAAACGATCAGACGTGTCGTAATCGGTTGAAACCGTTTCAGGGTTACAGTTCACCATGATGGTCTCAAAACCATCTTCACGCATTGCAAGCGCCGCGTGTACACAGCAGTAATCGAATTCGATCCCTTGACCAATACGGTTAGGACCACCACCGATCACCATGATCTTATCTTTATCAGATGGGTTTGATTCACACTCATCATCGTAAGTTGAATACATGTATGCAGTGTCAGATTCGAATTCTGCTGCACAAGTATCCACACGTTTGTAAACTGGAGTCACGCCCAAGTTCCAACGGTGCTTACGGAATTGTTTTTGTGAAATACCCATCAAGTTCGCGATGCGAAGGTCAGATAAACCTTTACGTTTGAACGAACGGATGTTGTCTGCGTTTAGATCACCAAAACCTAAAGTTTTGATTTCATTTTCAGTTTTGATGATGTCTTCGATTTGGATCAAGAACCATTTATCGATTTTCGTCGCTTGGAACACGTCTTCTAAGGTGAAACCATGACGGAATGCATCAGCCACATACCAAATACGCTCTGGACCCGGAACTTTAAGTTCAACCAAGATCTTTTCTTTCGCGCCTTCAGTACCTACAGCGATTTTTTCATCAAAACCACACGCACCCACTTCAAGACCACGAAGCGCTTTGTTTACAGACTCTTGGAAGTTACGACCAATCGCCATCACTTCACCCACAGACTTCATCTGTGTGGTCAGTGTTGCGTCTGCTTGTGGGAATTTTTCAAAGTTGAAACGTGGAATTTTTGTTACCACGTAGTCAATTGCAGGTTCGAACGAAGCAGGAGTCGTTCCGCCCGTGATGTCATTTTTTAATTCATCAAGGGTATAACCAACTGCTAGTTTCGCAGCGATTTTTGCAATTGGGAAACCAGTTGCTTTTGATGCAAGAGCCGATGAACGCGATACACGCGGGTTCATCTCGATGATCACCATACGGCCAGTATCTGGACAGATACCGAACTGAACGTTAGAACCACCTGTTTCCACACCAATTTCACGAAGAACTGCTAAAGATGCATTACGCATCAATTGATATTCTTTGTCTGTCAATGTTTGCGCAGGCGCAACAGTGATTGAGTCACCTGTGTGCACGCCCATTGGGTCAAAGTTTTCGATCGCACAAACGATAATACAGTTGTCGTTTTTGTCACGAACAACTTCCATCTCGTATTCTTTCCAACCAATTAAAGATTCATCAATCAATAATTGTTTGGTTGGAGAAAGATCGAAACCGCGTTCACAGATTTCAAGGAATTCTTCTTTGTTATAAGCGATACCGCCACCTGAACCACCCATCGTGAATGACGGACGGATAATCACAGGGAAGCCGAAGCGTGCTTGAATCTCTAAAGCTTCTTCCATGTTTTCAGCAATCGCAGCTTTTGGACATTCAAGACCAATTTTACGCATTGCTTCATCAAACAGTTTACGGTCTTCAGCTTTTTCAATTGCTTCTTTGGTCGCACCGATCAATTCAACATTGTATTTTTCTAAAATACCGTTGGCATCAAGTGCAAGTGCACAGTTCAATGCTGTTTGACCACCCATTGTAGGAAGGACAGCATCTGGACGCTCTTTTTCAATGATTTGTGCAACAGTCTGCCAAGTGATTGGCTCGATATATGTTGCGTCTGCCATCGCAGGGTCGGTCATAATGGTGGCTGGGTTAGAGTTCACCAAAATAACACGGTAGCCTTCTTCACGAAGAGCTTTACACGCTTGCGCACCTGAGTAGTCAAACTCACATGCCTGTCCGATGACAATCGGACCTGCACCAATAATTAAGATACTTTTAATGTCTGTACGTTTAGCCATGATCGCTTCCTTAATTACTTCTTAGATGCTTCGATAAGTTCGATGAAATGATCGAACAATGGTGCGCAGTCATGCGGACCAGGGCTTGCTTCAGGGTGACCTTGGAAGCTGAACGCTGGTTTGTCTGTACGATGAATCCCTTGAAGAGTTTGATCGAACAAAGACTTGTGCGTAGCTTTCAAGTTTGCAGGAAGAGTTTCTGCATCCACTGCGAAGCCGTGGTTTTGAGAAGTAATCATCACTGTGCCTGTTTCCATGTTTTGAACAGGGTGGTTAGCACCGTGGTGGCCATGCGGCATTTTCACCGTTTTTGCACCTGAGGCAAGTGCAAGAATTTGGTGACCCAAGCAAATACCAAAGACAGGTAGGTTGCGAGCGTCTTCTACAATTGTTTTTACAGCTTCAATTGCGTAGTCACATGCAGCTGGATCGCCAGGGCCGTTCGATAAGAACACGCCATCCGGATTCAATGCAAGCACGTCAGCAGCAGGAGTTTGTGCAGGCACGACAGTGAGTTTACAACCGCGGTCTGCAAGCATACGTAAGATGTTGGTTTTGACACCGTAGTCGTATGCAACAACATGGAATTTAAGTTCAGGTTGTGTGAAGCCTTTGCCTAATACCCAAGAACCTTCTGTCCATTCGAAACCAGTTGGGTCACAGCATTCTTTCGCTAGGTCTAAACCATTTAAACCACCGAATGCGCGTGCTTTTTCTAAAGCCTGCTCTTCAGTAATATTTTCACCAGCAAGGATGCAACCATTTTGCGCACCTTTGTCACGCAAAATACGGGTTAATTTACGCGTATCAATATCTGCAATTGCGACAACATTATGTTCTTTTAAGTATTCGCCTAAAGATTGCGTTGATCGGAAGTTGCTATGCAATAAAGGTAGGTCACGAATAATTAATCCGTTGGCCCACACTTTATGAATTCGACCTGACTCAGCGTCTTCATCATTACAACCTGTGTTACCGATATGAGGGTAAGTTAAAGTCACAAGTTGCTGTGCATAACTCGGGTCAGTCAAAATTTCTTGATAGCCAGTCATGGCAGTGTTGAAAACGACTTCACCAGTCGTACTACCCGATGCACCAATAGACGTTCCTTTAAAGATCGTACCATCGGCAAGGGCTAAAATTGCTGGGGTGCTCAAACCAAAGCTCCTGAAATTTAGGCTGTAAAAAAGCGAGTAGACGAAAAAAAAGGAAGGCTATCTAAAAACCTACCCTCCCTATGTCTGCTCGCTTGAACTTAACATGGCACTATACGCAACTTCACTAACAAAGTCCATGCCAATAAGATGGAATTAACAAGATAAAGTGCTTTTATTTTGTAGCGGATGCTGTTTCTAAGTTTTGTAAAGAAAAATGTAACAACAAATAATTGTCTAACAAATCAAAATCTAAATTTTATCAAATCACGCTAAGCTGTCGCTGTGTATATAACAACAGGAATAACATCATGACTGAACAAGACAAAGTGACCAAACCAAAGCCAGCGTTGAAAGAAGTTGTTGCAGAAAGCACTGAAAAGCTTGAGCAAGTGGCGAAAGAAGCAACAGAGCAGGTCACTGAAGCGGTAGTTGAAAGCAAAGAAAAGCTTGAAGCTGAAGCGAAGCAGTTAAATGCCAGTGTGCAAGAGCAACTCCGCCAGTTTAAACAAGATCTTTTACTGCGCTTAGAAACCATTAAAGGGCAGTTATCGAACTCTCAAAAAGACTTAACTGAACTAAAAGAGTTTGTTAAAACTGAGTTTACTGCTGTTTTAGATGACTTGACCAAACTAGGTAAAGAGTTAAAAGGTGATGTCAGCGAAATTTCAGTAAAACATAAAGATCAGTTGACTGAAACTTTCAAACGTTCAAAAGAAAATACCTTAGATGCATGGAATAAGGTTTCAAGCAAGTAATCTCGCTGTATGAGGCTCAAGCTTAAGTGCATAAAAAAGTGAGGTCATGGCCTCACTTTTTTATTGCGCTAGTTTATTTGTCTGGATTAAAACTGATGCAACCAATCACGTTTATTGTGAAAGTCAGCTTGTTGACCACTATGCTGCATGGCATAGAACTGTTGACCTTGTGAGGTATTCAACACCGCGGATAAACCTAGATATAGGTCAGCCCATTTCAGTTTGTGTTGTAGCATAAACTCAGACAGATCAATGCTGACATTTAAACCATAGTGGGTGCGCTTCAATTGATTGAGTTCAATATCGTAAGCGACCTGTGGCGGCATATCTTCAGGATAACGATATTCCTCAAACTGATAGGCCTGCCAAGCTTGCGAAGGGGAGAGATTGATCTCGCGATAATAATCTTCGCCTTTTACCCCGATAAAGACTTCAAAACAGGTGTTTTCCCATAAAAAGTCTTGACGAGGATTTGCATTCACGACTTCGGGCCAGTGCATGTACAAATTGGGATCGCGTAACCAAAAGCCGATATTGAGAGCATATGGGCTTTGTTGTTCAATCGCACCAACAAGCGAAATAGCTTGAAAGCGACGATCAAATGCACTGAGTTCGTAACTTGCCATAAAAAACTACAATTATTTTGCTGCGTGAGCGAAACGAACTAAATTAGACAATTTGGCATTTTGTTTCGCCGCTTTTTTGTAAAGCAACGCAATTTTACCAATGGTCTGTACAATTTCTGCACCTGTAGTTGAGGCAATTTCTGCAATGATTGCAGCGCGCTCTTCACGGTCTTCACCCGCGATTTTGACTTTAATCAATTCGTGGTCGTTTAAAGCACGTAAAATTTCTTCAACGACATTTTCAGTCAGACCTGAACCGCCAAGCATTACCACAGGGTTTAAAGCATGACCGATTTGACGCAAACGCTTGCGTTCCTGAATGGATAAAGTCGCCATAAAGATAACCTAATTTTAAAAACGGCTTAGTATAACAAACTGCGAAATTAAACGCTTTATATTCTGTGGAAATAATCGATTTAGATAATAGAAAAAAACAACTAAAACCCAAGATTTGGATACAGATGTATACTGCAAGCCTAGAGAATTTAACGTACAATTAAGTTTAAGAAATTTTAATGTTTTAGAGAGATATGGCAACACGCATTACCAACCAAAAGTTATCCAAAAGTAGCCGTGCGTGGATGAGAGAGCACCTTGATGATCATTTTGTGAAAAAAGCGCAAAAAGAAGGTTATCGAGCACGTGCAGCTTATAAGTTACTTGAAATTCAAGAAAAATATAACATCATTCGTCCTGGCATGACCGTGGTTGACTTGGGTGCTGCACCTGGAAGTTGGTCACAAATTGCAGGAAAGCTGGTCGGTGATCGAGGATTAGTGGTTGCATCTGACATTTTGGAAATGGATGCACTTCCAGATGTGACCTTCTTGCAAGGTGACTTCCGTGAGCAAGAAGTATTCGATAAATTGTTAAATATTTTAGATGGACGTAAAGTAGACGTTGTAATTTCAGATATGGCCCCCAATACTTCAGGTAACAAGGCTGTAGATCAACCTCGCCAGATTTACCTCTGTGAATTGGCCATCGATTTTGCTACGAAAGTGCTCGGTCCAAATGGTCAATTTGTTGTAAAGGTATTCCAAGGTACAGGCTTTGACGAGTTCCGTAAGCAAGTAGTCGACAACTTTGATGTGTTAAAGACAGTAAAACCTGCTGCATCACGTGCCCGATCTAAGGAAGTATTCTTAGTTGGGCAAGGCCGTAAGAAGGCTTTCAAATAAAGTTTACTTGCCAAGTCGTTAAAAATTGTGCATTTTGTACCTTTTTATTATTTTGCGAAGCTGATCTTCAGCAGAAACTTTAAGGTCACCCGATAGGGCATGATCAAATTAGATTGATATGGGAATAAAGCTTTGAGCGATCTCTTCAAG
>ERZ650302.2188-NODE-2188-length-10591-cov-11.386674_pt1 | contig 10591 bp, 6 predicted proteins | sample MGYA00376238_ERZ650302 | MGnify/ENA primary metagenome ERZ650302 (study PRJEB26733, sample SAMN07839298) | wastewater metagenome | biome: urban; feature: wastewater treatment plant; material: waste water | place: USA: North Carolina | collected 2016-04-28 ... | reverse complement strand
TCCAATCAAAAGGATTTATGAAAATTTTATGGGATTTATATCCAAATCATCCATTGTTACTTGAAACTTCTTTTGAGCCATTAATTGGAAAAAAACAAGTTGAAAAAAGATGTTTTGGACGAGAAGGAGCAAATATTAAAATCATAAATGCTGACCAAAGCATAGATGAACAAACAAGCGGAGATTATGAAGGTCATAAAGCTATTTATCAAGAGTATGTAGAATTTCCAAAAGATTCAAATGGAAACTCTTATCAAGCTGGTGTTTTTTATGCTTATGAAGCTTGTGCTTTAGGGTTTAGACGAGGTGGAAAAATCTTAAATAATATGTCAAAATTTGTTGGACATATTATAAAATAATCAAAGGAGCTTATTGTAATATCAATAGGCTCTTTTATCTAAAAAAAATCATTACACAAAAAACCTACAATTTATTGAAATAATATAGAAAATTAAAAGAAGAAAAATGAAAATAATAATATTAATAAGTGCAATTTGTATAAGCTTATTTAGTTGGGATTTCAACTACAATGAACTTACAGAAAATGAAACAAAATTAACAGAAAAGCTAATAAAAATAGGTGCACCTCATGGTTTAGGTCTTGAGCTTGCAGCCATTGGAATAGTTGAAACAAGACTTGGAAAATTTGAATCAAGTAATAATTATATTTGTGGAATACACCAAATTAATACAACAATTGCGATGAAAAGAGTTGGAAGTAATGGCAATAAAAATAGATTATGTAATGAACTAAACACAAATAAAAATCTTAGCTCAATTCTTGCCCTAAATGAATTAATTTATTGGAAAAAACAAACTAATAACAATGTAAGAAAAATGATTATGAGTTATAACTCAGGATTTGAAAAATCTAGTCATAGTGATGAATACTTAAGAAGGTTTATGATTGTTTATAAAGAGCTAAAAAAAGAAAAAATATCACATGGATAATTTTTCAAGATTAAAGATTCTTTTTAGTAGGTAAACCGTAAGCCGCGTTTTGTCGAGAACAATAATTTATCTAGCTACTAAATTACTTTAGTAGTCTTGCGAAGACCAAAATTGTGAAGTAAATACCTAGTCTTCTTGCTGCAGGTTGGGTTTACAAAGCACTTAAGATTACTCAAAAGTCTGGTAGGCTCTTACCCCACCGTTTCACCATCACCAAAAAATTGGCTGTCTATTCTCTGTTGCACTATCCCTTAGGTTACCCTAGCCATTATTTAAATGGAACCACACTTCACAGCAGCCCGGACTTTCCTCTTGATTTTACTCAAGCTATTGTCTGGTTTACCTATGCCGTATTATATCTTTTAATTCTTAAAATCTATTTTCTTATAACGTCATAATTACTTGGTACTACAAATTTGAAAATTTCATCTTGAATCTCACCATTTTGAGCTACATTTGTAAATTTAATCTCAACATCATTTTCAAGTTTGTCTTTATACTTAATATAACTAATTTTATTGTCATCTTTTGAAGTTTTAATTAAATAATCTACATCATCAATATTTGTAGTATAACTATTTTCATTTACTTTTTTAGAACCATTAAGAAGTTTAATAATATTTATTTCACTTTCTAATTGTGTGTAAATTGCTTGTTCGAGTTCAGGTTCATCAACAATTGCAAAATCATTATTAATATAAACATTTTTAACAACTGGAGTTTTATATTTCCATAAAATTTTCCCACTTTTTTTGATAAAAACTTCACCTTTATATTCAATTTTATTTTGTGAATTTGAAGTAATAACCTGTACAAAACTTGCTTTAAAACTATCTAAATCTCTAATATCATTTGAAGCAATACTAGATACACAAAATAGCATGAAAGCAATAATTAATTTATAAAACATACTTTAACCTTTTTTTTTATATAATGTTCGCGATTATAACGAAAAGGAACTAATTTTATGTTAAATGTTTTTTCAAAAATTTTTGGTACAAGAAACGATAGAGAAGTAAAGCAATATAGAAAAAAAGCTCAAGAGATAACTGCCCTTGAATCAAATTATATAAAGTTAAGTGATGAAGAATTACAAAGTGAATTTAATAAGCTAAAAGAGCTTGTACAAAAAGAAGAAAAATCATTAAATGATTTACTACCTCAATCTTTTGCAATAACAAGAGAGGCTAGTAAAAGAGTCCTAAATATGCGACCATACGATGTACAACTTATTGGTGGAATGGTTTTACATGAAGGAAGAATTGCTGAAATGAAAACAGGTGAAGGTAAAACTTTAGTTGGATCTTTAGCTGTGGCATTAAATGCATTAAGTGGAAAAGGTGTGCATGTTGTAACTGTTAATGATTATCTTGCTTCAAGAGATGCAAATGAGTTAAGACCTTTATATAACTTCTTAGGTTTTAGTGTTGGAGCTGTTGTTGGTGGATTAAAAAATGACCAAGAAAGAAGAGAACAATATGCTTGTGACATCACTTATGGTACAAATAATGAATTTGGATTTGATTATCTAAGAGATAACATGAATTATGATATTAATGAAAAAGTTCAAAGGGAACATAATTTCGTAATCGTAGATGAAGTTGACTCAATTTTAATTGATGAAGCAAGAACTCCACTTATTATTTCAGGTCCTACAAATCATAAAAATTCAAATTATGTAAGAGCAAATGAAATAGCCTTGAAATTAGAAAAAGGTGTATTAATTGAACCAACAAATGCAAGTGAAAAACCAACAACAACTGGTGATTTCATTGTCGATGAAAAAAATAGAGCTGTTCTTTTAACAGAACAAGGTCATGAAAATGCAGAAAAGTTATTTGGTGTTGATAATCTTTATTCTATTGAAAATGCAATGCTTTCACACTCTTTAGATCAAGCATTAAAAGCTAATTTCATCTTTGAAAAAGATGTTGATTATGTTGTAAAAGATAATACTGTAATAATTGTTGATGAATTTACTGGAAGATTAAGTGAAGGAAGAAGATTTAGCGAAGGTTTACATCAAGCATTAGAGGCAAAAGAAGCTGTTTCTATTCAAGATGAATCACAAACTTTAGCAGATATTACATTCCAAAATTATTTCAGAATGTATAAAAAATTAGCTGGTATGACTGGAACTGCTCAAACAGAAGCTACTGAATTTGCAGAGATTTATAATTTAGATGTTGTATCAATTCCAACAAATGTACCAGTTCTTAGAATTGATAAAAATGACTTAATTTATAAAAGTGAAAAAGAGAAATTTGATGCTGTTTGTAATAGAATTAAACAACTTCATGAAAAAGGTCAACCAGTACTTGTTGGAACTGCTTCAATTGAAAAATCAGAGAAATTACATAAAATTTTATCTGATAAAAAAATTCCTCACACTGTTTTAAATGCAAAACAACATGAAAAAGAGGGGAAAATTATTGCTGATGCTGGACAAAAAGGTGCAGTTACAATTGCTACAAATATGGCAGGACGTGGAGTTGATATTAAACTTACTCAAGAAATTTTAGATTTAGGTGGTTTAGCAATAATTGGAACTGAAAGACATGAATCAAGAAGAATTGATAACCAATTAAGAGGAAGAGCTGGACGACAAGGTGATAAAGGTGAATCACAATTTTATTTATCTTTAGAAGATAATCTTTTAAGAATTTTTGGAAGTGATAAAATCAAAAATATTATGGAGAGATTAGGTATTGAAGAAGGTGAGCATATCGAATCAAGAATGGTTACAAGAGCAGTTGAAAATGCTCAAAAGAAAGTTGAATCTATGCACTTTGAATCAAGAAAACATTTACTTGAATATGATGATGTTGCAAATCAACAAAGAAAAGTAATTTATTCATTTAGAAATGACCTATTAAAAACTGATTTTAATATTCAATCTAAAATTGATGAAAATAGAATTGAGTATGTGCAAAATTTATTATCAAATGCAAATATTATAAATGGAATGCCTTCTGAAGATTTTGATTATGAATTTATAAAAATAAAATTTGAAGAAGAATTAAGACTACAAGTTGATATTGAAGATATGAAGAGTGATTCATATGAAGATTTAGAAGCTAGCTTAATTTCATTCTTAGAGGAAGTTTACAATAGAAAAATGTCTATGGTAGATTCAGTTCAAAGAAGTGAAATTGAAAGAATTCTTTATTTACAAATCTTAGATACAGCATGGAGAGAACATTTATACTCTATGGATACATTAAAAACAGGAATTGGTCTTAGAGGTTATAATCAAAAAGACCCATTAGTTGAGTATAAAAAAGAGTCTTATAACATGTTTATTGAGTTAATTGCAAATATAAAAAATGAAATTATAAAAATATTATATACAATTCAACTTCAAAGTAACGAGGATAGACAAAAAGAGCAAGAAGCAATTGCTAGAATGAAAGAACAATTAGAAGAAGCAACGGAACATATTACTACAAATATAGCTCAAGAAGCTGTAAGAAATAGTGATAAAAAAATTGCAAGAAATGAAACTTGTCCTTGTGGAAGTGGTTTAAAATATAAACAATGTTGTGGTAAAAGTGGACCAAAAGTTGGTTTAGTAGCAGGAATCTAGTTTGAATAAAAAACTTGTAAATTTTATTGTAAAAAAATATCTAAGATTTGATAAAAAAAATCCGTTTATTTCAATAAGTGCTATTTTAGCATTTATTGGTGTTTCTATTGGTGTTATGGTTTTAATTCTTTCTATGGCTATTATGAATGGTACTGCAAAAGAGTTTGAAAGAAAACTCTTTACTATGAATTATCCTTTAACAATTCATCCAAAATTTAGTACTATTTCTTTAGATCAAGAATTATTAGAGAAACTTCAAAAAGAGTTTCCTCATTTAAAATTTTCTCCATTTGTTTCATCTCAAGCAATTATTCAAAGTGGTGAAACAATGAGTGGAGGAATGATTTTTGGTGTAATTCCAGAAAAAGAGGCTTTAATTAATCCTGTTTATAAAGAGGCTTTAGGTAATTTAAATCTTGATAAGTTTGATATTATTACAGGTTCTGGAATATCTGATAAACTATTTTTAAATCCTGGAGCTAAAACTACACTATATTTTACAGAGTTAAATCCAACAGGTTTTTCTATGATGCCAAAGATGAAAAGATTTACCTTTGCAAACTCTTTTACATCTGGACTTAATGCTTATGATAAAGCTTATATGTATACTTCTATTGAAGCATTACAAACTATGCTAAAAAAGGATGAAGGTACATTTGATGGTATTCATGTTCATTCAGATGATGCTTTTGCAGATATTGAGAAATTAAGAACATATCTTGGAAATAAAGCATCAGTTGTTGGATGGTGGCAACAAAATGGTAACTTTTTTGCTGCTATGAAAATGGAAAAAACAGCCCTATTTATTGTTTTAATGCTTATTATTTTAGTTGCTTCATTAAATATTATTTCATCATTATTGATGACTGTAATGAGTAGAAGAAAGGAAATTGCCCTACTTTTATCAATGGGAGCAACAAGTAAAGAGATAAAAACTATTTTCTTAAGAGTTGGAACAATAATTGGTTTCTCAGGAATAATAACAGGTGTTGTTTTAGGATTCTTTGGTTATTGGTTATTAGATAACTTTGATATAGTTACACTTCCAGCTGATGTTTATGGAAGTGCTAAATTACCACTTGACTTAGCAATGAGCGATTTTGTATCTATTATTATTGGTGCAATTATTATTGTATTAATTTCATCATATTACCCTGCTTCTAAAGCTACAAATATTGATGTAATTGATGTATTGAGAAATGAATAGAATAAGCTTTTCTGCTTATTCTATTTTATAAAACCTTATTATTTTTTTTCTTCCTCTTTTGAACCAATTCCTTTTATAAAATCAAAAAGCATTGATGGAGAATTTATTATTCTTTTTCCAATATTCATTGGCACACTAATAGTATCTTTTGTAAGATTTGTTGTTATCTCTGGATTATCTAAATTTCCATTTAAATTAACTTCCGTTTCAACTCTATTATTATCACCTAATAAAACATAATTTACTACAGGTATAGCACCTACTATTTTTGAATAATCTTTTAAAAATATAAGCTTGATATTTGAAGTTAACATCATACTATTTAAATCTAATTTTCCATGCCCATCAAAATCAATACCATTTCCAACAGTAACAAGTCTTTTTATATCTAATAATTCATTTTCTTTATTATAATTAAATTCCATACTACCATTTACAATTTTATATCCACTAAGATTAAACCCTGAATTTGTAGCCATTCCAACAACTGAAGGAATAGCTAATAATGGATTAATTAATGCAGGTGATGTATGAATAAACATTAAAAGATTGTTTAAGATTGCTAAATCCTTAATATTACAATCATCAATAATAAGTTTTCCATTTAAATTATTCATGCTCCCATTTGCATGAAAAACAAAGTTTCCACCTTTAAATATATGTTTATCAAAAATAGTATTTATATATTCATCATTTAAATTGGTAGTAAAAATATCGACTTTTTTATCTTTAGACTCTTTAAGTGTAATATTAGTCTGATTATAATTTAAACTAACATATTGGCTATCTTCTCTATTTCTAACTTCAAAATTATCTGTTAAAAATTTATATTTATCATTTAAAATAATATTAGAGTTTTTACCTTTTATATCAATATTTTTATTCTTATTATCTTCATCACTTTTTGTATCTGGAGTTGTATAATATAAAGTATATCCATCAACATACATTGAAATTAAATCTTTTTTTATTTCTAAAGATAAATCTTGTTTTTTTGTTTTTATTGATGTTATATTGTTTTTTATACTACCAATTAAATTTAAATTAGTAATTTCTTGTTCATTCTTTTTAATTGGAAGATTAAGATCTTTTACGTTTGCTTCAAAATTCACCACACCATTTTTTATAGTTATTTTGGCATCATCAAGATGATAAACATCACTATCCATTTTTAACTTGCTATTTAATAAGCTTATATTCATATCTTGTTTTAAAGTGCTATCTTTTAGTTTTGAATCTAAAACTACATCTAAATTACGTAGAGAAATATTCATTTTATCTGCAATTTCTATTTTTATATCTTCATTTTTCGATGAAATTTTTGTTTTTCCATTTTCAATTTTACCAACAATATCAAGTGAATCAATATTATTGTCATTTTTTTGAATAGGTAATTCTAAGCCTTTTATAAATCCTTCAAAATTTATATTTTTTTCATCTTTAATTTGAAGAGCAATATTTCCTTCTTTAATAGAAGTATCTTTTAGAAGTTTAGAATATGGATAGATTTTTGATAAATCATCAATATTAACATATATTAAATCTGAAACTTTTATATTTGTTCCTAAATCTTTTAGTAATATATTAACTTGTTTATCAAAATCCATCTCTAAAATAGTTTTTTTATCTTTTATATTTACAATACTTTCATTATTATCTTTTTTAATAGAGAATGATTTAATATTTGCATCACCTAAAGATTTCAATGTTTTTGTATCCAAACTTAAATTTACAACAGCATCTATCATATTTTTATATTTAAAATCACTATTTTTTATTTCAACAATAGTGTCATTTAAAACTACTTGTGCATTTTTACTATCGAAAATAAAATTATTTATGGCTATTTGTGCATCATTTATAAAAAATTCACCATAAGTTGTCATCTCTTTTGAAGCATCATAAGGAAATTTCATAAGTAGTGAGGCTTGTGTATTTCCTGTTTTTTGTATTAAAGGAAGATTTATTTTATATGCTTTTAAAATATCTAAAACATCTTTATCTAATTTACTATCAGTTTTTATAAAAACGTCAACTTGACCTTTCTCTTGACTTGTTAAATTATGAATTGTTACATAACTACCATCAAGTTTTTTATCTTTAAACAGTGGTTCTATTAAATCAAAATGTAATTCATCATTTTTAAAAGATATATCTATACTTTTTGTATTTATAGTATCAACTTCATTATTAAATCTAATTTTTCCATCTTTTATTTGAGCTTTACCCTGTAATGTATTTTCTAAAACTTGGTTATTTTTTAAATCATATTCACCATAAAATTCTTGAAGTTTTATATCTCCTTGAACATTATCATACATCCAAGCTTCAGCAACTTCGTCTAATTGCAAATATTTTTTCAAAAACTTTAAACTTTTAAAGGGTTCACTTGATAAATAAAATTTAGCTTTCTCTTTTGTCATTTCAACATTTATATCACTTTGTATATCTTGATAATAAAATTTACCAATATAATTTAATTTTTCATTGAAATAATCAATTTTAACACTCCCCTGAAATAAAACTTCCAAGTCTTTCAAATATAAAGAGTATAAATCAAACACTACTTGATTAGAAATTACATCAATTTTAGAAGAAAAATTTATAAACTTATTATCCAAATATAATATTTCATCATCTAAAATTATTTTAAATTCGTCATCATTAATTTTTAATCTCTCTATCTTTACCATTTGGAAAAGTTTCAATGCTTTAGGAAGTAATTCAATATTCTTTTTTATTTCCTCAATTGAATTGCTAGAACTCTCTTTTTTTGATTTATATTCGATATTTTCAATATTTAAAATAAGTTTTTTATCGATTTTAATATAGAATTGCGAAACTAATATATTTGAAAAAGAAAAAGAGTCTATTTTTATGCCTGAATACAGAAACGAGAGAAGAGATATTACTAATAAAAAAAGAAATAAAAAAGAAAATGTTATCATCTTCAGCATTATTGAATTCATCCTTGTTTGCTTGATTGCTGTATTGTTTTATGGAACAACATTTGTAACTTCGACAAAAGTTTTATATATTCCTAAAGGTAGTACTAGTTCTATTATATCATACTTAGATAAAAATGGCTTTGAAATGGGTCTAGTTGATGAACTAATGATAAAAGCTTTGGGATTTGTACAAAGTGGTTGGATAGATATTGGACAAAATAGATTAACAAGATTAGATTTTGTATATAGATTAGTAAACTCAAAAGCAGCACTTAGAACTATTACTTTAGTTCCAGGTGAAACATATTATGTTTTTTTCAAAAAGTTAGCAGCAGAATTTAATTTATCTGAAGAAAAACTAATGGAATTATATAAACTAAATGCTTTTAGAGAAGATGGAAATATCTTGGCTGAAACATACTCTTTACCACTTGGAATGAAAGAAGATTATATGATTTTTTATCTATTTTCTCAATCAAATAAAAAATATGAAGAGTTCTCTACTAAATTATTTGGTTATTATGACAGAAGAAAATGGTTTAGTTATTTAAGTCTTGCTTCAGTTATTCAAAAAGAAGCTGCAACCACAAATGAAATGCCTATAGTTTCAAGTGTTGTTCATAATAGACTTAAAAAAGGTATGAAACTTCAAATGGATGGAACATTAAATTATGGTGAGTATTCAAATAGTGTTGTAACGGCAGAAAGAATTAGAGATGATAATACGAGCTACAATACATATAAAAATGCTGGTTTACCAAATAGTCCTGTTTGTGCTGTTAGTTTAGATGCAATTAAAGCTGCAATTTTCCCTGTAAAAAGTGATTATATTTATTTTGTAAGAGATAATAAAACAGGTCTTCATAAATTTGCTACAACATTTGAAGAACATCAAGCTAATATTAATTCTAATATTGGTGTTGCTAAAACTTATACAAAAGTTAAAGCAAATGAAAGTCAAATTGATGTGGAAGCTGAAGATATTATGAAAACAGATATTACAAAACAAAAACCTTCATCTATTAAAGATTTATTTAATAATGTAAATTAATCTAACTTGTGAAAATTTGAAACAATCAAATTTTCACATCCAAAATATATTGAACTTTCAATTTCCTTAAATTCAAATGTAGCTATCATATTGTTAACATTAAAATTCAAACTTAGGAAACAATATGTCAAAAATCATTTACACAAAAGTTGATGAAGCTCCAGCTTTAGCAACATACTCTTTTTTACCAATTATCAAAGCTTTTACAAAAAGTTCTGGTATTGAAATGGTTACAAAAGATATTTCACTTGCTGGAAGAATTCTTGCTAACTTCCCTGAGAACTTAACACCTGAACAAAAAATCAGTGATGATTTAGCTGAATTAGGAGCATTAACTCAGGATCCAACTGCAAACATCATTAAATTACCAAATGTTTCAGCTTCTGTTCCTCAATTAAAAGCAGCAATTGCTGAATTACAAGCAAAAGGTTACAATATACCAAACTTTGATGCTAGTGAAGAAATCACTGCTAGATATTCAAAAATTACAGGTTCTGCTGTAAACCCAGTATTAAGAGAAGGAAATTCAGATAGAAGAGCTCCAGGTGCTGTTAAAAATTATGCAAAAGCAAATCCTCACAGAATGGGTAAATGGACAAAAGATTCTAAAACTGATGTAGCTTGTATGACTTCAGGAGATTTCTATGGTTCTGAAGTTTCTAAAACTTTTGATGAAGCAAATGATTTAAAAATCTCTTTCTTTGATGCAGCTGGTGCTGAAACTGTATTAAAAGCATCTACAAAAGTTCTTGCTGGTGAAATCATTGATGCAACTGCATTAAGTGCAAAAGCATTACAAGAATTTTATGCAAAAGCAATTGAAAGAGCTAAAAAAGAAGATGTATTAT
>ERZ650302.2182-NODE-2182-length-10604-cov-4.971751_pt1 | contig 10604 bp, 8 predicted proteins | sample MGYA00376238_ERZ650302 | MGnify/ENA primary metagenome ERZ650302 (study PRJEB26733, sample SAMN07839298) | wastewater metagenome | biome: urban; feature: wastewater treatment plant; material: waste water | place: USA: North Carolina | collected 2016-04-28 ... | reverse complement strand
TGTTTTACATTTTCACCCAAAGCAAATTTGATGTATTTTGGAGCATCTTTTACTAGCATTTCATCAGGAGAATATCCCCATTTTAATTTGATGAATGCGGCACGACCACCAATTGGATTAGCAGAACCATGTAATAAATTAGCCGAAGTAACACCACCTGCTAAGTTTCTGTAAATATTAATATCTTCTGAATTTACAACATCTTCAATAGTAACTTCTGCTGAAGAGTTTTGACCACCTTCGTTAACACCATTTGAAATTGCAATGTGCGAATGTTCGTCAATGATTCCAGCAGTTAAATGTTTACCAGTTCCGTCTACAACTTTTGCACCAGCTGAAGGTAAGTTTTTACCAATTTTTGCAATTTTTCCATTTTGAATTAGAACATCAGTTTCTTTAAGATTTCCCTCTTTTTCACCTGTCCAAACGGTTACATTTTTGAAAAGAATCGTTTCTTGTTTTGGTTTTTCTTCTCTTCCAAAAGAAACATTAGGATATGTTAACGTATACATTGACGGCACTTTTGGTTCGTCTTTTTTGTCTTCTTTCTTTTTGTCTTCTTTAACTTCAGTTACTCTTTTAGTTGCAGACCATGACGTTTCGGTTCCATTTTCTAAAACGGCTTTTCCTTGCATCATGTCTTTTACGAAAGTTCCTGAAAGTCTAACGAAGTTCGCTTTTGTAGTATCTTGGTTTTTGATAACTAAATTCATCCATGGATCATTGAATTGAATTTTTGTTCCAAAGTTGATGCTATCTTTCACAGCTTTTGCTTCGAATTTTGAAGTTTCGCCTTCGATTTTTAGTTCAAATTTATGGTTATCAAACACTAAATCATAAGTCCCTCTGATATCAGTTGGATTAATTTTATCGATGATGTTTCGATTTCCTTGCACCCAGTTTTCTAAGATGTTGCTTTTGTCTTCAAAAATATCACCTGAAACGATGATAAAGTTCGCTAGTTTTCCTTTTGAAATAGAACCTACTTTATCAAATTGATTGACCAATTTAGCCGGATTTTCTGTTAAGGCTAATAGCGCTTTATCTTTTGGTAAACCATATAAAACAGCTTTTCTTAAATTGGATAAGAATGATTTCGTTTCTTTTAAATCAGCTGTTGAAAGAACAAAAGGGACGTTATTTTCTGCTAAAATTTTCAAGTTGAACGGTGCTTGATTCCAAAATTTCATATCGCTCAAGCTTACTTGTTGTGCTAAATAGGGGTCAGAAACATCATAAGCATCTGGAAAATTCAATGGAATAATGAAAGTAGCTCCCGACTTTTTGATTTCGTCGATGCGTTCAAATTCGTTTCCACTTCCTTTGATTAGGTATTTTACTCCAAATTCATCTCCTAATTTATCTGCTCTTAATGCATTTAATTTATCGCCAGCATTGAAAATTTGAAGTAATGATTTGTTCGCATTGAAAGCTTCTAAAGATAAATCTTTGTTAGCTGCATTTCCTTGCGCATACCATTTTGCATCATGAAATACTTGGCGTATTAAAGCCATACTTCCCATCATTGAAGAAGGATAACTTTGTTTGGTAAATTTACTTCTGCTGAATGTAAAATGTTGCGATACTTTATCTTTTATCATTCTATCGGCGTTTGTGCCGAAGTCGTTTAAGGTCCAAAGTAAACCGGTTCCAGCAATAACACCATCATTGTGATGACTTAAAACGGTTCCAAAACCAGCTTCTCTTAAATTTCCTGCTGCTTTTGAATCGTAACTTAAGTTTTCATACGCATTGTATTCTGGTTTGATGTGGTCGTTCCAATAATACCCTTCACGATTGGTATCGTATTGTGGTGTGAAGTTACCACTAGGTCTTGGAGTAGGCTTGTTGATTCCGAATTCACTGTACAATTCGATGAATGAAGGATAAATTGTTTTTCCTGTAGCATCAATTATGTTGGTTCCTTTTGGAATTACAACATTGGTTCCTACTTCTACAATTTTGTTTTCTTTGATTAACAGCGTTGCTTTTTCAATTTTTTGCGTTGCTGATACATAAATAGTGGCGTTTGTAATTGCTGTAAAGTTTTTAAAACTTTGTTTTACGCCATCATTTTTTGGAAAGTATTCTTGTGCATTCGTTGAAATAGAAAGCAAGAATACTAACAATAACGATAAGTATCTCATGTTTTTTGGTTTAGTAAAGGTTAAAGATAAAAAATATCTTTATTATTTTAACTTTGTAAGTGTATTTTGATGTTTTTTAACGTTTGTTCCTGTTAATTATGAAATAAGTAATTGTGGTAAAACTTGCAAAAATTAATGTTTTGATTGTCCAATCTGCAATTATCCAACCATAAGAGGATTGATACATTGTCCACGAGCTAGGTAAGTAATCGCGATGTAATGAAGTTACAATGATTACGAACTTTTCGAAGTTAAACAGAAATATAAAACCGATAAGAAATCTAATAATAGAACTTTTTTTAACAAATTTTAGAAGAAATAATAAACAAGCCGTTATGTAGGTTAGTTGTTGGGTATAAACAGCAAATCCATAAGGGCCATTCAATCGATTAAAGATACTTTTGCTGTTTTCTGAATTTCGATTAGCAAAAATATAAATCCAATCAAAAGTCCAATTAGCCAAATAAATCATACCACAAATTATTAATGTAATAGTGGCTGCTTGGTCAATTTCTTCAAACTTAATTTTATTATGGAAAAATTTATTTTTTCTGAAGATTAGAAAGAATAAATTATAAATTCCGAAACCAAAAAAGCAATATTGCATTAAATTGTAAAGACTCATAATTTATAGAATTCCTCTGGCTTTGATTTCAAGATATTTATTTATAGTATCTAATGTTAAGTTTTCGGGTTGGGTTAAAACCGAATAAATTCCGTATTTTCTTAGTTCGTTTACTATTAATCGTTTTTCGAAAGCAAATTTTTCAGCAATTACCTTGTCGTAAATTTCTTGAACATTATCTGCTTTTTTGTGTATCAGTTCGTTTAACTCTGTATTGTTAAAAAAGACAACAACCAACAAATGGTTTTTTGCAATTCCTTTAAGGTAGGGTAGTTGTCGGTGTAAGCCATCTAAAGTTTCAAAATTAGTGTACAAAATAATTAAACTTCTTTGGTTGATATGTTTTTTTACATCGACATACAAACGACTAAAATCGCTTTCAAAAAAATCGGTTTTTATGTTGTATAAATTTTCCATGATTTGTTGCATTTGACTTTGTCTTTTTTCTGCAACTACACGATTTTCAACTTTTTTTGAGAAAGCAAAAATGCCGGCTTTATCTTGTTTTTTTATAATTACATTTGATAAAACTAAAGTGGCATTAATAGCATAATCTAAAAGGCTTAAATCATTGAAAGGCATTTTCATTACTCTTCCTTTATCAATTACCATGTAGACATTTTGTGATTTTTCGTCTTGATATTGATTCACCATTAATTGATTTTTTTTCGCAGTAGCTTTCCAATTAATAGTTCTTAAATCATCGCCTTGTACATATTCTTTAATCTGTTCAAATTCCATAGTATGACCAATTCTCCTAATTTTCTTTAATCCATATTGGAATAAATTATTAGAGAATGCCATTAAATCGTATTTTCTTAATTGCATATACGATGGATAAGTAGGAACCATTTGATTGTTGTCGTAAGTAAATCTTCTACTTACTAATCGAAGGGGAGATGTAACGTAAATATTAAGATTCCCAAAAAAATATTCACCACGTTCCGTTGGTCTTAAAAAGTAGCGATAGTCATCTTTAGTTTGTGCTTTTATTTTTCTTTTGACTTCAAAATTTCGCTGTTGAAATTGGAACGGAATTTCGTCTATAATTTTTAAACGAACAGGAAATGTAAACTGATTGTTTAATGCAATATAAATTTCATTTTCATCACCATTTGACAGTTTTTCAGACATATTTCTGATACCAATTACTTTTTTATTTGTGCCAAATAGCAATAAGATATCAATTAATACAAATAGTATTAAAACATATAAAACATACCAAACAGCATGATATAATGAAGGGAAAAAATAGGCTACTGTGAATAGCAAAATGATTCCCATCAGGCAATAAAAAAGGAAATTATTGAGATAAAGCTGTTTGAAAATGCGTTTCATTTATTTTTTTAAAATTTTGTTATTCATGCTAAAACGAGTTCAGCATGACAAACGTTCTTTAATTTTTTCAGAAAAATTATCTTGGAATTTCTACCGAATCTACAATTTGTTTGATGATTTCTGTACTGGTGATTCCTTCCATTTCGCGTTCTGGAGTTACTACAACTCTGTGTTGTAAAACCGGAATTGCTGCGTCTTTAATATCATCTGGTGTAACAAAATCTCTTCCGCGTAAAGCGGCAAAACCTTTAGCAGCATTTAAAATAGCTATCGATGCTCTTGGTGAAGCGCCTAAATATAAAAATGCATTTTCGCGCGTGTTTAAAACAATTTTGGCTATATATTCGATTAAGTTTTGTTCGATAAGAATTTGTTTTACTAGTTCTTGGAATTCGATTATATGACTTTGTGAAATAATGGTGGCAATAGCACTCATTTTATCACGACTTTGTAAATCATTTTCTTTTTGAAGGATGTGAATTTCTTCTGTTAAATTTGGATAATCGATATTAATTTTAAACAAGAAACGGTCTAATTGCGCTTCTGGTAAGCGATACGTTCCTTCTTGTTCAATTGGATTTTGTGTTGCAATAACCAAAAATGGTCGATCTAACACATAAGTAGTTCCATCAGCGGTAATTTGACGTTCTTCCATAACTTCAAAAAGTGCTGCTTGGGTTTTAGCTGGAGCACGATTGATTTCGTCAATAAGCACAAAATTTGAAAAAATGGGTCCTTTTTTAAATTCAAATGTAGACTTAGATAAATCAAATACAGATGTTCCAATAATATCAGAAGGCATTAAATCGGGTGTAAACTGAATTCGGCTAAAATCTAATGACAATGTTTTTGCTAAAAGTTTGGCACTGATAGTTTTTGCAACTCCTGGAACTCCTTCAAGCAAAACATGTCCATTTGATAAAACCGCTACTAAAAGTTGGTCAATCATTTTGTTTTGACCTACGATTACTTTAGCAATTTCAGCTTTTACTTTTTGAACATTATCTTGTAACGGTTGTAAGTTTAAACGAGACTCAAAGTTTAGATTTTCGTTTTCTTGATTATTGATTTCAAAATTATTTTCCATTATAAATTCAGTTTTTCTAAAAGTTCGTTAAACGTTATTAATTCTTTTTCTGTTGTATTAGATTGATTTCTGAGTTTTTTTATAAAGAATACCACAGCTTCAATATCTTTTTTACTTTTTCCTGTTTTTTGATTCAGTCTGTTTACAAAAGTATCATCTAAATTGTAAGTGTCTATATAATACTCATTTCTAATTTTTTCAAGAAAGAATATAATCTTCTTTTCTGCTATATTTTGATGATTTCTTTCTTGATAATATAGATTTCCAATTGTTTTGGTAAAATCTACAGTTGTGTTTTTTAGTTTTTCTTTAATTGGTATAATTCGTTGTCTTCTTTTTGCATTGAAAACAATAAAAATCATTAAGGTTATCCAAGCTAAAAACCAAGCCCATTTTAAAGCGGGTTGACTTAATAAATATCGCATTGGCGAACTTGACAATTCTTCATTATCATATTGTTTTACTTTCCAATAAATGGGATTTTGCGATGGAATGTAGCCTAAAACATCTTCTGTGTATTTTATGTTTTTGTTTAACATATAATAATTGGTAAAGGCTACAGGTTGTAAATGCAAATAGAAATTTCCGTTTTTGTATGGAACTCTAATGAAATTGGCAAATTTTTCTCCTTTAGAATTGATTTGTGTTCCTAAAACTTCTGTTTTGCTACTATCGATTTTAGAGAAATAGGCATTGTTGATTCCTTTGTTAAAATAGAAGTTATCAAGTTTTGCATTTCTTTCTAATTTGAATTTTAGTGAATCGGAGAAGTCGTTATTGTATGCAATTTCAAAACCAAGCGAATCTGCAAATTTTTCTGAAAAATTAGTATTACTGTAAAAAACAGTATTTCCATGACTAGTGAAATAGAAAAGTTCATTTTCAGAATATTCATCAATATTAGTTTGATGTTCAATTAGTAAGATTGTTCCTTTTATGTTGTATTTTGATTTTTCAACATTATAATTTTTATCAAAATACTCATAAGGAGACTCGTTGAATTTCTTTACTTTTTGAGGACTAAAAAACGATTTGTGTTCTTCATTAAACACATAAAGACCAAAAGGACTTTTCATGTTTAGCGAATAACTTTCACTCCAATCAATTGGTTTTTCTTTTGTTGCGTCAGCCCAAATAATGCCAATTAAAATTAGCACTAAAAGAAATATGTATATTTTTAAACTCTTTGGCATATTATTTTTTAGTGATTAATTTTAAAAAGGCAATTTCTGTTTTTTCAAAGTCAGTTTCAGATAAATTAAATTCGCCATACCAACTATATTCATAAACATAGGATAAAAATTGAAATTCATTTTTTAATTCAAGATTTGAAATTTCATTTAGGTAATCTCCATTTGTTTTTTCAATATCCCATTCAATTATATTGCGATCTGAAAGTGTTTTTAGAAGCCATAAATAATAATATCGGGTTGCCAAACGATAGTTTTTTTCATTTTTATTTTTTGTAATTAATGTATTGAAATCTAATGAATGGATGTTTTCTTCAGTGGTTTCTGAAACAGTAATTTTATTTGATGATTTGCTAAATATCCAGCCTCCTTCTTTATTAATGATGGTTTTAACTATTAGATAAACAACGAATAGGATAATTAAAATAGCAATAACCTTCATGGCAATTTCTAAGCCACTCAAGCTATTCGTGCCGTTACCAAAATCGAACAAATTACTTAAAAAACGACCTACTGCATCCCAAAATCTATCCCATGCATTTGTATCAACTTTTACGGGTTTTTCAATATAATTAAAATCTGAATCAGAATATTTTGCTTTTAAATTTTCGAATTTTCTGGATTCATAAGCAGTAGATTCTATTACAGCAGAATCTATTTGGACTTGTGAAAAACAAACATCCAATTGTAAGAAAAGTATAAAGTAAAAAAATATGAATTTAAGCTTCATCTGTTCCTATTAAATCGATGTTATTATTGATGCTAACGTTTTCCATTTCTTCTTTGCAACTGTAAAAAATAACACCTTGGTTTATTAAAACAATATTTTGTAGTGTGTAATTAAATATGATTGAAATTATAACAATAACAAGAAGTAAAATCATAACAAAAGAAATTGCATTATCAGGATTTTGTTGCAATGATTCTGGATTTGAAAAAACAGTTATGATTCCAATAAAATAAGGTATTAATGTAAAAATTCCAAGTGTTATTTGAACAATCATTTGTACAATAAATGTAGAACCAATGATAGGCCAATATTTGCTTTTTAGCATTAAAACTGCTTTTTTAATTGCTTCAAAATAACCAATTTCTTCTGTTACATAATGAAAATAAGTTAAGGCAATAAAACTTGTTAATGTTGGTAGCAATAAAAAAATCAGTGGAATTCCTATTAAAATAAAAATTGATAAAAAGGTTAGAGCTACAACTATTGCTAACAAAGGCAATAATATGATTAATGATAAAAAATAAAATCCTATGATTCTGACTAATTTACTTTTGAAGTATTTAAATAAATTTTCAAAATTTCTTTCCTTTTTTTCTTCAATTAGCTTTAAATAACCAACAGGAAATGAATAGTTGATGATTGATATTAGCATTATAAGAAAAATCATGGCTATTCCAAAACCAATGAATAGTCCAATATTACCATATATTTCATTAGCCAAACTATTTTGATTTCCATTTCGAAGTCCTTCAAAAGTACCTTTGATGAATATGTTGGAGAAAAAATAAATCACCACAACTAGAAGTAATAGTAATCCTCCATTAATGATAAAATAGTTTTTAAAGTAATTTTTTCCTTCCAACTTAAAAAAGTTAAAAGTATCTCCTACAAGAGCACTAAACTCTCTTTTTTTATAAAGTTGAAACATATTTTTTTGCTTTTTTATGAACTATGAAAGGATAAATTAAATAATAAAAACTGATTAATGATAACGTTATCAAAATAATTCCTACACTTAAATATGTTGGCATTTCCATAGAATATCGTGTTACATAACCTTCTAAAAAACCAGCTGCAAATGTAAAAGGCATGGTACTTAAAAAGATTTTGAAACTATTTTGGAAACCAATTTTGAAAGATTCTAATCGTGAAAAAGTTTTAGGAAATAAAATACTTGCACCTAAAATAAAACCGGCACCTGCTTCAATTACCATAGCAAAAATTTCCATTGATCCATGAATCCAAATTCCTCTAACGCTTTCCCAAAATACGTCTCTTTGGTAAAAAAAATATTGAAATGAGCCTAACATGATACAGTTGTTTAATAAAACATAGAAAGTACCAATGCCTATGAAAATTCCTAAAAAGTAGGAGAGTGCTCCGACTTTTAGATTGTTTAAGGTAATTGCAATGAAGCCTCCCCAGTTGCTACCCGTTTTATATACGGCGACAGGATTTCCGTCTTCAATGTTTTCTAAAGTCATATTTACATATTGATCGCCTAAAATTAAACGAACAAACGAATCGTCGTTTTTGGCAGAGACTACTCCAATAGCGGTTAAAATAGTGAATATTAAAAACGCATACATTACGTATCTTCTATATTCATAAACAAGTAATGGCACTTCGGTTAAAAAGAAATGTTTTATCCGATTGGTTTCTGTTCTTTTGGTTTTATAAATTTTTTGATACGTTTGTGCAGCTAAATGGTTTAGATACACAACTGTTTTACTTTTAGGATAATACGTTTGAGCGTAGGATAAATCATTAACTAAATGTATATACAGATTGGCTAAATCATCTGGATTTTTTTTAGCTTTACCAAAAATTGCTTGTTCAAATTCAAGCCATTTTTCTTTATTTTGCTTTATGAATGCTATTTCTCTCATGAAATGCTAAAATATAAAATATGACACAATTATCAATAAATACTACACAAAATGTAAATATAAATTTTACAGCAGCTTCAGTTGGTGATCGAATTTTCGCACAACTACTTGATTTTCTGGTTATGATAGCTTATGCTGTAGTTGTAGGATTTGTTTTGGATTTAACTGGTTTGGCTGCTGCAATTGAAGGCTTAGATAATTGGTCTAAAATGGCAATTTACTTGTTAATCTATTCTCCAATAATGTTTTATACCATAGTGCAAGAAAGTTTGTGGGAAGGACAAACAATAGGAAAACGAATAATGAAAACTAAAGTAATTAAACTAGATGGTTATCAAGCTAGTTTTGGAGATTACTTGGTACGCTGGTTATTTAGATTAGTAGAAATATTTATTGGAAATGGAGTTATAGCTTTAATAGCAGTAATTGCAAGTGCGAAAAATCAACGCTTAGGTGATATGGCTGCAGGAACTGCGGTTATTACTTTGAAAAATAAAATTAATATCAATCATACCATTATTCAAGATGTTCATTCTGATTATGTTCCTACGTATCCTTTAGTAATTAAACTTTCGGATAATGATGTTAGGATTATCAAAGAAACATTTGAAATCGCAATTGTGTCTAGAGATTTTCAAACTATTGTGAAATTAAGAGAAAAAGTTATAGCAGTTACGGGTATAAAAAATCAATCAGGGAATGATCAAGATTTTATCAGAACTTTATTGAAAGATTATAACTATTACACTCAAAATATGTAATTTAAACTTATCTGTTTATATATAAATATCCAGTTAAAGGTTCCTTGTAATTAGGGTCGTTTAAATTAAGTATGTAAAAATAAGTTCCTGCTGGAGCTAATGTACTTCCAACACCATCTTCTACATAGCCATTCCAATCAGCCTTGTTGTTATTTCCTGTCCATAAATGTTTGCCCCAACGATTGTAAATCAATAACTCGAAGTTTACAAAAATATCGCGAAGACCATCGATGAAAAAAGTATCATTTGAACCGTCACCATTAGGAGAAACTGCATTGTAAACTACTGGCGGGCAATTTTCTGTTAAAAGTTGGAATGATGTAACAGAGAAACAACCATTATCAATACGAACGAAAATTTCTTTTGGAGTGGTAAACGCTTCGTAATTAGAACTATTTAGTATTGGATTTATATTTTGAACCGCATCATCATAACTTTCATGAAACGAAACGATATGACTTAAGTCTGTTTTAACTAATTCCAAATAGCTTGAAAAATCAAAAATTCCTCTAGTTAAACCAAGATTACAAGAAGTTAATGAGTTTAGGGGATTGAAAATAGGAGAAACTATCAATTCAATTTCTATTTGGAACGAATTATTGTTTTCAATTAATTCAGGTCTAATTCCTGTTCCATTTCCAGTATCATCAACAACTGCTTGTAATGTGAAATTTAATGGGACAGAACTTGGTATAGTTAGTGTGATATTTCCGTTTTCGCTTCCGCCGATTGGAATTGTATTTTGAGTATATGTTGTAGCAATGGCTAGTGTTCCTGCGTAAAAAGTAATTGGGGTGTTGGCTTGTAAAACTTCTGTGCTATTCAAATTTGAAACAG
>ERZ650302.2176-NODE-2176-length-10627-cov-5.950813_pt1 | contig 10627 bp, 9 predicted proteins | sample MGYA00376238_ERZ650302 | MGnify/ENA primary metagenome ERZ650302 (study PRJEB26733, sample SAMN07839298) | wastewater metagenome | biome: urban; feature: wastewater treatment plant; material: waste water | place: USA: North Carolina | collected 2016-04-28 ... | reverse complement strand
TACGAGATCTGTAGCCGTGACTGGAGTTCAGACGTGTGCTCTTCCGATCTGAATGAAAAAATGATTCGTGCAGCAATCGGTAAGACAGGGGATTCAGCATTAAAATTAGTGGCAGTTGAATATCTTAATTATATGATTGAACATCCCGGTGTTTATGAAATAATTCAATGGGCTAGTTGGAATGGAACAGAGGAAACAGCAATCATTTTTAATGATTATCTATCTTTACTTAAAACACTTATTTGCTCATGTGGCTTTAATCCAGATAAGACCACTGAAATTTTGAGCATGGTAACAGGTATGCTTCATGGTTATACAACTTTACAATTAAGATATGCTTTTTCTAATCCTGATAAAGTAAGAAAAGAATTATCCGAAGCAATTGACACACTACTATTGGGAGCTAATCAAAAATATAAAGACTAATGATAAATTTTAAAAAGAAATATTTTATAAGAGAAACGTGCAAATCTCAAATGAGAAATGCACGTTTTTCTATAACTATTTCACAATCTTCCAGTTTTCCCCGTTCTTTTCCAGCACAAGGTCAAACTGCGATACCTGTGTTGTCATGGTCTGGTTATCCAGATATTTCACTGCAAGGGAAGCTGTCACCTGATTTCCGTTTCGGTTATAAACCGGATTCACCAGTTCCGAGAAAATATACTCTTTTCCCACAGGTTTCAGCACGCCCTCATTCACATAATAGGTCAGCTCCTTTGCGGTTGCCGTAGGGTACAGCTTGAAAAAGGTGGTGAGAAATTCGTTGATTTCCTCCGTAGTGATGGAATCCACCGTACCGTCACTTTGTACCGCTTTTGGGGTGTAGCCGGATTTTACGGGAACGCTGGTGATGGTTGGGTTCTGGATAATCGTCAGGTTTCCAGAGCCGTCCACATAGACGGTCACCTGATAGGCGGAACGGACGGTTTTACCGGATTCTCCCTCTGTGATACGCTGTTCCACGGTATAGGTCACTTGATAATGCTGCTCCTTTTCTTCTGTGATTTCCCATATCTGAAAATCGGTCAGGGCAGACGATACGGGGATGTCCTTTCGGACAGTATCTACATTCAGGGCTTGCAGCTCTCCGGTGAGATACCCTTTTAAAGCATTTGTCCGGTTATCAATGGAAGCGGCGGACTGTTCCCATGAATAGTAGACTTCTGCGAAATTCTCCACAAAATTCTCTATCTTGTGGGTGTCGAGGATTTGTTCCTCAATTACTTTGGTTTCATGGACAGTATGAATGTCTATCGCCGTGAAATTCTTATAGACGGCAAACAGGAAGCTCACTGCCAGCAGCACCCACAGGGCAATCACAGTTTTTTTGTGGGTATTGACTTTGTAAACTTTCAGTTTCTTTTCTTTCTGCTTTTTCTGGTTATCCTCTTTTCTAATCTGAATCATATCGGTTCATCCTTTCTTATTGTTTGATTCGTCCGGCTCCGGCAAGGTGCTGTTGCCAGTAGGAGCCTGTCAGGTCTGCGTAACCAATGGGATTTCCGGCATGGTACATCCGGTTATTTCCCACATACAGCCCCACATGGGTGATGTAGGTTCCGGCGTTGTAGGTGGAGTGGAAAAAGACCAAATCCCCTGCTTTTGCTTCGGACAGGGGGATGTGCTGCGTCACATTGTACTGTTCCTGTGCTGTCCGTGGCAGGGCGATTCCTGCCTTGCCATAGCACCACTGCACCAGTCCCGAACAGTCAAAGGAAGTGGAGGGGGAATCGCCCCCGTACACATACGTCCAGCCCTCATACTTTAAGGCTTCCTCCATGATAGCCTGTACCGTTTCATCATCAAACTGTGCCACGGTCAGGTATTGCGATACCAAGAGGACATAGAACATATTTCCATAGGAATACCGCCAGCCCCCGTTTTTCTCTACGGCAACAGGGTTGGTGTAGGTGACTTTCTTTCCGCCGGATTTGTCCCTTGCGAAGCTCTCTGCCAGTTCAAAGGTGTATTTTTTCCCACGTCCTGCCACATAGTCTAGGAAACCGCCGCCGTAGTTGTAGGACTGAATCACACTGTTTAAGTCACAGCCCTTTGTTTCTGCCGCTGCGAGCAGTTCCGAGAAATATTTGCAGCCCTGTTTGATGGATTCCTCTGTACTAAGGGAGTTCGGGGGAAGCCCCAGAGATTCCGAGGACTGCATAACGTCTTCCAGCGTGCCGCCGGATTCCACCTGAATGATGGCGAGCAGCACATTTAAGTATTCCTCTATGCCATATTCCCTTGCATACTTTTCCAGCATAGGTTTATGGGCGAGGACTTCCTGTGATACGCTCACGCCCCCATAGATAAGGTTTCCGCCGCTTCCTCCGTCTTCCTCATCCGAGAAGACAATCACCACCAAAAGGAGCAGGGAGAACATCATCACGAACACGCCGGAACAGGCAAAGAAAAGGTGTCTTAATTTCATGGTTTCTCCCCTTTCTTTTGTTTGGCAGCCGCTTTTACCGTTTTTGTCCACTCCTTTCTGGCGGTGGTACGCCGGATGGTAAAGTTGGATTCTTTTACCGCAGGGGCAGCCCGTTTTCTTTCCGGTATCACAGGAGCCGTATCATTCTGGACAGGTCTTGTCGGAGGGGGAGCAGCAGGTGTAGTAGTTGTCTTTTGTCTTTCATCTGGTTTGTCTGGGGAAGCCGGAGGGTCTATCTGGCGTTCTGTCCTTACAGGCGGCGTCTGTTCATGGTGGATGGAAGCCGCTTTTACCACCGGAACCGAAGCCCGTTCCGCCACAGTTCCCCCATAAGGAACCTGTCCCCGTTCCCTGATGGATGAGGAAGCAGGCTGCATGGCTGGTTTTCCTGCATGAGCGGTATCTGCATGATGTCGGAAATCTTCTGGCTGCTTTGCAGTAACAGGGCGTTCATGGACAGGAGCCGCCCCTTTGGGTGCTTCGGAAGCTGTCTTTTGCGGCTGTTTTGCCTGTTCCAGTTCCGCCCTGCGTTCTGCAATGGTCTGTCTGCGGCTTTCTGCCTGTGCGTTCCGCTGTTCGGCTCTGGCAGTTCGGGTCTGGGTCACGCTGGAAGTAAAATCCCGTACTCCCTCTGATACCTGTGTTTTCCCGTGGTAAAGGGCGTACTTTGCATTGACAGGCAAATCCTTTGCCTGCTCCCGAAGCTGTCCGGCAGTATCGGCTATCTTATCTTTGGTATCTGCCACCGCACCTACCGCAGAGCCAGCCCGTTTCCATGCGGATTCCTTTTCCGGTGCTGCCTGTCCGTCTGGTCTGCTGTGGTCTGCCTGTGTCCGTTTGGAAGAGCCGGAGTGGGAAGCATTTCTCTGGTCTGAGCCAGCCTGTTTTCCTGCGTGGTATGCAGCCGTTCCAGCCCCAAGAGCCGCCACAGAACGTCCTAACTTATGCTGTAAACGGTGCATATGGGCGTGCATGAGCATACGGGGTCTTCGCATGATACGGCTCCCCATGCTTTGGGAATCCCCACTCTGTAAGGAGAACATCCCCATCAAATCCCCCAGCTTGAAATAAATTCCGGCAAAGGTCACTATCTGCAAGAACGCCGTCAGGAAGAACGGATATTCCCCAGACAGGTTGTAGAGCATGGTGGAAATGCTGAACGCTACCGTGATAATCAGGGTGATTCCGGCTCTGGTAAGGATGGTATTGAACAGTTTTGTAATGGCACGTTTTGACATCCCCTCAAAAGAGGGAACCATGCTAAGGAGGAAGCTCACAGGCAGGAACATGGCGTAGATGATAAAAAGCACCTGTGAGAAAATCATTATCCCCGTGAGCAGGAATACAAAAATGGAGATACCGATATTGAACATGAACAGGAAGAAGACGGTTCCCAAGCGGTTGATGGTCTTTGTGATGGTAAGGTTGGTGTTTTCCCTGTCTTCGATTTCCTCCACCACGATTTCTTCCCTGTCCTGCCCGTTGTTTTCGTCTGGGCTGGTTGAGAGCAGGCTTTCCACACGGTCAGCCCCAATGCTTTCCACATCCGAGTTGCCGTATTGCAGCAGGAGCCACGGCTGCTTGACCTGTATGGAAAACAGGCTGTCCCGTATCAAATCCACGCTGTCTTTTCCTTGACTTTCCGAGTTCGGCAGCACAATCTTTGTGCCAAGGGTCAGGCTGGCATTGCTGATGTCTGCGGAAAATTCATTGATTTTCCCGATATAATCAGGAGCATAGGCGATAAAGGCAGCGGACAGCACGAACACCACCACGAAATTGACAACGGCATGGATGGCTTTTGTGGTTTCCCGTTTGATAAGCCCTGTGTAGGCAACGTAAATCCCCACCACCAGAATGAGAATCAGCAGGAACCCGATATAAAATCCCTCCGAGGACAAGCCGCCTGTGGTAACGCCTGCAAGGGTCTGCATATTTTTCCCAATGGAATCCGCCGTAGAGGAAATGAAGTCCAGCGAGTAGGCTTCCTGAATCAGATACCCCGTGGCGTTGGAAAGGTACAGGCTGATTGTCCAGATAAAATTTGTGATGGCATACAGCCCGTACATCACCTGTTTTCCGATACCGTCCAGCCAGTTCCACGGGAGCCAGTCCCATCCGCTGTCCACATAAAAATCAAGCTGGTAGTTGTCCAGAGGATATTTGCTGTATTCGTTGGCAGCGTCCACCGTATCATCCACCAGTCCGGCAGCGTGGGCGGCTGTGCCGAAGACTGCAAGCAGCAGGAGGATGAGCAGGAGTGCCAGAAGCACCCTGCCAATCACTTTTCCTGCCGTCTTCCAAGACAAGCCCTTTTTTGTGTGATGAGGAACTGGGAATTGCGGTCGGTTGGAAGTTCTATGTATCACCATCATTCCACCTCTTTTCTTACGGGCGGTCTGGTATCAAAGGCGTGGAACAGGTCTTCAAAGATAGGATGGAACTGTATCACGCCCACACGCCCGTACAAATCACTGATAAGGCACTGTCCGTTTTCCAAGTCACGGAGCCGCTTCTGGTTGTTTTCATCTTCGGAATCCACCCCGAAAAAGGCGAGGGTCTTCTTGATTTCGTTGATGTCCGTGGAACGGAACGCAAATTTCAAGCCCAGATTGTTTTTCAGCTTTTCATCCAGCAAATCGTCCGTGTTCTGGGTGACAAAGTAAACGCCTGCGTTCATGGCACGTCCGGCACGAACCAGCTTCATAGAGAGGGTCTTGCCCTGTGCCACCTGTAAGAAGCTCCATGCTTCGTCCAAATCCACAATCTTAAACACGCTGCGGTCGGTGTGGATGAAGTCGAGGGCAAAGGTGCTGATTACAATGAGCATTGCCACGGAAAGCAGCTCCATTGTGGTGTATTCTTCAAACGAGGTTTCCTTATCCGGCAGCACCAAATCCGCCACCTGAATGATGTTGAGCTGCTTTTCAAGGCTGATGGACTGTGTGACATCCCCATCCGAAAAGAGCAGGTGTGCAAAGTCATAGTCCGTAAAGGATTCGATATGGTCGGCTATGCTGGTGCTGATGGTGGTTCCCTCCGCCCGTAGTTCCTCAATCACTTTGAAAAGCCCCCGTTCTTCACTGTTTGTTACTGCACGAATAGCTTTCCGAAGAACAGGGAACTTTTCCCCGTCACGGCTGGAAATGCCCGTTAAAAAAGTCAGGATGTCGATTGCCAGTGATTCGGAATCCTTTGGGTTCTCCATAATCACATACGGGTCAAGTAAGCCCCTGTTCTGTTCCTCCGAAGTCAGGTTTACGATATTGATTTCATGGGCGATTTCCGGCAGGGTTTCTTTCCAGCGTCCCCGTTCCGCTTTCGGGTCAACAATGAGAGCCTGTGCCCCAAATAATACGGAATAATAGACAATCATGTTGTTGCTGAATGATTTTCCACCGCCGAGGGAGCCGACAAAAGCGGCAGCAAGGGCGTTGGTGACGGAGCCTTTTACCCCTTGACTGGCAAGGGCAGGCTTTAAGTACACGTTTCTTCCTGTATCAAGGCTGTACCCGATATAAATACCCTCCGTTTCTCCTAACATCTGGGTTGCCCCGAAGCCAAGACCAGCGAGGAAGTCGCTGGTGACATACTGGATGTAATCGTTCAGATACCGTTTGCTGGCAGGGAGAAATTCCCCATGCAGCCCCAGCATATCCCCAAAGGGGCGAACCAGCTTCACGTTCAAATCGTCATAAAAATCTTTCACCTCATTGCAACGTCGTTTCAGTTCTTCCAAGTCGGGAGCCGTCACACGTACCACATAGGACAGCTTATACATGGATTCCTTGCTCTGGTCTAAGGTGGATTCCAGCTCATTTACGCTGTCTAAAGCGTCCACCACGTTTGTACTGGTTTCACTGTCATTCTGCCATGCGTGGTTGTCCAAATCTTTCAGCTCTTTTTTCTTGTTCCGCACCGTGGAGAGGGCTTTCCGGTTTGTCACAATCTCCACATTCATAGAGGTATCAATGGGAAAAGTGAATTGCTGCTGCTGATAGTAAAAGATTTCCGAGGATGGGAAGTCCAGTTCCCCTACAATGCTGTTGATGGTAAAGTAGGCGGCATACACTGTCCCGTCTTCCTGTTCGATTTTCAGATACCGCTGGTTTTCCTCTATCAGACAACGGGTGGGTTTGATGAGGTCATAGTATTTCACCAGTGTTTCCTCCTGAAACCGCTTCTTCGGCAGGTAATACTCATAATCTTCGTAGGCGGTTCCGGTCTGCCCGTATAAATGCTCAATCAGGTAGCCAAAATCGTCTTTATCAAGCCGCCGTACTTTGAAGCGGCGTGAGATTTTATTTTCCAGCAGTTTTTCCATCTTCTGAAACCGCCAGATTTCCTCATTGCTCATGGAAACAAAATCCCCCATGAGCTTGTGGTTGACTTCATGGAGGAAGTCGGAAACAGCGGTCTTTGCTTCCCTGCGAAACTGCTTCATGGTGACTTCCTGCTCATTGACAAGCAGCTTGAAGCCGATAAAAAAACGGTAGTCCACCTGATTTTCCCCTATCATGGAAATCAGGGCTTCGGTCTGTGCGTCAATCTTTGCACAGGCAACGTCCTTTAGCTTACCTGTCACTTCCTGTTTGGAGCGTTCCTGTGCCGCCCGTATGCTGGATTCCGTGCTGATTTGCAGGGCGTGAATCTTCCCGTCCCTGTTCTGGGCGATAAGCTGCCGGAAGGAATCGTGTACCTGATATTTCTGTTCGGGGCTTAAAAAGGAATAGTTGTAGGGAAGCAGCTCATAGTAAGCGAAGCACTCCCCGTCATGGTTGAACACAAGGTTATTTTCGATATACTTAATCGGATATGCCATAAATATCACTCCTTACTGCCGTGATGGGCTGTGCCGGATATTCCTTTTCCAGCTTCACGGGCTTTCCTGCATAGGTCAGTTTCGGGCGTACCAGATATGCCAGTACGGATTTCAGGAAGCCGTAAGGCTTCTTCCCGTCAAAGGTCTTCTGGCACATGAACCAAGTGAGGGCAAAGGGTACGCCGAAGTATTTCAAAAATGCTCCGTCAATGAATGAAAGGGGAGGGAGGTTCCCCAAGAGCATAACTGCAAACACCGATACCACGAACCACGCCATCTGTGTGAACGTGATGGGGAATGGCAGCTTAAAATCATTGATGGAATAGAGTACCTTTTCCACCGACCAGATACTGGTATAGCTTCGTATTTTCTTCATGTTGTCCGTCCTTTCTAAAAGATGGGGGCAGCAAAAGAGCCGCCCCTGAATAAAAAAATCCGCCTGTATTTCCTGAAAGAGATACAGACGGGTCTACCGTAAGATTTCATATACGCCGTGGTTCGTGACAACAAAGGTTCCCTCCAATTCCATGTCACGCCCATAGGCTGCATAGTCGATATAGTTTTGTAAGTGTGCCGGAAGTTCGCCAAGCTGTCCGCTTTCTTCCAGATAGTAGCGAGCCACATCCGCCATATCATCACAGCCGGAATGGCAGATAATATCATCTTCATGCTCACAGAGTTCTTCGATACTGCCAAAGTAGGATTGCAGCTCTGATAGTTCCTCCTGAATGTATTCCGGTAAGTCCTCCACCATTTCACACAGGCGGTTGACTTCCTCAATGGGGGTATATTCGTCAATCTCAAAGGGCAGCTCATAATCATGGATGGCGTATTCCTCATATTCATCATTCAAACCGATACGTTCCTTGACTTCCTCAAAGTCCACAGGCGGCGTGAACCATGCCCCTACCAGTTCGCCCTCATTGTATTTGCCTAAGTTGGCAATGTAAATCCGCATTTCTTCCAAGTTCCTCCACCTCCTTTTAGCGGTAATAAAAGATACCATTGTCCGTAAACAGGTAGTTTTCGCTGGTTTCCAGTTCCCGACCAATGGAAGCGTAGTCGATATGGTTCAACAGGTCTGGATGTACTTCTCCAAATAGCTGTACCTCCTGCACCAGATAACGGGCGAGGGATTCCCCGTCCTGCACCGGATAGCAGCGTATCTGGTCTTTGTGGTCGATAAATTCCGTAAAGCTGGGAAACCACCGCTTTTGTACCACATCCATTTCATAATAGAGGGGCGTTCCCTGCATTTCCTGTACCATCCGGCAAAGGGCGTTGATTTCCCAGAGCCTTGTGTTGCCCTCCAATGGAAACGGCAGCTCATAGTCTTCAATTTCGATTTCTTCCTCACTCTGAACCCCAAGACGTTCCCTGATTTCTTCAAAATCCACAGGACAGGAAAACCATGCCCCAGGATATTCCTCAAAATCTTCATGGTAAAACCGTGTGGTGTTCAGGATGTAGATTCTCATTTCCTCAATCTGTATCACGTCCTTTCTCTGTTAAGTTTTTGGGGAGTTACGCTCCCCAAGCCCCTAGTGGACTTCCGCCATGAAGCAATCAGAGCTTGCTCCATAACGGAAGTGTAACAAGGGTTTCCTATGCACCGATAATCTTATTGAACAGTTCCAGTAAGATGTCCTTTACACCGTCCGCATTGAAGACCAGACCAACCGCTACAAGGGACACCACCAGAAAACCGATAAGTTTGGAAAATTCCCTCTTAAATCCGAGGTACAGTCCAATCACCACGATTGCCAGCAGCACAAGGGACTGGGCGTTGGATAAAAACCAGTTGTAAAGATTCTGTCCGAAATTCATAAAAGCTCCTTTCTTTCCTGTAAGATTCCTTATGTTTCAAGATTGCCGCCGTTAAAGCACCACCTCCTTTGCAGCGGCGGCTTGCTGCTTCAGGATTTTTTCGTGCTTCTCCGTCAGCTTTGCATGGGTGATGATGTCATGGACAATCTGGGTGTGGTTCATCTTATCCAGACGGAGAGCCAGCTTTAACGTGGGGGCTACCTGATGGGAGAGCCAGTGCAGGGTGCGTTCAAAGGAATAGGGTTCCGGTTTGGTTGTCAGTTTCAGGCTTCCCCTGTGTTCCCCGATAAACCACGCCCATTCCTCACTGATACGCCAGTCAGAACGGGGCTTCGTATCGTCCCTGTCCACGAACCGGACATAGCGGTTGATGATTTGAAAGGCTGTCCGTTCTGGATTGTCATGTTCTAACAGGTCACGGATGGCGTAAAAGGCACGCTCATTTTTCAGCCGGATTTCAAAGCGGTTCTTTACCTCTGCGTCCGCAATGGGAATATCATGCTTTTTGTACTGCTCATAGTCCTTTTCATAAATGCAGAAGTACACCTCACTTTGGAGGGAGCCGATATACAGGGTGTTCCCCATACATTCTTTTTCCCCACGCCGTACCAGTTCGCCGCTGCGGTAGCTTTTGAAGCTGCGGAAGACCGAGATACATTCCTCATTCCGGCACTTCTCTGTCAGATGGGGAATGTTCAGGATTCCCGTTTTGTCATTGATGGCAAGGTCAAGCCGCTTCATCACGCCGTCCTCCATGAGAACATCCATGAAAAACTCATACCAGCTCCGTTCCTGTGCCAGCAGATAGCTTTCAAACTGGCGGCAGCCACGCCCTTTCAGTTCCAGCAGCACCCCTTTTTCCAGTTCCGGCGATACCAGAACGAAAATATCACCCAGATAGTAATGCTCTGTGTAAGAATAGAAGCCGTAGTCTTCATGGATAAAGTAGGGTAGTTTTAACCGCAGCACGTCTTCCACGATATGCTTCACATCCGTAGTGGGAAAGCGAATCCTCACATAGTCAAAGAGCATTTCAAGGGGATTGTCTGGATTGAAGCGTTCCAGAGCTTCCGTGATGGCTTCCTGTAATGCTTCGGATGGGTGAGCCTTGCCCGTTTCAATATCGCTCAGGTACGGACGGGTGATTCCGGCAGCTAACGCAAGTTTCTGTTGTGAGATACCATAAATTTCCCGTTTTTCTTTGATGTCCCGTACCCATGTTTCTTCATTCAGTGAAAATCCCTCCTGTCTAAAAAAGCGTATGTCAACTTTCAGAGCCTTGTTGACACACGCCGGATATGGGGAAAATCCCTTGTGTACCGTGGGATTCTGCCCTGTTGTTTGGTTGTTGCCTGTCGATTTGTACCCCTCTGTTAGATACGAGGGGTTCATGCTGGCGTGCCTTGCGGCACACCAGCCACAGCAGGTCAGTCCGTTTCTGCGGCTTTCGCTCCGCACGCCGCCTGCACTCCCTGCCTGCTGTCTATGAGCTTTTTTATTTCCTTGAGGAAATCGTGTCCTTTTGGCACAAGGGGCGTATAAAATTC
>ERZ650302.2173-NODE-2173-length-10643-cov-18.474499_pt1 | contig 10643 bp, 7 predicted proteins | sample MGYA00376238_ERZ650302 | MGnify/ENA primary metagenome ERZ650302 (study PRJEB26733, sample SAMN07839298) | wastewater metagenome | biome: urban; feature: wastewater treatment plant; material: waste water | place: USA: North Carolina | collected 2016-04-28 ... | reverse complement strand
GATAATGTTTATGTATATAAACCAACAATGCAGGATTTAATAAAAATAATGGAAGGAAATTTTAAATAATAAAATATAAATGTTTAAATATCTGATTTTTTATTAACATTTAGATAATATCTAATATATTTTTAAAAATAGAGTCTTAGGGGAAAATATGTCATCAAAAAAAGAGTTAACAGAAAGAGATATTTGTACAAAATATATCAATCCTGCTTTAACCCAAGCTGGCTGGAATTTACAAACACAAATTAGAGAAGAAGTTTATTTTACTGATGGAAAAATTTATGTAAAAGGAAATAAATCAAAAAGAGCTAAGGGTAAAAAAGCAGATTATATTCTTTACTACAAACCAAATATTCCTGTAGCAATTATAGAGGCAAAAGATAATAATCATAGAGTTCAAGATGGAATCCAACAAGGCTTAGAATATGCAAATATTTTAGATATACCAGTCGTCTTTTCAAGTAATGGAGATGAATTTTATGAACATGATAAAACTTTATCTAATGGTGTTGTAGAACGAAAAATCTCATTAAATAATTTTCCAACTCCAGATGAACTTTGGGAGAGATATAAAAAATATAAAAAAATAGAGACACAAGAAGAAGAAAAAATTATTTCTCAAGACTATTTTTTTGATGCTCAAGGAAGATTTCCTAGATACTATCAACAAATTGCAATAAACAGAACAGTTGAAGCAATTGCTAAAGGACAAAATAGGATTTTGCTTGTAATGGCAACAGGAACAGGTAAAACATATACAGCTTTTCAGATTATTCATAGACTTTGGAAAAGTGGAGCAAAAAAAAGAATTTTATTTTTAGCAGATAGAAATGCTTTAATTGACCAAACAAAAAAAGGTGATTTTAGACACTTCAAAGACAAGATGACGGTTATTAGAAAAAAACATATAGATAAATCGTATGAAATATATTTAGCTCTTTATCAAGGACTTACAAATTACGATGAGGATAAAGATGCATATAAAGAGTTTAGCTCTGATTTTTTTGATTTAATTGTAATAGATGAGGCTCATAGAGGAAGTGCATCAGAAGATAGTTCTTGGAGAGAGATACTTGATTATTTTTCAAGTGCTACTCAAATAGGACTTACTGCTACACCAAAAGAGACAAAAACTATTTCAAATATCGAGTATTTTGGAGAATCTGTTTATACTTATACTCTTAAAGAAGGAATTGATGATGGATTTTTGGCTCCATACAAAGTATTGAGAGTTGGATTAAATGTTGATTTGGAAGATTATGAACCTGAAATTGGTAAAAAAGACAAAGATGGAAATGAAATAGAGCAAAGAATATACAATAGAAAAGATTTTGATAGAAGTTTAGTAATAGATGAACGAACTTATATGGTAGCACAAAGAGTTACTGAGTTTTTGAAAGCTACTGATAGATTTAGTAAAACTATTATCTTTTGTACAGATATAGACCATGCAAGTAGAATGCGAAGTGCTATAGCAAATTTAAATAGTGATCTTGTTGCTAAAAATTCAAAATATGTAATGCAAATAACTGGAGATAATGATGAAGGGAAGAGAGAATTAGATAATTTTATAAACCCTCAAGAAACATATCCAGTAATTGCTACAACTTCTAAATTAATGACAACAGGAGTAGATGCTCAAACTTGTAAATTAATAGTTCTTGATAGCAATATAGGTTCTATGACAGAATTTAAGCAGATAATTGGTCGAGGAACTAGAATAAACGAAGAGTATGGTAAAACATTTTTTACAATAATGGATTTTAGAGGAGCAACTGATAAATTTGCTGATCCTGACTTTGATGGTGAATCTGTAATGATAAAAGATATTTTTGATGGGGATGAAATTTTAAATCCAGAAGAAGAAAAAATTGATTCAATAATTGATGAAAATGGTGAAGAAATAATATTTGAACCTTTTAATATTCCAGATGCTGGAGAAATAGAAGATATTGAAAAGAAAAAAAGAGAAAAAGTATATATTAATGGTGTAGATGTAACTATCCTGAATGAAAGAGTACAGATAAGAAATTCTGAAGGAAAATTAATTACAACTAGCTACAAAGAGTACTCAAAACAAAAAGTTCATGAAGAATTTTCTTCACTTGATGATTTTTTAAACAGATGGTCAAGCAGTGAAAAGAAACAAGTTATTATTGATGAGCTTTATGAAAAAGATATTTTATTTGAAGAGTTAAAGGTTGATATAGGCAAAGATATGGATATTTTTGATTTAATTTGTCATATTGCTTATGATAAACCACCACTAACTAGAAAAGAAAGAGCAAATAGTGTTCAAAAAAGAGACTATTTTAACAAATATGAAGGAAAAGCAAAAGAAATTTTGAAAGCTTTATTAGAGAAATACTCAGATGAAGGAATAGAAACTATTGAAACTATAGAGGTATTAAAACTTCCAGAATTTAGCTCTTTTGGAACAGCAATTGAAATAGTTAATACTTTTGGTGGTAGAGATAAATATTTAGAAGCTATAAAAGATTTAGAAAATGAGATATATAAGGGAGTTGCTTAATATATGAGCCATAATATAAGTGGAGTTATAAAATCTATTCAAAAGATCATGAGAAATGATAGAGGATTAAATGGAGATGCTCAAAGAATAGAGCAATTAGGATGGATGATATTTTTAAAGATTTTTGATGATAAAGATTTAGAAATAGAGTTAATAAAAGATGATTACATATCACCAATTCCTAGTAATTTACAATGGCGAAATTGGGCTAAAGATGATGAAGGAATTACAGGAGATGAACTTTTAGATTTTATTGATAATAAACTTTTTACAACTTTAAAAAATCTTCCGACTGCAGCAACAAATAAAAGAGCTTTACTTATAAGAGAAGTATTTGAAGGTAATAACAATTATATGAAGTCTGGAACTATTATAAGGCAAGTTTTAAATAAAATAAATGAAATAGATTTTAATAATAGTGAAGATAGGCACCTTTTTGGAGATATTTATGAAACTATTTTAAAAGAGCTTCAAAGTGCTGGAAATAGTGGAGAATTTTATACTCCAAGAGCAATAACTCAATTTATAACTCAAATGATAGATCCAAAATTAAATGAAATTACTTTAGATCCTGCTTGTGGAACTGGTGGATTTTTAGTGAATACTATAGATCATATAAAATCAAATGGGGAAGTTAAAACTCCAGAAGATAGATTAACATTACAGCAAAATATTAGAGGAGTAGAGTTAAAACCACTTCCTCATATGTTAGCACTTACAAATCTAATTTTACATGATATAGAAATTCCAAATATTATATATGATGATGCACTCTCAAAAGAGATTTCAAGCATATCAAAAAAAGATAAAGTTGATTGTATTTTGGCAAATCCCCCTTTTGGTGGAGTTGTAACCGATGGTATGGAGACAAATTTTCCTGCAAACTTTAGAACTAAAGAGAGTGCTGATCTATTTTTAATTCTTATGATAAATTACCTAAAAGATGGTGGAAGAGCTGGAATAGTACTTCCAGATGGAAGCCTTACTGGTGATGGAGTAAAACAAAGAATTAGAGAAAAGCTACTGGCTGATTGTAGCCTTCATACAATTGTACGACTTCCAAACTCAGTATTTCAACCCTATGCATCCGTTGCTACAAATCTTTTATTCTTTACAAAAGGAACTCCTACAAAAGAGATTTGGTACTATGAACATAAATTACCAGAGAATCAAAAAGCATATAGCAAAACAAAACCTATAAAGATTGAAGAGTTTGAACCGCTGAAACTATGGTGGAATAACCGTGAGGAAAATGAACAAGCTTGGAAAGTAGATATAGAAACTATCAAAGCAAATGGCTACAACCTTGACATCAAAAATCCTCACAAAGAGGAAGTAGAACACACTTACTCATCATCTGAACTTCTTGAGATGTTATCAAGCTCTTTTGCAAAAAGTAATACACTTTTAGAAAAGTTAAAAAGTGAGCTTTCATGATAGTAAGAAGCACAGACTATATCAAATCTCTTGTAAATGAGATTATAAAACTTCCTAATGAAACTGAATGGATAGAGTTCAAACACAACAACGAAGATCCTCAAATGATAGGCGAATACATTAGTGCTCTTTCAAACTCAGCTGCACTCAATGGTAAAACAAATGGCTATATTATTTGGGGTGTAGATGATACTACTCATGAGATTTTAGGTACGACTTTTACTCCATCATCTGCAAAGAAAGGTGGAGAAGCACTAGAAAACTGGATATTACGACTTCTTGAACCAAAAATTGATTTCAAATTTTATGAAATAGAAATAGATGAAAAAAGTATCGTTTTACTTGAAATAGCACCTGCATATAGACACCCAGTGACATTTTCAGGTACAGAATATATAAGACTCGGCTCTCACAAAAAAAAGCTTAAAGAGTTAGCAGAAAAAGAGAGAGAACTTTGGAGGATATTTGACAAAGTACCTTTTGAGAAACAAATTGCAGTAGATAACATAGATGCTAGTGAAGTACTAGGATATCTTGAATATACTAAATATTTTGAGCTATTAAACATACCGTTACCAGAAAATAGAAATGCTATCTTAGAAGCACTTATAGCTGATAATATGGTCAATAAACTTGATAATGCAAAATATGCCATCACAAACTTAGGAGCTATTCTTTTTGCAAAAGATTTATCAAAGTTCAATAACCTCAAAAGAAAAGCCATAAGGGTTATCCAGTACAAAGATAATACAAAATTCCAAACTATAAAAGAGATAGTTGGCAACAAAGGTTATGCTGTTGGATTTGAAGGACTTATAGAATACATCAACAATATGCTTCCATCAAACGAAGTGATAAAACAAGCATTTCGTGAAAACAAAACAATGTATCCAGAACTCTCAATAAGAGAGATCGTTGCAAATGCTATTATCCATCAAGATTTCTTTGCTACTGGAAGCTCAGTGATGATAGAAATTTTTGCAAACCGTTTTGAAGTAACAAATCCAGGAACTCCTCTTGTAGATACTGAAAGATTTTTGGACTCTCCGCCAAAATCAAGAAATGAAGCAATCGCATCATTTATGCGAAGAATCGGTATTTGTGAAGAGCGAGGAAGTGGTGTAGATAAGATAGTAATCCAAACAGAACTTTATCAGCTTCCTGCACCGATATTTGAAACAAATGGTGATCATACAGTAGCGATACTTTTTGCACATAAAGAGCTAAAAGATATGGACAAAGCAGATAAAATCAGAGCTTGTTATTTGCATGCAAGCTTAAGATATATCCAACATGACTATATGACAAACACATCTCTTAGAGAGAGATTTAACATTGATGTCAAAAATCGTTCAATGGTTTCAAAAATCATCAATGATGCAATTGAAGCGAACAAAATAGCTATCTATGATGAAAATGTAGGAACAAAAGCAAGAACTTATATACCAAGTTGGGCAAGATGATGAAAATTTGCTTCACCGTTGCTTCACTGAATACTTATAATAGACTTAAAAATATTGGAGAAACCCTTTATTATAGGGCTTTCCCTTCTCAAAATTTGTTTGACCGTTGTTTGACTGATGGGGAAATATATGAGTAATTGGCAAAAAGTAACCCTTGATAAATTATGTTTTTTTGAAAAGGGTAAGACAGGATTGGCAAAAGCTATACCAGGTGATTATCCTTTAGTAACAACTTCAGCAGAAAGAAAAACAAATGATTCTTACCAGTTTGATACAAAAGCCGTTTGTATTCCATTAGTTTCATCAACTGGACATGGTCATGCAAGTTTAAATTATGTACATTATCAAGAAGGAAAATTTGCTCTTGGAACAATATTAGTAGCCTTAACTCCAAAAGATGAAACAATCTTAAATGCTCAATTTTTACATTTATATCTCTCAAGATTAAAAGATATGATTTTAGTGCCATTAATGTCTGGAGCTGCAAATGTATCTTTATCTATATCAAAAATCAAAACAGTTGAAATACCTTTACCACCTATAGATGAACAACTAAAAATTGTTGAACTATTTAAAAACTTAGTGAATGAAAACAATGAATTAGTAGAAGAAATTAATACACAACAATCTCTTTTAAAACAGCTAAAACAAACTATTTTGCAAGAAGCGATAGAAGGTAAACTCACAGCAAAATGGAGAGCTAAAAATCCTGATATCGGCACAGCCAAAGAACTTTTAGGGCAAATAAAAACAGAAAAAGAGAAACTTGTAAAAGATAAAAAAATTAAACCATCCAAACCACTGGCACCAATAAATGAAGATGAAATTCCATTTGATATTCCACAAAACTGGGAATGGTGTAGGTTTCAAGATATTACAACTGTAATTACATGTGGAATAGCAAGTACTCCAACATATTATGAAAGTGGAAGAATTTTCTTATCTGCTAAAAATGTTAAACCTTTTAAATTTATGCCTGATGAACATAAATATATTAATGAAGATACATATCAAAAAATTATTGCAAATGCTAAACCTGATTTGAATGATATTTTACTTACCAGAGTTGGTGCAGGTATAGGAGAAGCAGCAGTAATTGATCAAGAAATTGATTTTGCTTATTATGTTAGTTTGACACTGATCAAACCATTACATTTATACATTAATTCTAAATTTATTTTGAATTTTCTTAATTCTGAACAAGGGATTAAAAATGCAATTAGTTATACATCTGGTAAAGATAGCTCTCAAGGTAATTTAAATGTTAATAATGTTAGAACATTCTTAATTCCAATTCCACCCCTTGAAGAACAAAAAGAGATAGTAGCCACAATAGAAAAACTTTTTGCGATTTGCGATGAACTTGAGGGCGAAATCAACCAAAACAAAACCACAGTTGACAACCTAATGGCAACAGTCCTTAAAGAGGCGTTTGAACAACAATGAAAAGGTAAAATATGGCAAATTCTAATCCTTTATACACTCCTCAAAGAGAAAAAGCTGGTGCCCAAACATTTGGTAAATACATGTATCAATATCATTGGGCATTGTATAGAATCTTTAAAGAGCATGAAGTAGGAAAAGAATATGCTGTTTTTATTGAACTTCACGAAGATATTGTATTGGCTGATTCATTAGAAGTTGCTCAAGTAAAATTTGAATTTAATCAAGTAAAAACTACAACTGGAAAATATACTGATAAAAAATTAATTAAACAAGATCCAAAAACAAAAAGCTCCACTTTAGGTAAGTTAATTTCAAGTGGTACAAATCCAGCTTATTTTGACAAAGTTGATTCAATCAATCTTGTTGCAAGCAATGGATTTAGTATTCCACTAAAAACGAAAGGAACAGATTTACAAGATATATCTATAAATGATATTTCAGATGATTGTTTAAAATCAATGTCGGATGCTATTACAAAGGAATTATCATCTGATAGTTTTCCTATAAATCTACATTTCATAGTACCTGATTTACCAGAGAAATCATTTGAACAAACTATTATAGGACATATCACAGAAGTTATTTTGAAGCTTTATCCAGGTGCAACAATTAATGCACAAAATATTTATAGAGCATTGATAGATGAATTAACTCGTAAAGGTAGATTAACTTTCGATTTTACAAATTGGGATAAGTTTATAAAAGAAAAAGCATTGACCTCATTGACAGTGACACAAGTAATAAACGAACACACAAATAGAAAGCAAGATATTAAAGTTTATGAAGAGCTAGATATTTTTATGAATGATCTGGGATTAAAGTCATTAGAAAAAAGAAATTGGAAAAAATCTTTTGAAAGATATTATCTTCAAAGAGTTGGTAACAAGGCTACAAACCAATTTGATATTAGTAGTGACATAAAAACAACTATTTCAAAATATTTACCAAATAGTAATGACGATATTACTCTTTTATTGTCGCAAGCGATAGATAGTTTATCCGAAAAGACAAAAAAGAAATTTGACAATGATATGGATATAAAATGTGCGATTTTATGTGAACTCATACTTGAGGATTAAATATGAATAAACAAGATAACTACAAACTTTTGATAAGAAACTTGAGGAAAAAATACAATGAAAAACTTACAATTCAAACAACTGCTTCTACTATCAGATACACAAAAAAAAGCAAATCAATTCCTGTTTCAGAAGAGATTCAATCTAATAACAGCTGATGATAATAGTGTTGGTAAATCTACACTTGCAAAACTTTTACTTTGGACTTTTGGATGTGAACCTGATTTTGATTCAACTTGGAAAAGTACAGATTGTAAATGTTTAGTTGATTTTTCAATAGATGGTACGAACTATAAAATTTTACGATATCAGAATTTCATTTCTTTAAAAGAAGAAAATCAAGAAATCCTCAAATATACTAATATCGGTGGAGATTATTCAAAAAAGTTCGCTGAACTAGTTGACTTTAAAGTATTATTGCCGAAACGAGGAAGTGATGAAACAGAACTTGTTACACCTCCACCAGCATATTATTTTTTACCATTTTATATGGATCAAAAAAATAGCTGGAGTAAAACATGGAATAGCTTTGGTAAATTAGGTCAATTTGACAGCTGGCAAAAAACTGTAATCAAATATCATTTAGGATATTTAAGTCCTAAGCACTTTGAGCTTGAACAAGATTTATCAGATAATAAAAGACAAATAAATGAATTAAATCAAGAAGTTGAAAAAATTGGATATGCATTGGATGTAGTAAAAAATCATATTCCAAATAACGAAATCACTATTAATGAAGAACAATTCCAAATAATGACAAAAGAGATTCAAGAAGAATTAGCTGAATTATCAAAATTACAAGAACAATTTTTAAATGAACTATCAAATCTCACATCTGATAAAGTTTATTTAGAACATCAAAAAACTATTGCTGAACATCTTATCAAAGAGCTAGAAAGTGATTATGTTTTTAGCGTAGAAAACATAGAAGACGATGATATTGAATGTCCATTATGTGGGACAATTCATGAAAATTCAATAGTAAATAGAAGCTCTATCTTGGTAGATAAACAACAAGCTGTTAATCAACTTCATTCTATTGATACTCAACTCCAAAATCTTGTTAAAAAAGCAGAAAAAACTCAAAAAGAATACGAGCAAATCAAAGAAAAAATCAATCATATTAATGCAAAATATAAATTAGAAGATAATTCACAATCAATTCCACTAAATGAAGTTATTGAGAAATTTGCATATAAATCTATAAATGACAATATAACCAATACAAAAAAAAAGAAACTTTTAAAAATTGATGATTATAAGAACGGGCAAAAAGAGATTAAAAAAGAACAAAATGCTTTGTTAACTAAAGAAGAAAGACAAAAACTTGATGATGCTTTTTTAGAGTTACTTCACACTTATATTAAACTACTCAATGCAGAAGGTATAAATCTCTCAAGTATAAAAACTCCACTTGATTATAATAAAATCGTTAAAGAAGGTGGAGCAGCAGAAGGCACGAGAGGTATTCTTTCTTACTATTTAGCAATTTTTTCTATGATTAACATTTATGGTAGTGAAATAAATGCTCCTTTAGTAATAGACACCCCAAATCAACAAGAGCAATCTGATAAAAACTATGAAAATATCGTTAACTTGATAACTCAAAAAATACCTGAGACCGAACAAATAATTATTTGTGCAATGGAAAATGATAAATTGAAAGAATATAAAAAAGATGCAAATGTTATTAAATTGAACAAAGACAAACTTTTACAAGCTTCTAAATATGATGAAGTTAAGCAAATATTTGATGAAATGGAAAAATAATGAAAATTCCATCAGACCTATTTGAAAATAAGCAGTTAAAACTATCTCCACTATTAATAAAATCATATATTGATAAATTAAATGTACTTGGTAAATTTGAAGAATCAAAAATAAATATGAAAGGTTCAATAGGTGGAAACGGGGAAAATGAAGCAATAAAACATTTTGTAGGAAGATTCCCAAATGGTGCTGTAAGATCACAATATATTGTGATAAATCCAGATGGAGATTTAGAACATATTTCATCTCAATTAGCAACCGTATTTTCGGATAAAAAATTAAGAATATTATATTTACCGTGTGGCAGTGGAGCAGGATTGATTGGATTGCTTACTACTTTTTTTACATTAAGAAAACATAGATATTATCCGACTTTACCATTAAATATTGAAATTATAGCTGCTGATTCTTCAAGAGATGCATTAAATATTTTTGAAAAAATGATGAATTCAATATTAAAGGATTTTTTAACAGTTGGTATTGAAATATCATATTCAACACAACAATGGGATGCTGAAAGAACTTTAGATACAATGAAACTTATGCATGATCTTTTTAATAATAGTGCAGATGAGTATTTTATATTTTTGTCTAATTTCTCTGGAGAAGCAGGAAGACACAGTAAATTTGACAATTCATTTAGAACTATATTAGAGTATGTAATTACAAAAAAACAAGTTTCAACATTGTTATGGATTGAGCCATCTTCAGATAAGGCAATAACATTATTGGGAAGAATAAAAAGAATATTAGATTATATTGGTAGTATCTTTATTGATAATAGTATCCCTGTAAAGGAATTCAAGTTCCTTCATCCAACTTCTGGTCTAGAGCTGAGAGGGCATATTTCAGGGTTAAGATTAATTATAGACGGGCAAGATAGATGATAGATATAAAGAAAATAGCACT
>ERZ650302.2172-NODE-2172-length-10644-cov-15.855038_pt1 | contig 10644 bp, 6 predicted proteins | sample MGYA00376238_ERZ650302 | MGnify/ENA primary metagenome ERZ650302 (study PRJEB26733, sample SAMN07839298) | wastewater metagenome | biome: urban; feature: wastewater treatment plant; material: waste water | place: USA: North Carolina | collected 2016-04-28 ... | reverse complement strand
TGTGAGTCCATGGCGACACCTTAGCAGAGTGTTGCACTTGGTTCTTGAGAGCGTCCTCTGTACGATCATTTATTGCCCAATCTGCCTTTTGTTATTAAATTCGATGAGCGACAACTTTGATATAAATTGCTGACAACTCTTTTCTTTCTTCTCTGTCGTCAACTGTTTTCAAAAATACTCTTGTTATCTTAACTTCCTCTGAAAACTTGAGCGTGTTTTATAGCGATTATTTTATTACGCGCCAAACTTTGACGTTTTCTTGTTGTTCGTGGTTTTGTTATTGAACTTGCCGATCCGTTCCTTTTCTTTCCCTTGGTTAATTATTGATCTGACAAACTGGGTTCGTATTATTTGCAACGCTTTCGCTTTTTGCGTAATGTATTTTTGCTAACGTTTGACGTGAGGGGCCGCCGCAGCGGCTAAGCCGCGAAGGGAACCCACAAGCAGAGCTTGTGGGCGATCCCTCTCGACGGAAGGGTTAGCCATCGTGATTTGCGGCCCCGAGAATCTCATTTTCTTTCATAATCGAAAAATATTTTGAATATGACTCAATATTCTTGTAATGATTAAGATCGTTAATTGTAGCCTCTGGGTACTTTAGTTTTGAATTGAGCCAAAAAAACATAACAAGCACCGATAAAAATATAATCGACAGCAAAGATAGAAAAGCACCTTTTATCGAGAAAAGGAGAGGAAAGAATGCTAAAAATGAAATACTTGGAGCGCTATCCACCTTGGTTGGCATGAAGCTTAAAGGATAGATTACCCCTATAAAAAACAGGGCGGCAACCAAAGAAAGTGTATAAGTAATCTGTGGTGACGACTCAGGATTCCCTTTGATTGAGTCGAGCATGTTTGACGCCAAGCGCATGTGGTGTTTGGCATCCCGAACAACGCTATCTATGGCCTCTCGCTCTTTCTGCAAGTTGTTTAGCAGCTCGATGCTTGCTAAAGGGGATTTTGCAATTTTCATCGGCGCGGCTTCACCGTAGACAAATCCTGGCTTGATCTTTTGATAAGCAGCGGCCCTTTTTCTAAATTCTTCCCTTTCTCTTTCTTTATCCGCCTTGTGTATATTTATACGCGAGTCAATTTCATCGATTATTTCATTTCGTGGTGAAAAATCTGAAAAATTCAGCTCGTCGAAATAATGCACTGAAGGAAGGTATTCTTCATTTTCAATCATCTCTTCTAATTTTTCGTACTGTCTATTGTTTGTGTATTTGTTATACCACTCAAAGTAAAGACCATCGGCCGCATCTAAAACCCTTTTGCAAGAAGTCAGTATCTCTTCGCACCTGTTGCTTTTTTCAGAGAACGTTGTTTGATTGCTCAATATTTTTGTAATTATGAAGGCGCCAAATATTCCAACAATGGCGGCTGCGGATTGGGATAGGGAGCTAAAAAACCAGTTCCAGTCCATGTTAAATGTTTCCTGCTTAATGGCTAACGTCCAGTATACACCGCACGCGGCGCATACTCATTTTCAAAAAGGTGTATAACAAACATCTCTTTGGCACCACTCATTGAATATATTGATGAATGGATTTGTATTATGCAAACAACTCCGGCAAAACCACCCAAACTGCTTGATCAGATTCGTGAGGCGGCTACGCCTCAAGCACTACAGCATACGAACCTAGCAGCAGTATGTCCAGTGGGTGCGTAGATTTATCCTGTTCCATGACAAGCGTCACCCCGTTGAGATGGGAGCGGCGGAGGTAGAGGCGTTTTTGACGCATCTGGCGGTCGAGGGCAAGGTGGCTGCGGCGACGCAGAATCAAGCCTTGTCAGCCCTGTTGTTTCTCTATCGCGAGGTGCTGGAGATCAATCTGCCGTGGCTGGATCAGGTGGTCAGGGCCAAGCGCCCGGCGCGGTTGCCGGTGGTGCTGACGCGGCAGGAGGTGACGGCGGTGCTGAATCGGATGAGTGGCGTGTATGGTCTGCTGGCTCACCCGGCGGTGCAAAAGGCCGTGGCCGAGCTGAAAGCCAGCTAAACGCCGTGCGCCACACCTTGCTGGCATAGCGGCGTGACCTTGACATGTTTGCCGCACAGCCTGCGGCCCGCACACCTGGCCAGCAGCACCGCGCAGCGTATGCCAAACAACGGCAAACCCGCGCTTTCCTCTGTTATGTGGCATGAGAATTGCACAGCGCACAGCTTGTGCCGATGATTTTTTATCGGCGCGCACTGTGCGCTCACCGCATCAACGGACTCAGATCCGGCCGTGGGCGACATTTTCTTGTCGTCTGGCCGGGTGGTGGCCCGCCCTGCGCCGACGATGCATCGACATCTTCAGCAATGAGGCGGGACTCATGAAGCAACTGACCATCAAGGCCCTGTTCTGGGCCATGGCGCTGGCGTCTGCATTATTGGCGGCGCTGCTGGCGCTGGCCATTTACTGGCTGGGCCAAGCCAGCGACCACGTCGCGCAGGCCGAGCGCCAGCGTTATCAATCCTATCTGCTGGCCGACATGCTGCGGCAAAGCTCGGACGACCTCACCCGGCTGGCGCGCACCTATGTGGTGACCGGCGAGGCGCGCTACGAGCAGCAATACTGGGACATCCTCGCCATCCGCAATGGCGAAAAACCCATGCCCGAGGCGTATCACCGCATTTACTGGGATTTTGTCGCCGCCGGCCAGGACAAACCGCGCCCGGATGGCGTCAAGGCGCCGCTGCTGGAGCTGATGAAGCAAGCCGGTTTCAGCGAGGCGGAGTTCGCCAAGCTGAACGAAGCCAAGGCCAATTCCGATGGGCTGGTGAACACCGAAACGGTGGCGATGAACGCGGTGAAAGGCCGTTTTGCCGATGGCCAGGGCGGCTTTAGCCGTGAAGCGCCGCCGGATTTCGAGCTGGCGCGCAAGCTGATGCACGACGCCGCCTACCACCGGGAAAAAGCCAAAATCATGAAGCCGGTGGATGATTTTTATCTGCTGATGGACCAGCGCACCCAACAGGCCATCGAAACCGCCCAAACCGAAGAAACCCGCGCCCGCCGTTTTGCCCAGGCCATGGCGGCGCTGAACCTGCTGGCGCTGGTGGCGGCCTTGTGGGGGGTGTACCGGCATTTGCTGTCCTTGCTGGGCGGCGAGCCGGCGCAGGTGGCGGCGCGGGTGCGCGGCATTGCCGCTGGCGACCTGAGCGACGCCGACCAGCGCGCGCCCACCGGCAGCCTGCTGGCCCACGTTGAAGCCATGCGCCAGTCCTTGCGCCAGATGGTGGCGCTGATCCAGAGCAAGGCCACCGATTTGCAAACGGCCAGCGCCTCGCTGTCTGGCGCCACCCACGATATTGGCGCCTCGGCCGCCAGCCAGAGCCAGTCCAGCCAATCCATGGCGCAGTCGATGGACAAACTCTCCGGCAGCATTGGCCAGATTTCCGAGCGCGCCAGCGGCATGATTGATCTGTCCAGCGCCTTTGGCCAGCAAGCCAGCGCCAGCCTGCAAGTGATCGACGCCCTGCACGAAGAAGTGGGCAAGGTGTCCGGCATCGCCAGCCAATCGTCGCGCGCGGTGGGCGAGCTGGACGCCATGTCGGCGCAAATCGGCTCGATGGTCAGCATCATCGACGAGATTGCCGAGCAGACCAATCTCTTGGCGCTGAACGCCGCCATCGAGGCCGCCCGCGCCGGCGAATCCGGCCGGGGCTTTGCCGTGGTGGCCGACGAAGTGCGCAAACTGGCCGAGCGCACCTCGGGCTCGACGCTGGAAATCCAGCGCATGATCCAGGACATCACCCGCCACACCCGCGAAGCCACCACGCTGATGGAATCGCAAATCAGCCAGGTGCAAACCGGCATCGAGCTGGCCGGCCAGGCGCGGCAAGTGGTGGGCGAGATTGCCGAAAAATCACTGGATACGGTGGAATCGTTCGAGCACATCGCCCACGCCGTGCAAGAGCAATCGCAAGCCAGCCAGTATGTGCGCGACGAAATCGAGCATGTCGCCAGCCAAAACCAGGACACTCACCAAGCCATCGCCCGCGCCCGCCAGGCCGCCGACCAGCTGCACGCGCTGGCCAGCGATATGCACGGCGCGGTGTTGCAGTTCCGGCTGTAAACGGCGGTCAGCACAGCCCCGAGCAAGACGGGCTGAGCGATGCGGCGTGAGCCTGCGGCTTGCTCAAGCAAACTGAATAACAGCGCAGCGCACAATACCGCGCTGGCGCAATTGCCCGGCCTTGCCAGGCGACCCGCCAGTCAGGCGCGCTGCGCCGGGTTTTGCCGGCGGATTTAAGTAGTTTCCTGGGTTATTGAATAAAACCGGATTCTCTGCGCATTGAGGGATGTGCTGAAAAACGGTAATTCCTACAAAGTTGGCCATTCAGGGTTTTGAGTTTGCCGAACTTGGCTTTTGGTCAATATGGATTTTCTGAATCACTCAGCGTGGCCTCCTGAGGGCGTGACGTGCGCCGTGCCAAAACCTGACGCAAGCTGACTATTCCGCCAAAAGCAAAACATACGGATGTTTGATTTTTGACCGGCGCTTTACACGCATTCATCCGCTTAATTTTCCCCAGCCAGAAATACATGGCCCTGCACTTGCTTGAACTCCCGCAGCCTCACAGCGCGTCTTTGCCAAACATCACGCCATTTCAGCTAAGCGTGGCTAACAAAACCCTCCTGACGTTGTGACACGACCTTGCCGTACGAGCCGTGCTGTCTGCGGTCGTGCGCCTGGCCAGGATCGCTGCGCTGAGTTTTGTTCGCCACGCTCATTGCCTGTCGCCACCCCCTGGTGTGTGGCGACAGGCTGGATTTGGCCATGTTGGCTTTCTTGCATTGTGTGGCAATCCACACATTCGCTGGCGCGCGCAAATGGGCCGCGCCGCGTGATACGAGGAGGACAACCCATGTTTGCCGCACTTCGCTCACCCGCCGTCTTGACGGCGATTCTTGCCACTGGCCTGGCCATCGCGCCCGCCTGGGCGGTGGAATTGCATCATCCCCCCACCACCCAAGAAAACCTCAACTTTATCTGGATCATCCTGTGCGCGGCGCTGGTGTTTTTCATGCAGGCCGGGTTTTCTGCGCTGGAATCCGGTCTGGTGCGCGCCAAGAATTCAATCAATGTGTCGCTGAAAAATTTCAGTGACCTGATTTTTTCGATGATCACTTTTTTTGTGCTGGGTTTTGCCTTTATGTTTGGAACCAGCGGCAATGGCTGGATTGGGCTGGAAGGATTTTTTCTGGAAGGAAAATCCCAGCCCTACGACTATGCGTATTTTATTTTTCAGGCGGTGTTCGCTGGCACGGCGGCCACCATTGTGTCGGGCGCGGTGGCCGAGCGCATGCGCTTTGAGGCGTATCTGATTTCTACGGTCATCATCTCGGCGCTGATCTACCCCTTGTACGGCCATTGGGCGTGGAACAGCGAGGGTTGGCTGTTCAAGCTGAATTTTGTCGATTTTGCCGGCTCGGCCGTGGTGCACTCGATTGGCGGCTGGGTGGGGCTGGCCGGCGCGCTGGTGCTGGGGCCGCGCCTGGGCAAATTCAACGCTGATGGCAGCGCCAATGATATTCCGGCCTCGTCGATTCCCAGCGCGGTTCTGGGGGCTTTTATTTTGTGGTTTGGCTGGTTTGGCTTTAATGGCGGCAGCACGCTGATTGGCGATGGCAGCATTGCCAAGATTGTGGTCAACACCTCGATTTCCGGTTCGGTGGCGTCGATCACCGCCTTTGCCATTTCCAAAACCCTGACCGGAAAATTCCGCGCCGAGCATATTCTGAATGGCGCGCTGGGCGGCCTGGTTGGCGTCACCGCCGGTTGTGCGGTGCTGGAGCCCATGGGGGCGCTGTATATTGGCCTGGGCGCTGGCGTGGTGGTGTATTTTGCCGAAGTATTGCTGCTCAAGCTGAAAATTGACGACCCGGTTGGCGCCGTGCCGGTGCATGGCTTTTGCGGCTGTTATGGCACGCTGGCGCTGGCGGTGTTTGCCCCAGCCGACGCCCTGCCGATGAAAGACCATTTGGCGCAATTGGGCGTGCAGGCGATTGGCTCCGCCACGGCGTTTGCCTGGGCGTTTTGCGTGGGCTTGCTGCTGTTTTCGCTGCTGAAATGGATGCGCATTTTGCGCGTGCCGCCAGAATATGAATCACGCGGGCTGAACGAGGCCGAACACGGCGCCAAGCAAACCATGCTCGACACCTACGACACCATCAGCTATATGGTGAAAAGCGGTGACTTCAGCCGCAAAATCACCCCGGAAATCGGCACCGAAGCCGGCGATATCGCCAAGGTGTTTAATCTGCTGGTGGATGAACTCAATGACATCACCCATGTTGCGCACAATATTTCACAAGGCGCGCTGGGCAAGGACGCCATGCCCAAGAGCGAGCGCGATATGCTCGGCCAGGCCATGGCCTCGATGGTGCTGCGCCTGCGCCAGTTTGCCGGCAATCTGACCGACATCACCGCCCAGCTGGATGGCTCGTCCGGCGAGCTGGACGCCGCCTCGCGCCAGCTGGCGGATTACAATCACGCCTTGCTGGACGGCGTGCACCATGTAGAACAGCTGATGGGCGAGGCGCGCGCCGCCTCGGAGGTGATGAGCGCGCGCTCCAGCGAGGGCAGCCAGTCGCTGGACCAGATCACCGCCAGCATGGGCGAAATTTCGCACATCATGGGGGTGTTCAAAGGCAATGTGGATTCGCTCAGCCTCAGCGTGGCCGATATCGAGCAGATCACCGGCATGATCAGCAGCATTGCCGAGCAGACCAATCTTTTGGCGCTGAACGCCGCCATCGAAGCCGCCCGCGCCGGCGAACACGGCCGCAGCTTTGCCGTGGTGGCCGACGAAGTACGCGCGCTGGCCGGCAAAACCCAGCAGGCCACCGCCGACATTCAGCACAAGGTGCGCGCGCTGAAAACCCATTCGGCGCACACCGTTGAAGTCACCCACGCCGGCATGGCCGCCATCCAGCAAGGGGTGACGCAGGCCGCCGCCACCGCCGGGATTTTTCACAGCATTTTCCAGAGCGCCGACGCGCTGCAAGACAAAGTCACCCGCGCCGCCGAGCTGGCCATGCATCAGGCGCGAGAAAGCGAGCTGTCCCGCCACGCCATCACCCTGACCAAAACCATTGCCGACGCCATGAAGGCCCAGGTGGACAACTTGCGCGAGATGGCGGGTTTCTTCCGGCTGGATGCGCAGACCGAGGGCCCACAGACCCTGCCGGACCGTGACTGCCCGCCCGACAGGCGAGCTTCTGGCATGGTGGTGGCTGGAGTGGTGTAGCACCGCTGACAACACTCAGCGAAGCGGCCCTGGCGACTAAGCGAGTGACCGCAGATCGCACCACCAGTACGGCCAGGTGACACACCACCAGGGCGCGCTGCCGGTACTGTCTGCGGTGGCGTGCGTTGTGCGCGCGGCGTGGTGGAGAGCGGCGCTTGGCGGGTGGCCGTGGCCCCCTGCGGACGGCGTTCTGGGCGATAATCCGGCCATGACCACTTGGCTAGACAGCGTGGCGGGGATTGTCGGCCCCCGCCATTTGATCACCGACCCCGACACCCTGGCCGCCGCCTGTCTGGATTGGCGCGGGCGCTACCGTGGCCGCGCCCAGGCCATCGCCCGCCCCGGCAGCACCGCCGAAGTGGCCGCGCTGGTGCGTGCCTGCGTGGCCGCTGGCGCGCCAATCGTGCCGCAAGGCGGCAACACTTCGCACTGCGGCGCTGCCACCCCGGACGACAGCGGCCGCGCGCTGATTATCCAGCTGCACCGCATGCAGGCGCTGCGCGCGGTGGACGCCGACAACAACACGCTGACCGCCGAAGCCGGCTGCACGCTGGCGCAGGTGCAGGACGCCGCCGCCGGGGTGGGCCGGCTGTTTCCGCTGTCGCTGGCCTCGGAAGGCAGTTGCCAGATTGGCGGCAATCTGGCCACCAATGCCGGCGGCGTGGCGGTGCTGCGCTATGGGCCGATGCGCGAGCTGACCCTGGGCCTGGAGGCGGTGCTGCCCGACGGCAGCGTGCTGGATAGCCTGTCTGGCCTGCGCAAGAACAACACCGGCTACGACCTCAAACAGCTGCTGATTGGCGCCGAAGGCACGCTGGGCATCATCACCGCCGCCACCCTCAAGCTATTCCCCGCCCCGGAAGCCACCGCCACCGCCCTGGTGGAAGTGACCAGCCCAGCCGACGCGCTGGCGCTGCTGCACGCGCTGCAAGCGCGCTTTGGCGACCGGCTGACCGCCTTTGAGCTGATCTCCGGGCTGTGCCTGCAACTGCTGGCCCGCCACCTGCCCGACGCCCGGCCGCCATTCATGCCGCCGTGGTGCGTGCTGCTGGAGCTGAACGACGGCGGCGACGAAGCCGTGCTGAACCAGGCGCTGGCCGAAGCGCTGTGCGCGCTGCGCCCGCAGGCCGACGCCGTGCTGGCCCGCCACGCCCGCGAACGCGCCCAGCTGTGGAGCCTGCGCGAGCAGATTTCCGAAGCGCAAAAACGCGACGGCCCCAGCATCAAGCACGACATCGCCGTGCCGCTGTCGCAACTGGCCGGTTTTATTGAGCGCGCCGACGCCGCCCTGCAACAGGCCTTCCCCGCTTGCCGGGTGGTGTGCTTTGGCCATGTGGGCGACGGCAATCTGCATTACAACGTGTCGTACACCCGGCCGGGCAATGTCGATCTGTTTGACGACGAGCCCGCCGTCAACGCCCTGGTGTACGACCTGGTGTACGCCCACGGCGGCACGCTGTCGGCTGAGCATGGCATCGGCCAGCTCAAGCGCGACTGGCTGCGCCGCTACCTGCCGCCAGCTAACCTGGCCGCCATGCGCGCAGTCAAACAGGCACTGGATCCGCTGGGGCTGATGAATCCGGGCAAGGTGTTGTGAGGCGCTGTATTTTTCAATGTGGAGTGAGATGCCGATGAGCCCTGCTGCTTTCCCCTGGCCGCGCTGGATTGTTCACCGTGGCGGCGGCGACGCCGCGCCGGAGAACACCCTGGCCGGCATGCTGCTGGCGGCGTTTGCTGGCGCCAAGATGGTGGAGTTTGACGTGCGCCTGTCGGCGGATGGCGTGCCGTTTTTGCTGCATGACGACACGCTGGAGCGCACCACCGACGGCCATGGCCCGGCCGATGCGCTGCCGTGGAAGGCGCTGTCCCGGCTGGATGCCGGCGCGTGGTTTTCGCCGCGTTTTGCCGAAGAGCCGCTGCCCAGCCTGGCCGACGCCGCGCAATTGCTCAACGACCATGGCTTGTGCGCCAATGTCGAGATCAAACCCGGCCCTGGCCGCGAGGCAGAAACCGGCGCACGGGTGGCGGCGGATTGCGCCAAGCTATTTGCCGGCCAGACGCCGCCGCCCTTGCTGACCTCGTTTTCCAGCGTGGCGCTGGCCGCCGCTGGCGAGGCCGCGCCCGCCCTGCCGCGCGCCTGGAGCGTGCGCCAGTGGGACGATGGCCTGATTGCCCAGGCGCAGGCGCTGGGCGTGTGCGCGCTGGATCTTCCCCACCACGAGCTGAACGCCGAACGCGCGGCGGCGGTGCGCGCGGCCGGGCTGTGGCTCTTGAGCTGGACGGTGAACGACCCGGCGCAGGCCGCGCCACTGTGGGCGCTGGGGGTGTCGGCGCTGTGCACGGATTCGCTGGACTGCGCCGTGTCGGCGGCCTGAATCCAAGTTATTGGGCTCTGCCCATAAAAAAACCCCGCTGCGCCTCTGCGTCAGCGGGGTTTTTTTATGGGCAGACGCCATCAGCGGGGAAGCGGCTTTACCCCAGCTCGCTGCCGTCTTCCGCCTTGGGCGCACGCTCCAGCAGTGCGTCCAGCACCTGTTGTGGGCTGGCTTGCTCGAACAGCATGGCGCACACGCCAGCGGTAATCGGCATGTCCACCCCCAGCGCGCGGGCGCGGGCCAGGGTTTCCCGCGCGGTGGGCACGCCTTCGGCGACATGGCCCAGCGAGGCCAGCACGTCGTCCAGCGAGCGGCCTTCGGCCAGCAGCATGCCAACGCGGCGGTTGCGCGACAGATTGCCGGTGCAGGTGAGGATTAAATCGCCCAGGCCGGACAAACCCATCAGCGTGGCGGCCTGGCCGCCCAGCGCCTGCGCCAATCGGCTGATTTCCGCCAGGCCACGGGTCAGCAGCGCGGCGCGGGCATTGTGGCCGCAGTGCAGGCCGTCGGCTACGCCAGCGGCGATGGCCATGACGTTTTTCACCGCGCCGCCGACTTCCACGCCCACCAAATCCTGATTGGCGTAAATGCGCAGGCAGCGGGTGTGCAGCGCGCGCGCCAGCCGGCGCGCCTCGCCGCCGTGATTCAGCGCCAGGGCAATGGCCGAGGGCAGGCCGGCGGCCACTTCCTGGGCAAAGCTGGGGCCAGACAGCGCGCCGCACACCGCATCGGCCGGCAATTCTTGCGCGGCCACTTCGTGCGGCAGCAGGCCGCTGCCGGCCTCAAAGCCCTTGCACGCCCACAGCACGGGCGGCAAGGCCTGGCCGCACACCTCGTGCAAGCGGCGCAGCGTGGCGCGCAGGCCGGCAATCGGCGTCACCACCAGCGCCAGCTCGCCCGCGTGCGCGGCGGCGGCAAAATCGGCGGTCAGCGCCAGATTGGCCGGCAGTTCGGCTTCGGGCAGGTAGCGGGTATTGCGCCGGCTGGCGGCCAGCGCCTCGATCAGGGCGGCGTCGCGCGCCCACAGGG
>ERZ650302.2169-NODE-2169-length-10650-cov-23.891269_pt1 | contig 10650 bp, 14 predicted proteins | sample MGYA00376238_ERZ650302 | MGnify/ENA primary metagenome ERZ650302 (study PRJEB26733, sample SAMN07839298) | wastewater metagenome | biome: urban; feature: wastewater treatment plant; material: waste water | place: USA: North Carolina | collected 2016-04-28 ... | reverse complement strand
TTTTTGCCGTTTTGGCGTTCCTTTTTGCTTTCTTGAAGAAAAAATGGGGACTTTATTTTTTTACGGCTCTATTTTTACTTTTCGGAATCGCTTTTATGGTAGATTTTTGGCTTTGGGAATATGATTACGGACACAATCTCAATCCTAATGCTCCTATAATCGTACCAGGAATGAGCTATCAACCACCATTATTAGGTTTTAAGCAACTACTGAATTTTGGAGCTTACTCTTATCCTGATGTTGGAGGATGGATTATGTTTGCGGTAGGGATTATTTCATTGGTTTTATCTGTTTTAGAATTCAAATCTTCAAAAAAATAAAAAGTAAAAATGAAAAGTTTAATATCAATTTTAAGTTTTGTGGCTATCTTTTTATTGAGTTCTTGCAGCGAGAAAGAAGTAGAGCCAATCCATTTCGGAAAAGACCAATGTGAACTTTGTAAAATGGGAATTGAAGACGCTAAATTTGGGACTGAACTCATTACCGAAAAAGGAAGAGTTTACAAATTTGACGACTTAAGTTGTATGCAAAGTTATGCTACCGAAAATGCTTCTGTGATCGGAAAAGCAAGACTTTTTGTGCCAGATTTTATTAGCAAAGAATTATTTCCTTTAGAAAAAGCCATACTTATAACTGGTGGAGCTGTAAAAAGTCCGATGAATGGAAATGTAGCTGCTTTCAAAGATAAAAATCAAGCAGAAAAAACAGCTCAGCAATTAGGAGCCTCAATTATTGAAAAATAAATCTCACAAAATTTAAAATAAATAGTTTTGAATTATTTCACTAAAATAGTATCTATTGTTTTGCTTTTTTGGATGATATCTATATTTCCAAAAACACTAAAAGTAGGCATTGATAAAGAATTTAAAACCATTAATTCTGCAATTGTTGCTGCGCAAAATGGTGATACTATTTTGGTAAATAAAGGACATTACAAAGAAGGAAACATCAATCTTACTAAATCCATCACACTTATCGGAATTGGCAGACCTATTTTAGACGGACAAATGAAATATGAAGTCGTTTCTTTCCGAGCGAATCATATTACTTTGGAAGGTTTTAAAATCATCAATTCTGGTGAAGATGAGGTTACTAATATTGGCGCTGTAAGATTGTACAACAGTCAGTTTTCTGTGATTAAAAATAATATTTTTGAGAATAATTATTTTGGAATTACCGTTCAAAGAGGCTATCAATGTTTGATTCAGAATAATAAAATTACTACCAATAGAGGAAAATCTCAGGAATTAATCGGTGACGGAATTCACATTTGGAGCAGTGCCGAGATTTGGGTGAAAAACAATTACATTCAAGGGCATAAAGACGGAATTTATTTAGAAAAAGCCAATAATTCTTTTGTGTACAGAAATTTTTCGGAGAAAAATCTGCGTTATGGTTTGCATTTTATGTTTTCTCACAATAATGTTTATACTGCTAATGTTTTCAAAAATAATGATGCAGGAATTGCGGTAATGTACAGCAGAAATGTGGGAATGTTTAAAAATAAATTTCTAGAAAATTGGGGAGATGGCGTTTACGGATTATTACTGAAAGATCTCACTTTCAGTAAGATAAAAAACAATATTTTCAGAAACAATACGGTGGGGATTTTTATGGACGGCGCTTCAAAAGTAGATTTGTATCACAATGAATTTGTGAATAATGGTTGGGGATTAAAAATTAATGCCAATTGTATGGAAAACAGACTGATGAACAATAATTTTGAGAATAACACTTTTGATGTAAGCACCAGTGGAAGCTTGGTGATGAATAGTTTTAGAAATAATTATTGGGATCAATATGAAGGTTATGATTTAGATAAAGACAAAATTGGTGATGTTCCTTTTCATCCTTTGAGTTTGTATGCTGTTTTGGCTGAAAAAAATTCTATGATAATGTTACTTTACCGAACTTTTTTTGTAGAAATCCTCGATCGTTCAGAGAAATTAGTTCCGAGTCTTACTCCAGAAAATTTTGTAGATGAACAACCGATGATGAAACCAAATAAAATATAAAATGATGATGTCGTGAAGTTGTAAAATTGAAAAATCGTTAATCCTAAAAACAATTCGTCTCAACAATTCCACAATTTTACCACTTTACAGCTCAACAACTCTACCAATTGTTATGATTAAAATTAAAAATCTTACCAAGAAATTCAATAAGTTCACGGCTTTGCAAAACATTGATTTGGAGTGCAAAAAAGGACATTCTATTGCTTTTATTGGACCTAATGGTTGCGGAAAAACTACTTTAATTAAATGTATTTTAGGACTAAATGTTGTAGAATCGGGTGATATTTTAGTAAATGGAAATAGTGTGAAAAACGATTTTTTGTACCGCGAAAAAATTGGTTATATGCCTCAAATTGGGAAATATCCTGAAAATATGACGATTGGGCAAACCATAAAAATGATTCAAGACAACCGAAAAAATATAGAAAATCTTGATACAGAATTGCTAGAAGCTTTTGAATTACCAAAATTGTATGACAAAAAAATGAGTACACTTTCTGGTGGTACTACCCAAAAAGTAAGCGCTGTTTTGGCGTTTATGTTTCATCCTGAAATCATTATTTTAGATGAACCAACAGCTGGTTTAGATCCTCTTGCTTCGGAAATTCTAAAAAATAAAATCATTAAAGAAAGAAAGAATGGCAAACTTATCATCATTACCTCTCACTTATTGAGCGAGTTAGATGATATGGTGAATGAAATTGTTTTCATTAATGAAGGTAAAATTTTGGTACATCAATCGGTGGAAGATTTAAAAACAGAAACCCAACAAACCAAAATTTCTGATGCCATTACCAACATTCTAAAAAATATGAGAAATGTGTAAAATTGCGAAATTTATATTTTTTGATATCCTCAAAAACAAAATTATGTTGGTTTACACCTTATTTTTGTTCATCATTTCTTGGGCAATTTTGGGGTTAGAAAGCAATCCATCAAAAGCAACTCTCAATTTGCTGAATATTGTTTTACTGGTAGTTCCGCTATTGAGCATTGTATTTTCTACAATTTATGTTTACAACAGCAGTCAGTTTATAGAATTATTATCTAGTCAGCCCATTCCGAGAAATAGAATTTGGAGTGGATTATTTTTAGGACTTTCGTTTTCCCAAATTATGGCATTTTTAGTAGGTTGCGGTTTTCCTATTGTATTGTATTCTTCCATAGAAACAGGATTTTCATTAATTATTGCAGGCGTTTTGTTAACGTTGGTTTTTGTATCTTTTGCAATGTTGGCTGCCATTTCTAGCAAAGACAGAGCAAAAGGAATAGGAATCGCTATTTTTATTTGGATTTTTTTCAACATCATTTACGACGGAATTTTACTCATTCTAATGTTTCAATTTGCCGATTATCCTATCGAAAAAATAATGGCGGTACTTTCTGCTCTTAATCCTGTTGGTTTATCGAGGATATTTGTGCAATTGCAGTTAGATGTTTCGGCAATGTTAGGTTATTCTGGAGCCATTTTCAAAGAGATTTTCGGGACAGGAAAAGGTTTAGGGATTTCGGTAATTATTTTACTTCTTTGGAGTGCTTTTCCTTTTTTGATAAGTTTAATTAAATTCAATAAAAAAGATTTATAAAACGGTGATAAAAATCACATTATCAAGCGTTTATTTTATGACTCAAATCATAATCTTTCCACACAAGTTACCTTTAACTTTATTAAAATTTTTAAAAATATGAAAAAGTCTTTATTAATGGTTGCTTTAGTTTCTTTAGCCATCATTTCTTGTAAAAAATCCGAAAACAATACCAACGATTCTACTACTACCACTACAGAAGCTGCTTCTGGAGGACAAGAAGCGGTGGTAGATGAAGATTCTGCGCCTACTATTGTGAAACTAGCAGTAGGTAACAAAGATTTATCTACTTTGGTTACGGCAGTTCAGGCTGCAGAACTTACTACATCTCTTAGTAATGCAGGTCCATTTACTGTTTTTGCACCAGTAAATGAAGCTTTTGACAAATTACCTGCAGGAACTGTAGATGATTTGCTGAAGCCTGAAAACAAAGGGAAATTATCTGATATTTTGGGGCATCATACGTATGTTGGCGTTATTAAAACCGAACAAATGACGGACGGACAAAACCTAGGAATGGTAGATGGAAAAAACATCACCATCAAAATGGTAAACGGAAAACCTACTGTAAACGGAACGGTAAACATTATTGCTTCTGTTCCTGCTGCTAATGGTATGGTTCACGTTGTAGATGGGGTAATTTTACCGTAAAAGCCATATTAAAATTTAAATATTTATCTAATATTTCCCAGATTTTTGGGAAATATTTTTTTTGGTAAAAACAAAAACAAGTAAAAGTGAGAGCATTATTAAAATGGAAATACCAAAAAGAATATACTGTGAATAAGGCAATGAGATATATTTTATCGAAAGAATTCCGTTAATCCCTAAAACTAATTCATTAAGGAAAATACCAAAAAAAAATAGTTTTATTCCTAAAATAAAAATGGTATTGGTTCTGAAAATCTTTGAAGTTAAAAGATTAAAAATCAAAAAACCTGTAATGCACATTAATAAAACCAAATGCAAATACGCGATTACAATATTTCTAAATCCGAACGCAAACTGACTTACCGCAGGAATGGTAGAAACCAATTGCAACGCAATTTTCATAAAGAAAGCGGCGCCTGCAAATAGTAAGATAAATCTTTCCAATGAGGTGAATTTTTCTAAAACTAATTGCCAATTTTTTTTAACTATTGCAAACAATTTTTGGCTAGCAAAAACTTGAACAAAACTTGCTAAAACAATGATGGAATAAAGCCAAATTGGCAATTGTAACCATAAAACAGAAAGCCCAAAACCAATAATACAAGATGAAAAGAATAACCAAAAAGTGAAACGGATTTCAGAAGAATTCAGTTTTGCTCCTATTTTTTCTAAAGCATAAATGAACAAACCGATACAAGAAAAAAGGAAAAAACCGTTGTACTGAAAATGAAGATAAAAATACGTTGATGCAAGGTACAAATCTTGCGAAATGGTATTAAAAATCTTCATAAAACTAAGCGAAAAAACACCAAACGAAGAAAATACAGCAAAAAATAAACCTCCTAAAAACCATAGTTTAGAAGACGTTTCTAGATTTTTATGATTGTTTATAAGAATAAAAAAAATTACAAAACTACAAAATAAGGAAACCGAAGAAAAAACAATTGATAACCAAAAATATCCGCCATACAAGAAAGAAAACAACATTCCGTATGAAGCAAAAAAATTTATAATGATTGCGTTATAAAAACCAGAACATTTTTCTTTACGCATTTTTTCTTGCAAAATTTGATGAATAAAAAGATAAATGGCACTGCTAATCCAACCGTAAAATGCAAAATGAGAATGTGCTTCTTGCAGATGTTTTTGTTCTAAAAAAGGAAAATAAAATGCAATTTTATACCGCATTATAACGCCAAGAAACGAAACAATTAATAAATTGAAAACGGTAATTTTGAGTAGTTGATAAACTTTGATATTCATACATCAAAGTTAGAAAGTGCCTTTTATAAAATTTATGATTCTAGTCACTAATAAAAAACTTTTCCATTAACAATCTTTAATTTACCATCCTTTTCCATTTTTTTGATTGTTCTGATTATAGTTTCAATTCTTAACCCTGTCATATTAGACAGTTCTTTTCTAGTCAACTCAATAACCATTTTTTCTTCTTTACCCTCTTTATAATCATTTAATTGTTTTATAATTCTGTCTTCAGGGTTTAGAAAAACAATATTTTTGAGTGAGTTAGTTTTTTTAATAGACTTTTCGGCAATGGATTTTGTAAACTCTAAGCACAAATCTGGGTTATTTTTAAGATATTGTAAAAAGTTTTCTCTTTTAATTTTTAATATTTCGGCAAATTCTGATGTAACTTCTACATTTCCGGGGAAAGGCTTTTCTAAAAGTACGGCAGGTTCACCAAAAAAATGTTTTTCTTTTACTTTATGTTGCAAAAATTCTTTTCCTTCTGGGGTAAAATTATATACAGAAAGTTCACCTTCTATTAAATAATAAAAAAAAATAGAAGTACTTCCTTCATTTATAATTATACTATTTTTATAGTATCTTTTAATCTCGGATTGCGTTTCAAAAATAAACTGATTATTAATTTCCAAATTCATATAAAAATAATATTAGAGGTTAAATTTAATGTTTCCTACATCTTTGACATCACAGATTTTAAGGGATAAAATATATTTGATTTTATCTCTGATTTCCAAAGCATAATGATGTATAGGGCAAGGATTTTTTTTGTTACACTTAGAAAGACCCAATACACAACCTTTCAGAGTCCCCTCATTGTCAAAAATTTCACAAATATCTTTAATGGTAGTAGTTTGATATTGTAGATTATCTAGATAAAACCCTCCACCTCTACCTTTTGCAGAAGAAATGATGTTACTTTTTGCTAGTTTTTGTAAGATTTTGGATGTAAACGAAACTGGAGAATTAATAAACTCAGAAATTTCAGTGACATCTATCTTATCCTGTTTAACAGCGAGATATATACATGATTTTATTGCATATTGACAAGAATTGGAGAATATCATTTTCTATTATTTTAAACGAAACGAAGGTACAAAATTAAGCTGAATCCAACTCCATGTTTGTAAATTTTTCGGTGTGTTTACTGCCTTAAGTATTTCCATAGAGTTGCTTGCAAACATAAATGAATGTCCTACATTCATCACAAACATTTTGCTAAATTTATACGCAAAAACCATATCGGTTTCAGTTCCTAAATAAGATGATTGGTCATTTGCCAATTTTCCGTTGGTGGTAAATGCATGAAGGTTCACCATAAACGAAGATTTGGGGTTGAATTTTGTGATTGTTTTCAGGTAATAATCATTTAAACCATAAGAATTGAAATGATTTCCTACAAAGAAATAATCCATATATCCGTTAAATTTATGATTGGTTCCATAAAACGGACTAAATGATTTGTTTTCCGTGTTTGGAGTATCATAATCTCTACCAGAAAGCCATTCAGTTCCCAAAACTGCTTCGAATTTATTGCTGATGATAAAATCTGCATTGATGGAAAACTGATAGGCAGACTTACTTTGCGCATTGGTATTTTTGCCAGTTTGATAATATACTGAACCAAAAAAACCGAAATTTTCAAAATATTTTTTTGCATTTACACCCAAAGTAAACATATTATAATGCGTTCCTGAGGCTGTGTTTTGTACTACTGAATTGAGAGCTATACTAGAAAACTGAAATTTATTGGCGTTTTGAAATTGATAATGAAATATTTGCAAAGATTTTGCTTTTTCACCACCATCTACAATATCGTAGATTTCGTTTTCAGCACTATCATTGGCATCGTTATCATCATTGTTGTAAGTAATTGCAACTTCTAATTTAGAATTTTTATTGAAATTGAAAATTCCTTTAGCAGCATCAAAACTTCTGCCTTGCATTGCCCAATCTAAACCGCCAATCAACCTTTCATCATCATAAGCTAGCATTTGTCGTCCAATTTTCAGGGCAGCTTTTGGTGTAAATTGATATTTAGCCCAAGCTTCATTCAATACAAAATTTTGATTTTTAGAAGCTGTAGAAGCGTTTTCGCCCCAAGTTCTCGCATCTTGAATGGAGAAGTAAAGTTGTAGATTTTGATAAAAATAATCCATATTTAATCTTGCTCTAGAAACAACGGTGTTTTCTGCAGATTTCCCTTCTGCTATTAATGTTTTTTGTCCATTATCTAGCTCTGCACGAGTTCTGAAATCTAATCCTATTTTTAGGCTATCTACTTGGGAAAAAACTGGCAAAGCTCCCAAAACAAAAACCTTTTCCTTTTTCTCCTTGTCTTGTTTTTCCTTTTCCATTGCAGATTTCTTTTTGGCTTCTTCGAGTTGTTTCATGAAATTTTCCATATCTACCATCAATCCCGATGCAGTTTGTAATGGTATAGAAATAGTTTCAAAAAAACCATTGTCTAATTCTTCTGCTGTACCTCGAAGATTGAGTGGCGGAATGAGTTTTCTCGCTTCGTCTCCACACTGCTCGTTATTAAGCAATACGGAAAGGACAAAACTATTTTCTGTGGTTGCTCTGAATGTGATTTGCAAATCGCCTGTAAGATTCATATTGGCGAGTTGTCTGAAAAAATTGGTTTGCATAATTTTAAATTTTTGATTTTTCTTCCTTTTGAGATTTTATTTTAAGTAGTTTTTCATACATATCCGTCCAATATCGATTGAGCTTTTTGTCTAATTCTGAAAAACCTTTGTTTTCGTGTTCGTATTGTTTGTATCTTCTAGTTATTTGAATTGCTTCATTGAGATTAGTAATTTCAATAGTATAACCGTTTAAGTCTTTGATTTTCATAATTTTCAGTTTTTGCTACTTTTCATCATACTAAAATTTGACTTTGCACATTTTTAATTTTCCTTTTCAGTAAGATTTCTAAAATTTCATAATCACTTTCGTAGTTTTCTTCCTCAAAAGAGTAAGTGTCTGTTTCTTCGTTGTATTTATATTGTTCAAAGTCTTCCTCTTCTAAATAAATTTCCGATAGTTCGTTGTTTGAATAGACTGCAACACCATAGATTTGATTGCCTATTTCTTCGTAATTGTAAATAAAATCTACTTTATAATGTTCGGCTAACTGTAATAAAATTTCAGTATTGGGAGACCATCTTGTTTGGTAATTGAAAATGCAATCGCCATCTTCCAACAAAATATCAAAAAAATAACCTCTATTTTTATCCGAAATAAACTCGGGAAGTTGACCGCAGTTTTCTTCATTTTCTCGGAGTTGCATTTTTATAAACTCTAATTTCACTTGTTCTAGAGCGGTTTCGTTGCCCTCAAAAGCAACCGAATTGCTACACCAGTTTGCCATAATTTCTAATTTTTAAAGGTTCTGTTTGTTCGTAAATATATGTTCCACTCGTTTTCAGTGGCTCTTTTCCCTCTGTCAATCGGACTTCCGAATTGAATGTCTTGGAAAGTTCTCTAGCATAGTGTATCGCTGTAGTTCTGTTGCAATAGGTTTGATAATACACCTCAATATCTTCCCATTTTCTTTTATCGCTTCGGTGTCTTAACTGAAAATTAAATTGTGCTTCCATATTTTTTTGAGATTGAGTTAAAATGGTAAATCATCATCAGTTTCATCTGAAAAAGGATTGCTATTGTTATTTTGTGAGCTTACTGTAGGTTCGTTATTGAATTCAGATTTTTGCTTTCCACCGTGCAATTTGATGTTTGAAGTATGGAAGTTCAGTCCAGATTTTATTTCTCCATCTTTTCCTATCCAAGCACTACTGCTTATCCTGCCTGATAATTCCACTAAAGTTCCTTTGATAAGATATTCAGCTATTTTGGCATTTATCCAATAAGAACAATTGTAATAAGTGGTTTGCTCTTTACGTTCGCCTTGTTTGGTTTTGTAGCTGTCATTAATGGCTACTGAAAAGTTCACGACTTTTTTGTCATTTTTTAGGGTGTTGATTTTTGCGTTTTGAGTAATTCTACCTACGATAGTGTTCATAATTTTTCGATTTAATTTGTTAATTTTTTAGTTGATTTTTGTCTGCTATGGGTTGAAGTTTTCGAGTGAATTGATTTGGTATCGAGGACACTCGGCTTTTTTCTTTTTTTATTTAAGTTTTGAAAAACAGTTTTATTCGTTGTTTTTTTGATTTTTCTAATGATGTTAAAGAGCTACTGCTATTGAATTGATTCGTACAACTGAGGTTCCGGCTTTTTCTTTGCCGATGATCATAGGACAGCATCAGGCACACAAAACCCGATTCAATTCCCGTAATTGCTTACAAGTTTTGAATCGGGCTTGAAATTTTTTTGTCCGAAGGATTTAGGAGTGTCTGAAAAAATTATTGGAACTTGTGGAAAGAATTTTTATAGAAACCCAAAAAGATTTTTTTGAGTGAATGATGATGTCCTACATTTGCAAACGTAAAAGCCAAAACCACAGTCGGAAGTAATTATACAGTTATATTTAATAATGAAAAACTCAAAAAAACATTAAAATTATAGGGTTTTCTTTGATTGAATTATTTTTAATGTCTTAAAATGTTTATGAGTAAAGATATCTTATAAGTCTTCTTTTGAGCAAAACCACTCATTCAAATCCTTAAATTTTTGATAAATTAAGGAACAATCTTCTACATTCTTATACTTATACTGATTCTGAATTTTTGACTTTACAAGCTCTCCATTATCATCGTTATCAAGAAACAGAGAGATTTTTTGGTATTTTCTTAATAATTCCTCAACTTTAAAAAGCATCGCAGTAGAATTTAGAATCAGATAATCTGAATTAGAATTTTCTTTTTGTTCCAAATTCTTATATGTCAAATAATCAAAAAAACCTTCAAAAATGCAAATTTCACTGCTTTGATTTTCAACCAAAGTCACATCCTTTTTACCTAAACACATTTTAGAATATTTATTTCGGATTTCAACTCCTCCGGAATTATTAAAAAACCCGATTCCAAAATATTTTTTTCCGTTCAATTCATACTCAACTTCATTCACCAACTCTTCTTGCTCATACACTTTTGGAATTTTAAATACTGAATTAATGCTGGATGCTGAATTTCAAGGACATTGAGAATTTTATATTCTTTTTGTTG
>ERZ650302.2165-NODE-2165-length-10663-cov-3.239725_pt1 | contig 10663 bp, 7 predicted proteins | sample MGYA00376238_ERZ650302 | MGnify/ENA primary metagenome ERZ650302 (study PRJEB26733, sample SAMN07839298) | wastewater metagenome | biome: urban; feature: wastewater treatment plant; material: waste water | place: USA: North Carolina | collected 2016-04-28 ... | reverse complement strand
ACTCACCAATAATCAATCCTCCCATTATTGTAGAATTGGCTCCGATCGAACAATGTTCCTCAAGTGTCGTCATTAAAAATTCACTTGGATAGACTTTTGAACGAGGAATCAAATCATTAATAAAAGAGACATTTGCTCCGATAAAAACATTATCTTTTACTCTTAGACCATCCCACAATTGTACTCCTGATTTTACAGTAACATTGTTACCTATAATAACATCATTCTCTACAAAAACATGGGCACATAAATTGCAGTTACTTCCAATAACAGCACCATTTAAGATGACACAAAATTGCCATATAGTAGTCCCGTCACCAATTAATTTACTTTGACAGTCAGCCAGTGGGTGTATCATATATTCCTCGCTTTATATATTTGTTAATACTTCAATGTATAGTTTAGCCTGACTTTCCCAGTTATACTCTTCTAAAACTGCTCGCCGACCATTTTGCCCCATCTGATAAGCCATTTCCTTATTTTCAACTAAATATTGATAATTACTTTTTAAATCTTTTACATCTGAAATTACTGGAACTCCTGGTTTTCCAATAATTACGACATGAAATTCATTTAAAAAATCAGTAACTTCAAAAGGGAAGGTGCCATACAAGCCTGTTTCATCATACTTTAATATTGGTTGAGGCATACTTCCTTGACACCAAAAGAACAAAGGTTTTTGAATATTTTCTTCTCCTTTTTTTGATTGAATTAATACATCAACAGTTGTCTTGTTATATTTAAAAGTTAAATGTTTATATCCAAAATCTTCTGGTTTTTTTTGACCAAAAGTTGTTAAAGAAATCAAGATTAGAAAGAAAACTTTATTCATAGTTTTAAAATTCAATTCGTGCTTTAGAAGTTACATCAGCATGACTGAAATTTTCTTCTAAAAAGTTATGATAACCTACAATTCCAATCATAGCTGCATTATCGGTTGTGTATTCAAATTTTGGAATGTAGGATTTCCAACCGTATTTTTTTTCTGCTTCTTTCAATGTGGTTCGAATCCCTGAATTTGCAGAAACACCACCGCCAATTGCAATTTGGTTAATTCCAGTTTCAGCAACCGCTAATTTCAATTTGTCCATTAAAATATTAATAATGGTATGTTGAATTGAAGCACAAATATCAGCTTTATTTTCTTCAATAAAATTCGGATTTATCGCTACATTTTTTTGGATGAAATATAAAATTTGGGTTTTTAAACCGCTAAAGCTAAAATTTAATCCTTCTACTTTTGGTTTGGTAAACGGAAACGCTTTCGGATTTCCTTCTTGCGCAAATTTATCAATCAAAGGTCCTCCAGGATAGGGAAGTCCTAAAATTTTAGCCGATTTATCAAAAGCTTCACCCACCGCATCATCAGTAGTTTCTCCAATAATTTCTAAATCAAAGAAACTATTTACTTTTACTATTTGGGTATGTCCGCCCGAAATAGTTAACGCTAGAAACGGAAAAGTTGGTTTATCAAAACCTTCTTCATCAATAAAATGCGCCAAAATATGCGCTTTCATGTGATTCACAGCAACCAACGGAATATCCAAAGCCATACTCATTGATTTCGCAAAAGAACCGCCTACTAAAAGCGAACCCATCAATCCTGGACCTTGTGTGAAAGCGATACAATTTAAGTCGTTTTTGGTAATTCCAGCCTTTTTTATAGCAACATCTACAACGGGAACAATGTTCTGTTGGTGCGCTCTCGAAGCTAATTCCGGAACTACGCCACCATATTCTTCATGAATCGCTTGTCGTGCCACAATATTGGATAAAACAACATCGTTACAAAGTACGGCTGCGGACGTATCATCACACGAACTTTCGATGGCTAAAGTATATATTTTTCTTTCTGACATTTTAGGCATGAAATTTGGAATAGGGATATTGTAATTATCTTACAAATTTCCTTATTTTTGTTGGATTATACACCCAGTTAAATAATTGGTAGCAAATTTAAAACAAAAGAACGTATCAAAAAATTTAAAAAAATACTATTTCGTTCCCTAATTGCAATTTTATTGCTGTTTCTCTTATTGGGCATACTCTTGTCGTTGCCATTTGTGCAAACTGCTTTAGGAAAATATGCGACTGATAGCTTAAATAAGTCTTTCGGGACTAATATTGCGATAGGAAAAGTTGCCATTACACCTTTTTTGAGTGTAAAACTTGGTGATGTTTTAGTTTTAGATCATCATCAAGATACGTTGTTTTACATCAAAAAATTAAATACTTCTATTTTAAGTTTCAAGAAAATTTACGATCCGGGTCATCCTTATTTGAAAGATGTGGTTTTGCATGGAATGGATGTTAGAATTGTAAATTACAAAAACGAAGATTATACGAACTTAGATAAATTCATTGAAGCTTTTGATGATGGTTCGCCTTCTTCGGGAAAATTTAGAATGAAAGCAAATAAGATGACGGTTTATAACAGCCGTTTTCAATATATCGATTACAATCTTCAAACGCCAAAAATGCTTGATTTTACTCAACTTAATGGTAAAATTGAAGATTTTTTAATCAAAGGACCAAATGTTTATACGTTTATAGATAAGCTATCTTTCAAAGATCATCGCGGATTGTTAGTCGAAAATATTACGGCTGATTTTACGTATACCAAGAAAAATATTTTGTTAGAACAACTAGCAATGAAAACTCCTTTATCTGAAATGAAAGGTAGAGTAGAGTTGAAGTACAACAGAAAAGATTTTTCAGATTTTAATAACAAAGTTGTTTTTGATGTCCAGTTCGATAAAGCTACAATTGCTTCAAACGATTTAAATTATTTTTATAATGAATTCGGGAAAAACAATGTCTTCTATGTCGATACGCATTTGATTGGAACATTGAATAATTTTACGACTTATAATTTAAAATTACTAGATAAGAATCAATCAGAAATTATTGGAACTGCCAATTTTAGAAATCTTTTTGGAAAAGGAAATCAAGAGTTTTACATGAAAGGAAACTTTGATCGAATTACTTCCAATTACGAAGATTTAAAATCGATTTTACCTCGAATTTTAGGTAATAATTTACCATCGGTTTTGGCTAAATTAGGAAATGTAAATATTTCTGGTGCTGTAGAATTAACTCAAAAATACATCAATGCCGATGTTTCGATGTTATCGCAATTGGGTTATTTAGAAGGTAATTTAGCAATGCAAAACATCAATAATATTGATAATGCTTCCTATCAAGGAAATATTAAGTTAGATGAATTTGATTTAGGAACGCTTTTAAGTGAAAAACAGATTGGAAAAACTACTTTAGATTTAGATGTTGACGGAAAAGGTTTCACTCAAAAATTATTGAATACAGCTATCAAAGGAAAAATTGATAAGTTTTATTACAACGGATATAATTATCAAAACATTACGGTTGATGGAAGTATGAAAATGCCTTATTACAAAGGTTATTTCAATAGTAATGATCCCAATTTAAAAATGGATTTTGATGGAACTGTCGACTTGAGTTTGAAAGCAAAAAATTATGATTTTAAAGCTCAAATTGACTATGCTGATTTACATATCTTAAATTTCTACAAAACAGATTCTATATCTATTTTTAAAGGTACTATCGATTTCAAAGCAGACGGAAATTCGATTGATGATTTGGCAGGAGTTTTAAAAATTAATAACGTTTCGTACCAAAACAGTAAAGATTCGTACTTTTTTGATGATTTTGAAATCACTTCTTCTTTTGATGCGGAACGAGTTAGAACTATTGAAATTAATTCTCCCGATATTATTACAGGACAAATTGTAGGGAAATACAAAGTAAACCAAGTGCAAAAAATGGTCGAAAATGCACTGGGAAGTTTGTATGCCAATTATTCTCCAAATAAGTTAGAAAAAGGTCAGTTCATAAATTTTGACTTAACTATCTATGATAAAATTGTAGAAGTTTTTATACCAGATGTCAAAATATCCGAAAACACAAAAGCTAAAGGAAAAATAAGTGGTGATGAAGGAAAATTTGTGTTCGATTTTACTTCGCCAAATATCATTGCATATGAAAATACTATTGAAAATGTAAATATTGAAATCGACAATAAGAATCCTTTATATAATGCTTACATTACGGTGGATTCAATTAAAAATAGCAAGTATAAAATTGCAGACTTCAATTTAATCAATTTAACTTTAAATGACACTTTGTTCGTACGTTCTGAGTTTAAAGGTGGACCAAAAAGTGAAGATACGTATGATTTGAATTTATATCACACCATAAATAAAGATAAACAATCTATAGTTGGATTTAAAAAATCGGAGATTAAATTCAAAGAATACCTTTGGTTTATTAACGAACAAGAAACAGAAGACAATAAAATTGTATTTGATAAGAAGTTTAAAGATTTCGATTTTCAAAAGTTAACTTTGTCCCATAACGACCAAAAGATTGATTTTTTTGGAACCATGCGCGATTCCACCTATAAAGATTTCAAATTATCCTTTGATGATGTAGATTTGAACAAGGTAACGCCTGCATTAGATAGTTTATCATTTGGCGGAAAAATCAACGGAAATATTACTTATAAACAAGATAGAAATAAGTATGAACCTATTTCAAACTTAACCATTGATAGCCTGAAAATCAATCAGTTTTTACTAGGTGATTTAGATTTTAAAATTGAAGGGAATGAAAATTTCAATCAGTTTAAAGTGAATTCTAGTTTAAAACAAGATGGTCAAGAACATTTTTTCTTGGATGGAAATGTAAATTTTGTGGGACAACAATCAAGTTTAGATTTAGTTGCTGGTTTTGAAAAATTCAATTTAGCTCCATTTGGTTCGTTATTGGGAAGCGTTTTGTCTGATGTTAGAGGAAATGCCACGGGTAGAACTACCATTGGTGGTTCATTAACCGAACCTGAAATGGATGGACGACTCTATCTTAATGATGCCGGAATGCGTGTTCCGTATTTGAATGTAGATTATGCTTTTGAAAAAAATGCCATACTTGATTTAACAGAGCATCAATTTAGTCTTCGAAAAATTGAAGTAACCGATACCAAATACAAAACAAAAGGGGTTATTGATGGAACTATTCGTCATGAAAACCTTGGTGATTGGGAACTCGATTTGCATTTGATTTCGGATAATATTTTAGCATTAGATACTAAAGATTCCGAAGATGCCTATTATTACGGAACAGCTTTTATGAAAGGAAAAGCGAGTATAACAGGCTCTGTAGATGCATTAAATATTAAAGTTGCGGGTGAATCTGAAAAAGGAACTTCTATAAAAATTCCGGTAAACGATGAAGAAGATTTAGGAAACAATTCCTTTATTAACTTTATGACGGTAGAAGAATATCAAAAATCGCTTTTAGGTAAAATCGTAAAAGAAAATAGATATCAAGGATTAGAACTTGATTTTAATTTTGATATTGACACTGATGCCGATATTGAAATTATTCTAAACCGTGAAACAGGTCATGCTATGAAAGGAACGGGAGTAGGTTCTATGCAAATGAATATAAATACACTTGGTAAATTTGAAATGTTTGGCGATTTTATTGTTCAAGAAGGGCAATATAATTTTAAATATGGAGGAATTATCGATAAAAAATTTAGTGTAGAAAAAGGAGGAACAATTCGTTGGGATGGTCAACCAATGAATGCGGTTTTAGATTTAAAAGCAACATATAAAACTATGGCAAACCCTGCAGTTTTAGTTGAGAGCGCTTCTTTCAATAGAAAAGTTGATACGAATGTTACTATTTTACTTAACGGAAATTTAAGCAATCCACAACCTGATTTTAACATTGATTTCCCAACGGTAAGTTCGGTATTAAAAAGTGAAATTGATTATAAATTACAGGACAAAGACACAAGACAAACGCAGGCTTTTGCTTTAATGGCAACGGGTTCATTTGTAACTGCAGGATCAACAGGAAATGCAGCTTATGGTTCATTAATTGAAGGAGCAAGCTCTATTATAAACGGCTTATTTGCAGATAGTGATAGTAATTTACAATTAGGTTTAGATTATTCACAAGGAAATAAACTAACTGAGATTTCAGATCGAGTTGGTGTAACAATGAATACAAGAATTAATGACCGTATTTCTATAAATGGAAAAGTAGGGGTTCCTGTTGGTGGAGTTACAGAATCGGTAATTGTTGGTAATTTAGAAGTGTTAATACAACTAAACGAAGACGGTTCGCTAAAAGCACACGTATTTAATCGTGAAAACGATATCAATTATGTAGGTGAAGGAATTGGATATACTCAAGGTTTAGGAATAACTTATAATGTTGAATTCAATACATTTAAAGAAATGATGCAAAAGATATTCAGCAAAAACAAAAAGAAAAACGATACATCAAAATCACAAGATGAATTACCAGATTCAGAATTTCCACCTGAATTTATAGAGTTTATTAATCAACGAAAAGTAAAATCGACAGAAGCTGTAAAAGAGGAGCCTGTAAAAGTTCCAGAAATCGATTAATTCGTGATTTTTTAGTAGAAAAATCAAAAAGTTATTAACGAAAACGTTTGAATTTGTAACTATAACCAAATAGTTTGCAAGAACCACTGTTTTTTAATTTTTCGTTTTATAACTTTACATAAACAATCAAAAATAATATGTCGACAAAGATTAAAAAAGTTGGTGTTTTAACATCTGGAGGTGATTCTCCTGGTATGAATGCTGCCATTCGTGCAGTGGTTAGAGCTTGTGCTTATTATAATGTAGAATGTGTTGGTATTTACAGAGGATACCAAGGAATGATAGAAGGTGATTTTAAAGAAATGGGACCTCGTGATGTGAAAAACATTATTAACAAAGGAGGAACTATTTTAAAATCGGCTCGTTCGGCAGATTTTCGTACAGCAGAAGGAAGAAAAAAAGCATACGACAATTTAGTAGCAGCTGGAATTGATTCATTTGTAGTAATTGGTGGCGATGGTAGTTTTACTGGAGCCGAAATCTTTAATGAAGAATACGGATTTCCTGTAATTGGAATCCCAGGCACCATTGATAATGATATTTATGGTACAAGTCATACATTAGGTTATGATACTGCTTTAAATACTGTAATTGATGCTATCGATAAAATTAGGGATACTGCAAATTCACACAACCGATTATTCTTCGTAGAAGTAATGGGAAGAGATGCAGGTCACATCGCACTAAATGCAGGAATTGGAGCAGGAGCAGAGGAAATTCTTATTCCAGAAGAAGATTTTGGTTTAGACCGATTAGTGGAATCGTTAAAAAGAAGTAAAGGTTCAGGAAAAACTTCTAGTATCGTAGTAGTTTCTGAAGGAGATAAAATTGGTAAAAACGTTTTCGAATTAAAAGATTATATCGAAGAGAACATGCCAGAGTACGACGTTCGTGTATCGGTTTTAGGACACATGCAACGTGGTGGTTCTCCTTCTTGTTTTGATCGAGTTTTAGCTTCTAGATTAGGAGTTAAAGCAGTAGAAACATTATTAGATGGAAAATCGAACTACATGGTAGGTTTAAATCAAGACAAAATTACTTTAACGCCTTTAGAACAAGCCATAAAAGGACAAAGTGAAATCGATATGGAATTGGTAAAAGTATCCGATATCGTATCATCATAACAAAATAGTAAATTAAAGAAAAGAAAAATGTCAAAAGTAAAATTAGGAATTAACGGATTCGGAAGAATCGGAAGAATTGTATTCAGAGAAACATTCAACAGAGATAACGTAGAAGTAGTAGCTATCAACGATTTATTAGACGTAGATCATTTGGCTTATTTATTAAAATACGATTCAGTTCATGGTCGTTTTAATGGAAAAGTGGAAGTAAAAGAAGGTAAATTATATGTAAACGATAAATTTATCCGTGTTACAGCAGAAAGAGACCCAAAATTAATCAAATGGGACGATGCAAGTGTTGATGTTGATGTTGTTGCAGAATGTACAGGTATTTTCACCACTTTAGAAACCGCTCAAGCTCATATTGATGGTGGTGCGAAAAAAGTAGTAATTTCTTCTCCTTCGGCAGATGCGCCAATGTTTGTGATGGGAGTAAATCATACCGAAGCAAAAGCTACAGATACAATTGTTTCTAATGCATCTTGTACAACAAACTGCTTGGCACCATTAGCAAAAGTAATTCACGATAATTTCGGAATTGTAGAAGGTTTAATGACAACCGTTCACGCTTCAACTGCAACGCAAATGGTAGCAGACGGACCTTCTAAAAAAGATTGGAGAGGCGGTCGTGCTGCTAGTGTAAACATTATTCCATCTTCAACTGGAGCTGCAAAAGCGGTTGGTAAAGTAATTCCAGAATTAAACGGAAAATTAACAGGAATGTCTTTCCGTGTACCAACAGTTGACGTTTCTGTAGTAGATTTAACAGTTAAATTAGCTAAAGAAACTACTTATGAAGAAATCATGAAAGTACTTAAAAATGCTTCTGAAACTTCAATGAAAGGTATTTTAGGATTTACAGAAGACGATGTAGTTTCTCAAGATTTTGTGGGTGATTCAAGAACTTCTGTAGTAGATGCTAAAGCCGGAATCGGATTAAACTCAACTTTCTTCAAATTGGTTTCTTGGTATGATAACGAATATGGTTATTCAAGCAAATTAATTGATTTATCAGTACATGTTGCTGGTTTAAAATAATATTTCTTTAAAAAAATCCCGTTACATTTGTGTGCGGGATTTTTTGCTTCCTAAACTAAACTAACACCAACCAAATGAAATTACTTGTTGACAGTGGTTCTACTAAAGCCGATTGGATTGCAATTGATGATAACGGAAAAGTATTATTCACTACACAAACTTTAGGATTAAACCCTGAAGTACTAGACAAAGAAGAAATTATCAATCGTTTAGACGATAAATTTGATATTTCGCACAATAAAGACAAAGCTACACACTTGTTCTTCTACGGAGCAGGTTGTGGAACGGATAGAATGAAAGATTTTTTAACCTTAGTTTTTAAAGATTATTTTTCAAATGCTTCTGTTGTGGTTCATGAAGATACCTATGCTGCGGTATTTGCTACTACTCCAAAAGAAGAAAAAGCGATTGTTTGTATCTTAGGAACAGGCTCTAATTGTTCTTATTTTGATGGAAAAGTGTTGCATCAAAAAGTACAATCGTTAGGCTATATTGCAATGGATGATTGTTCTGGAAATCGTTTTGGACGTCATTTGATTCGTGCTTATTACTTTAACAAAATGCCAAAAGAATTAGCACAAGAATTTGAAGAAGAATACAATGTGGATGCTGATTATATCAAACACAATTTATACAAAGAACCTAATCCAAATGCGTATTTAGCCACTTTTGCTAAGTTTTTAATTCGTCATAAAGACACCGAATTCTGCCAAAAATTCATTCAAAAAGAAATGGAATCTTTTGTTGAAAATTATATTGAACAATTTGAAAATTGCAAAGAAGTTCCTGTTCATTTTATTGGTTCAATAGCCTTTTATTTGAAAGACGAATTAACCAATGTTTTAGAAAAACGCGGAATTACAATAGGGAATGTGTTACGAAGACCAATCGATGGTTTAATTGAATATCACATTTTAAACAAATAAAATAAATTTAAAGTAGTTGAAATCTCAAATCAGAAGCAATTGATTTGGGATTTTTTCTTTTTATCTTTGTAAGGAAATTAGTTACTCATGGAAATAGCCATTATAGCACACGACGGAAAAAAAGCCGATATGGTGCAGTTTTTAAATAAGAACAAAACCATTTTATCGAAAGAAAAAATAAAAATCATTGCTACCGGAACCACAGGTGGAAGGGCAGAAGCAGCTGGTTTTAAAGTAAAGAAAATGCTTTCAGGACCTTTAGGTGGTGATGCCCAAATTGCAGCACGTGTAGCAGAAGGAAAAACAAAAATGGTATTGTTTTTTAAAGATCCAAACTCAAGTCACGCCCACGAAGCAGATATTAACATGCTAATTCGTATTTGTGATGTTCACAATGTGCCTTTAGCGACAAATGAAGCAACTGCTCAGTTGTTGTTATTGGGATTGGATGAAGTTTAGATAGATTTTCTATTTTCTATATGTGGAAGATGATTTTATTGTTGATTTGAAAATGAATTAACATCGATATTGACTTTTTTTAGTCTATCTATTTGATTCATAAATTGTTTTTCATTGAATATTATTAAATTAACATTAGTTATTCCTACAGGACCAAAATTTTTTTCTGATAAATAATAATTATTTGACAATTTTATAAAAGCCGAAAAGTCGAAATCTATTTCATTATCATAGTAACAAAAATAAAAATCAACGATTTTTTGTCCAATAACTAATGCTCTAGATGTATTACTATTTAAATTTTGTCCAGAGTCAAACATAGAACTATAATAGTTTAAGTTTTCTTGATTTAAATTTAAAAAATCATCATCATCAAATTTGGGAATATCTATAATTATTCCATTTTCAAGCTTTATGTATGATTGAAAAGATTGTAATCCATATTCATTTTCAGGAATATAGTGAAATTTTAAATCAACTATTACTTGTCCAATAAGTTCAGAAAGTTTTAGAGTTTTCATAAGGTTTATAACGTTATTTGGCTTGCTTCTAATGACTACTTTTGGAACGCTAATTTTCCAATTAAGAAATTCCAACTCATAAAAATTATATTTTCCACTAGAACAAATTCGAGCAATTGAATGTGACCAATGTT
>ERZ650302.2164-NODE-2164-length-10667-cov-8.566528_pt1 | contig 10667 bp, 11 predicted proteins | sample MGYA00376238_ERZ650302 | MGnify/ENA primary metagenome ERZ650302 (study PRJEB26733, sample SAMN07839298) | wastewater metagenome | biome: urban; feature: wastewater treatment plant; material: waste water | place: USA: North Carolina | collected 2016-04-28 ... | reverse complement strand
CAAATTACATTATACAATTCAGACACAAAAATCATTCAAAATGTTGCCAAAATTCTTAAAGACGAGAATTCTTGGAATAAATCAAAAGAATTGCTTCCAATATTTTCACTTTATGATGTTCGGTGCAAAGAAGTTGATGAGTATATCTTAAAATACAAACCACATTACCAAGAGCTATTTAAAAAACAAATAGCAACATCAGTAGATTATCAAAGTGCTACCGAAAAAGACAAAGAAATTATTGAAGATGAAATCAAAGACAACATAATTAACTTAATACCTGAACGAGCAGACTGTGATTTAAAAATTCTTTTTGATATTTTTAAAGATAAAAAAATTGCTGTAATAATAAAAGCTACAATACTAAAAATCATCCCAAAAATAATATTATTTAGAGATTTTAATATTAACTCATAACTTTCTCTAATAACAATTTTCCAAGCTGTTTTTTCAATAACTGTATAAGTTCCATACTGATTTTGTTCAAAAATTTTTGAATAAAATATTGTGAATTGATAAGGTTTTAAAGCATCAATTAACTCTGTAAATACTTTTTGAGTCTTTTCATTAAATCTTTGTAAAACTAAATCTGGATTATTTGGACTTAATATTACGGTTCCACTATTGTCAAAAACTTTTATCATGTGAGTATTATCTTGATTTTTAAATCTTGAAATAAAATCAGAAATCTCTTTTAATTGAACCATTAGAACAACTACTTTATCATCCATCCTAAAACTATATGAAATAGCTGTTTCTTCATCAACAGTTGATAAAAAAACATTTGACCAAAAATCATCATTTTCTTTGAGAGCTTTAAAATATTCTTGATTAGAATAATCAAAACCTTTATAAATATTTAAATTAGTTGTTGCATAAAAATCTTCGATAATTCCATCTTTACTTAAAACTAAAATACTAGAAATATTTGTATTTGTATCAACAATATTTTTTAATAAGTTGCTATCTTGATTGTAATTATTTTTAATATAAGAAGATATTTTATAAATCTTCGATAGAAATTTGTCCATTTCAGATTCAATTTGATATAAAATTTGTTTTTGATTATGTTCAATAATATTTAATTTAGAAAAGTAAAAATTCAACATAGCAATAAAACCAACACTTATTGCTATAAAAATTGAAAATGATATTAAGATTACTAAAATCTCTCTTTTTAAGCTTTTTTCTTTTCTCATTCTACTTTTTCAAACTTTCCATTTATTACTTTAAATGTATTGAATTTTCTAACTACATCTCCATATTTATCAAAAATAATAGTATCTTGTAAACCTTTGAACTCTTTTTTTATTAGTAAATTTTTTTTAAGTTCAGTTTGATCTCCCATTTTTAAAAGTTCAATTACAACCCTAGCTAATTCATAACCTTTTGAAGCATATAAAGATGGTTCAATATTATATTTCTTTTTAAATTTGTTAGAAAAATTGATAAAATCTTCACTTTTTGAATTTTCATCATAATCAATATTAAAAATAATACCTTCACTATATTTCCCAGTATTTTCAATAAATGCAGGTGTCATAGCCCATTCAGAAGAAGCAATTTGAGTTTTAATGTCTTTCATTTTTAGATATTGAACAACTCTTGCTGCATCAACTGAATTTGCACAAATCAAAATTAAATCAGGATTTAAACTATTTATATCTAAAACTAAATCTTCAAGATTTCCATCTGTTTTAGCATATTTTATGAAATTTTCACCACCATTTGATATAAAACTTTTTTCAAAATTTTCTAAATAATCTTTTGTATATGTTACATTTCCTGGATCATAAATTCCATATATTTTTTTATATTTATTTTCTTTTATATATTTTGTAAAGCTTGAAAATCTTTGTTCATTATTTGCCACATGAACCCTAAAAAATTGATCATCAATTCCTGAAAATTCATTACTTGCAGATGCAGCTGAAATCATAAACATATCTTTATGTTTATTTATAATAGACATGGAAATTTTTGACATACTACTTGTCACATTTCCCATAACTATTTTTATTCCTTGATTTATAAAATCATTTACTATTTGTCTATTTACTTCTTCATCTTTTTTGTCATCTTTGAAAATAAGTTCTATTTTTTTTCCATTGATTTCATAATTTTCTTCTTCAAAAGCTACTGTTATTCCATTCATCATAGGATTACCTAAATCTGAATATTTTGCAGTTAAAGCTCCCACAAAACCTATTTTTATTAGTTCTTTTGATTCTTTAAAAAAGAAGAAAAAACATATGCCTACTAATACAACAATTATAAGAAATATATAAAGCTTTTTCATCATAATTCCAATTGAAAAGTTTTGTATCCCATTATATAATTTTTTTATATAAATGTTATAATTTATACAATAATTATTTTTAGAGGATTTTAAATGTTGTGTGGTATTGATGAAGCTGGACGAGGACCTATAGCTGGTCCATTAGTTGTGGCAGGTGCTATTTTATTGGAAGAAATAGCTGGACTGAATGATTCAAAAGTTTTAAGTGAAAAAAAAAGAGAAAAACTTTTTGAAGAGATAATTGAAAAATCGAAATATCATATAGTTTTTACCGATGCAAAAACAATTGATGAAAAAGGTTTAAGTTCTTGTCTTAAAAATTCTATAATGGAAATTATGAAAAATCTAGAAAATAATTGTAACTCATTTTTAATGGACGGAAATACAACTTTTGGAATATCTCAATTAACTTGTAAAATAAAAGCAGATGCCACAGTAGCACAAGTTAGTGCTGCTTCAATTTTGGCAAAAGTTAGCCGAGATAGATATATGCTAAATATCGCAAAAGATTTTCCAAATTATGATTTTCATAAACACAAAGGTTATGGAACAGCTGCTCATATTGAAGCTATAAAACAGTTTGGAAGAAGTATTGAACATAGATATAGTTTTAGATTAAAAGCTTTAGGTGAAGAAGATATTGGAATTCAAAAAAGTCTATTTTAGACTATTTTGAAACTTCTCCAATATGTTTTTCAATAGATTCTATTTTTGTTTTTAATCTATTATCATGTCCTTTTCTAATATCAAATTTTAAAGTTGAATAAACTCTATTACAACCTAATTCTTCTAATTTTGAATAACATTTTTCTACTAAAGATAAAGCTTCTTTTAAAGTATCTGTTTCGATTAGTGTAGCCATTGCTGTTAGCTGATAAGTTACTCCACTTTCTCTTATAATTTTTATAACTTCTGAAACTTCTTTGCTTTTACTTTCACTTTTATCTGTAGGAAACATAGACATTTCAAGTAATACTGACATTTTAACTCCTTGTTTATATTTTATACTCATGCCTTTAAACAATGTATATATTTTTTATTAACTATTTAAATTAATTTTGATAGTATATATTATAATTAAAAAAATAAGAAGGATCAAAATGCAATTAGAAGTATCTGCTGAAGTAATATTATCGCAATTAGGATATTCAAAAAGTGAAGCTTCACTAAAACAAGCTGAAAAAATGATGGAAACAACAACAAACTTTGATAAATTTGCAAAACATATTTTCACACTAAATGATCACCTAAAAAAAATGAATGCTTATGTAGGACTATCTAACAAATCAAATCATTTAAAAATCAAATGTGATGAAAATGACTCTGCTGAAATTTTAGAAGAATTTCACGAAGAAGTTTCACATTGGGCTGATAAATACAATGTGAAACTTCAAAAATTAGATAATAAACATATTTACTATATTTTAGGAACTCTTTAAAATATCTTTTTATAACTATGACAATAAGGCGCCTTTTGGTGTCTTTCATAGTAATCTTGATGATACTCTTCAGCTTTATAAAATGGCACCAATTCATATAAAGAAGTAGCTACTTTAAAACCTTTTTCACTTAACTCTTTTATTAAATTTTCACTTACATTTTTTTGCTCTTCATCCACATAAAAAATTGCAGATAAATATTGACTTCCAATATCTGGACCTTGACCATTTGTTTGAGTAAAATCATGAATTTCAAAAAATAATTTTGCCAAAGTTTCAAAAGAAACAATTGTTTCATTAAATGTCACTTCCACAACTTCTAAATGACCTGAAAATCCTGTACAAACCATTTGATAGCTTGGATTTTCTATATGTCCACCCATATAACCAGAAATTGCAGAAATTACACCTTCTAATTTTTCAAAATGATACTCAACTCCCCAGAAGCACCCTGCCGCAAAATATGCAGTCTTAAAATTGCTCTGAGTCCCATGGTTACTTGATTCTTCATTCAACATGCTACTCTCCTTTTTTATGCCAAAATTAGCCAAAACGGCAAAAAGGTCGGCAAAAAAACGCTAAATTGTTGTCAAAAATTAATTTCTTAGAGTCATTTATTTCTCTAAAATTTATTTAATTGGAGTATAGTTAATTTTTATTAAATTATAGCTTCCATTATCTAATTGAAATCTATAAATTATTAGGTATTTTACTAATTATTTTTTAACCAATCCTCAACAGCATTTACTCCCCTGTTTTGTTTAACCTCTTTAAAATCATTATCAACTAACTCAACTTTAGACTTATCAACTTTTGGGATTCTAAAATCCAAACTATTTACAGATTTTCCAATTTTATTTTCTTCATATTCAACTTTTAGTTCTGTATTTTTATTTATTTCATTCATGGAAAAATCAAGAACTCTAGATTTAAAATTGCTGTAAAGTTTTTGTAGGGAATTTGGAGTTGATAAAATCTTATGAAGTTTGATTAAGTCATATTTACATTTTTGCATTTTTTTATATTGAGCTAACAAGAGGTAAAATCTTTTTGAGTAATATCCGTTTAAATTTAAAATAGAATCCAATTGAGCTAATACAAATTTACCCTCAAGATTTAATAAATATGGTTTTAATTGTTCATTTAATTTTATCTCTAAAGTTCCATTTGAAGATTCAAAGTTGAAAACTTCAAACCATTTTATAGATTCATTTGAAATATCTAAGGTTGCACATTCTAATTCTTTAACAGATTTTTTAAAGCTATCACGATTTAATTTTCTATTAATTCTTTTTTCAATTGTACTAACACCTAATTTATAAAATTTATATTCCGTATCGTCTTTTTTTATTTGAGCTAAAATCACACAAACTAAATCTAAAGACATTGCACTTAAATTAAATGCTGATTCATTTATTTCATGTGAGATTCTAATATCATTCTTTGTGTTTAGAGAAGATTCATAATCCATTTTATACCTCTTGTTTTTAGATTTTTCATTTTGTAAAAATAGTAATACTTAAATACTAAATGTAATAATATCACTACTAAATGTAATATTACAAATACAATAAGTAATATTATAAATACGATATGTAATATTATTTTTCTACAAGAACTATATCAAAGGCTCTTGAGATAGTCTTAAAGCTTTAAAAGCTTATATTAAAGCTATTAAATATTCCTTATCTTTTCTTATATTAAAGCTATTAAATATTCCTTATCTTTTTTTGAAGATTTATTTTATCTTTTTTTTAGGGATAAATCCCTCTTGAGCTAAAGCTCAATTCACCCTGCTTTAATAATTAAATGGTGATTAACTTCTAATCTAATATTTCTTGTAAACAATAGATTCATGAGTAAGAAATAAAAATCGAGGACAAAGAAAAGTGATAACGAGGAAGAATAAAGATAGCGGAAAACAAGTAAGATATATTTATTGCACAGATAAGAGCTATTAGTTTATTAAGAGCTGAAGCTTTAATAATCTATATCTTGCCCTTGAAAGGGAACCGTTTTTTTCTCTTATTTTCCTATTACAAGATTAATTTCCAAATATTTATTATAATACCATTAAAGCTTGAAAGCCTATATATTCGAGCTTTCTAAATATTAGAAAAACTATTAAGGAGGTAATTATGATAAAAAAACAAGTAAAAAGCTACACTCTAAGCGAAGAAGCAATTCAAAGTATTGAAGCATATACAGCACATAGTGGAAATTCACTTTCTCAAAGTGCAGAAACTTTAATATTAAGAGGATTAGAGAATACTTTTTTAGCTGAACAATTAGCTGATAGAGTAAATCTTAACATGAAAAAGATAGTTGATACAAATAACAAGAATATTGATAGGCTAATAGCCATTCTAATAGGTCAAACAAGAACAATCGGCAAACTATACGGAATCATAGTGACAGAGGCTGTAAGACAAGGAATCATTAATCAAAATGAACTAGACCAAATTTTTGGAAGTGGTATTAAAAAAGCTATGGCTGATTTAAAAGTTGGTGAAAAGGATTATGAATGATTTTTTAAAAGCACTAATTGAAGAAGAAAAACTTCTAAAAAAGTTAAAACAATTAAAAAAGAAATCTAATAACTCTTCTTTTATAAATATTCCTCATTTAAATAATTCAAGAACTTTGGATTCAGATTTTAAAATTAATTGGAATGATAACAATTATTTAAAGAAAAAGAAAAATCAATCAGAATCAAAAACAGCCTCTAGTTCAGAAGTAAAAGTTTCAACTTCAAAAATTAGTAATGAAAATTTTAATAAAAATCACTCTTCAAAAACTTCAAGTAATAATTTTAGTAGTTTCCATGGAGGAGGAAGTCATAGTTCATTTTCAAAACCTTTTTCTAAAGGTGGAGTTGTAATAAACAAACAATCAATTATAGTTAAAACAAATTTTGAAATGGCAGGAAGATTAAATAAAAGTGGTAAACGCCCTACTTCAAAAGAAGTTGGAAGCCATGCGTCAGCTTCATTAAATTATATGGATAATCATGGCTCAAGAGATTTAGAAAATGATAGTTCATTATCTAATACTTATCGTGAAAACGGCGAAAGAATGACAAAAGAAGAGTTCAAAGAGCTAGATAAAGATTTAAAAGAAGATACTCAAGCTTTTAGAAGAATCATAATTGACACAGGGCAAAAAGAGTTTAATAGAGAAGATTTAAATAAATTGGTTCGTGAAAGTATGCAAGATTTTAAAGAACAAAATGGAAAAGATTTTGAATTTAAATTTGCAATTCATACAGACACAGAACAAATTCACGCTCACATTACAGCTTTTGGAAGCAATGCAGATATTAATTTTACAAAAGAGCATTTACAAAGTTTTAAAGAAATTGTAGGGGAAAAATCTCAAGAGATTTTACTTGATAAACAACTAGAGCAAGATAAAGAATTAACTTTAAATCAATTAATAGATAAGCAAATGGACGGTGTATTGGATAACAAGTTTGAAAATACAGCAACACAAGAAGAAGATTTAAACAAAGGATTAACATTATAAAAATTAAGAGGTAAACAACAATGACTTATTTACAACAAATTAACAACTTTTTAAAGGAATATATAAAAGTTCCTTTATCAACTTTTTATAAAAGCATTTTAGCTTTTACAGTAATACTTTTTATTGCTATTTGGGTTTTAACTACACCCTCTTTTTCAAAACTATCTTCAATGATAATTTTAGAGATTTTATTTATTTTTACAGCTTTACTTTTTTATGGAAACTATAAAGAGGAAAAAATCTCAAGAGATTTAGAAGAATATGAAAAATTTGAATCACAAATTATGAAATCAAATAATTTTGAAAGTGAAGAATATAGTGAGATTATTGGAAAAATTGAACCTTTAAAAATTGCTAAAAAAGAAAATGAAATTAATAAAAATTTCATAGCATGAGGTAACAAAATATGACGCTTATAGAAATAAAAAGAAATCTTAGAAGTGCTTCTATAATTTCAGGTTTTATAGCTTTTGCAATTGGATTATTAATAACTCAAGGAAAAGTTTCAATTCCATTTTTTAATTTTGCTTATTTTATGCCAAACAAAATTGAGGGTGTTGGAGCTTGGTTATATGAAGATACTATAAAAGGATTTTTAGTACCCAACTTTTCAGCTTTTTTAACATATTTTTTACCTATTTGGATTTTAGTTTTAATTTATTTGTTTAAATTTAAAAAAGAAGAGGAAGAAGTTTTTAAGAGAGGTTCTAAAATTCAATCTTCAAAGGAAGTGATTAAAGCTATTCACAAATACATTAAAAAATCTAAAGATACTCATAGATTAGAACTAGGAGTTGAAAAGCTTCCAATGCCTGAAAATCAGTTAGTTAAAAATACACTACTTGTTGCAATGCCAGGGGCTGGGAAAACTCAAGCACTTTATTCTTTTTTAGTAGGAAATGTAAATAGCAAGGGTAAGAAACTAACAAATGGATTATCAGATTTTAAAGAAACTATTATTTGCTATGAAAGAAAGGGTTCTGATTTTATAAATCCACTTTATAGAAGAGAAATAGATTATTTATTTGACCCAAGGGATATTGACACAATTAAATGGAATATATTTCAAGATATGTTAAATAATGATAATAGTATTAATGAAAATATGGTTGATTTTTTTGTAAATTCTGTTGCACCTGTTAATAAAGAATCAAAATCAGCTCACTTTGAAGAACAAGCTCAAAGTGTTATTAAGGCTTTATTTCTTGCAATTGCAGGTTCAAACAATGCTAATAATCAAGCTTTAATAGATTTTTTAAGAGAGAATCCAACTCCAAAAGAGCTTAGAAATGCACTAATTACAAATGAAACGGTAATATTATATGGAGCAGATAATGCAGTTATTGGAGCTTTAACCGTTGATAAAAATGGAGATTTAGATAATCAAGCAACGAGTGTTTATGCCACTTGTAATAAAATATTTAAAGCTTTAAGTCATAGAGCTTTTTATTATAGTGAGGGAAACTTTTCTGTTAGAAGTTTTATAAAAAATCTTGAAAATAAAAACAATGATATTAGACTTTTTATTGTAAATACTGCTGAAACTTCGGGAAGCTATAACACTTATTTTATATTATTCTTTTCACTATTATTTAAACATATTTTATCACTACAAAATTCAAAAAGTAGAAAAATACATTTAATTTTAGACGAGCTAATGAGTTTAAATTCAAAGTATTTAATAAATGAATTAGTATCAACTTTGAGTGAAAGCAGAAGCAAGGGTTTAAATGCCATGATAAGCTTTCAAGGATTAACTCAAGTGGCTGAAATTGTTGGTGAGCATGTTATGAAAAGTTTGTTTCAAATGTGTGGAACTAAAATAGTGCTTCAATATAGTGAACCTTTTGGGCAAAAGATTCTAACCCAATTTTTAGGGGAAAAAGAAGTTGAGAGAAAGAAATTTGGAATCAATAAAACAGGTGAAATTTCTCAAGATAGAATTAGTGAAAATGAAGAAGAAAAGCTTAAAAAAGTTGTTTTAGAATCGGAATTTTCAAACCTTGAACCACTTGAGGGGTTTATTAAGATTGGGAATTTTCCAGTATGTAAAATTCATTTTGGGTATCAAGAGCCTCAAGTTATTTGTGTTCCTTTGATTAGGAGGGAGTTGCCATTTTTTAAGAATAATGATAGAGAGGAGAAAGACATAAATGAGGAGTTTATGGCATAGGAATTATTAATTCTTATACTATAATATTTCAGAATGTAATATTTTTTTATACTTTTAAATAATTTATGTATAATAAATTAATTGCAGTAAGGAAGTTACATGAATAAAAAAGAGATTGATAGTTTAGATTCTAGGTTAAATGAATTATATAAAAATGATATAACTTTAAATTGTATAAAGCAATATGAGGAAGATAGAAAAAAACTTTTAGCTCTTAATTCTGGAGATACTATATCTTCTGAATTAGAAAATTTAAAAAAATCTTTATCAAATATCAATATAAAAAATGCTTTTCCTAGTAATGAAGCTTATATAAAATATTCTGAATCTATTTTAAATACTATTGATACTTGTAATTATGATACTCTTCAAAAACTTATTAGTGAACCATTTAGACCTCATTTAAGAAATGAATATAAACAAGTATTAAAAGCAATAGAAATATTTTTAGGTTCTGGAAAGATTAAAGGAATTGGTCCACAAATTGCTAAAAAAATAGTTCAAAAACATTTAACAAATACTATTCATATGTTAGATAATAGTATTGATGAATTATTAGATATTCCAGGTATTACAGATAAAAAATTAGAAAAAATAAAAAGCTCATGGCAAGAGTGGAGAGAACTTTATGAAGTGGTAACTGTCATGAAGGAATATGGTATTGGAGATATGGCAAGTGTAAAAATTTATAATCATTTTGGTAAAAATGCTGTAAATATTGTAAATAATACACCCTATGATTTAACAGATGTTATGGGTATTGGTTTCAAAACTGCTGATAAGATTGCTCTAGCAATAGGTGTTAAGCAAACAGACCCAAATCGTATTGAAAAAGGTATATTGTTTGCATTAGAAGATATTACTGAAAAAGGACATACTGCTTATCCTAAAAAAGATTTAATTGAAAAAGTTAAAGATTTATTAGGTATTGAAGAACATTTGATTTTATCAAAAATAAGAGATTTAGCTGTTTCAGAAGATATCATTGAAACTAATGTAAGTTATAAAGTATTTGATGAAAGAACAAAAACTCCTAAATTAGTTACTGAGGTAGGTTTAGCTCATGCAAAAATTTATAACACTGAAAAAAGAATTGCTAATGATTTAATAAAAATATTACATACTCCAAAACTAGATAATAGTGAAAGAGATAAAATAGCGAGACTTAACCTAAAATATAAGCTAAACCAAAATATAAATATAAAAATTGGTGGAAAATATAGAGATAAAG
>ERZ650302.2162-NODE-2162-length-10670-cov-31.269430_pt1 | contig 10670 bp, 10 predicted proteins | sample MGYA00376238_ERZ650302 | MGnify/ENA primary metagenome ERZ650302 (study PRJEB26733, sample SAMN07839298) | wastewater metagenome | biome: urban; feature: wastewater treatment plant; material: waste water | place: USA: North Carolina | collected 2016-04-28 ... | reverse complement strand
CGGGGTTGGCCTTCAGGCGCAGCTTCATCTGGTCATAGACCTTGAAGAAGTTGGCACCGGTACGGTCCATCTTGTTCACAAAGGCCAGGCGAGGCACCTTGTACTTGTTAGCCTGACGCCACACAGTTTCAGACTGGGGCTGCACGCCGCCCACAGCGCAGTACACCATGCAAGCGCCGTCCAGCACGCGCATGGAACGCTCCACTTCAATCGTGAAGTCCACGTGGCCGGGGGTGTCGATGATGTTGAAGCGGTGCTCTGGGTAGGACATGTCCATGCCCTTCCAGAAGCAGGTCACGGCAGCCGAGGTGATCGTGATGCCGCGCTCTTGCTCTTGCTCCATCCAGTCCGTGGTCGCAGCGCCATCGTGCACTTCGCCCAGCTTGTGGGTCACGCCCGTGTAAAACAGAATACGTTCGGTGGTCGTGGTCTTGCCAGCGTCAATGTGGGCCGAGATACCGATATTGCGGTAGCGCTCGATGGGAGTCTTGCGAGCCATGGTAGATCCTTGATGGGTCGTTTTTGAGAGGGAATCGGGCAGCCATACTGGCAAAAATGCCCGTCAATTTTGTGACTGCCTGAATCAACACAAGGCTGCAGGCGAAACGCCGGCAGCCTTGGGTTCAAATCCAGGACAAATCCGCTTTTTAGAAGCGGAAGTGGCTGAATGCCTTGTTGGCTTCGGCCATGCGGTGCACTTCGTCACGCTTCTTCATGGCACCGCCACGGCCTTCGGTGGCCTCGAGCAGTTCGTTGGCCAGGCGTTGGGCCATCGACTTTTCACCGCGCTTGCGAGCGGCTTCCTTGATCCAGCGCATGGACAGAGCCAGACGACGGACAGGACGCACTTCCACAGGCACCTGGTAGTTGGCACCGCCGACGCGGCGGGACTTCACTTCCACCATGGGCTTCACGTTGTTGATGGCAACGGTGAAGGCTTCCAGAGGGTCCTTATCGGGGTGCTTCTTCTCGATCAGTTCCAGGGCACCGTAAATGATGCGCTCTGCAACCGCCTTTTTGCCGCCTTCCATGATCACGTTCATGAATTTGGACAGCTCAACATTACCGAACTTTGGATCCGGCAGGATTTCACGTTTGGGGACTTCGCGACGACGTGGCATTTTTTACCTCTATCTTTGCTTCAGTTGGCATCTTTTCAGACACCGCGAGAGCCAATGAAGGACTCCCACTTACTCGACCCGCGCAGAACACCTGCGTTTGGGGTCACTACGCTGCACCTCCGCGCCACGCGGAAAAACAGCACCGAAAATTCTTCAGACCGAAAGGGCCAGGGCTTACTTGGCCTTTGGCTTCTTCGCGCCGTACTTGGAGCGGGCTTGCTTGCGGTCTTTCACGCCTTGCAAGTCCAGCGAACCACGCACGATGTGGTAACGCACACCTGGCAAGTCCTTGACACGACCGCCGCGAACCAGCACCACGCTGTGTTCTTGCAGGTTGTGGCCTTCACCGCCGATGTAGGAGATCACCTCAAAACCGTTGGTCAGGCGCACCTTGGCGACCTTACGCAGAGCGGAGTTAGGCTTCTTAGGCGTCGTGGTGTACACGCGAGTGCACACGCCACGGCGCTGTGGAGAGTTTTCCATCGCAGGGCTCTTGGACTTGGTCTTTTCGACCTCGCGCCCCTGACGGACCAATTGATTAATGGTTGGCATGAAATACGTCCCTAAACGTGAATTTGCTTCGTGAAAGCGAAAACGTGAATCCCTTCGGAAATTCCGAAAAGCCTTCTAATGTATCAGGCTAGTGCACAAGAGGCAAGCGTGGCGCAGTTTGGGCGCTGCGCCATGCGCTTGCTCCTTGGCCAATGCGACTGTGGGGTCACTTGATCCACAGACGGATGGCGTCCCAGGCGCGGCCCAGGAAGCCTGCCTGCTCGACCCCCTCCAGCGCAACCAGAGGCACTTCGGCCAAGGTCTGCTCACCCAGCGCCACCTTCAAAGAGCCAACAGCCTGGCCCTTGGTGTATGGAGCCACCAGGGGGTCTGGGCGCGAGATTTCTGTCTTGATCTTGCCAGCACTGCCCGAGGGCACCGTCACCACGATGGCTTCGGGACGGCCGATCTTCAGAACGTTCTCAGCGCCCTTCCAGAGGGCTGGCGTGGCCACGGGGGTGTTGGCTTCAAAGAGTTTGACGGCATCGAAGGCGGTGTAGCCCCAGTTCAACAGCTTCTGGCTTTCGTTGGCGCGCGCATTCTCGCTGGCCGTGCCCAGAACGATGGACAGCAGGCGGCGCTGGCCCACGTTGGGGAAATCGCGCTTGGCGGTGGCGACCAGGCAGTAGCCAGCCGCTGCGGTGTGACCCGTCTTGAGGCCGTCCACCGTGGGATCACGGAAGAGCAGCATGTTGCGGTTGGTGCCGTTCGAGGGAGGCGTGCCGGGGTAGCTGTACTGCTTGGTGGAGTAGTAGTGCATGTACTCCGGGAAGTCTTTCATCAACCGGCTGGCCAGCACGCTCAGGTCGCGCGCGGTGGTGACGTGGCCGGGCTCGGTCAGGCCTTCGGGGTTTTTGTAGCTGGTGCCATTCATGCCCAGGGCCTTGGCCTGGTCGTTCATCAGCTTGACGAAGTTTTCATACGTGCCGCCCACGCCTTCGGCCAGCGCCACGGTGGCGTCGTTGCCCGACTGGACGATCATGCCCTTGAGCAGGTCGTCCACCGACACCTGCATCTTGGGGTCGATGAACATGCGCGAGCCGGGCATCTTCCAGGCGCGCACACTCACGGGCAGCTTCTGGTCCAGCGTCACTTTCTTGGCGCGCAGGGCGTCAAACACCAGGTAGCCCGTCATCAGCTTGGTCAGCGATGCCTGCTCTACCGGCGCGTCGATGTCCTTGGCCGCCAGCACCTGGTTGGCGGTCACATCCACCAGCATGTAAGTACGGGCTGCGATTTCCGGGGGTTGGGGCACCTGCTGCGCCAGGGCACCAAAAGCGGCGGGGGCAACAGCAGCAAAAAGGGCCAGGGATCGCAGGGCGGGCAGGATTCGTTTCATGGAGCGTTCAAAGATGCAGCCAGCGGCTGAGAGGATGGAGAAGTAGGATCGATGCAGCAGCACGCGCTGCTGCAAAAGGCTTTGGGCAGAGTCAGCCGGCGCACGGAGGTTCCGCCAGCGCGGCCGATCTCTTTTCAGAGGGCCGACTGCAGGTGCCTGACCACAAGATTTTTCAGCAGCGGCAATTGTCCGTGAAAGAAATGCCCGCCTCCGGGCACGACTGTCACAGGGAGTGTCTGGGGGCGCGCCCAGTCCATCACAGCGGACAAGGCCACGGTGTCGTCTTGCTCGCCATGCACCACCAGCGTGCGCAGATGGGCCTCGGGTGGCACCGGGGCCACGGTGAAGCGGCTGGCAGCGGTGCCCACCAGCACGGCGCGGTCAATGTGCCGCTGGGGCCACAGCGTGGCCAGCGCGTGGCTGGTGACGAACGCCCCAAACGAGAAACCCGCCAGGGCCAGCGGTTGCGCGCCTTCGCCCGCGGGGGCCACCTGCTCCACCACGGCCAGCAGGTCTTGCAGCTCGCCCCGGCCTTCGTCGTGCACGCCCTGGGTGGCACCCACGCCGCGAAAGTTGAAGCGCACCGCCGTCCAGCCGCATTGCACAAAGGCACGGGCCAAGGTTTGCACCACCTTGTTGTCCATGGTGCCGCCGAACAGGGGGTGGGGGTGGGCAATCACCGCCACACCCCGAGGCGTGCCGCCATCGGGCACGCTGGCCGCGTCGCGGGCGACTTCAATGGCACCGGCGGGACCTTGCAGCGTCAGTCGTTCTGTCTGTGAATTCACGTTTGCTATGTTTTTAATAGCTGCTCGCGCTTATTCATCAAGCGCCAGAGGCCATTTTTATCAAAAAACCAATCACCGACCCAGCTCAGGCGGCACCAGCAGGCGCTCCACCACCTGGCCGTTTTTCAGGTGCGATTCCACGATCTCGTCGATGTCGCTGGTGTCCACAAAGGTGTACCAGGTGCCTTCGGGGTAGACCACGGCCACGGGGCCTGCGGCGCAGCGGTCCAGGCAACCCGCCTTGTTCACACGCACTTTGCCGGTGCCCGCCAGACCAGCGGCTTTCACCTGCGCCTTGCAGTGGTCAAACCCAGCCTGGGCGTTGTGGTGGGCACAGCTGTCTTCGCCGTTGGTGCGCTCGTTCAGGCAGAAGAAGATGTGGCGCTGGTAATAGCCCGGCGCGGCGGAAGTGGGTTGGGTGGGTTCGCTCATGGGGGTATTTTAGGGATGGGCGTCTTTGCGCGAGACGCGCACCAGCACATACAGCAGCGCCACATAAGGCCAGAGCCACCCCAGCCACTGGCCCAGGCCATAGAAACGGATGAAGCGCCCCTGCTCCCATTGCATCAGGGTCTGCGCAAAATAAACGTTGGTGGGCGCCTGGTTCAGCAAGGCCAGATGCCACACCAGTGCCACCAGCAGCACGGCCGCGCTGGCCCGGCGCGGCAGCATGAGCAACAGCACCGCCATGCCCGCGGCAGCCCACACACCCACGCGCACGGGCTCGTCCAGCCAGCCCCAGGCGTGCGCGGGGCCCCAGCTCAGCGCCGCAGACAGTGCCGTCACCGCCACCCCGATCACCAGCACCCCCGTGGCAAACACCGCCCGCCGCCCCACATGGCGGATGACGCAATAGCCCAGCAGGCTGGGCACCAGCAAGCCCAGCATCACGCACAGCGCTTCACCGCCGGGCGACAGCGGCTCCAGCACGGTCTCGCGCATGGGCATCCAGTCGATGAAGGGGGTGTCTTGCAGCGCCTGCTCAATCGCCGCCTCCAGCCGCTCCAGCACCTGCCCCAGGCCAAACGGCACGGCAGCGGGGAACAACAACGCAGCAGGCCACAAGGCCATCAGCACCAGCGCCCCGCGCGCATCCGGCACAAACCAGCGGCCCCGGAACAGGCTCCAACGGTCGATGGCCCCCCAGCGCTCCAACAGCGCCGCCAGCAAGGCGCCCAGCCATGTGCCCGCAGCATTCAGCACCAGATCGAGATTGGAAGGGACACGCCGCGGCAGGTAGATCTGTAAAAACTCCATGGCCAGCGACAGCAGCGAACCCGCCAGCGCGGCCCACCACACGGCGCCGCGCGTCCAGCCCGTGCGCAGCAAGGCCAGGGCCAGCAAGAAGCCCAGGGGGGCGTATCCGATCAGGTTGGACGTGACGTCAAAGCCCGTCCAATAAGGCGGTGGCAGCGGCGCCGCCAGAAACATCCAGGGCTCCAGCCCCTGGGCGCGCCAGCCTGAAAAAGGGAACAGACTGGCAAAAACGATCAAAACGGCATAAATAGCCGCCAAAGGCCAGGCGGAGGTCTTGTGCAACGGCGCAGGCCTCCGTCCCTGTCAGAAGGGTTTGACGACCACCAGCACCACCGCAATCAGCAGCAGCACCACGGGTGCTTCATTGAACCAGCGAAACCACACATGGCTGCGCTGGCTTTGGCCGTTGGCCAGCTTGCGCAGCAGCACGCCGCAGGCGTGGTGGTAACCCACAACCAGCAAAACGATGGTGAGTTTGGCGTGCATCCACCCATTGCCCGGGCCTTGCAGGCCAATGCCGTACCCCAGCCACAGCCACAACCCCAGCGCCAAGGCGGGCACCGCCAGGATGGTGGTGAACCGCAGCAGCTTGCGCGCCATCAGGAGCAAGCGCTCACGCTCTGCCACCGAATCGGGCGCCACCATGGCCAAATTGACAAAGATGCGTGGCAGATAGAACAGACCGGCAAACCAGCTGGCCACGAAGACGATGTGAAAGGCTTTTACCCAGAGCATGCGGGCAGTTTAAGCGCCCCGCTCGCCTCTCGGCGCCAGAGCGTCGCTTTGCCCCTTTTTTCAAAGCTGCCCGGGCTAAAAAAAGCCCGGCACAAAGGCCGGGCTGAGAAGCCCCTGAATGCGTGGAGCATCCAGTGGGCCCCGCTCAGGGAGGAAAAAGCGGGAGGCAGAGGGCTGCCCGGAATCAAATTTAGCATTAAGTACAGAAAGTTACAAGCCCTCGCAATTAGTTGCTCCAATCCAAGGGGCTTTCTGCGCGCCTATTTCGCGCTTGCAGATCCAGATCAGGCCCTTGCCCAGGAGATAGGGCACAATTTTCGCCATGCACCTCCCTACTTCTGCCCCCTTCCCCCAGAACCGCCCCCGCCGCCTGCGCCGTGACGCCTTCACGCGCCGCCTGGTGCGTGAGCATGCGGTGTCGGTCAACGACCTGATCTACCCCGTGTTTGTGCATGAGGGAATGCAGCGCAGCGAAGCCGTGAGCTCCATGCCCGGCGTGGAGCGCCTGAGCCTGGACTTGCTGCTGCCGGTGGCGGAAGATTGCGTGAAGCTGGGCATTCCGGTGATGGCGCTGTTCCCGGCCATTGACCCCGCGCTCAAGACGCCCGACGGCCAGGAAGCGCGCAACCCCGATGGCCTGATTCCGCGCGTGGTGCGGGCCCTGAAGAAAGAATTCCCCGACCTGGGCGTGATGACCGATGTGGCGCTGGACCCCTACACCAGCCACGGCCAGGATGGCGTGCTGGACGAGACCGGCTACATCATCAATGACCAGACGGTGGAAATCCTCACCGCCCAGGCCCTGACGCATGCTGAAGCGGGCGTGGACATCGTGGCCCCCAGCGACATGATGGACGGCCGCATTGGCGCCATCCGCGAGGCGCTGGAAGTGCAAGGCCACATCCACACCCGCATCATGGCCTACAGCGCCAAGTACGCCAGTGCCTTCTACGGCCCCTTCCGCGACGCGGTGGGAACCCGTGGCGCCCTGGGCAAGGCTGACAAGAACGTGTACCAGATGGACCCCGGCAACAGCGACGAAGCCCTGCGCGAAGTGGCCCTCGACATCGCCGAAGGTGCGGACATGGTGATGGTCAAACCCGGCATGCCGTACCTGGACATCGTGCGCCGCGTGAAGGACGAATTCCGCGTGCCCACCTTCGCCTACCAGGTCAGCGGCGAGTACGCCATGATCAAGGCCGCCGCCCAAAACGGCTGGCTCGACCACGACGCCGTGATGATGGAAAGCCTGCTGGCCTTCAAGCGCGCGGGCGCTGATGGCGTGCTGACCTACTTTGCCCGCGACGTGGCGCGAATGCTACAAAAATAAGAGCTGCAAGCGCTTTTCAAATGAGCGCTACAGCCACTTTTCATCCCCAACCACACCCGAAGGCACAGGCCGCGCCGATGCGCATCTTTCACATCCACAGCAGCGGCGTGCACGAGCTGACCGCCCTGCCCCACCACTTACCGGAACAGGGCTTTGTGTGGATTGCCTGTGCACGGCCGGCCTTCCAGTTGCGGCTGGCTGAAATCCAGCAACACCTGCAGCTGCTCACCGGCCTGCAGCTGGTCGACCTGCACGTCTCTGACCTGCTGAACGCGCAGCTGCCCTCGCACTACGACTACACCTCGCAGTACGACCTCCTGGTGTTCCGCCGACTGGGCACAGGCAATGGCGACAGCAATGCGGGTCCGGCCGACGTGCTGCCGGGCCCAGCCGCTGCCGCCGCACAGCCTGCCGCGCCGGCACCCGGCAAAACACCCCCGCGGCGTGGCGGCCCGCCCGTGCTGCGCCGCATTGACACCAGTCCGGTCGGCTTTGCGGTGTTCGACCGCGTGCTGCTCACCGTGCACCCGCCCGACTGCCTGGTGCGCGATACCTACGCCACGCGCCTGCTGGCCGCTGTGCCCAGCATCCCCCATGGCGACGTACGCGAAGGCCGCCCCAGCCCCGTGGCCGGCAGCCGCCTGCCCACCAGCCCGGCCGACCTGATGCTGCGCGTGGTCAACCTCATGGTCGACGGCTACCTGGAGCTGCGCCGCGAACTCACGCGCCAGCTTGACCACTGGCAGACCGAGCTGCTCAAGCCCCGCGCACGCTACGTGAACTGGTCATCGCTGCTGGAGGCGCGGCTGTCGCTGCATGCGCTGGATGAAACCTGCGAAGACCAGCGCAGTGCCATGCAAGACTGGATCGACGCGCTGGAAACCTGGGCCCCACCCGACACCCCCGCAGGCCTGCGCGAGCTGGACCTGCTCAAGGTGCGCAGCCGCGACGTGCTGGAACACATCGAACGCGTGGTGCACCACGTGCGCCGGCTGGAGCAAAGCACCGAAACGGCGGTGCAGATGCATTTCTCGGTGCAAAGCAACCGCACCAACGACATCATGCGCACGCTCACGGCGCTCACCGCCGTCTTCCTGCCGCTGAACCTGATCGCGGGCATCTTCGGCATGAATTTCGAGTTCGTTCCGCTCATCCATAAGGCCGATGGCTTCTGGTGGGCGGTGGCGTCCATGCTGGCCATCGCTGTGGCGTTGGTGGCGCTGTTCTGGCGCAAGCAATACCTCTCGCGCACCCGGCAATAAGCGTCTGTTCGAAGAGCGGCGTGCAAGTCGTACGACAGGCGTAACAACGACGCCAGAGGAGTATTGTTCGCCGCTCCTGGTCCTGCTTGGGCTGCAGGGCCCTCCGGGCAAGCTTCAGCGCGTCCCCCGAAGAAGTGCGCCATTAGAAGCCCTCGCCTGTAAAGCCCCGACGCCACAGACACACATATGCGTCGATGTAGATCGACACTCCAGGCTGGAACCTGTGACGCGCAAGCCACGACCGTTTTGCGACCACAGAACCAGCGCAACCACACCTCACGCGGCACGCAAGGCAGCTGCCCGCTGTGGAAATCAACTCGCCGCTCTCCCGCCCTCACCAGCGCAGCATGTGAGAGCGCTGGGCCGCCGCCAGATCACAAATCCCAGCGATTTGGCACGCGATGCATTACCCGCACGGTGTCCGAATTTTGTGTGGCAGCAACCCACACAAACGCGTCCCGTATTGTCAGCGTTGTGCCAAAAGGTTAACAAACGCAACAACGTTTGACGCTCGTCAAGCCGCACCCCGGGGGGGGGCTGGGTAATCTCGACCGCGCACTTCAATCAATCCCTCCTCATGAATCAAATCGCCATTGGAAAACGCCTCTGCCTGGGCTTTGGCTTGCTGTTGGCCCTGTCGCTGCTGGGCACCTTGCTGGGAGTGTGGCAATTGCACACCGCCTCCGTGTCCACCCAAGCCGTGATCGAACAACCGCTGGCCAAGGAACGCCTCATCAGCGACTGGTACCGCCTGATCCACACGGCCGTACGCCGCACCACGGCCATTGCCAAAAGCAGCGATGCGTCCTTGTCGACCTATTTTGCAGAAGAGCAGAAGCTCTCGGCCAGCACCACCACCGACATTCAGAAAAAGGTCGAAGGCTTGATGCAGACCGACGCAGAGCGCGCTCTGTTCAGCGACATCAGCGCGCTGCGCCGCAACTACACCGAAGCCCGCGACGAAGTGATCCGCCTGCGCCGCGACGGGCACAGTGAACAGGCCGATGCACTGCTGGAATCGCGCTTCGTGCCTTCAGCCAAGCAGTACATGACCCGCGTGGAAGCGCTGATGGAAATGCAGCGCAAGGCACTGGACGAATCTGCCGCGCCCATCAAGGCCGCGAACGACAAGGCCCGCTACTGGCTGATCGCGTTGGGCGCCATTACCATTGGCTTGGGCATGGTGCTGGCCGTCACCATCACGCGCAGCATCACCCTGCCGCTGAGCGATTCAGTGGCTGTAGCCGACACCATTGCCCATGGCGACCTGACCACCGAGGTGGTCAGCACCCGCAGCGACGAAGCCGGTCAGTTGCTGCGCGCCCTGGCAGACATGCAGCACTCGCTGGCCTCGGTGATCGGACAGATCCGCAGTGCGGGCGACCAGATTGCCAGCGCCAGCGACCAGATTGCCGGGGGCACGCAAGACTTGTCGTCGCGCACCGAACACACGGCCGCCAACCTGCAGCAGACAGCGTCGTCCATGGAGCAGTTCACGGCCACCGTGCAACAGTCGGCAGAGGCCGCCCGCACCGCCAGCACGCTGGCTTCCTCTGCGGCTGAAGTGGCATCGCAAGGTGGCAGCATCGTGGCCCAGGTGGTGGAGACGATGGAAGACATCCACACCAGCTCGCGCCGCATTGCGGACATCATCGGCACCATCGATGGCATCGCCTTCCAGACCAATATCCTGGCGCTGAACGCTGCCGTGGAAGCCGCCCGCGCCGGTGAACAGGGCCGTGGCTTTGCCGTGGTGGCTGGCGAAGTGCGCAGCTTGGCCCAACGCAGCGCCGAGGCGGCCAAGGAAATCAAGGGTCTGATCTCCAGCAGCGTGGAGAAGGTGGGCCAAGGCACGCAGCTTGTGCACAACGCCGGGGCCGCCATGCAGAACATCGTGAGTTCGGTGCAAAGGGTGACGGAGGTGATAGCGCACATCGCCGCCAGCGCCCGCGAGCAATCTGACGGCATTGCCCTGGTGAACGACGCCATCGCCCAGCTTGACCAGGCCACCCAGCAAAACGCCGCGCTGGTGGAAGAGTCTGCCGCTGCCGCGCAAAGCCTGCGGGAGCAGGCCTATCGGCTGGCGCAAGCTGCGTCCACCTTCAAGGTGGCTGACACCGCAGCGCCGCTGCACCGCCCTGCGATGGGGCACGATCAGCCACGGCTTGCAGCAGCCTGAGCGGACGCTGCGGCCGCTGCACTCAGTTCTTGCGGTCTGGGCTGACGACAGACACCCCCAGCAACGCCGCTGCATTGCCCCAGGCCACGCGCTGGGCCACATCGGCA
>ERZ650302.2158-NODE-2158-length-10680-cov-7.276329_pt1 | contig 10680 bp, 9 predicted proteins | sample MGYA00376238_ERZ650302 | MGnify/ENA primary metagenome ERZ650302 (study PRJEB26733, sample SAMN07839298) | wastewater metagenome | biome: urban; feature: wastewater treatment plant; material: waste water | place: USA: North Carolina | collected 2016-04-28 ... | reverse complement strand
TGGAGGCCACCGGTGGTGTCGTCGGCGTGGATGGCTTCGGCGCGGGACAGCAGCATCGGCCCGGTGTCGAGGCCGGCATCCATCTGCATGATGGTGATGCCGGTCGCCGCGTCCCCGGCCTGGATCGCCCGGTGGATGGGGGCGGCACCGCGCCAGCGCGGCAGCAGCGAGGCGTGGATGTTGAGGCAGCCGTGTGCGGGTGTGTCGAGCACGGCTTGCGGCAGAATCAGCCCATAGGCGGCCACCACCATCACATCGGCATTTTGCGCGCGCAAAAGGGCTTGTGCTTCTTCGTGGCGCAAGGATGCGGGCTGGGCGATGGTCAAGCCCAATTCAAGCGCGGCTTGTTTTACCGGGCTGGCCTGAAGCTGCATGCCGCGGCCTTTGGGGCGGTCGGGCTGGGTGAGCACCAGCGGAATCTCGAAGCCTGCTGCGGCAATGGCGCGCAAGGCTTGGGCGGCAAAATCGGGCGTGCCGGCAAAAATCACTTTCATATTCAATAGGCCGTCTGAAAAGGTTACAGATCGTGCTTGGCACGTTTTTTTAATTTGGTTTTGATGCGGTTTTGCTTCAGCGGGGAGAGGTATTCCACAAACACTTTGCCCAGCAGGTGGTCGAGCTCGTGCTGGATGCAGATGGCCAAAAGGCCGTCGGCTTCGAGGGTGAATTTTTCGCCTTTTTCGTTGCTGGCTTCCACGGTAACGCGCTCGGCGCGGGTGACGGTGTCGTAAATGCCGGGCACCGACAAGCAGCCTTCTTCGTAAGTGGTTTCGCCGTCTTTGTGGGTGATCACGGGGTTGATAAACACGCGCGGCTCGTTGTGTTCTTCAGTGAGATCCATCACCACCACGCGCTCGTGCACGTCCACCTGGGTGGCGGCCAAGCCGATGCCGTGCGAGGCATACATGGTTTCAAGCATATCGGCCACCAGCGTTTGAATGCGCTCATCAATCTGCGCCACGGGTTTGGCTACGGTGTGCAGGCGCTCGTCGGGATATTTGAGGATGTTGAGTAAAGCCATATTAAATTTCTCTATGTAATGGTGATGTGTGGCGCTTTAAAACTATGATATTGGTAATATTCGGTGTTAAAATGCAAAGATATTGATTGGGGGCGGGCAAGCGGCCATGCGGCGGCTTGCTGATTATTTACTAAACTAAATTGATGACAATTCAAATCATTTTCAAGGGGACGTCATGCAGAAACGTATTATAACCTTGCTTTGCGCCGTTGGCTTGGCAATTTCCATGCCCGCATTTGCTGCAGGGCTCAAGTTGCGCCCGGATGCGCCGGCGCGTTATGTGGTGCAGCCCGGCGACACGCTGTGGAAAATTTCAGGCCGCTATCTTTACAGCCCGTGGCAGTGGAGCCGCCTTTGGGGGGCAAACCGCAGCGAAATCCGCAACCCGCATTTGATTTATCCGGGCCAAGTGCTGGCTTTGAGCTATGTAAACGGCCAGCCGCGCCTGGGTTTTGAAGGTGCGGCCGCTTATCAAGACGGCATTCCCGTGGTGAAGCTCACGCCGCGCGTGCGCGAAATGTCTGCCGGCTACGGCATTCAAACGGTGAATGTGAATTTCTACCGCATGTTTATGCAGCATCCGCAGGTGATTCCTCAATTGCAAACGCAAGATGCGCCCAAGTTAATCGAAGGCCCCGACAGCCGTATGCTTTATAGCCGCGGCGATCGTGTTTATGCTTATGGTATCAAAGAGCCGGGGCGCTATTTGGTGTATCGCGCCAATAAAGATATTGTCGACCCCGATACGCATAAATTTCTCGGCCAGGAAGTGGTGTTCAGCGGCATTGTGAGCACGCTGCCTTATACCAACAGCGCGTTGGATGCGCGCAGCGAGAAAGATGCGGCTTATTTGCCAGAGGGCGAATATTACACCCGCGAGCATCCTTTGCTGAAAGTGCCGACGCAAACCGCGCAGCCGATGGTGGTGGAAGAGGCGGTGTCGGAAATCCGCAAGGGCGATTTTTTGCTGAAAATGACTGATGAAGGCGACAGCTTCCGCATGATGCCGCATGCGCCCAACCGCCATATCGATGCCAAAGTGGTGTCGATTTTCGACGGTATCGGCGAGGCCGGCCAGTTTCAAACCATCACGCTCAATCGTGGCGAAGCGGCGGGCTTGGAAAAAGGCACGGTGTTGAGCCTTTACAAACGCAGCCGCCAGGTGCAGGTGGATTTGGAAGAGGGTGCGAAAGGGCGGCGCAGCGTGGTGAAATATGTGTCGATTCCGGCTGAAGAAGTCGGCTTGGCCATGGTTTACCGCGTCAGTGAAAATCTGGCATCGGCGATTATTCTCGAGAGCAAAACCAATATCAACATCGGCGATGCCGCATCCGAGCCGGGTCGTGATTTGGACAATATGGCAGAAGACAGGCCGCATGCGCCCAATGTGCCGCAAGATTCGCACAGCCACGAGTTTAACCAATACAATATCCACAGCAATATCGATCCTTATTGATGTTTGCATCATTATGAAGGGCAGGCCGTCTGAAACGCAGGGTTTCAGACGGCCTTTGTGTTGTGTTAGATAAAATTTTGTCATAAGATGAAATAATAACCAAGAAAACTATAAAATTAAGGGGGGGAAAATGGAGAGGAATGAACACGAGCGTTTGGCTTGGCTGCAACTGGCATTCACGCCTTATATCGGCGCAGAAAGCTTTTTGGCGCTGCACCGGCATTTCGGCAGCGCCCGTGCCGCGCTGGCCGCGCCTGTGGATGCCGTGCGCGGACTATTGTGCCAAAAGCAGGCCTTGCGCGATTGGGGGCGCGATAATCCTTTGGCCTTGAAAGCGGTGGAAGCAGCGCTGAATTGGGAAGCGCAGCCCGATTGCCGCTTAATGCTGCTGAGCGATGAAGATTTCCCGCTCATGCTCACCGAGGGCATCACACCGCCGCCGGTGTTGTTTTTGCGCGGCAATACCGCCTTGCTGCAACGGCCGGCGGTGGCTGTGGTGGGCAGCCGTCATGCCACGCCGCAAGCCTTGCGCATTGCCCGCGATTTCGGCGAAGCCATCAGCGAGCAGGAAATTGCCGTGGTGTCGGGCATGGCGGCCGGCATCGATGCGGCGGCGCATCAGGGTGCATTGGCCGGTGCGGGCGGCACGATTGCGGTGTGGGGCACGGGCATCGACCGCATTTACCCGCCGGCCAACAAAAATCTGGCCTACCAAATTGCCGAACGCGGCCTGATTGTGAGCGAATTCCCGCTCGACACCCGTCCTTTGGCCGGCAATTTTCCGCGTCGCAACCGCATTATCGCCGCCTTGGCGCAAGCCGTGCTGGTGGTGGAAGCCGCGCCCGAGTCCGGCTCGCTGATCACGGCCAGGCTGGCCGCAGAAATGGGGCGCGAGGTGATGGCCGTGCCCGGCTCGATCGATAATCCGCACAGCAAAGGCTGCCACAAGCTGATTAAAGAAGGCGCAAAATTGGTGGAATGCCTTGATGATATTTTGCAAGAATGTCCGCAGCTGTTGCAAAAAGCGCCCTTGTCATCATATTCTATATATAAAGAGCGCAACGAAAGCTCAGCCGCAGATGCAACCGAGCCGCTTCAAACAGCCGAGAGGCCGTCTGAAACGATGGATGAAAGCGGGAAAGATGAGCTGCTCGCCGCCATGGGCTACGACCCGGTGCACCCCGACAGCCTAGCGCAAAGCTTGGGTCTGCCGGCAGCAGATGTGTATGCCAGGCTGCTCGAGCTGGAGCTTGACGGCCAAATCGCCGCCATGACAGGCGGCCGCTACCAACGAATCAAAAAGAAAGCATAAATGAAGGAACCCATCATGGCCGAAATGGCAGAAGTCATCGCCTTTTTAATCGAGCACTACCAAGATTTCGACGACTGCCCGCCGCCAGACGATTTAGGGCAGATTTTGGAAGACGTCGGCTTTGACGATGTGCAGATCAACAACGCGCTGATGTTGTTGGCGGTGTTGTCTGATAACGAAGAATCTGCGGTGCAGGCTTACCGCAGCGATGCTTTGCGGGTGTACACACCCGAAGAGCAAGATGCCTTGCCGCAAGAAGTGATCGGCCTGCTGCATTTTCTGGAAAATGCCGATGCTATCAACGGCGAGCAGCGCGAATTTGTGATACACGCCCTGCTGCACATGCCGCCCGACGAAATCACGGTGGATATGGCCAAAGTGCTCACCTTACTGGTGTTGTGGGCGCACAAATCGGAGCTGCCGGTGTTGATTGGTGATGATTTGATGATGGCGCTGCACGGTGTGTCCACCATGCATTGATGGCAAATATGTGAAAGATAAAAAGGCCGTCTGAAAACGTTCAGACGGCATTCATAAAAACAAATAAAGTTGAGCAACACATCTGTTCAGACGGCCTATAGGCTCTGTTTATCATTCATCTCGCGCTAAAAAATTGCCGTGAGGTGAATGGTAAACCGACCTTGGAAAACAGGCCGTCTGAATCCCAACCCAATATATTCATAGAGAACGTATATGGCCAAAAACCTTTTGATTGTCGAATCGCCTTCCAAAGCCAAAACGCTGAAAAAATACCTGGGCAGCGAGTTTGAAATTTTAGCCTCCTACGGCCATGTGCGCGATTTGGTGCCGAAAAACGGCGCTGTCGACCCCGATAACGATTTCTCCATGAAATACGAGCTGGTGGCGCGCAACATCAAGCACGTCGATGCCATCGTGGCCGCTGCCAAAGAAGCGGAAAACCTTTATCTCGCCACCGACCCGGATAGAGAAGGTGAAGCCATTTCATGGCATTTGCAGGAGATTTTGAAATCCAAACGCGGCCTGAAAAACATCAAGCCGCAGCGGGTGGTGTTTCACGAAATCACCAAAAATGCCGTGCTCGATGCCATCGCCCATCCGCGCGCGCTGGAAGTGAATCTGGTTGATGCCCAGCAGGCGCGGCGCGCGCTCGACTATCTGGTCGGCTTCAATTTGTCGCCCTTGTTGTGGAAAAAAATCCGCCGCGGCTTGAGCGCCGGCCGCGTGCAAAGCCCCGCTCTGCGCCTGATTTGCGAGCGCGAAAACGAAATTCGCGCCTTTGAAACGCAGGAATACTGGACGCTGCATCTCGACAGCCACAAAGGCCGCAGCAAATTCACCGCCAAGCTGATTCAATACAAAGGCGACAAGCTCGAGCAATTTTCCCTGCCCGATGAAACATCGCAAGCCGATGTGTTGAAAGCATTGGAAGGCAAAGAAGCGCAAGTGGCCGCCGTAGAAAAGAAAAAGCGCAGCCGCAACCCCGCCGCGCCGTTTACCACTTCCACCATGCAGCAAGATGCCGTGCGCAAGCTGGGCATGACCACCGACCGCACCATGCGCACCGCGCAGCAATTGTATGAAGGCATCGATGTGGGACAGGGCGCTATCGGCTTGATTACCTATATGCGTACCGACAGCGTGACCCTTTCCGACGAAGCGCTCACCGAAATCCGCCACTATATCGAAAACAAAATCGGCAAAGATTATCTGCCCGCATCGGCCAAGCAATACAAAACCAAATCCAAAAACGCCCAAGAAGCGCATGAAGCCATCCGCCCGACTTCCGTATACCGCACGCCCGAGAGCGTGAAACCGTTTTTGAGCGCCGACCAATTCAAGCTTTACCAAATGATTTGGCAGCGCACCGTGGCCTGCCAAATGACGCCGGCCAAATTCGACCAAACCACCGTCGATATCGCCATGGGCGAGGGCATTTTCCGCGTCACCGGCCAAGTGCAGACCTTTGCCGGCTTTCTGAGTGTGTATGAAGAGGGCACCGATGAGAGCGACGAAGACGAAGACAACAAAAAACTGCCCGAAATGAAAGAGGGCGAAGTGCTGCCCGTGGATGCGCTCTACGGCGAGCAACACTTCACCAGCCCGCCGCCGCGCTACAACGAAGCCACGTTGGTGAAAGCGTTGGAAGAATTCGGCATCGGCCGCCCGTCCACCTATGCTAGCATTATTTCCACGCTCAAAGACCGCGAATACGTCACCCTTGAGCAAAAACGCTTTATGCCCACCGACACCGGCGATATTGTCAACAAATTCCTCACCGAGCATTTTGCCCAATACGTCGATTACCATTTCACCGCCAAGCTCGAAGACCAGCTCGACGACATTGCCAGTGGCAAGCGCCAATGGGTGCCGGTAATGAGCCAGTTTTGGAAAGGCTTCGATAAGCAGGTGAAAGAAAAAGAAGGCATTGAGCGCGCCAAAATCACCACCGAAGAGCTGGAAGAAATCTGCCCCAAATGCGGCAACCACAAGCTGCAAATCAAATTCGGCAAACGCGGCCGCTTTATCGCCTGCTCGGGCTACCCCGATTGCGACTACACCCGCAATGTGGGCGAAACCGCCGAAGACGCGGCCAAAGAAGCCGAAGAGCCGACCATAGTCGAAGGCCGTTTCTGTCCCAAAGACGGCGGCCAGCTGGTGTATAAAAAAGGACGTTACGGCAAATTTATCGGCTGCGCCAACTACCCGAAATGCAAACATATCGAGCCGCTCGAGCCGCCCAAAGACACCGGCGTAGGCTGCCCGCAATGCAAAAAAGGCCAGCTGATCGAGCGCAAAAGCCGCTACGGTAAGCTGTTTTACAGCTGCAACACCTACCCCGACTGCAACTACGCCACCTGGAACCCGCCGATTGCCGAAGCCTGCCCCAACTGCGGCTGGCCGGTGCTCACCATCAAAACCACCAAACGCTGGGGCGTAGAAAAAGTGTGTCCGCAAAAAGAATGCGGCTGGAAAGAGCAAATCGAACCGCCGGCACCGAAAGGCGCAAAAACGGACGAAGCGTGATAAAAGGCCGTCTGAAAATACTTTCAGACGGCCTTGTTTTATATGAATGAGCAAAATAAATGAAACACAATAAACATCAAAACCAAGTGCGCATCATCGGCGGCACACACCGCGGCCGTAAGCTGGGTTTTGCCGATGCCGAAGGCTTGCGCCCCACGCCCGACATGGTGCGTGAAAAAGTGTTCAACTGGCTGGGGCAGGATTTAACCGGCAAAAACGTGCTGGATCTCTTTGCCGGCAGCGGTGCATTGGGGCTGGAGGCGGCTTCGCGCCGAGCTGCTAAAGTGGTGATGGTGGAAAGCAACCGCCAAACCGCCCGCTCATTGCAACAGGCGGCGCATACGCTAACCTTGCCGCAAGTTGAGATTGTGTGTTCAGACGGTCTGACTTATTTAAATCAAACGCAACAGCACTTTGATGTAGTGTTTTTAGATCCGCCGTTTGCTTGGCAGCAATGGCCGCAACTGTTTGATTTATTGGCAGGCCGTCTGAATCACGGCGCGATGGTTTATGTGGAAGCCGGCAAGTTGCCCGAGCGGCCGGCCGGGCTGCTTCCCTATCGGGAAGGCAAAGCCGGCATGAGTCGTTTTGAATTATTGCTCTATAGCCAAGTGGCTGAATAAAAAAGATTTAAGAATTATTCTCAAAGTGCAAAGGATGATAAAGCCGCTGCCGGCAAAACAGATTATGTTATAATTCGCCGTTAACGGTTTTGAACACACACATAAAGGAAAAGCAATGTCACTCTTTATTACCGATGAGTGCATCAACTGCGATGTCTGCGAGCCGGAATGCCCGAACGATGCCATTTATCAAGGCGAAGAGATTTATGAAATCAATCCCAATCTGTGCACCCAGTGCGTCGGCCACTATGACGAGCCGCAATGCCAGCAGGTGTGCCCGGTGGACTGTATTTTGATTGATGAAGAGCATCCTGAAAGCCCGGATGAGCTGCAAGCTAAATACGAACGCCTTGTTGCGGAAAAATAAATATTTAAAATTATTGCCTTGCAAATTTATTTTAAAAAAATAAAAAAAGGCGCTTGACGGAACGCAATCAGGTCTATACTATTGCGTTTCTCTTTTGGAGGGATTCCCGAGCGGCCAAAGGGGGCAGACTGTAAATCTGTTGCGTAAGCTTCGAAGGTTCGAATCCTTCTCCCTCCACCAAAATCCAATCTTAATATTGGAGCAGAGAAAGTAAGTGCGGGTGTAGCTCAATGGTAGAGCAGAAGCCTTCCAAGCTTACGGTGAGGGTTCGATTCCCTTCACCCGCTCCAATAAAGACACAAGCCCATGTAGCTCAGGGGTAGAGCACTCCCTTGGTAAGGGAGAGGTCGGCAGTTCAATTCTGCCCATGGGCACCAATCCTAAAAAACCCTGTCAGCTTGCGCTGACAGGGTTTTTTATTGCGTGCAGATGTCAGCGAAGGGCAAGCGCCAGCGCTGGGCCGTGGCAGAAAAACCACATCGGGATAAACCGCGCCGGCCTCACCGCTGGCGTGCCGTCACCACACGCCAGCCCTCCCGCTACAAGGCCTTTGGCTGAATCGGCTTGAACCCGGTCACCCCGGACTTCACCTCGCCCTGCAAACCCGACCAGCGCGACACCACCAGCGCCGCCATGCGCTGACGGAACACGCCAATGGCAAAGCGCTCGGCGTTTTGCCGGCACGCCGCCGGGGTGATGCGCGCCGCGTGCTGCTCAAACTGCCGCACCGCCTCGCGCAGCGCCTCGACGGTTTGTTCTTCAAACAACACCCCGGTCGGCGGGTTCTGCTGCAAACCGCGCACTGTCTCGGCCGCGCCGCCGCGCCCGTAGGCAATCACCGGTGTGCCGCAAGCCTGCGCCTCGACCGGGGCGATGCCAAAATCCTCCTGCGCGGCAAACACAAAGGCGCGGGCGCGCTGCACATGCTCGCGCATCGCCTCAAACGGCAAATGCCCCAAAATCTGCACATTGCTGCCGGCCTTGGCGCGCACCTTGGCCATCTCCGGCCCGTCGCCAATCACGATCAGCTGCTTGTCCGGCATGCCGGCAAACGCCTCAACAATCAAATCCACCCGCTTATACGGCACCATGCGCGACACCGTCACATACGCCTGGCCGCGCGCCGCCGCCGACGGGATAAAGGCGCTCAGGTCCACTGGCGGATAAATCACCTCGGCCTCGCGCCGATACGCCTTGCGCACCCGCCGGGCGATAAACGCCGAATTGGCGACAAACTGATCCACCCCATTGGCGGTGCGCACATCCCACAGCCGCAGCCGGTGCAATAGCCAGCGCGTCAGCAGGCTTTTCAGCCCGCGCGCCATGCCCGCCTCGCGCAGGTATTCGTGCTGCATGTCCCAGGCGTAGCGCAGCGGCGAATGCACATAGCTGACATGCAGCTGATCCGGCCCGGTCAGCACCCCCTTGGCCACCGCATGGCTGCTGGAAATCACAATGTCAAAACCGCTCAAATCCAGCTGCTCGACCGCCAGCGGCATCAAGGGCAGATACTGGCGAAACAGCCGCCGCGCCAGCGGCAGGCGCTGGATAAAGGTGGTGTGCACCGGCTTGCCCTGCAAAAACCCGCGCGACGCCTCCGGCACAAAATCCACCACGGCAAACACCTCGGCCTGCGGGAAGGTCAGCAGCAACTGCTCCAGCACCCGCTCGGCGCCGGCGTAGTCCTGCAACCAGTCAACAACAATGGCAATGCGCGGGGCGGGCGGTGTGGGGTGCATGGCGGATCCTGAATGAATGGCGGAACGGGGATTATCGCGTGTTTGCCGGCGTTTGGCTGCCTGCATCCGGCCAGCGGCCCATCATGCTGCGCCACCCGGCCAGCCCCACCATCAATACCGCCACGGCAAACGTCAGCCGCATCCCCGCCGCCACCGCCTCGGGCCCGGCGTGGGCCATGTCACTATTGCCCACGCCCCAGGCGAATAGCGCGCCCATCAGCGCTGCGCCGCTGGTCAGGCCCAGATTGCGCGAGACATTCAACAGCCCGGCCAGCACCCCGCGCTGCTGGGGGGCGGCGCATTGCATCACCGCGGTGTTATTGGCGGTCTGGAACAGCGCGTAACTGACCGTCATGCTGACGATGGGCAGCAGATAGCCGGCCAGGCCGCTGCTCAGCGGCAGGAGCGCCAGCAGCGCCGGCGGGAGCTGGAGCAGGAGAGCCGGGAATTGGCCAAGGGGCCCATTGACCTGCCCTTCTTCATCCTGGTGATGCTGTTGACCGGCGTGGGCCTGGTGATGCTGGAGCTGGCCAACAAGCTCGACTGGCTGACCGGCGGTGCCGACGGCCTGCAGGGCGTGATGATGGGCCCGGTGCTCGGCCAGTTCGAATTTGACCTGTATGGCCGCACGGCCGCGTGGTATTCGCTCACCGTGCTGCTGGTGTTCTTCCTGCTGGCCCGCCGCATCGTGCAGTCGCCCTTTGGCGCCACGCTCAAGGCCATTCGCGACAACCGGCTGCGCGCCATGGCCATCGGCATCCCGGTGACGGCCAAGCTGGCGCAGGTGTACACACTGGCCGCTGCGCTGGCCGGTGCTGCAGGCGCACTGCTCACGCAGACCACGGGCTTTGCCTCGCTCGATTTGTTCGAGTTCCACCGCTCGGCCGACGTGATGCTGATCCTGGTGATCGGCGGCGTGGGCTGGCTGTATGGCGGCATCCTGGGCGCCATCGGCTTCAAGCTGCTGCAGGACGTGATCTCGTCCATCACACCGCAGTACTGGACCTTCTGGGTCGGCCTGTTCCTGGTGGTACTGGTGCTGGTGGGGCGCGACCGTCTGTTCCGTCCCTGGACCTGGTTTAGGAAATGAAACACCCCCTGAGTCGCTTCGCGCCTTCCCCCTCTCTCCGCGCGCTGCGCGCTAGGGGAGGGGGAC
>ERZ650302.2157-NODE-2157-length-10681-cov-5.702899_pt1 | contig 10681 bp, 5 predicted proteins | sample MGYA00376238_ERZ650302 | MGnify/ENA primary metagenome ERZ650302 (study PRJEB26733, sample SAMN07839298) | wastewater metagenome | biome: urban; feature: wastewater treatment plant; material: waste water | place: USA: North Carolina | collected 2016-04-28 ... | reverse complement strand
GTACTTAGCAGCAAGTTCCGCTTGTAGTTTACTCTGACTTATACTGCCAGCGCTTGCATCGCCGAAGTTACCAGAACTATCAATGATTAATTTACCCTCAACAATCTCTTGACAAAGGTACAACAATTGTTCGTACACCTCATCAACACTATCTGCATTGAATTGTGCACCATTACTGAAATCGTGCATAAGCACGTCATACGGAGTACTGCGAATTACCCGAATCTTTGTACTCGGCGCAGTCTTGAGTTCACAGAGCACACCAGTATTGTTCTTAGTAAACGTAGCCGGTAAGGCCACGTCACTAAGAGTTACATTTGATCCATCATCGCTGAACACCTTGAACGCGTACATATGTTCTGTACTCACGCACAAGATGTCAGTCTGGATGGTTGTGTCTGTGCCCTCGTAGTCAAAATAGCTGTAAGCCATCTTATTCCTCTTGAGCAGATTTAGCTACACCAATAGCCATATTCAATACCGATACCCCCATGAACGGAACGTTATTCGTTACGTCATACAAAGAGGAATCTTCATTTACTAGGGCTTTACCAAGGCGTAGTGTACTTGTTAATGGTGATAACACAACAGCGCTGTTCGTGAAACCTCCAGATGCAATTGGGTCAATAGCCAAGCTAATATAACCCAATGAGGTTGCAGTCCGCATTGCTACGATTGCTAGGTTATCATCCCATTCCTTACCGTTCGTTACGTTGATGGTAGCTGCAAGCATTGCACTCAAAGGTGCTTGTGCCGCTAATAGCATCGCTACACCAGCAAGACCAGAACGTGCATTCACACGGCGTAGAATCTTCTGATTACCAGCAAACGCATACCGCATGTACGGGAAGATTACCTTACCCGTTACGGTCTGTTCCAACAACGCAGGAACCTCCCCAGCATGTACAGTCATAGCTAAGTTATCACTAGCCATACTCATGTACCGCTGCGTATCAAATCCTACATCAGCATCCCACTTGTTAACAAGCATCCCATGTGTATCAATCTCTTTACGGATTTTACCCATAAGCTCGTCTGACATACCAATACTCTTGAAGTACTCAGCGAACTTCTTATTGCCTTGTACTGCACCTTGAATCATATCCTCGTACGCGCTTGCAATAATATGCACGTTCCAACGGCGAAGATATTCAGACGCATTCAGGTACTTCACGCTCTGTGCAGCATTAGCTATAGCAGAACTGAACGTACCAGAGTTCACAGTATGGTTATCATCAAAGTGCGTAACGAAGTTCTTTAGACGCCCCTCTGCCAGAACATCCGCAGCAAGCACATCCTTTAAACGAGCAGCTTCAGACTTACTGAGCTTACTAATATCGCGGAACACTTCAGGTAGAGCTTGTACAGATTTGGTAATCATTTGACGCATACCAATCTCATTAGCAGTTGTCATCAAATCCATAGCATTGTAGATACCTGAATTACTCAGATGCAAAGCACTACCAATGATGGTGCTGTTACGCATCCACGGAGGTGTGTACTCACCTACTGCTCGACCAAGTAACTGGTCTGTAGTGTTATTCAAGAACGTCTTTATACCCTCAATGTTTGTGTTCTCAGGGGCATTATCAATAATCTGTTGGAACAGACCACGCAAGTCCGATTCACCTTGAATACCAGTAGCCGCTAATGCCTCACGGTGAGACATCATATGGTTGTACGTGTGCAGGTTCTCCATAATATTATGGTCAGCGAAATCCGCTAGAGTGTACACCTGTCCTTGATATGCGTACTGTTTCTGCATATCCCAACGGTTACGGCGATTCAGGTTATGTGCTTTACCACGGTCAAGTGATGTGTTATAGAGCTTGTCAGTAAGAGCAGTAGCTTCCTTATTACTCATACCACGGTTGGTTAACATCGCCTCTAATGATTCACGGGTAGTACCCTGTAAACGCCCATGCAGACCAGAATGGATTTCTTTCTGGGTACGCAGGAACTCATTGCCTAATGATTCAACGGTACGATTCCCAGTAATTAAATCAGGGAAACGTCTTGCTAAATCAGAGCCGAACCAGCGAGCAATCTCATCCAATGGAATACCACGGCGAGTAGCAGCAATCACAGCGTTGTAATCCCAACGTAATGGGCTGTACACTTCACGAGCTTGTAATTCATCGGCACCACGAACACCAGTACGCTTCATTGCTTGCATATGCTCTTGGGCGAAGTTCGAGTCAACGTACTCTCGTACTGCTCGTTCAATACCCTCATTAGGAGCAACACGCTTCAATGCAGCATTGAGGTTGAACTTATTACCTGCTGCAATCGCATCATCCTCTAAGGCTTGCACACGCATCAGCGTAGTACTGAAGTCACGTTGAGCAGCGCGTTCTGCACGGTTCTGAGCAGCACGTTGCAATGGATTGAATTGGGATAGACGACTACCACCGCCGTAGTACTCACGCACTACATCACCTAAGGTTTCATCCAGAATATGCAGAGAGGTTTCACCACGGCGTTTATGCGTCACAGCACGAGCGATAACAGTATCATAATTATCATGCACAGGGTCAGCTAACAGACGCTCACCAATGAGCTCACGTGTTTGTGTATCAGGAACGAAATCGCTGTACACTTTTAGTTCATCACGAGAACTCAGAGAATCACGTACGTCTTTATATAACGCCTTAGCACGAGCCCATGCACCCTCTGTGTTTGTGTTCTCGAACTCACGTACAGGCACATGAGCTACACCATCGTCTGTACGAACCTCTAGCGTATCCATGTGCTTCACAGCACCACCAGCAGGGTCAGTACGCGGGGAGGTCATACCAGAGATACCACCAGAGATACCACCAGAGCTACCTTGTACCTCCTGCGCTGATACACGAATTGCAGTATCCTCACGAGGAGTTCTGGCTTGCTGTTGGGCTTGAATCCGCATGTACGAACTTGCAGTCTCACGAAATTCTTTCGGGGATTGCAGACGGGATTTCTGAATATCTTCAGGCGTTGCACCTAAGGATTTCAGAATATCCTCACGCTGGGCTCCTGTGGCCTTTTTAAGCGTGTTCTGACTGTACTGAATACCCTTGGTAGCCTCAGGGCGTAAACCGCCTCCTGAGGGCTGTACGGTGGCTTCCTGCACGTGTATAGAATTTATGCTGTTGGTAGTATTCTCAGAAAAAGAAGTGCTGCCCTTAGTGATAGTACCAGAGGTAATCTCTTCACCTGACTTCAGGCTCTTGATTTTAGACGCTCTTGCACCTACACCAAACGCAGCACCAGCCCCAACAAAGAACATGTCTAAAAGCTTTTGGTTCTCGGAGCGCATGTCATAGCCTTGAGTGCTAGCAGTAGTTATACCCGCAGCACCAACGCCTACACCAAATGCAGCAGCACGAGATACTTGATACGCCTTAGGCACAGCAGCACCGCCTGCACCCATCAACGCAGTTACATCAATTGTTTCACCTATAAACGAAGTTACAGGGTTATCCGCCTGAGCCTGACGGCGTAAGCGTTCAGAGAACACTCGTTGCAGTCTGTGATTCATTTGCTCGGGGTTACGAGCCTCCATAAGGAATGAACGTTCCTCAGGACTAATATCAGGTATTTCTTTCTGAACACGTTCGCCTAAATCATCTAGTACATTGTAGCCTTGTTGGCGTTCAAAGCCACGGGATTGCTCCTCCCATGCGTCAATAACCTGACGAGCCATAGGGAATATACTAGCCCCAAGCGATTCCATACGGGTAGCACGGATACGCTCAGGGTCTGATTCAAACAACGGAGTGTACGCACCTACAGTACCAGACTTAGTGCCAGTAATGAGTGCTTGAGCATCTTGTTCGTACGTACTGGCGGCTTTCTGTACCTTAGCACTAGCCTGTACATTCGGCATCGGTGCACTAGGGATAGCTACACCGAGACGTTCCTGTCCAGATTGTACAGGGTTGAAAGCGCCTTGTGCACTTTCGGGTACGGTTAAATCCGCCATAGTTTCTCCTAACGAGATAGTTCACGAGAGATGGACTGAATGTTCAATTTACGGTCATCAGCCTCAGATTTAATTTCAGCAGCACGGGTACTAGATACACCGCGTTTCAACTCTGCTTGGAGTTTATCCAATGCAGCACTTTCATTCTCAATCTCTTGACGGAGAATATCTTTTCGAGATAACTTCCCTGAAGAGCGAGTACTAGAGGTACTAGAGGTACTTTGAGCACTTGGTGTACTCTGAGCTAATGGTGAGTTCCTTACAGGAGCCTTACCACGTTGAATATCCAACACAGGTGCAGGGGTAGCTTGGCGCTTAGTACGCTTAGCTTCACGTTGAACATACGCCTTAGCCTCAGCAGCACGTTTATCCAAGTCATCCAGACGGCGTTTAGAATCACGAGTATTAATTACGTTAGCAGCACCAGAGAACGCACTTGTTGTACCGCCATAGGACGGCGTACGAATAGCAGTAAGGTACTTAGCGTACTCTTCACTGAACTCAGATTCAGGTACATACACAGTACGGCGATGTGAGCCATCACGTTCTAACAACTCCAAACGCACACCGCCAGCATTGTGTGAGCCATCAATGAACACACGCTCTGGGTCGCCCTCCCCGTACTTACGTTGTAAACGAGTAAGCACAGCACCAACCTCAGTATTAGACTTCGTACCGCCAATACTACGCAGGCGTTCACTCAGTTTCGTACTAATACTATAGGTACTGTACTCAGTAGCACCTACATTACCACGAGAGCGTAACACAGTCATAGCATCTTCTTTAGTCCCTACGTTCACACCATTTAAGGCGAGGGCAGGAGCTTCAGAGTTTAGGATATTCTTGGCATACGCCATAGCACGAGAGCCGACAGCTTCTTCAGCAGGACTACGCCAACCTAAGAGCATATGACCAGCACGGAAAGGAGACTTGAATTGACTAGCATCCATACTCTTAGACACCTGTACAATGTTATCTTGACGTACTGAGCCAGATGTGTCATCCCATTGCTTTTTACGACCGATAAGGTCACGCAACTGGATGTTTGGATTCTGGCGGAGTACATTACTGATAAAGGCAGCATCCTTAGTACCTAATGTACCGAGAAGTGCTTCTTGGAATGCAGGGTTGTTTGCACTAAGTGCGTACACACTCTTGAATGAATTGAATGCCTCAGAAGCCGTCACGTTGTTACTTGCTTGGTCAAAGGATTCAGGAGACGAGTACGAGAACGCCATACTAATCTCAGAAGCCAGTAGCTTACCACCACGCTCCCACAAATCAGGACTGGTATTCTGATACGCAAGGTTCAACATCTGTGTACCAGCTTGGGCACGATTACCACCGAAAGCCTGTAAGGAATTCTGCTCTTGTGCATTAATCCATTGAGTACCCTGACCAGAGGCAAGGGCTTGAGTGTACGTAACACCTACTAATGCAAGAGGGTTATTTGAAATCTTCTGCTGTTGTGCAGCACTCAAATCCATCAATGAAGAAACACGGTCAATAATCTGACGAGCATTAGCGGTACTAATTGTACCTGCTTCTGCCTCAGCAAGAGCTTGGTTAACGAGCGCCTGTGCATCAGGAACTGTGAACTCAGTACCGCTACGGATACGGAACTCAATGTCCTGCAAAGCAATCTGAGACTTCACGCCGTTCTCATTACGAACATCGTCACGCATCTTACTTACTGCAATCTGCACATCTGCCATATCCTCAGGCGAAATAATATCCTGAAGCTCATTCACAGGGAGATTAGCTAAGAACTGATACGCTTGAACATCCGCAGGGTTTTGTGCATCAAAGCCAGCACCGATTGTACCGAGTAAGGTACTCATACGCTTGGATACATCGGCACGTGCGTCCTTGTAGTTACCTTGTTGGTACTCCAGAGCAAGGTTCTGATTGAACATATCACGAATAGCATTCAGAGCACCTGATGTATTACCAGCGCTTGCTGCTGCTACTAAAGCATTACGTGTACCAACCGCAGTATTAGCGATGTTGTTACCGTACTGCATTTCGTTGTACTGTTTATTAGATGTAGCCTCAGCTTTCATCATAATATCCAGATTGTTCAAAGCAGATTCACGGAGAATATCCTTGTACTCATCCGTGAGTGCATCATCATTGGTTAACTGCGTATTGATGTCTTGGAGGGTCTGCATGTGAATACGCTTGAGGTCTTCCTCAGACGCACCAGCGAACTTAGCATCCTTATAGGATTGTGCATGCTCCGCTAATCGTACCTGTTGGTACTGCAAACCTTTTTGATACGCCACACCAATACGATAACCGTATCGCTCCCCAGCAGGGAGCTCTGATTGAATCTGGTCAGCCTGAGCATCTAAGCGTCCACGCATAATACTGGACTTCAGATTATCCTCAAGCTTCTTGTTCATAGCATTAGCTAATGTTGGGAGGTTCTTCTGAAAGAACGTGTTAGTTTCCCCGAAGTAATCCACGTTTACACCATCGTGAACTCCGCGTACTGCGGGGTTGAATGATACAGAACCTGTGCGGAGTTCAGGTAGTTTAATAACAGTATCCATAGTTTCCTTATATGCCTAAGCGTGTACTAAAGCGTAAGCCTGTACCTACGTTAGACCCAGGAGCGGCTATACCGTACTGAGTGCTACCAATAGAACCAAGACCTACGCCTGAGTTCGTACTCTGTGTAGTAGGGGTTGCTGCTGTCTTACTAGATTTAAAATCTTCAAATCCAGTACTAAGCGCTGTGAACATACCGCCCATATCGAGACTAGGGATTTGTACAGCAGTTGTGCTTGCACCCTGTGTCTGATTGATAGCGTTGTTTATAATTGCTCGACCTTGGTCACGGTTATCCGCAGCCTCAGTCAGGTAGTTCTGCATAGTACGGGCACTCGCAGCTTCTGCTTGTTGACTGTACTCCTGTTGGACTTGCTGGTATGAAGCACCCGCCATACCCACAGCCGCTAATTGAGCAGCCGTGGTACTCTGGACGGATTTCTTCTGGCCTTGAATATCATATAAAGCACCCGCAGTCTGTTGCTGGATTACAGTCAGTTGTCGTGCATTATCGGCCAATGCACTAGCCATTTCTCGGAATACAATATTGTTACGTTGCTGAACAAGCTGGTACTCTTTCTTAGCCTGCTTGTTCGCCATGTTCAGGCTGTACACATCCGCTACTAGACCGATAGCAGCGCCTATTGCGCCGCCATACGATTTAGCTTTAGGGGATGATACAGAACCTGATTTATACAACGAATCGCCGATACTTCGACCTGTATTGAATCCAGAGATTGCGCTGTTAAACATTCCAACGTCTCCGTTTCTCAGATAGTTTAAATGTGTATCCTAACTGAAGCACATTCATATCGTATGTGCTACTGGTACTGAATACACAAGATGTTGTACGAGCAAGAGTTCGACATGGGATTACAGTTGTGCTACGTGTATTGATTCGTGACTTCCGTAACTCGGTATTACTCCAAGTCAAAGCAGTACTGTCAATATCCAACACATCCGTAATATCATCCTTAATCTTCACATTAAAGCTACCTGTATTGTTAACCATAATGGTATAACGAAGTAGTGTGGCTTTGTCTGTGAGAGTGATGTTCTTTTGGTCTCGCATAATAGGAGCACTAGGCTCCCAGCTTGATGTAAAAGGTAACCCAATGAAGAAATCTTTGAGCTCAGAAAACGACCGAACTAAGGTAAAGCTCTTGTCTTGGACTTTATACCCAACCTCATCCAAGTGCATATCCGTATCAGGGAGATTTACACTTAGCATGAACTCTACATCCTGTAAGTACTTAGGAATACTGTAGGTACCCTTATGAGGACTTAACGTGCTACCGTTAACCCATAAGTCTAAGTACGGCGTATCATCTACACCGCGTGTTGTACTAACGGAACATAACGCATAGCCTTTAGGGGTCTTCAGGATGCTGAACATAATATCGGAGATAAACCACGCGTACACTACAGGGTATGGTAATTCCCATAAGCCGAATGCACTTTGTAGTACCTCACTCTGGTCAGCGATGTACTGCCAAACCAAGAGCTCTTTTGTACCTGTACCGAACACAATCGTACCACTTAATGATGTACCAGCGCTGAACTCGATATTACCTTTAAGGTACTTCGGTAAATGCGCTGAGATAATCTGTGGATTGAACTGGTTCTCTACAAGGTTATTTACTTGGAGTTGACCGACCTGACTGTACCCCATCGTGTTCTGCACCGTGTAGATTAAATCACGACCAACCATAATCGGAGGGTGTGAGGTGTTCATAGGTGCAACAGAGGATTTGTATATCACAGTATTCTGCGGGGTCAACACAATAGTACTACCGCCAATTACCGCTTGTTGGTTATCTGAGATAAGCACTAAGTCTTTGTTGAACTCCACAGCATGTTTGAAGTCCTGCCCTGAGGCATTAATACTCAACACATGAATAGGGTCAGAGTCCAGCACGTCATCTGTAGTTGTCCGCATAAGCACATTGTACTTGTTACTTGCAGACATATGAACGTACGCACCACTCATCAATACCAAGCGACCTTGATAGCCGCCCATACCAGTAAAGGGCGTATCTACAAAGTCAGGGGTTTCGTTATTGGTTTCATTACCAACAGTTCGACCTAACCAACGGTAGTTCGTTTTAACTTCATCACCCTTAATATCTCGAATAACTTGCTCTGTGTCAGGCTCACGTACTTTAAATGAAGAGAAGTCCGTATGCACAGTATTCTCACCAATGGTACTGATGTACTGTACTAAATCATCAGCATCAGCTATAACCTCAAACACAAACGGCATATTCGTAAATGCAGTTATCTGGCCGTACTTAGATGATTCAATCCATGTACGGGTATCTGCAATGTACTGGTAGTACATCATGGTATCCTCGGTATTACCAATACCAAGAATAAATCCAGCAGCAGCATCAGGCAGTACAGCAGGGAGGTCATCCTTGCTGTTTACACTCAAGTTCGTACTCACACCTGTAGTGCGAATATATTTACTGGAGCTAGATGTTTTAATTTCAAGGGTTCCGCCTAGGGTTAAATCTTTTGCTTGAATGAAGATGTTAGAGCCATAGATGTACAGGTTAAAGTTCGTACGCATGTACTCGAACTCTGTGGTGTTATACCAAGCGTACGCAAAAGCACCCACCATACCATTCGCAGTTACCATAAAGGCTGCATCCACAGTAGCAACGGAATACCCTGCGGAACTCAATGCGGATTTAATCTTAGTGTAGTTATCCTTAGCGTTTACACTTACACTAAACTTCAGCGGTTCCGAGGTACCTGTAGCGATGCTTGAGCCAGCTTGTATTTTAGTTGGACGGTCTGCGTTAGACGTTACACCATCACCATTATGCACGGATACAGCAGAGGTGTACGCGCGTTTAGATTCGGTTACATGCACAACCGTGATATCCCAATCGTACTCAACCTCACCAGTCACAACATCAATGAAGCCCTCAAGGTACTTACGCTCCTGAAGAGTTTGCATCTTAGGGAGTACTTGAGTATTCAACACAGCACCAAGGCCACTAACAGAAGTGTACTGAAAGTCCTGATATGCCCCAATGAGATAATCATTCTGAATGGAACCTACGAGGATACCCTTATCAGAGTACACGCGGATACTACCAGTACTGTAGTTATGAGCAATCAGATAGGATGCACCTGAGATACTGAACCACCAGAACCGAGCATCATCGGGGCTATCTAAGAATCGCAGGAGCTCAAAGCCTTTACGCCTACGCAGACCAGTAAGTGCATCCGAGACCATATTAAGCTGATTGGACACCTGACCATCAAGACGCTTATCAGGGACTTGTTGTGATGCTCCCTGAATAAGCGAGGGATAACCTGATTCATATACAGCCATAAGTTATCTCCATAGATGATGTTGGAAGCGTTTATGCGCAGGGCGCAGTACGCTGTAGTGACGCTTACGTAGGTTCTCCTGACGCAGCATTGTGAGGTTACTAGCTAGATGGGTTTGCAGAACCTGAAGCGTATTATCTACGCCGAAGTCTGCGGTGTATAACTCAATACCCACGCTGTACGTAACAGCAAGGGCTGCGTACTCAGGAATACTCTCGAAGTCGAGCTTGTCGATAATACGACAGCGAACATCTTCGGTGAAATACCAAGTACTATTATCAATGTCCCAGAGACGGTCGCCTCTAGGCTCTACACTTCGACCGAGACTATAGAAAGCCAGCATGTTCTCAGGTGTATAGATAATACCATCGGAGTTCGGCTGTACAGTAGTCTCTTGTGTGTTAAACCAATAGCCCTCAGCGAACATACTGGTGCTATGCTGTTCTAAGCCAGCAAGAATCAAAGCCACAGTAGGGCTTCGGGAATCAAGTGAAGTTACAACATGTTCCCCTAAGTACGGGAGAATTGTATTCACGGCATTAAGCTTCTTCATGTAGTGCCCTAAAAGAAAGCACTACAGGAATAACCTAGTAGTGCAAGTTATTTAACATATGCTTTGTACCAAACACCTTTAGCCGCAGCGCCGTAGTTACTACCAATTTGAAAGCCAGTTGTGGTCACATTAGCATAATACGCAATCCGTGGTGTTGCGTCTTGTATATCCAATGTGATTTGAATAAACGGGATGGTACTAAACGTGCGCTGAAAGGTAATCTGTTTTAATGTATTGTTTGCAGGCAGTTCTGCAGCACTGAACGC
>ERZ650302.2154-NODE-2154-length-10684-cov-17.661304_pt1 | contig 10684 bp, 11 predicted proteins | sample MGYA00376238_ERZ650302 | MGnify/ENA primary metagenome ERZ650302 (study PRJEB26733, sample SAMN07839298) | wastewater metagenome | biome: urban; feature: wastewater treatment plant; material: waste water | place: USA: North Carolina | collected 2016-04-28 ... | reverse complement strand
AAACTTGAGTGCGCCGGACAAGGAGTCACGGATCCTATCCGGAACCGCGCTCCCGTCGGGTAGCCTGTTGCTAGCGTAGCACCCGGACACAGTCGGATTTGTTACTGTCATCGACGGTGACATCGTGCCCCTGCCCTCCAACAGCCCGCCCCTTTTGGCATTGAATCAAATAAAATGACAGCATCGTGCCGAATATGACACATGTAAAATGAAATGCATAGATTCAATTGAAATGCCCTTAACCCACGTTCGCAATGCTTAGCCCTGCAGTGAATTGCGGGAAACCAATAGAGAATTCAGGCTAACTTTGATTTGCCAAACAAATGAAGCAAGTCAATTATTGGGGCGACATTAAAATTGAACAACACTGTGGAAATCAAGCGAACGCAGGCCACCCAGCAAGATTTGTTTGGCGAAACTTCAGAAATTCAAATTTCAATAAAAGAGGCGGCGGAATTTGCCAGTGTTTCGCAAGCCACTATTAGAAATTGGATTAAAACCGGAAATATTCATCAAGCACCAAGCGGGCTGGTAATAAAGAATTCCCTGGCTGACTTTAAGCGTAACGAGATTGGAAAGAAAAAACTTACAGCAAGAGCAAACAAGTCATCAAAAGATACGCACAATCACGACAATGCGTCCCTGCTGGTTCGAGGGAAAATTGAGTCAGAGTGCTTTGACTCTGACTCAATTTCGTCAGAGTACGAATCTTCTCTTTCGGACTCTTACCGCAATAAAGAAGGTATTTATTATACGCCGCCGCCTATTGTCGCGAATCTTTTAAGCCTTCAAGCTAATGAAGTGGGTTCGGCAACATTTTTCGACCCATGCTGTGGCTCTGGAAACTTTTTGGTTCACGCCCTCAAATTGGGCTTCAAGCCAGAAAATATCTACGGATTTGACACAGATGCAAATGCCGTATCAATTGCAAAAAAGCGCATTTATGCAGCTACAGGCGTGGAGCCAAAAAATATAAAGTGTGCTGATTTCTTATCCGAGGCCTCCAAAACTCCAGCCCTCCAGTTTGATTTCATTTTCACCAATCCACCATGGGGCAAAAAGATACAAAAAGAACAAAAAGAACAATATGGCCGAATATTTGGAGCTGGTCGAGCGCTAGACACTAGCGCACTTTTCTTTTTCGCATGCATTCGAAGCTTAAAAGAGGGGGGGCACCTTGGGCTACTGTTGCCTGACGCATTCTTCAATATAGCTGCATTTGAGGATGCGCGACTAAGCATTTCCAAACTAGAGCTATTACGGATAGTAGACTTCGGGAAAGCTTTCAAAGGTCTAATGTCCAAAGCGATTGGAATGTCGCTGCTAAACAGAGGCAGAACAAAAGAATCCCCATTTGTTATTTGTGAGTCAGCCGGAAAAAGATATGAACGCAATCCAGCATCTTTTTCAAAGAACCCGAAAACCATATTCAATTTTTGGTGCTCACCAGAGGAAAATGACGTCATTCTAAGGGCTTACTCGACTCCCCACTCTACTCTGGCGGGACACTGTAGCTGGGGGCTTGGTATCGTCACAGGAGATAATGATAGATTTTGCTATCCAACACAAGGGGACGATCGCATTCCTGTTTTCAGAGGTGCCGATATAGGGAAAGGCACCATTGCCGAGCCCAGTTGCTATATCCCTTCTGATTTAACGCTTTATCAACAAGTGGCGCCACACTCTGTATACGAGGCAAAAGAGAAAATTATCTACAAATTCATAACAAATAAACTGGGCTTCTTTCGTGATACAGAGCAGAGATACGTGCTTAATAGCGCCAATATATTGATAGCCCGAGAGAGCCTGGGGATATCAACAAGGCAGCTATGCGACCTGCTCAATAGTGATTTTATGGATTGGCTTTTCCTGAAACTGTTTGCAACACACAAGGTACTCCGGGGAGACTTAGAACAACTTCCAATATACGTTGACTACTTCAGAACAAACAACATCTTCGAAGAAGATAGCTTATTGGATTTTCTAGCAATCGAAAGGACTCGCAATGGAACTTACAGAATTAAAAGATAGAATCATCGAGTCGTTCTCAGGAAGTGCAGAGCAATTGCAAGAAGTTTTAGAACTGGTGGCATTGGATCATTCCGTTTTTCCATTTAATGAGTACGAACATTTAATCTGCAACTCAATAAACCGTGGCTGCCTGACTTTTGAGCAGTACATCGAAATCAGAAATGATTACATTTCCGAAAATCCAAATCTATGGATATTTGAGATTTCGGCTCCTCGCGGTTTTGGCGAAGGGTTTGCCCAAACTTATGTTCAAAGCAAAGGAGTAAATTTAAAAAGGGCATCGAAGAAACTGGACCCCAACTATTCTGGTGAGTATGACCTTTGGCTTGATGGCATAAAAATTGAAGTTAAAGCTTCTCGTGCTGTTGATGCGAACAGCGAAGAACCCCTTTACATGAAGGCGCTGTCCAGAAACTCAAAAAAAAATCTCTTGATGAATTTTCAGCAGCTAAAACCTCAATGCTGCGATGTGTTCGTTTGGGTGGCTGTTTTTCGCGATGAAATAGTTCTTTGGGTTATGAATTCTCGCGAGGTATCCGAGAACAATCTCTTCTCAAAGGGGCAGCACAGAGGCAATAGTGGAAACGAGGGGCAGCTTCATGTGAAGCACGACAATATCCATAATTTTGACATATACGAATTGAAGGATAATGATATTGAGTCAGCCATTCGTACGGCCGCAAGTAAAGCCTCAACCGCACGCACAGCCAGTTGATACATTGGCCGTCCACCAAGCGCCCCTGAATTTGACATCTATCTACTGCAACCCTAAAGCGGCGCTGAAGAAATAGAGAATCGTTCGACCTGAAATTTTTCAGGGGCACCTACCCTTGTCGGGACTAGGCCAAATCAGTCCGTAGGTACTCCTCATATGCGACCTATGGTCAGCGAAACCATCCAAAAAAAGCCACCCCCGGCCGCAGTTACGCAGCAGGGGGCGGGAACCAGTACGAGCGACGGCTGGTGACGCGAGCCGCAAGGTTGACGCCAATGCTGGGGGCATCAACGAGAAGGTTCTCGTGCAGCGCGGTTGCACCCTTTGCCGCGCTCTGATGCCTTCATTACTTTGGGAACAATGTGTCCTCGAAACTGCATAGCGCAGATTCGAATAATGACAACACATCGACCCGCTGCGCCATCCATCCGGCACCTACCAAGTCCTTGCGGAGCTTTGCCTCGAATACCGAGGCACAGATAAAGATCAAGCGCCCCGGCTTTTGCTTTTAGTTGCGCGCAGCTGAGCGAAAACAAGCGCAAGTTACCAATTTACGTTGACATCAACTAACCAGAGAACAGCGTTTTATGCCGCCCCCCGTTCGGTATTTCGAACATCTGCCTCGATCCCGTGCGAAAACCTGAACGCCACATGGCTAACCTATCGCGCACTCCCGTCTACCGACGCCCCAGGCCCGTGGCACATCGCCAAAGAAAAAGCCGACCACAAGGGCTAGCCGTTCTGAAATAGAGTTGCTAAGGCAACCCTGATTCCCCTAGAATGCCCTCCAATCTAAGACTGGAGGGCGTTTCTGTTGGAGGAAAAATCTTCTTCAGACAAGACCAAGTTCAAATGGCCGCGGTACCCACCCACCGCCGCTGGAATTCAGGTCAATCACTGCAAAAGCCCGACGTGCCAAAACTTCGGGGTTCCCCCCAAGCTTGAATCCCGCCGTGCAAGGGCTTGCGCAGGTCGTACCTACGGTCCCGGCGATTACAGCGTTGTCGCCACCGGGAAGGCCCAACCGGCGCTGAAGTGTCTCCTGTGCGGTGAAATCTTCCCCATGCACAGCAACCTGGCCATCGCCGAGGAGCTGCTGCGCATTAGCCAGTATCTGGAACCCCCGACGTCACGTTGCCCCAACCTCGACTGCGCTGACGGGCTCCACTGCACCAAGTACGGCGTGAACCGGTTCGGCACCCCAAGGTACAAGTGCAAGACCTGTAAGAAGGTCTTTGCGTTCGGGGGCGCCCCCGACAAGGGCCAGCACCAGACCCACCACAACCGAGACATCTTCCAGCACCTGGTCAACACGGTGCCGCTGCGCCGGGTCATGAAGCTGCTGGGTATATCAGCGTCCGTCCTGTACGCCCGAATCGACTTTATCCACAGGCAATGCCAGCTGTTTGCTGGCGAGCGAGAACGTACTCTGGTCGACCGCAAGGACTTAGGAAAGCGCTACATCTCCACCGACCGCCAGATCTTGCTGGTCAATTGGTCGTCCAAGAAGTCCCGCAAGAACACGGCCCTGCACTCCATCGCTAGCGCGGACCAGGCCACCGGATATGTCTACGGCGCCCAAGGCAGTCGAGGCCTTGGGCGAGCCCGGAGGCGACCCTGAACTGCTGCTGCGCAAGGCGAAGCTCAACCTCATGCGCGAGCAGCTCACCCGGGTCCGCAAGATAGGCAAGTGGCAAGACCGCTGGGCCTTGCACCCTCTGTCGGAGATGCGGGAGCCCAGCAAGCTTATCTGCTGGCTGACCGATATTGAGCCGCTGGCCTCTGACCCCGAAGCACGCGAAGACCAACTTAACCACCACGCCAGGCTCCATCTGAAGGCGTCCGTGGCGGAGGTAGACCGGTTCTTCATGCAGGTCCGCCGTGCCCTGACCATGGCTGAGCGCGGCGTGGTCAGCGCCTCATCGGACCGGCGCCTGTGGTTTGGCAAGAATGCGTATAACCCGGCCGTCCTTGTCAAACTGCTGGAGGTGTTCCGGACCTACTTCAACTACTGCGAGGTTGGCCAGGACAAGAAGACGCCCGCCATGCGCATGGGCTTGGCCCGTGGCCCCGTTGCGCCGGAAGACATCCTTTACTTTGAGCCAGCGGCCCCGGCCGGCCAACGGCGCCGGGCGTCAAGAAAAGCCCCAGCCGTGACCACCGAAACGTCCGTCAGCCCATAAAAGAAGACCCCTCCGGCTTGCGCGGGAGGGATCGTCAATCAAAAAACCAGTTCGGGGCTAAGCAACTCTATTCGAGAACGGCTAAGCCCAAAGGCACCCCTTTTTTATAGCTGACTGCTGATCGGCTCAGATCAATAAGTCAAGGTTTGCACCCCTTGGGCGGTGCCCAGCAAGCACACGGCCGCCTTCTGGTGGGCAAAAACGCCCACAGTCACCACGCCAGGCCACTGGTTCACTTGCGATTCAAATTCCAGCGGGTTTTGAATGGAAAGGCCCGTGACATCCAGGATGTGCTGGCCGTTGTCCGTCACGAGGGGCTTGCCATCTTTCAGCCGCACCTTGGCCACTCCGCCCAGGGCTTCAAAGCGGCGGGCAATGTGCTGTGTGGCCATGGGGATGACTTCCACCGGCAACGGAAACTTGCCCAGCGCCTCCACGCGCTTGGACTCGTCTGCGATGCAAACAAACCGCTGCGCCAGGGCGGCCACGATTTTTTCACGGGTCAAGGCAGCACCACCGCCCTTGATCATGTTGCCGTTACCGTCGATTTCGTCTGCACCATCGATGTACACCGACAGAGACTGCACTTCGTTCGCATCAAACACTGGAATACCCAAAGCCTGAAGACGTTCGGTGCTGGCCACAGAGCTGGAAACAGCCCCCTTGATGGTCGACTTGATGCTGGCCAGCGCATCGATGAATTTGTTGACGGTAGAGCCCGTGCCCACGCCCACGATGTCGCCGGGCACCACGTATTGCAACGCGGCTTGGCCTACCAGGGTCTTGAGTTCGTCTTGGGTGAGTGAGGAAGGTGTCGTCATGGGAGAAAATCGAAGGTAATTCTTCAATTATCGTTCCATGTCTCTCATCCCCTACTCCCTCACCCGCTCCTTTCTGTTTGGCATGGACCCGGAGGCCGCGCACGACCTGACCATGGACATGCTGGCCAAGGGGCAGCGCACACCGTTGCAGTGGGCCTGGTGCCAAACGCGTGTGGACGACCCTGTGGAACTGGCCGGTTTGCGTTTTCCGAATCGGGTGGGAATGGCTGCCGGGCTGGATAAAAATGCCAGGTGCATCGACGCCTTGGGCGCCATGGGCTTTGGCTTTGTCGAGGTGGGTACCGTCACCCCCAAGCCCCAGCCAGGCAACCCCAAGCCGCGCATGTTCAGACTGCCCGAGGCCCGTGCACTGATCAACCGCCTGGGGTTCAACAATGAGGGCCTTGATGCATTCATCCACAACGTGCAGCGGGCTCAGTTCCGCAAGCAGCATTGCGCAACACCCATGTTGCTGGGGCTGAACATTGGCAAAAACGCCAGCACGCCCATCGAAAATGCCACCAGCGACTATCTTGCGTGCCTGGATGGCGTATACCCGCATGCCGATTACGTGACCGTCAATATCAGCTCGCCCAACACGCAAAACCTGCGGGCTCTGCAAAGCGACGAAGCACTGGATGCTTTGTTGGGAGCCATTGCCGAGCGGCGTGAGTGGCTGGCGAACCAGGAGTTGCCACACGCAGGTAGCGCTGGACGCACCAAACGCAGGGTCCCTATTTTTGTGAAGATTGCTCCCGATCTGGACGAGGTACAGGTCGGGGTGATTGCCAGCACCCTGCAACGCCATGGCATGGACGGAGTGATCGCCACCAACACCACCATCGCGCGCGATGCCGTGCAGGGCATGCCCCACTCCACAGAAACGGGTGGTCTCAGCGGAGCGCCGGTGCTGGAGGCCAGCAACCGTGTGATTCGTCAGCTCAGAGCAGCGCTGGGCCGTGACTTTCCGATTGTGGGTGTCGGCGGCATCATGAGTGCCAAAGATGCCGTTAGCAAAATCGAGGCGGGTGCCGACGTGGTGCAGATCTACACCGGGCTGATTTATGAAGGCCCTGCACTGGTAGAGCAGGCCGCCAAGGCCATCAAGGCTTCACGGATTAAACGCTGAAGTTAGCAGTGCAGTGGTGGGTCTGTGGAAAGACCCGGCTGCATGCGAATTGCTGGCCGCAACACTGGCCTGGCCTCACTTGCAGCGGGCGCCCTGTTCTGGCGTGATCAGCGGCGAAAGCGCAATATCCAAGGCAGCGCGACGCTGGCCCAGCGCACGAGGCGGCTGGGGCCAAGTGCCATTGCAGCGCCTGCCAAAGCGACCACTGCCGCTGGATGCTGCTTGGCAAATGCCACACAGCGCAGTACGAGTGAATCGTCGCCAATTCCAGCAGCACCGGCCTCCGCAGCGCTGTTGGCTTGCGCATAGGCCTTGCGGCGGGCCTGAATCCGTTCCCGCTGCGCAGCGATCCGATGGAGAATCTTTTGCTGTGCAGGCGTGGCAGGCCCCTGAGGCTCCTCTGGATGCATAGAAGGGGTTGGGTCACTCATAGCATATCCTTGATGTCACGCCAGTCCTGCGCAAGCTCGCGGCGCGTTAAAGGAAATCCGTCTTCCGCCCGCTGTACGCTGCGCAGTAGCGCGACGAGCAGGCCAAGCCAAGCGGCCAACCAAACCCCGGCCACCACCCAGCCCGCAACGCTGCGGTACGGGGTGTCCCAAAACTGGACGAGCACGGCCATGGAGACCATCACCATGCTCACCACGGTCAATCCAGCCACCGCCATGGCCAGCGCCAATACGCGCCGGATGTAGCGTTTCTGGTCTTGCCACTCCAGCTTGGCCAGCTCCATGCGGTCTTCCACCGCGATGGCGCCTTCGATCGCCGCCACACGCCAACGGGCGACGATCACATCCAGCCCTAACAAAGCCAGCCAATTCATAGCATGCTGTAGATCGGAGGAGTGGAAGCCACCGCGCTTTAACGGCGGGCCAGCAAAAAGCCCACGAGGGCGCCAACGGCCAAGGCGGCACCGGCCACGCGCCAAGGTTCGTCATGGGCGTAGCGGTCGGCAGCAATCGCTGCGTCCTTGGCTTGGCGAGCGGCGTCTTGCGCTGCACGAATGGCGGATTCACGGGCGGAGTGGATGCCGTCGTCCAGGCGTTGACGCAGCAGCTTGATCTCGGGAACGACGTCCAGGTCTTTGTTGGCCAGCAAGCCGCGCAAGTCAGACACCAGTTTCTCCAGTTCGCCTTGAGTGGTGAAGTGTTCAGATGTGTTCATGGCATTTCCTTTTTAAAAAGACAAGTTGAGACCTAAACCTGCAAAGCACCAACGGTGTCCGCATTGGATGCTGACATCAATGAGGTAACCATTGGAAGTGTCCGTGTGAAAGCATCTTAGCGCCGCTACACCCTGCCAGCCTGTAGGACATCGTCGCGTAGGGTTACAAACTTTGCAGGGAGTTGATCACCCACCCTGGCCGAGTAACTCTGCAACATGGTCAGCAATTGCCAGTGAACTGGTCAAGCCAGGGGATTCGATGCCGAAGAGGTTCACCAGGCCCGCGATGCCATGGTCTTGAGGGCCCTGGATACAGAAATCAGGCGCAGGCTCTCCGGGGCCATGAATTTTGGGCCTGATGCCCGCATAGCCGGGGACCAATGCACCGTCGGGCAGCGCAGGCCAATATTTGCGCACTTCGGCGTAAAACGCATCGCCCCGGCGAGGATCGACTACCAGGTCATCTGCGGAGTCCACCCACTGCACATCTGGCCCAAATTTGGCCTGCCCGCCCAAGTCCAGCGTCAGATGCACGCCCAAGCCCGCCGCCTCGGGCACAGGGTAAACCAAATGGCTGAAGGGGGCCTTGCCAGAGAGGGTGAAGTAGTTGCCTTTGGCAAACCGTGGCTCGGGCACATGAACCGGATCCAAGCCGGCAAATTGCCGCGCAAGTTGAGGGGCGTGCAGCCCCGCCGCATTGATGAGCAAGCGGGTTCTCAAACGGGTACCATCAATCGCTACTAAATCAATAGCGCCTTGCGCAATACCGGCGTGCGCCAAGGCCGAATTCAATGCAACAAGCCCCCCCGCGTTCTCCAGGTCTCCCTGCAGCGACAACATCAGCCCGTGGCTGTCGATGATGCCGGTGCTGGGCGAAAACAAGGCAGCGACGCATTCCAGCGCGGGTTCCATGACCTGCGCCTGGGCTCGATCCAGCCATTGCAAGTCCGTGACACCATTGCTGAGCGCACGGTCGTAAATGCTTCGGAGGCCTTCGCGCTGCTCATCTGCAGTAGCCACCAGCAACTTGCCGCACCGCCGGTGCTCCACGCCACGCTCCTGGGCATAGGCATAAAGCTGCTGACGGCCTGCAACGCACAAGCGCGCCTTGAGCGAGCCGGTGGGGTAATAAAGGCCCGCATGGATGACTTCGCTGTTGCGGGAACTGGTACCTGTGCCGATGGCATCTGCAGCTTCCAGCACCATCACTTCGAGCCCTTGCAAAGCAAGTTTTCGCGCGATAGCCAAACCCACTACACCCGCCCCGACCACCACACATTCCACTTGATCCATCGTTCCTCACCTTTTCTGTGGGTTCTGCTGTTTGTGGCTGCGGTCTCACCGACCCGCTTCAAAGCCGTGAATAACCTGGAGAGCGTTGGCACCCAGCTCGGTGGCTGCATACCCGCCTTCCAGCACCAGGGCTGTCGGCAGGCCCAGGCCTGCCAATCTGCGGCCCAGGGTTGAGAAGTCTTCCGTGGTCAGCGCAAATTGCGAGATGGGATCACCCACATAGGTGTCCAGCCCCAACGACACCACCAAGGCATCGGGAGCATATTGAGAAATGCGAATGCAGGCCGCTTCCAGGGCCGCAAACCACTTCGCGACGGAGCTGCCTGCGGGCAGCGGCAGGTTCAGGTTGAAACCCAACCCGGCGCCCTCGCCCTGCTCATCCGCATGCCCCAGATAAAAAGGGTATTCGGTCAGCGGGTCGCCATGGATGCTGATGAAAAGCACATCTGCGCGCTGGTAGAAGATGCTCTGCGTGCCATTGCCGTGGTGGTAGTCCACATCCAGCACAACCACCCGTTTGGCTCCTTGATCCAGCAGCGTCTGGGCGGCCACCGCTGCGTTGTTCAGAAAGCAGTAGCCGCCCATGAAATCAGGGCCGGCATGGTGGCCCGGTGGTCGGGTGCAGCAAAATGCTGCGGGCGCGCCTGCGGCTATGCGCATGGCGGCACTGGCTGCGGCATCTGCGCCCGCTTTGGCTGCTTCCCAGGTACCTTGGGCCAAGGGCGTTCCGTTGTCCATCGAGTAGAGGCCCAGCTTGGCAATGAAGTTGGTGGGTTCCACATCACTGCGCAATGTGCGCACGGGCCAGACCGATGGGAATGGTTGCGTGGTGGCGTTGACCGGGTCCAGCGCCACCCACTGCACCCAGGCGGATGCCAAAAAGTCGAGGTAGCGCTGACTATGTACCTTTTTTAGCGCTCCTGTGGCATCTGTGTCGGGGGCCAGCAGCTTGTAGCCCGCCTGGCGCAGTGCCTGCTCCACGTAATCGGCGCGCGCGGGTTTCTCAAAGCAGTCCACGCGATTGCCACGAAAAAACTCGTGTGCCGGAGCGTGCAGGTGATGTAGTGGGTTATGAAAGCTGATCATGTGGTGGCTCCGCCGCGATTGGCACCCAGTAGCCCTTCTGAGCAGGCGTGCATCTGGTGCAAAACGAAAGCGAACATTTGTTGAGACAGGCGCTTGATCATTGTGCCTGCAACCTGCCCCTGTCCCGAGCACGCCAACGTGTCTCTGTGAAGACACAAAGAAAAAAGCGCCTTGCAATGCTGCAAGGCGCTTTTGAATTTGGTGGGTGATACATGGATCGAACATGTGACCCCTGCCGTGTGAAGGCAGTGCTCTACCGCTG
>ERZ650302.2148-NODE-2148-length-10690-cov-15.251998_pt1 | contig 10690 bp, 7 predicted proteins | sample MGYA00376238_ERZ650302 | MGnify/ENA primary metagenome ERZ650302 (study PRJEB26733, sample SAMN07839298) | wastewater metagenome | biome: urban; feature: wastewater treatment plant; material: waste water | place: USA: North Carolina | collected 2016-04-28 ... | reverse complement strand
GTCTACGGTCGTGCGCCTAGCCAGGATCGCTTCGCTGGGTTTTGTTAGCCGCTCTTAGAGATGCGCTGATTGCATCTGAAAAATCGTGTTTGCCAACAGCCAAACCCTGGATTCCCGCCTGCGCGGGAATGACGATTTTCTCAGCGCATCCTAAACAAGTGCAGCAAAGTCACACAAGCACGCGAGTCGCCAGTCACGTTGAAACACAAGCGTTCATGCGCCACGAAGAAGCTCTCGCCGCATGACACCGCGTCATTCCCGCGAAGGCGGGAATCCAGGTGTGTCCACAGCGTACAGCGGTCGAAGCGCCGACCAGTCGGTTCAGATCATGGTGACTGGCGACTAGAAAGCGTTTTCTGAGCGACGCTTAGCGGGTGATCGGCTTGTAGCGGATGCGCTTGGGCTTGGCGCCTTCTTCGCCCAGGCGTTTTTTCTTGTCGGCTTCGTATTCCTGATAGTTGCCGTCAAAGAAGGTCCATTGCGATTCGCCTTCCGCCGCCAGGATGTGGGTGGCGATGCGGTCGAGGAACCAGCGGTCATGGCTGATCACAAACACCGTGCCGGCGAATTCCAGCAGGGCGTCTTCCAGCGCGCGCAGGGTTTCCACGTCCAGGTCGTTGGACGGTTCATCCAGCAGCAGCACATTGCCGCCCTTGAGCAGGGTTTTGGCCAGGTGCAGGCGGCCGCGTTCGCCGCCGGAGAGCATGCCGACTTTCTTTTGCTGGTCGCCGCCCTTGAAGTTGAAGCGGCCCAGATAGGCGCGGCTGGGCATTTCGAACTTGCCGACGGTGAGGATGTCGGCGCCGTTGGCCACGTCTTCAAATACCGTTTTGTCGCCTTCCAGGCCTTCGCGGCTTTGTTCGACGAAGGCCATTTGCACGGTCTGGCCGATTTTCACCGCGCCGCTGTCCGGCTGCTCTTTGCCGGCAATCATCTTGAACAGGGTGGATTTACCTGCGCCGTTGGGGCCGATGATGCCGACGATGGCGCCCGGCGGGGCCTTGAAGCTGAGATTGTCGATCAGCAGGCGGTCGCCAAAGCCCTTGCTGACGTTTTCGAACTCGATGACTTCATTGCCCAGACGCTCGGCCACCGGGATAAAGATTTCCTGGGTTTCGTTGCGCTTTTGGTGCTCGAAGCTGGACAGTTCTTCAAAGCGGGCAATCCGCGCCTTGGATTTGGCCTGACGGCCTTTCGGGTTTTGCCGCACCCATTCCAGCTCTTGCTTCATCGCCTTCATGCGGGCCACTTCCGACTTGGCTTCTTGCTCCAGACGGGCTTCTTTTTGCTCCAGCCAGCTGGAGTAATTGCCCTTCCAGGGGATGCCTTCGCCACGGTCGAGCTCCAGAATCCATTCGGCGGCGTTGTCCAGGAAGTAACGATCGTGAGTGACGGCCACCACGGTGCCAGGGAAGCGGCAGAGGAACTGCTCCAGCCATTCCACCGATTCGGCGTCCAGGTGGTTGGTCGGTTCGTCCAGCAGCAGCATGTCGGGTTTGGACAGCAGCAGCTTGCACAGCGCCACGCGGCGCTTTTCACCGCCGGACAAGGGGCCGATTTTGGCGTCCCACGGCGGCAGGCGCAGTGCGTCGGCGGCCAGCTCCAGCTGGTGTTCCACATTGTCGCCGGCGCCGGCCGAGATGATGGCCTCCAGGCGGGCTTGTTCTTCGGCCAGGGCGTCAAAGTCGGCGTCCGGCTCGGCGTAGGCGGCGTAGACTTCTTCCAGGCGTTTTTGCGCGCCCATCACCTCGCCCATGCCGCTTTCCACTTCTTCGCGCACGGTTTTTTCCGGGTCGAGCTGCGGTTCCTGCGGCAGGTAGCCGATGTTCAGATTGGGCTGCCATTGCACTTCGCCGTCGTATTCTTTTTCGACGCCGGCCATGATTTTCAGCACGGTGGATTTACCGGCGCCGTTCAGGCCCAACAGGCCAATCTTGGCGCCGGGGAAGAACGACAGCGAGATGTTTTTGATGATCTGGCGCTTGGGCGGCACAATTTTGCTCACCCGCAGCATGGACATTACGTATTGGGCCATGGTGTGGTCTGGAATCCGTTGGTGTGTAAAGGCGCCGGGGTGAACGCGCGGGCGCGTTCGGCGCGAAACCGCGCGAGGGCGCGGCCGGTAAACCGCAAGTGTAGCAAAGCCCCGGCCGGCTGGCATCGGGGGCACGGTGCATGGCGCGCGGATTGGCCTGAATTTGTCCTCCCGGCAGCGCAGCCTGAGGCCAGGAGATGGCGCGACAGGCCCGTGAACACGCGGCGCGGGCTTTCAGTGGACACGTTTTTGATTTATAACGGCACGGCTCTTCTTTATGATTGGCCTTTTGACGGCCGGGCCGCGTGTCGGCACAGGAAACCCGTGCTCTTACTAGACCCTTTTACCTTATTTATCAGCAATGCCTTGCTGCACCTGGCCCTGATGCTGGCGCTGGCCATCATCAGCCGGCTGGCGCCCGACATCCTGGCTATCCGCTTGTGGATGCGCGGCCATGGCCTGATGGCGCTGGCCATTGTGCTGATGGCGGTGATGGCGCTGCTGTCGCCCGAGGCCAGACCGCCGCTCAAGCTGTTGATTGGCGGATTATTGATGTCAGCGCTGTTGCTGATGCTGGCCGGGCTGCGTCATTTTTTTGGTCTGCGCCCCTTGCCGCTGGCCTTGCGTGTGGGCTATGTGCTGGCCCTGCTTGGCCTGGCTGGCCTGATGCAATGGTCGCCGGAGGTGCCACTGGCTGGTGTATGGCAGGCCAGCGTCTTGATGGTTCTGCTTCTGGGGTGTGTCCATGTGTTGTGGCGGCAGCGCGGCCACTTGCGGCCCATTGTCCTGCTGGCCTGTCTGGCCTCACTGGGGGGCATGACCCTGGGCCTGTGTGGCCGGCTAAGCCTGCTGGTGTACAGTATTTTCCTGGGTGAGCAAGGTCTGCAGTGGCGGCAATTGTCTGATGTGCTGGGTTTGATGGTGGCGATGATTGGCGGCATCAGCATGGCCATGAGCTTTTGGTTGCTGATTTCTGATCGCATGCTGCACACCCTGCGCCGCATGGCCGAAGAAGACCCGCTTACCGGCGTGCTCAACCGCCGGGGTTTTCAGCGCGCCACTGCGCGCATGCTGGCCAATCAACCGGGTCGGGTGGCGGTGCTGATGCTGGATGTGGATCACTTCAAGCGCATCAACGACAACTATGGCCATGCGGCGGGCGATCAGGTGTTGCGTTGCATGGGCGATGCGCTGCGCGATGCATTGCTCGCCAGCGATATCTTTGCCCGGCTGGGCGGCGAGGAATTTTGTGTGGTGCTGGGCGAGCTTGACGAGCGCAATGCCGAGGCGATTGGCGAGCGCATCCGCCAGCGTTTTCAGCGTAAAACCGGCCTGCTTAGTCAGGCAGAAGGCTGCACGCTGAGCATCGGCATGGCCATGGGCACGCCACCGGTTGATTCATTGGCTGAGCTGATGGCGCGCGCGGATCTGGCGCTTTACCACAGCAAGGCCGAAGGCCGTGACCAACTGAGCGTATACGCCGACGGCTGAGTGCCAGGAACGGCTCACACCAATCATTACTGGCGTGATTGCCGTGAGTGCGCAGGTGTTGCGAGCCGTAGGCGAGAGGGCGCAGCCCGGCATAACGCCCCGATGGCGTGCTGCTTCTCAAAGCTGGTATGGCATAGAGACTACGCCAGCCAGGCAGAAGCCCGCCGGGATGTGGCGGACGGCACTGCCTGCTGACGTTTTACCAGCAGAAACGCTTGAACTCGGCGCTGGGCAATTGAGCCCGGCCGAGTTTGCACGACAAAGCCCGCTCAAGCCTGCGCCTGTGCAGGCTTGAGCGGCTGACTCCCTCAGAACAAAATTATCTGTCGCCCAAGGCGGCAGCACTCAATCCCAGCTCAACGCCCCACCGCTCTGGTATTCCGTCACTCGCGTCTCAAAGAAATTCTTTTCTTTCTTCAAGTCGATCATTTCGCTCATCCACGGGAAGGGATTATTGGCGCCGGGGAAGAGTTCCGGCAGGCCGATCTGGGTCATGCGGCGGTTGCAGATAAAGCGCAGGTATTCTTTGAACATCGGCGCGTTCAGGCCCAGCACGCCGCGCGGCATGGTGTCTTCGGCGTAGGCGTATTCCAGATCGACGGCGTGGCGGAACAGCTCGGTGATTTCGGCGGCGAAGCTGTCGGTCCACAGTTGCGGGTTTTCCAGCTTGATGGTGTTGATCAGGTCGATGCCGAAATTGCAGTGCATGGATTCGTCACGCAGGATGTACTGGTATTGCTCGGCGGCGCCGGTCATTTTGTTCTGGCGGCCCAGGGCGAGGATTTGCACAAAGCCGACGTAGAAGAACAGGCCTTCCATGATGCAGGCAAACACGATCAGCGATTTGAGCAGCTGTTGGTCGGTTTCCAGCGTGCCGGTCTTGAATTCCGGGTTGGTCAGCGCGTCGATGAACGGAATCAGAAATTCATCTTTGTTACGGATGGACTGGATTTCGTGGTAGGCGTTGAACACTTCGCTTTCGTCCAGGCCCAGGCTTTCCACGATGTATTGATAGGCGTGGGTGTGGATGGCTTCTTCAAATGCCTGGCGCAGCAGAAACTGGCGGCATTCCGGCGCGGTGATCTGGCGGTAGGTGCCCAGCACGATATTGTTGGCGGCCAGGCTGTCGGCGGTGACAAAAAAGCCCAGGTTGCGGGTGACAATGCGGCGCTCGTCGTCGGTCAGGCCGTTGGGGCTTTTCCACAGTTCGATGTCGCGCTGCATATTCACTTCTTGCGGCATCCAGTGGTTGGCGCAGGTGGCCAGGTATTTTTCCCAGGCCCATTTGTATTTGAACGGCACCAGCTGGTTCACGTCGGTTTGGCCGTTGATGATGCGCTTGTCCACGGCGTTCACCCGGCCTGTGCCGTGGGCGGTTAATCCGTTGGGGGTGGCGGTGGCGGAGGTGGCGAAAGCGTCATCAAAGCGCAGGTTCATGGTGGGTGTGGCTCCAGGTAGGTCAGTCAGTACAATCGGTGAGTTCAGGTAGGGCCGTGGCAGCGTAGAAAATCATCCAGGCGTCTGGATTCCCGCCCGCGCGGGAATGACGATTTTTTTGGCGTGTCTGAGCGGCTCTTTACGGTATAGGCCAATGGGGCAGCAGGCTGGGGTCAACCTGCTGGCCGATTGGCGGCGCGCAGGGAGGGCGCGCCAGCCTGCCGGCGTGGGCCGGCAGGCGGGGTGGATTACTGGCAGGCTTCGCAATCCGGGTTGTCGATGCTGCAGAACTTGGCGTCGGTGGCCGGCAGGGCTTCTTCCTGCGGGGCGGCGGCCTGGGCCGGGGCGGCCACGCCGCCGGCCACTGGCACGGCGTTCAGTTCGCCGCCGCGACCGGTGGATTTCTCGGCGCTGGAGGCGGACAGGGTGCGCAGGTAGTAGGTGGTTTTCAGGCCACGCACCCAGGCGTGCTTGTACAGCTCGTCCAGCTTTTTGCCCGAGGCGCCGGCCATGTACAGGTTCAGGCTTTGCGCTTGGTCAATCCACTTTTGCCGGCGGCTGGCGGCTTCCACCAGCCAGCGCGGGTCGATTTCAAAGGCGGTGGCGTAGATGTCGCGCAGCTCGGCCGGGATGCGGTCGATGCGGCTGACGTTGCCTTCAAAGTATTTCAGGTCGGCGATCATCACTTCATCCCACAGGCCGGCGGCCTTGAGGTCGCGCACCAGGTAGTCGTTGACCACGGTGAACTCGCCCGACAAATTGGATTTGACGAACAGGTTCTGGTAGTTCGGCTCGATGCTGGCCGACACGCCAATGATGTTGGCGATGGTGGCGGTGGGGGCGATGGCCACGCAGTTGGAGTTGCGCATGCCGTGGGTGGCAATGCGGCTGCGCAGCGCCGGCCAGTCCATGCTTTCCGAGCGGTCCACGTCCAGATAGCCGCCGCGCTCGGCGGCCAGCAGGTCGATGCTGTCTTGCGGCAGGATGCCGCGATCCCACAGGCTGCCCTTGTACGACGGGTAGCGGCCGCGTTCTTCGGCCAGCTCGGTGGACGCCCAGTAAGCCTGATAGCACACCGCTTCCATCGAACGGTCGGCAAATTCCACGGCGGCCGGCGAGGCGTAGGGGATGCGCAGGGTGTGCAGGCAATCCTGGAAGCCCATCACGCCCATGCCCACCGGACGGTGTTTCAGGTTGGCGTTGCGGGCTTTTTTCACCGGGTAGAAGTTGATGTCGATGACGTTGTCCAGCATGCGCATGGCGGTGCGCACGGTGCGGGCCAGTTTGTTCTGGTCCAGCTGGCCGTTGTGCAGGTGGTTCACCAGGTTCACCGAGCCCAGATTGCACACGGCAATCTCGTTGTCGTTGGTGTTCAGGGTGATTTCCGTACACAGGTTGGAGCTGTGCACCACGCCGACGTGTTGCTGCGGGCTGCGGATATTGCACGGGTCCTTGAAGGTGATCCACGGGTGGCCGGTTTCAAACAGCATGGTGAGGATCTTGCGCCACAGGCTGAGTGCCGGGAGCTTTTTGGCCACGCGCAGCTCGCCGCGCTCGGCCTGGGCTTCGTAGCGCACATAGGCTTCTTCAAAGGCGCGGCCGTACAGGTCGTGCAGATCGGGCACTTCGGACGGCGAGAACAGCGTCCAGTCGCCGCCTTCCATCACCCGCTTCATGAACAGGTCAGGAATCCAGTTGGCGGTGTTCATGTCGTGCGTGCGACGGCGGTCGTCGCCGGTGTTCTTGCGCAGCTCGAGGAATTCTTCGATGTCGGCGTGCCAGGTTTCCAGGTAGGCGCACACTGCGCCCTTGCGCTTGCCGCCTTGATTGACTGCTACCGCCGTGTCATTCACCACCTTCAGGAAGGGCACCACGCCTTGCGATTTGCCATTGGTGCCTTTGATGTGGCTGCCCATGGCGCGCACCGGGGTCCAGTCATTGCCCAGGCCGCCGGCAAATTTGGACAGCAGGGCGTTTTCCTTGATGCCTTCGTAAATGCCGTCCAGGTCATCGGCGATAGTGGTCAGGTAGCACGACGACAGCTGGCTGCGGCGGGTGCCGGCGTTGAACAGCGTCGGGGTGGACGACATGAAATCAAAAGTGGACAGCACATTGTAAAACTCAATCGCGCGCGCTTCGCGGTCGATTTCGTTCAGCGCCAGGCCCATGGCCACGCGCATGTAAAACGCCTGCGGCAGCTCGATGCGCTGGCTGTCGATGTGCAAAAAGTAGCGGTCGTACAGGGTTTGCAGGCCCAGGTAGCCAAACTGGGTGTCGCGGCTGGCCACCAGCGCGCGGCCCAGGCGCTCCAGGTCGAATTCGCCCAGTTTTTCGTCCAGCAACTCAGCGGCAACGCCGCGCTTGATATAGCAGGGGAAGTATTCGGCATAACGCTCGGCCATGTCTTCCTGGCTGACGGCTTCGCCGAGGATTTCCAGGCGGATGCTGTTGAGCAGCAGGCGCGAGGTGACCAGATTGTAAGACGGGTCTTTTTCGATCATGGCGCGGGCGGCCATGATGGCGGATTTGTTGACTTCGTCTTCGGCCACGCCGTCGTACAGGTTTTTCAGGGTTTCCGACAGGATGTGTTCGGCGTCGGTGTCGGCTTCCAGGCCGGCGCAGGCGGATTTGATCAGCGCCTTGAGCGCCGCCACGTCCAGCAGCTGGCGCTCGCCGTTGGCTTTCACCACATTGATCACATGGGCGACGTCGGCTTCGCCGCGCAGGGCGCGCTGGCGCGAGCGTTCTTCCCGGTACAGCACATAGGCGCGGGCCACATCGTGTTCGCCCGAGCGCATCAGCGCCAGTTCCACCTGATCCTGGATTTCTTCGATGTGGATGGCGCCGCCTTCCGGCTTGCGACGCATCAGCGCGCTGACCACTTGTTCGGTCAGGTGCGCCACCTGGTCGCGGATGCGCGCCGACGTGGCGCCCTGGCTGCCGGCCACGGCCAAAAAGGCCTTGCTCATGGCGACAGAGATTTTGCCCGGCTCAAAAGCCACCACGCTGCCATTGCGGCGGATAGTCTTGAAGTTGGCGTAAACAGAGTCAGGGGCCGGCGCGTCGCTGGTGCTGTACATGGGTGGAGAATTCCTTCGTGTGATTCATCAATGGCACAGCCTGCCGCCCACCTGTGGATAACCATGTGGAAGACATGTGTGCACCTTGTGTGTAACCACAAGATATAGTTGTTGCGAGGGTTGGATAGCCACAAATGCTAGTGGTTAGTCGGGCGTTCGACAAGAATTGACAGCCGGCAAAAAATGCGGTTTTGCCCCACGCTGGCAAGCATGGCCGGACGGCAAATCCAGCACTGGCAAGGACTTGCGTGCACCTGCTATGCGCCCGGTATAAAATGCGTCCGATGCAGAATGTCGCAATCCTGAAACACAAGATGTGGTTTTCTTGCGACCCGACAGACACAAGCCACTGTTGGCGCCAAGCGGCCGGTGATGAATCGACCGTCCAGGTTAGGTCAGTGCAGCGGGCTGTGGATCACCTCGTGTACTTTACCGGCCTGCGGATGGGGTGAGCGTTACTCTCCACACCCTCCTGGTGTTGTTCGGTTTGGCCATATTTCTTGTTCAGCCTGCCGCCGCGCGTCTGGCTGGTGGCACAGTGCTCAGTGTGGTAAGTCGCGCTTAGCGGCTCAACAGCCAGTTAATCCCGCCGCCGCCCAGCATCAACCACAGCCACAGTGCGCCGGCCAGCGCCAGCGGCCGCCAGCCGGCGGCGCGCAGCATGGCCGGGCGAATATCCAGGCCCAGCGCGGCCATGGCGGCGGCCAGCAGCCAGGCGTCCGCCTGCCATAACAGCTGGCGCAGCGCCTCGGGCAGCCAGCCGCTGCCGGCCAGCGCGGCGGCGGCGACAAAACCCAGCACAAACCACGGCCGGGGCGGGCGCGGCGTTGGCGCGCCATCGGCGCTCAGTTGCCCGCTGCGACGCCAGGCGTGCGCCAGCCACAGCAAAAACGGCGCAAGCAACAGCACCCGCAGCATTTTGGCCACCACCGCGCTGGCGGCGGCCTCGGCGCCCACCGCCTGGCCGGCCGCCACCACATGCGCCACTTCGTGCAAGGTGGAGCCAGCCAGCACGCCATAGGCGCGCTCGCTCAGGCCCAGCGGCGCCAAGCAGTGATACAGCCAGGGGTAGAGCACCATGGCCGCCGCGCCAAACAGCGTCACCCCGGCCACCGCCACGCCAGCGCGCTGGGCGTCGGCGCGCACCACCGGCTGGGTGGCCAGCACCGCCGCCGCGCCGCAAATGGCGCTGCCCGCGCCAATCAGCGTGCGGGTGGGCGCATCCAGCCGCAGGCGGCGGCCCAGCCATTGCGCCAGGGCAAAGGTGCTGACCAACACCGCCGCGTCGATCACCCACACCCGCACGCCCAGCCCGGCAATGTCCGCCGGGGTCAGCCGCAAACCAAACAGCGCCACCCCCAGCCGCAACAGTGGGCCCTTGGCCAGGTTCAGGCCAGGCTGCCAGCCAGGGCGGCGCACGCCGGCCAGCGCCATGCCCAGCAACATCGCCAGCATCAAGGCCGACACCCCATGCGCGGCCAGCCACGGCACCGGCGCCAAGCACAGTGCCACGCCCCCCAGCAGCAGGGCAATCAGCAAGCCGGCGCGACCGGCAATCCAGGCAAACATGGCGACATCCTCGCAAACAGTGACAGCCATGCAGCCTACGCGGGCGCAGTCAATTGATAAAACGGATAATATAGATAGAATTAATTGGTATAACTGATCAATGGCGGCGCCACGCCGCGCCCACCGTGGAGCCCCGCATGCCCCTGCGCCTGACCCTGCGCGAACTGGAAGTCTTTGTCGCCATCGCCGAACAACACTCCGTCACCCGCGCCGCCCGCGCGGTGGCGCTGTCGCAATCGGCGGCCAGCCAGGCGCTGGCCCAGCTGGAAAGCGCGGTGGGGGTGAGTTTGTTTGACCGGGTGGGGCGCGGCTTGCAGCTGAACGCCCACGGCCGCGCCGCCTTGCCGCGCGCCCGCGCCCTGCTGGACGACGCGCAAGCCCTGCAAGACGCGCTGCTGGGCGGCGCGCTGTCGCTGCGGCTGGGCGCCAGCACCACCATCGCCAATTACCTGCTGCCGCAACGCCTGGCGGCGCTGCGCCGCCAGCAACCGGATTGCCGGCTGAGCCTGCACGTGGCCAACACCCGCGACATCGTCGCCGCCGTGCTGGCCTGCACCGTGGATTTTGGCCTGGTGGAAGGGCCATGCCAGCACCCGGAACTGGAAGTCATCCCCTGGCTGGACGATGAACTGACGCTGATCGCCGCCCCCGACCACCCGCTGGCCCACCGCCCGCTCAGCGCCGCCGAACTGGCCGACGCCCCCTGGCTGCTGCGCGAACCCGGCTCCGGCACCCGCGAAGCGGTGGAGCGCGCCCTGCTGCCCAGCCTGGGCCGCTTGCGAGTGGAAATGGAGCTGGGCGACTCCGAAGCCATCAAACGCGCCGTCGCCGCCGGCCTGGGCGTCAGCTGCCTGTCACGCCGCGTCGCCGCCGAACTGCTGACCAGCGGCGCGCTGGTGGAACTGCGCGCCGACCTGCCGGTGTTGACGCGCACGCTATGGCGGATTCATCGGCGGGATAGACCGCCGGGGGCGGGGTTGCTGGGGGTGTTGACGGGATGAGGTGCCAGCATGAGAAAATACAGGCGGTCTCAAACACCAAGTGCAACAGAGTCAATGTTTAACCGCATGCCGTGATT
>ERZ650302.2147-NODE-2147-length-10697-cov-3.337437_pt1 | contig 10697 bp, 13 predicted proteins | sample MGYA00376238_ERZ650302 | MGnify/ENA primary metagenome ERZ650302 (study PRJEB26733, sample SAMN07839298) | wastewater metagenome | biome: urban; feature: wastewater treatment plant; material: waste water | place: USA: North Carolina | collected 2016-04-28 ... | reverse complement strand
CAACATTCAATTTAACATTTTTATATCATGGAAAGAAATTATAAAACAAAAAAAGCTGAATATCAGAGGTATTCAGCTTCATTCAGTCTAAAGTCTTTCACTGGTGCATCAGTTAATTTTTGTACAGTATGTAGAGGTATACCTGTTCTAAGGTTTTCATCATTAACAATTTTGTTACATTCTTGATAAAAATAACTATCTTTTGTTACTGTTATAAATATAATATTTACTGATGAAGCAATCCATGATTGAATATCTTTCATATAATTTGCTCTACACCAATAATTTTCATCTCTTTCATGATAGAGTATGTAATCTCTGCCAGTTTTTATTAAAGCTTTACATCTTTCAATTATATCATTCAATTTATATCCCTTTTGTCTTCTAACGTTTAAAATGAGCCGATGAATTGCCCAAAGGGTAATTTATTAGCTCCCCTGATTTGTTAGGAATTTTTATCCAACTTTTTTTGTGCAAATTCTAAAATAATATTTAAAACTTCATCTTTTCTATCCAAAGATTTTTGTATAGCCTTTTTTATATCAATAGATGTAACAATTGCTTTATCAACATTGAAAATCATATTAAATATTTCAAGAAAAATTTTATATTGATCTATTTTTGCAATACAAAAATCTAAATACTCTTTGTTTTTACCATAAAGTATATCTGTATAAGCTTCGATTGAATCAGGCTTTACTTTTAATGTTGCCTCTTTTATGTACTCTATTATTGATTTAAATTCAAGAAGTTGTCCATTTTTTATTATTTTATTAATATCAAAAATTTGTTTGCTAAACCATCTTTTTATACTATCGTTTCGTTTGTAAGTAAAAATAAAAAAAGATTCAAAAACATATATAATATATGAATCATCATTTGGAAAATAGTGTTTAGAAAAACTGCTTTTTGTCCTAGGTATTCCTAAATTTTCACCATTTCCATTATATAAAAAATGAATTGCTCTTGTTGTAGTTGTTTTTCCACTTGCATTATCTCCAACAAAGAAAACTTCTTTAGATAAATCAATATCTGCAAATTGAAAATTAGCAGAATTTATTAAAATCATTCTTTTAATCATTTTCATCCCCTTTTTCAACTGATTCTACAATAGAGATATAATAAGAAATAGAGTTTAGAACTTTATATTTATCAGTATTGTTTATATTCTCTTTTTCTATAATATTCCTATCTTCTAAATACTTAAAAAACTGTTCAAACATCTCTTTTTCATCATCTTTATTTTTTATCCAAGAAAAATAAGAGAGCTTATCTTTTATACTTTCATTCTCTTTTTTTATATTTGTATACTCAGTAACTGTTTGTAAAAAAGAGATTATACCTCCTTTATCAACATAGTGATAATTCAATAAGAAGGAGTCATCAGGAAAATTTTTATCTGACTTTAAAAATTGAATAAATTTATTTTTTATACTTATTTTCTTACCTTTACTATTATAAGTAGCATCTATGATTTTATTTTTATTTTCCATTTTTAATAATTTTAATAAATAATTATCTAAATTTAACCAAGTGACTTGATATAAATTTTCTTTTGGTATTTCCAAGAATGTAATTCCAATTAGGTATAGTACCGCAAACACACTCCAGAATATTGCAAAATAATAGATAAATCTTTTACTGAATAAATCGTCTTGACTCAATGATGCTTTTTGCATATCTCTAGCATCAGCATATTCACTAGCTTGAATACTAACGATTGCTTCATTAGCTCTATTGTCTTCTTGTTTGTTTAGTAATGCAAGTTTCTCTAGCTCTAACCTGTGTGTCATCTCAAACTCTTTAAGCTTAGCTAATTGCTCATCACTTAATTTTTTTCCATCAATTTTAATACCAGTTTTTTCTTCAATAAAATCAACAGCTTTATCTGCTCCACCATTTATTGCTCCACTAACCAATTCTAAACCTTTGTCAGCTAACAAGCTAACTATTCCTGCAAATATAGGTAACATAAAACTCCTTTGTTATTTAGTAACAGATTTTAGTCTGTCTAATTCTGCTTGAATAAGTTTAATCTTATCAGCATCACTCATAGCTGGTACTGATAATTGTTGCACAACAGGATCCTTGCTCCCATTAGCGCTATACAAAACTCCACCTACCATTAACAACTCCTTTTATATGTTTCAAGTATTTTTGCTATGTGTTCAGATAACTCCAAACACTTAGCTACATCATTAACCTCTGTTGCTTTAATAAGCTCTAGTGCTAATTCTTTTATTGCTTTCATTTTGCATTTCCCTTTAGTATTTCAATTTCTCTTCTTAGCTCTTCCATTGATTTACTTTCTTGTTTTCTATACTCATAGGTACTTGCACTTTCTGAAGCATTTTGTTGATTTGCTAAATGTGAACCATACCAAATACCAACTAACTGAAATGCTCCACCTATAATTACAGTAGCTATTAATATTTTCTGTGTTAGTAGGCTTACTTTTTTATCAAGATTATTTACTAAATCAATTAGCGGTTTAACTAACTTCTCTAGTTCATCTAATCTATATTTTAGTATACCTACACTTGTACTAAAATTGTCCTCATTGTTTGACATGATCACCTTCCTCGAACTTGAATTTATTTAATTCATCTAGTATTTTATTTACTTCTTCTTTATCAAAACAAGAACATTCTGCTTTTAAATTTTTTATAGCTTTTTCTATGGCTACAAACCAATCAGTTACATCTCTACCAGAACCACATATTGCAAACATCTTATTAGTATGATTAACTACTATAGACTTGTTTACAATAAGCTTCATTAATTTTCCATTTATATTTCCATCTTCTAAAAACTTTTGAGGTAACTTACTTTCTTGAACCACTACATCAGAGTTTGCACATAACTCTCCAAATGTATGATTCTGTTCACCTACTTGTTTTTTAAACTTTTTAGCTAACTCAACATCTGTCATACCTTGTAACTCATCCCAAGTAATACCATAGCAAAACTTTTCTCTAAATGATTTATTTGCTACTATATACTTACCTTCTAAATCTTTTGCCCATACCATATCATCTAAGTGATCCAAGACACTAAGAAATAGGTTTCTTTCTCTGGCTCTTTTATCTCTTTCTATTTCTAGTTCTTTCTTATAATCATCTATTGCTTTAATAGTTTCATCATACTTATCTCTAATAAGCTTAACATCACAACTGATTTCTCTAGTTAATCTAGGTATATCAAATATATTTATATAGGCTAAAAAAGACTTTATTTTACTACCTACTGTATTGCACTCCTGACTCATAATTCAACCTTCTAATTAATCAAGCATTACTATTAGTATTTGTATTAACATCTACATAATTTGTGTACTCATCTTTATACTCACTAGCCTCTTTCCAATCATTTCCCCCAAACATTTTAACTGCTAAATACATACTTGTTCTCTTTATGTACCCTACATTCGATTGTTTCATAACATCTAAGAATATCTTATCTGATACACTCTTAGTTACTTTCTGACTAGCATATAATCCATCATGAATTAAACTAGCCACTACATAGTTACCATTCAAAGGGGAACCATAAATAGACCATAACCATTTAGGTATACTGGCTCCATCAAAGTCAAATCCCTTTTTAACTGTAACGCTATATCCTAAACTTTCTACTGACTTATCTTTACTTAATATAAACAGATTATCGTCAATAATTTCAAGCTCTAAACCCCTCATAGTTTACTTCCTTCTAAAAACATAAGGTCTAATTGTTCTGGAGTTATACCTGCTATAGTAGCAAACTCTAGCAACCTTTCATCGTTTCTTTGTATATCAAGACTGTATTCCCACCAAATAGAAATAGCTCTATTGTTTTTAATTAATTCCTCTATATCGTCTAACAACTCGTACTGAAGAAGTATTAATCTAGCTTGTCTAGGAGTAAGCACTTTAGGCTTAAGTTCTTCTTTTCTTTGTGTAACCATCAACTCTATTGTTTCCTCATCAGTATAAGGCTCTAACCTTAGTTGTTCATACTGATATGATACTTCGCCTTCATCATTAGTAATTTCTTCTACATTAAAGTTTACTAACACCTTGTTTCTTATATACTCTCTATCTTGTGGATAGACCATTGAATGAACTTTCATAACTTACCTCCATAAGGTTTTATTGTTAAGATTTACATTAACCACAACTTGTTTAAATTTATAGTTAATGTATTTTTTCCATAGGTTATAACTATCAGAAGCTATAACCCAACCATTGTAACTGATTACACATTTTTAAATTAAAGTCAAGCGTTATCAATACGAGACAGCAGAGCCGATAGCCGCATGCGCACTAGAAGCGGCACTATCACCACCCACACAGAACCCACCAGCAGCCAAGCCATTACCCGCAGTACCGCCGAAAAAGACAATTCTATTTCCAGTTGTTGCCTGATATTGAAAGTCAGGAATATACGTACTGTTTGTTCCTGTAGCGTCACTACTAATAAACCCATTTTTAGTTTGTACTATATTTTTAACATAACCGTTTGCTGCTGCCATTGTCATACCAGTAGTAACATAATCACCTGTAAATACATCGTCCGCATAAGTAGATGGTTTTTTATTTACAAAGTATTCTCTGTCTTTAATATTAACTCCATCTATAAATTTAAAAATTTGACCATACCAGTTCTCTATACCTCTGTAAGACATAAATTGGGTATTAGTATTTGTTCTTGGACTACTTGCATTACCTAAACTATTACTTGAACCAGTAACAGCAGTGTACGTACTTCCTGAAGTAATTCCTTGACCTAGCATATCCTGTGTATCAAAATCTGCGTATTCTGTAAGATACAGTAATTGTACAGCTATTAATAAATTCCAATCTATTTGACTCCAACCTGTCCCATTAGCAGCAGCTTCTGTTCTAAAAACTGCTCTAGTTTTATTAGCAGTAGGTACTCTACCAGAACCAGAGATAAGGTTACCACTTAAGGTAAACCCTTGGTATGCAGGGTAGTATCTAAAATCTCTTATAGTACCTCCTCTGTCAAAAGCAGGATGTACTTCAAAACCTGGTTGCTCTCCATCACTTATAAGCCATTTGTGCTTACCATCAGCAAACTCATACTTATACCAAAATTTAGGTATTTGAACCATAACATTACCATCAGTACCATCTATTATAGCTGTAGTACCATCTTCTTTTTTAGTACTATTGTTTGGGTCTAAGAAATATTTAACAGTACCATCAGTATTTAAAACACATCTTCTCATTTGCGTTTGTATAATTCCTGGGTAACTAGTACTAAGTGGAGCTGAACTAGCAATTCCCGTTCTTTCGTATGTATCTGTAGTAGGATTCCAGTTTACTCCATAAATAACACTAAATACGTCTTTTGTAGTACCTATTACTTCAACCCAAGCACTAGAACCATAGTTCGTTGAATTATGTCTAGCTCTAAATCTATACTCTGTACTTTCAACCAAAGCACCACTATTAATAGTAAGTTTATCTACTGTATTCCCTAAACTTTCCCAAACTAAACTTCCATCACTATTTTTAAGTATTTGATAATCTGTGCTTAAATGCGTACCTGAACCATTATAAATAGTAAATGCACTTGTAGTCAAGCTAGGATTCTTACCTATATCTAAAGGATGTCCTTGAACAGTTAAAGTAGGTGTAACTACATATATGTTTACAGTTGTACCTGTAACCTCTATCCAATTACTTGAACCATATAAATCACTATTATATTTTACTCTAACCTTATATTGTGTTAATACATCTAAACCACTTGCAGTTATACTTGTTTTATTAACAGTATCTCCAATACTTGACCAAGCTACGCTATTATCACTTACCTTTCTAATTTCCCAATCCGTACTTACATGATTAGCTGTTCCATTCACTACTACAAAAGCACTTGCGGATAATGCAGGACTTAATGTCAATCCATCAGGAGCACCTGCTACTGTTAGTATCGGATCTTTTACATAAATATCTAAAGTTTTAGCGTTAACTGTTACCCAATCACTAGACCCATATACACTACTATTGTATCTAACTCTAAAAATTAGATCCGTATCCTTAGGTAAAGTACCTGTTACAATACTTGTTTTATAAACAGTATTTGCTAAACTTTCCCATACTATACTATTATCACTAGCTTTTAATATTTGCCAATCTGTACTTATATGTGTGTCAGCTCCATTATAAACACCGAAAGCACTCCCTGTTAACATAGGCGTTAATGTTACACTATTAGGAGCTCCAGGAACAATTAGTGTAGGTGCTATAATGTATACATCTGGTGTAGTAAATTTAACAGCATCACTGTACTTACTTCTATGTCCATCACTACCTTGTCTAGTTCTAACATATATATCAGTTAATGCTAACCCTATCATAGGTACCCAGCTGGTCAAGTTACTACTACCTTCGTAGCTATCAACCAATGTCGTGAAATCGCTATTTGTACTAGCTTCCCATCTAACCCAATCCTGCACTCCTGCATAAGATTCACTAGTGCTATATGTTGCTGTAACATTTCCTATAAAATCAATTGCTCCATTCACAGGGCTTGTAATAACGGGCTTAAGCAGTGGAGATATATCTAAGTTAGCCAGCTCTGTATTAACCTTTGCACTAGACCATGCAGTTGTTAGACTAATCGTAGCATCATCTACTATACCTTCTACTACCAGGGAATCCACTTCCGCTTTACTATATGCATAATTTGCAATATCTACTCTCTTAGCTATCTGTATATTTTCAGTTCCTGTACCTATATAAACCCTACCTACATCTCCTCCAGCAGGGTAGTTATCGTACCCAAACTCTCCTACCTGCAATAACGGTTTAACACCGTTTGAATCTTGGCGCGTAATTAAACTCATATTATCTCCTTACCATTCTTTAACTTGAGAGTATCCATTAACTCTCACCATCAACGTCCCGTTAGTATGCGACGTAACCACAGCTGCAATCTTCATACTTAAACTACTCGTAGGAGTAGTAGCTAACGTTCCACCATTTACATACAACACAGTTCCATCAGCCCACATACTAGTATCAATTCCTCTGATCTTACCATAGCTAGTAACAAACCCATCAGCCCCTGGAGCAATAGACTCAGTTGCTAAACCAATAATCAAACTAGCATCACTAGTCCCATCATAAGGAGCCACAACTAATCTACCACTATTACCAACACTTCCAGTCAACATTACTACTGTTCCATCAACAATAGCACTTGCAGTACCATTACGAACTAATGCTAACATCTCCTGACCAGTCTGTAACACAACATTATTATCTAATCCAATATCAACAGTTCTCTCAGTAGGATTCCAAGTCATCTGCCCAACACCAGCAACTAAACTAGTATCAGTACTCAAATTTAACGTGTTAACATCAGTAAGCACTTTGTCAGCCTCACTATATTTAATAGCGTCAACTAAGCTCTTACCTACTGCAACAGTAATATCCGAGTTCTGCAACGAAATAGCACCAACTCTGCCATTGAAACTAAACACAGCACCACTAGCAGAAAACACGGCTATTGCCCACTCCGTTCCAGTCCATACCTTCATCGAACGTTCCACAGTATTATAGTACAAAGTCCCTTCAATTAACGGATTACCAAAATTGTCAGTAGTAGGGACAACATCTTTATGTCCCAAAAACAACTCTTGCATCGCATCTGCACTTTCTTTAGCTAAATCTCCTTTCTCTACAGCAAGGTCTTTAGCTTTTTCCACCACTATTCTATCCTCAGCAACCTGAGCAGCATCTAAAGCTACTTGCTCTCGGTTCTCTGTAGTAACTTTAATTGCTTCCAATGAAATCATCGCATACTCTTCAACCATTCCAAGCAACGTATAAAACTCTTCTTCAGTTCCTCTATACCCTCTATCAACAGCACGTCTCCAAGGGTCTTCACCATTCTTTATGGTAAACCAGGCTAAAGGAAACTCTTCATGAGCATCGGCATAAAACGTATACGTATCATACTCACCAGCTGTACTAAAATCCCCCTCATGGTCAGTAGTACTAGTTCCCTTCATGTGGTGAACTCCTACTCCTTGAGGGCCTTTTGGACCATCAGCACCTTTAGGTCCTGGAGTAGTGCTTTTAAACTTATCAACATTATTACTAATGTAATTTCTAGTACTAACATCCATTACATCTTTCAAATTAATTACAAACTTTGCCATTACCACTCCTGCACTACATTAGCTGAACCTGGTCCATCTTCGTACCCAACAACTTCATAAGTCATATTAAACTCATCATCAACCTGAAACTCAATCACAGGAATCTTACCGTTAGTTCCATTAATCCCGTTAACCCCATCTTTACCGGCAGACCCAGTATCACCTTTATCACCCTTAACTCCACGTTTACCGTCTTTCCCATCAATACCGTCACGACCATCAACTCCATCTCTTCCGTCAATACCGTCTTTACCTCTAGGTACAACTAGCACCTTGTTAACAGGATCCCAACTAACGTTAGGTCCTTCAACAACAGTTATCCCAGTAAAGTCCTGAGCCTCTAACATCTGAGCAATCAGAGCATCAAAGTCCATCCCAGCAACTAATTCAATCTCAGGTAAATGGTCTCTAACAGCAATAACTGCATCATATCTACTATCAATCTCTCTATTAATAGCCAACACATTATTACCAAGTGTACTCGCTCTCATTACACAAACCCCCTCATATTCAGTCTATTAGTCATAACCATATCATTAGCATTAATAAACCCTTTAACTTCCAACCTACTACAACTACTCTCAAACCTATTATACCAAACAGTATCCTCAGTCTGTATCCCTGTATCAATAGTACTGTTAGCTCTCCAACCTATATAAGCCAATAAAGCTTCAATCATCTGAGGTGGTATATTAACAGTCTTGTCCATATCTGTAACACTGTAAACCTCAGGAGTTGCGGCATATATAATACTAACATAAGCACCCGTTACACTCAACGGCACTTGCACCTTGTTCCATCCAACCGTATTAATACTAAGAGGGTTGTCCTCTTCATTAACCGGCAACACATTAACTTCTTGTACACTATCCATTCCAACTTCACCATACGCCGCTATAATCCACATAAAGTCTTCTGGAGCAGTATAATAACTTTGACCATCTTCCAAAGCAATTATCCACTCCTCAACACTAAGAGTAAACCTCTTGTACAACTCTAATACGCCTAAGTTTATGAACCCAAGCACTGTCTCATCTTTACTAGCAGCAGGAAGTCCAGTCAATTCACTAGCCTTAGCTAGGTCTATCACTTGTTTTACTGTCATAAACATTCCTCTCCAACATTAATTTAATACTTCATTTTACCACATTTCAGCTTCAATTAACCTTAAAACACAGTACTCCCTCTGTAATCACTATCCTCTTCATCTTCCCAAATACCAGTCCACACAAGCCCACCTTCAGTAACAGCGCTCTTCTCAATAACACTATCATCACTAGGAGCGTACAACTCCATCTCACTCAACTGATTCAATGTGTCAATGGCGTCATCATGTTTCAAACTAGTCACACCACCAGCCATCGTAAACTTACTCAACTCATTAATCATCTCTTCCACCAACTCAAACAATCTATAATTACTACTCTTAACAATCTCCGGCTTAGGAAACCAAATCTTTCCTTGCTTAAACTTAGGCTGAACACCAGTCACAAACCTATGAACCTTATCTTTAGTAGGTCTAATCCCAGGCTCCTTACTTCCAGGTTTCTTAGCAAACTGGAACCAAACGTTTCTTTGTAACTTCATCTCTTCAATAATACTAAGGAACCCACCTTGTTGTCCACTACTTTCAATACCAACGCTAATAGGCTTCCACTTCTTAGCATATCCAAACAAATCTTCAATGTTATCTTGCATACTCTGTCTCTTACACTGACCATCAACCAAAAGCCAATCATTATTGTAACTAATAGCCCACACAGCTATTGTACTAAAGTCTGCACTCTTCTTAGTACTAGTAGCAAAATCGGTACTAATGTAAATATTATAAGCTCCTTTATTTTGCAACACTAACATTGGATCGTACCACTTAATGTCATCCTCTTCAACTAACAAGGTACTAAGGTCGGTAATTTCTAATAAGTACTCTTGATAAAACCCTTGGGTTCTTCCTGCAGACTCATACTGTTTATATATGTCCTTTGTATATTCGTAAGTAAATCTATCTGCCCATATACTATCAAAGCTTGCCTCGTCACAAGGAAACTTACTACATAATGGATACTTCTCAACTCTATAAGTACCACTTTCTCTAATTTGCGATAATAGATCTTTCTGTCCTATTGGTGTACCAATAAATATAACTTTATGTTTGGTTGGGTCTAATGCAGGAATTACAGAGTTATACCAGTTAGTATCAATAGTTTCTCTAATGGCGTCTGATGTTGCAACCTCATTACTAAGTATATCATCCGCGATAACTAAGGTAGGTCTATCTCCACTCTTAGATCTAAGGCCTCTAAAATTTGTTGACATACCTCTACCTACAATCATCATCTCAACACCGTCAGCATTAACTAATTCTATCTCATTGTCCGTAACTCTTTTTACTGAAAGAATAGAATTTATAAACTTACTCTTTTCTATCTTGTTTGCAACGTTTCTAAAAAACTGTTTAACGTTACCTTCTTGTGACGCTCCCAAAAAAGCCACAAAAGGGACGTACCCAAATCCTGGC
>ERZ650302.2146-NODE-2146-length-10700-cov-29.360357_pt1 | contig 10700 bp, 12 predicted proteins | sample MGYA00376238_ERZ650302 | MGnify/ENA primary metagenome ERZ650302 (study PRJEB26733, sample SAMN07839298) | wastewater metagenome | biome: urban; feature: wastewater treatment plant; material: waste water | place: USA: North Carolina | collected 2016-04-28 ... | reverse complement strand
AAATCCATGTGATGTTGAGGAGCTTATAGAAGGAGAACCTTATATAAGCACAATACCGGTCGAGCTAGGATTTACAAATTCAGTGCAGATTAAGGGGATGAATTCTGAAAATAAAGTTCGAAATGAAGGGGTTGCATATTTTGATATCTTATTTTATGTGCGTACATCAGATGGATTATCAAAGGTAATAATCAATATTGAGGCACAAAAGTCTGAACCAATAGATTATGATGTTGAAATGAGAGGTCTGTATTATGCGATTAGAGAGGTTTCATCGCAGTTGGACAGAGAGTTTGATTCTCAGAATTATAATGATATCAAGAAAGTATATTCGATTTGGATTTGTATGAATGAAAAGGATAATATGCTGGAAAAGATATATCTAACAAAGAATGATATTATAGGAATATCACGATGGAAAGATATGTATGAGATTGTTAATGTTGTCATTATTAGACTGGCTAAAACATTGGACTTGCAAACAGAACATGAACTTCATCGGTTTCTGGGTGCTTTGTTTCTGCCAGAACTAAGTGCTGAGGAAAAAAACGATATGCTGGAGAATGAGTTTGATATCAAAATGGAAGGTGACAGAAAGGAGTTGTTGAAATCTATGTGTAATCTCAGTCAAGGAATAAAAGAACAAGGAATCGAACAAGGACGAAGAGAAGAGCGAATTTCTACATTGGTGACCTTCTTCAAAAATGATGGTACTGTAGCTGCAGCAAAACAAATGCTTAATTCGTCAGATGAAGACATTAAGATTGCTAAGGAACGTCTTTCGATGATTGAAGAGTAAAGATACAAGAAAACACCTCTATTGCAGTGCAATGGAGGTGTTTTTTTGCTAATGCCTAATCAGAAAGAATGTAATAAAAAATTCGCAGATTATTACAATCTGCGAAAATCACCTCTGTTAAAAAACACTAGGAACATAATAAAACTTAAGTCGTTTTATGTCAACTATTGTATCTTTTTTTGTATCTTTTTACATTTTTAAGGGAATATTGGGATGTATTTTATATATTTTTTAGTTTTAGATGGTCAAAATTGTGGTCAGAAATAAATTAAATTATATTGACATTATATATCCGATTTGGGTATAATAACAAAAAGAGTAACCAAATTGGATATATTTTTTATGGGAGGTTTGTTATTATGAACATTAAGGAAATACGAAATACTACCGGCCTTTCGCAACGTAGTTTTTCAAAGATGTTCAATATACCAATAAGTACATTGCAAAAATGGGAGCAGGGAGAAAGCTCGCCAACGCCGTATATTATAAAATTGATTGCCAACCAGTTACCGATAGATAATGATAATATGTGTAAAATTGAAGATAATAATGGTAAGATTTATTATTATAACAGAGACGCTGGGTATTTAATTGATTCAATAGGTACAAAAATCAAGATAGGTGAAGATCTTGATGGTGTTAAGGAAAAAAATCTTTCATTATATGTGGCTGATTTATTTGAATCCTATTATGAAATAGTTGATAAATTTAATCGTGACTGTAGACTTGATAAAACAGAAGATATTATATGGAGTTAATATATGGCGAAGAAAATAGCTAAAGAATACTATTTAATGCATAAAGATATACCTGTTTGCCTGATGGAGCTGACAGAAGGTGGAACTCTCGGAAATTACAGAAAAAATGAAGCAGCTCTTGCCCACTTTCCTATAGGTGGACAGATGAATGATATGAAATTTCATGATTGGTGGAAGGACAGGGCTATTCCTAAGACGAGGCACGGAGCTAAGACTGCCCTGCAAAGACTTGGATATTCTTCAACAAACAGTGCTTTGGTAGATAATTTGGCCTTAAGTTTGTCGGATTGTTATTGGATTAAACCTCGTGGTGAAGATATCGAATGGAAAGATGTAAATCTGTTTACAAATGATTTCGTAGATACATTTGGTGAAATAACACTAAACAAGGACAATTTACTTGATTTAAGGAAGAAAACAAAATTTAACTGCGCTGCTTCACAGGGAGAACTTCAGAAAAAATGGTGTATTGACACTTCAGGCCGCAGATATATGATTAAAGGTAATTATGGAGAATCATACCAGCAAAGTATAAACGAACTATTTGCAACAGAACTTCATAGAAAACAAAAATTTGAAAATTTCACAGTATACACTCCCACATTGTTAACAGTAGAAGGTGGAATTGAAGGACTTGGATGTCTTTCATATGATTTTTGCTCAGAAAATCTGGAATGTATCAGTGCATGGGAATTATTGCAATCAGTCAAGCTTAAGCAAAATGAATCATATTATTATCCATTGAAAAAGGTCTGTCTTGGTTTGGGAATAAAAGAAGAAGAGTTTGATTATTTGGATGATATTTAAAATTAACGATTATTTAAAAGTTAAAATAACCTCTAAGTCTTAAATTATCAATTTTAAATAATTTAGAAGAAAGTTTATATATAAATGATTCTCTTTATTCAAAAGTATTATATAAAAAAGCAACTCTAGCAATTGATGAAATAGCTGATGATATTGAAAATTATTTATTAGGTAAGTTTTAATTTTGGACAAAAAAGTGTCCATAAATTTGTATATAATATTTTGAATAAATTAGGAGAAAAAGATGCCAATAGCACTTTATACAATAGAAGAATATGTGGTAAAAGAGAGAAAAAGAGATACTTATTGGTTGGTTTTTAATACAGTTTACAATGACATCCATGCTTTTAAAAAAGAACCAACTGTAAATGAAGATGGTTCAATAAACTATTTAGAAAAAGAGTTTACAGATTATAAAGCAAGAGAAGAATTTTTAGAGTTTATGAAAATAAATTTTCCACAAACAAAAATCCTTGATGTTTTTGATTTAGTAAGTGCTTCTTATTTGATATATCCATATTTAGGAAGTATTGCTATTGATTGTGAAAAAGATGATGAAGTTTTTATTGCATTGAGTGAAAAATATGGAAATCCCTATGAAGATGCAATCAAAAATAATGCAGTTTTTTGGGTGTTAGATTATGAAAATGCTTTAAAGTTTCATAATGAAAGAACAGAAGTTATTGAGGGTGAGTTTGGAGATTGAAAAAGTTATGATATAGATTAAAATAATTTACTAAAAGGTACAAAAATAAGATTTTATTTTCTTGGGGTATTATATAATTTAAAAATTATTTGAGAAGATAGTTTTCGATAGAATTAAAAAATATAAAAGTTGAAGGATTAATTTATGACAGTAAAAGAGCAAATAGAACTAAATATAGTAAGTGTTATGAAAGAAAATAGTGTAATATTGGCTAGTGATAATTTCATATTAAATAATAATTGTGGAAAAGTTTCATTCAATTTAGATGTATCATTAAATATTAGTCATAGTGAAGAATTTAGAAATAATTTGGAAAAATTGATTGATTGTGATAGCCCTATTGCAGATGATGGATATGCAGGAGGTGAGATTAGTGATTTACATAGTGAAGTTTTTTATTATAAAGTTTTACATAACTTTGTATTTATAGAAAATAGAGAAGTAAGTTTGAAAATATTAAAAGAAAATTGTGATGAAAAAATAGTTGATGACATTATTAACAAAATTGATAATTTAGCAAAACTCGGTTTTTACGAAATAACAATGGTATTTTCTAAATACATGAATGAACAATTTATTGATAAAGTTAAAGAATTAGAAAATGAAATAACAGCAGGATATTATGATTTAGAAGATGCTGAAATTATAAAAATTAAACATAAAATATTAGAATTATAATTATGCTATTTGAAAATAAAACGGTAGATAGTTTACCACTTATAGAATACTTGAATTGGGCTTATAACAAATATGAAATAGTCCAAAAATTAAATAGCATTTTAGTTTTACCTCCAATTCAAAGAGGTTTTGTATGGAAACCAAACCAAATTCAAGAGCTATGGGATTCTTTGCTCAGAGGAATGCCAATAGGTGCTGTGATGTTACAAAAAATAAATGAATCTTCATCTAAATATAGAGAAGTTACTACCTCAAGTAATTATAAAGAATTAAATGAAATTAGTAATGAAAAAAAAGGTTATTTTTTATTAGATGGACAGCAAAGAACACTTAGTATGCTATTAGGGGTCACAACCGTAAACGGAAATTATTGTACGGTAGGAGTCATTTAAGCTCGAAATCATCGAAAATTCTAAATGTAAAAAACCCTCGTTTTTTACACTCAATTTAATCCTCTCAATTTTTCATTCAAATTAATCAAAAATTAGTATAAAAACTCATATAATTATCAAAGGATAAAAAGATTCAATATTTTTTGAGTTTTTACATTATTTTTTATGCAATTGGAGTAAAAATGCAAATTGGTTATGCAAGAGTTTCAACATTAGATCAAAATCTTGATTTGCAAATTGATGCTTTGAATCAAGCTGGATGCAAAAAGATATTTCAAGAAAAAATTACTGGCACAAAACTCAAACGAGAACAACTTCAAAATGCTATTGATTATTTAAGAGCTGGAGATGTTTTAGTTATTTGGAAACTTGATCGTCTTGGAAGATCATTAAAAGATTTACTTCTTATCGTTAATGAACTCAATCAAAAAGAGATTGGATTAAAGTCACTCCATGAAAATATTGATACCACTACACCTACAGGAAAATTGATATTTCATATTTTTGCTTCTTTGGCAGAATTTGAAAAAGATGTTATTAAAGAGAGAACCAATGCAGGTCTAAAAGCTGCACGAGCCAGAGGGAGAGTTGGTGGAAGACCAAAAAAATTAACAGATAAGCAATTAACATTATTAAAAACTTTGCATCAAGATAAAAATACCTCTTTGAGTGATATTTCCAATATTTTAGGAATCTCAAAAAAGACAATTTATAATTATCTCAATAGTTAATAATGCCAAGAAAAAGTGTTCTTACACCATCTCAAAAAGTATCACTTCTTAGTTTTCCAACATCTAAAATTGAGTTTGAGCGATATTATACATTAAGTGAGAATGATCTTTTTATCATTCATCAAAAAAGAGAAATACATAATAGATTAGGCTTTGCCCTCATGCTTTGTTGTATACGATATCCTGGAATATCGTATGATGTTGATACTGTAATTGAAGACAATATGATGGAATTTGTAAAAAAACAACTCTCTATTCAAACTGAAATTGATATGCAGTTATATTTTAAAAGGGAGACGACAAGAAGAGAACAATTAGCTGAAATTCAAAATCTCTATGGCTATAGAAGTTTAAATGCAAAAATGCATGCATCCTATGTAGAGTTATTGTTACCGACAGCAAAAGCGACAGATAATGGTGCAATAGTAGCAAACAAATTAATTGAGTTACTTCGTCATGAGATGATAATAGTTCCAAACATTTCTGTTATTGAAAGGCTATGCTCTGAGGCAATTACCATTGCTACAAAATGGGTGTACGAGACACTTTTGGAGCAATGCTCAAAAATGCAACTTGATAAATTGCAAAAACTATTTACTTCAAAACCAAATACAAACATCAGTTATTTAGGGTGGTTGCAGATGAGAAATTTTGTGGCAAATCCAAAGTTTATACTTGAACATATTCAAAGATTACGGTTTATAAAAGAACTTGATCTACCAAAAAATATAGAGTTTTCTATCCACTCAAATAGGCTTATCAAACTTGCTAAAGAGGGTAAGAACTTATCTTCGTTTGATATAGCACGATTTGAAACAAAAAGGAAGAATGCCACAATTATTGCTATTGTTGTGGATATTAAAGGCTCAATCATCGATGATATTATTGAGCTTAATGATAAAATTCTTAGTATAATTTTCAATAAAGCAAAAAATAGCCATAAGAATGAATTTCAAGATTCGAGCAAAACTATCAATGAGAAATTAGGGCTTTATTATAAAATAGGACAAGCTCTTATCAAAGCAAAACAAACTAATCAAAACCCCTATGAAGCAATTGAAGAGTTTATATCATGGGAAGAGTTTGAAAAAAGTTTGGTTGAAACAAAAAGTTTATCAAAATCTGAGAACTTTGATTTTCTGTATAGATTAAGTCTCTATAATGGTTGGTTTAAAAAATATATCTATCATTTTTATGAAACAATCGATTTAAAAGCTTCCCCAAACACCCAAAATATTTTAGAAGCTATTAAAATTTTACAAACTCTTCATAAAAATAACCAAAGAAAAATGCCTTCTAATGCACCAACTGATTTTATCAAATCAAGATGGAACAGTGTAGTGTTTAAAAATGATGGGCAAATTGATAAGATTTTTTATGAATTTGCTGTTGCAAGTGAATTGAAAAATGCACTTCGTTCTGGTGATTTGTGGGTAAGTGGCTCAAAACAGTATAAAGATTTTGAGGAATATTTGATTGATCCTAAAACTTATAAAGAGTGTCTATCAAATGAGATTTTGCTAGGAGTGACAAGTTATGATTTTAAAGAATGGATTGCACAAAAAACAGATACTCTAACAACCCTTCTTACACAAGTTAATCAAGAAGCAAAAGAGAATAGACTTATCGATGCTATTATCAACGAAAAGGGGTTAAAAATATCTCCATTAACTGCTTCAGTTCCTGAAGAAGCACGTAATTTCATTCAAAAAGTATATGCAATGTTGCCTAAAATCAAAGTCACTGCACTCTTGCAAGAGGTTGATGAATGGATCTCTTTTAGTGATAGTTTTACACATTTAAAAACAAGAAACATAGCAGAAAATAAGCAACTGCTATTGAGTGTTATTTTAGCAGATGCAATCAATTTAGGGCTTTCTAAAATGGCTGAGGCAACACCTGATACCACATACTCAAAGTTGGCTTCTATTCAAGGGTGGCATATTAGACAAGAAACATATAAAGATGCACAAGCTCAATTGACAAATGCCATCCATGAGCAACCCATCACAAAATATTGGGGAGATGGAAGTAGCTCTTCATCTGATGGACAAAGATTTAAAACAGGTGGAATAAATCAATTAAGTGCAAATATCAATCCAAAATATGGAAATGACCCAGGGATGATTTACTATTCTCACACAAGTGACAAGTATGCTCCGTTTTCAATGCAACTCATCACTTCAAATGTAAGAGATTCCACTTATGTGCTTGATGGATTGCTTCATCATGAGGCAGATTTGAATATAACTGAACATTACACAGATACAGCTGGGTTCACAGATCATGTCTTTGCAATGATGAACTTTCAAGGGTTTAAATTTGCTCCACGAATTAGAGATTTAAAAGATAAAAAACTATATCCACTTTCAAAAGATGTAATCTATGAAAATTTATCAAGCATTATTGGTGGTACTGTTAATACACAATTAATTGAGAATAATTGGGAAGAGATATTGCGATTGATGTTTTCAATCAAAAAAGGGGTTGTTCCATCCTCTTTAATAATCAAAAAACTAGGAAGTTATCCAAGACAAAACTCTTTAGCAACTGCTATTCGTGAGATTGGTAAGATTGAACGAACTATTTTTACATTAGAGTGGATACGAGATCCAAATTTAAGAAGACGAGTCCACACAGGACTCAATAAAGGGGAAGCAAAACATGCACTTACAAGAGCAATTCATTTTAATAGACTTGGAGAAATAAGAGATAAAACATATCAAAATCAACTATACAAAGCAAGCGGACTCAATCTAGTTGCAAGTGCTATTATTTTATGGAATACAGTCTATATCGAAAAAGCTGTCAATTATTTAAGACAAACAGATGAAAATTTCAATGAAGAACTTATTTCAAACTTATCCCCACTAGGTTGGGAGCATATCAATTTAACAGGGGACTACACTTGGGTGAAAAAAGTTCTTCCACTTGCTCTAAGAATTTAACTTACAAAACGGAAATTATTGTACGGCACAATAAAATTGAATATTCTGTAATAGTTTTTTAGATTGGTTAAAAAAGTGCTTCATATCTCAACGAGAAATCGTTTTTAGAGTTGAAGTTATACATTTATATGCAAAAATCATTTCTAGGGCATTTATTTGAGTGCCTCTATTTTTTAATTCCTGCCGTACAATAATTTCCGTTTACGGTTGTGACCCCATATTTTAAATTTTTATAATCTAAATTATTGTTCAAACAATAGGTTTTAATTTTTTTATCAATAGTGGAATGACTATGTTTTAAATAATGAGATAATGAGAATGATGTTTTATACTTATTTTGAATTCTTACAGATACTAAATTATTCATATAATTTTCCTATTTTAACTTATAAATTATAATAATGGACGAAGGCATTTAGGGGTTTTGAAAGGGGGTTTCCCCCTTCACCCAATACTGATAAACTTGTTTATCGCGTAGTGGGTTATGAAGTATTAACACTTCACACAATTTATTATAAGAATAATGAGGGAAAAAATAAGATATAACTAATTTTTAAAAAAGATTTATTTTTATATTCTCACTCTAAGATAAAGTTGCTTTATCAATTAAAGATAATGGCACATTTACATCAAAAATCTTTGCATTAATTTCTATTATTCCAAAAGAGTTTAATCTTTTAGTATGTTTTTCCAAATATCTTTTAGCATTGTTTTCATCAGAAAATAGATATATCCCTCCAGCTTCTTTATTTGAAGCATTTTCTGTCCAAATTTTCCAAATAAGTCCTTCTTCGGTTGAAATATCTTTTGCTAAATCTTCAAAAGCTATTGTCATTTCTTCTCCAAATGGAGATTCTATTGGAAAATCAATTTGTAATAATTTCATTTTTTATCCTTTATGTATTTTTTAATATTTGTTATTATTGATTCATATGATTTATAACCAGAAGAAATATCAAGCTTAAGACCATTTTTAAATAGCATTAAGCTAGGCATTCCTCTTACCATTAGTTGTTTTGAGTCACAAATTTCTTGAATTAAATCATTTTTAATTTCATTTGAATTGAAATAAAAAGAAAATGTCTCAAATGATATATTAAATTCTTCACAAATAGATTTATAAAAATTTATTTCTGTTGAATCTTCACCACAAGCATAAAATTTTTTTTGAATAGCAGAAAAAAATTCTAAAGATGTTTTATTATTATCATTTTGTGAATTTAATAAAATCTTTGATATAAAAACTGCTCTACACGCAGGTTCAGTATCATAATTAAAATCTTCTTTTTCGAGTAAATTAAATACAAATTTTTGTCCTGTTCTCTCATTAATCCGCATCCACTCATTTTTTAGAAAATTTTTGAATTCATCATTCCATAAATCCCCTCCTCCAATTCTTAATCCTCCTAACATTAAATTAAATTTTATTTTATGGTCTGTACAAAAATTTTGTACTTTTTTTAAAATAGGAGATATTCCCCAACACCGAGAACACATAGGGTCTCCAATATACATAACTGTTAATTCATCACTTATTGTTTTTATTTTGTTTGATAGATTTACTTTATCTATAATACATACACCTTCTTCGTTATTACAATCAAGCATTATTATTCCTTCTTTATTGTTGTATAGAACAAGCAAATTGTTGTTCTAACTTTTTAGAGTTGTTTTTTACCATTGAAATTATATTTTTAGAATAATCATCTGGAAAAATTTCAAAATCTTTATTAGTCAAACCATCAAAAGTATTTAACACTACTTGAAGAGGAGTAGCTTTATCCATTTGTAAATTTTTAGACATTTCAGTATCCATCGGTCCTGGAAAAACTTCAAATACTTCAATAGATTTACTTTTTAATTCTGCTCTTATCGCTTGTGTAATTGAATGTAAAGCACTTTTTGAAGCACAATATTGAGCCATTATTGGTAAGTTCATAAATGCAAGAATTGAATTTATAGTTATTATTGAACCATTTTCTTTAATTTTCGAATATAAAGCCTTATAAATATTTAAAGTACCAAAAACATTAATTTCAAAATCATTAGATATATCCTCAAATATTCTTTTTCCACTATTGACACCGGCATTATTTATTAATATATCAATATAATCTATTGATTTTACTAAGTTATCAATATCTAAAAGGTTTGTAATATCTAATTTAATAATTTCAATTCTACTATCGTTAATATTTAATTTATTTATATCTCTAGCACAGCAATATATCTTTTGTACATTTTGTTCTAAGCAATAATTTATAAATGATTGACCCAAACCGCCATTAGCACCAGTAATTAATACTATTTTATTTTTTAGTTTCATTTAATTCCTCTTTTAATAAATTCTCATATACTTTATTTAATAATTTTATTAATTGTTGTTTTTCTTCTTCACTAAAGTCTTTTGTCAAAAAGCTATTAAATTCTGATGAAATAGGAATTATTGTATCAACTAGATTTATTGCATCTTCTGTTGGAAAAATATTAATTATTCTTCTATCATTATGATTTGGAACTCTTTTTAATAAACTTTTCTTTTCCAATCTATCTATACTTCTTGTTATATTTGCTTGGTCTTTATATGTTGAATCAGAAAGTTCTTTTTGTGTTAAGCCTTTTGACTCTACAGTTCTAAAAACTAATGACCATTGTTCAGGTGAAATATCAAATTGTTTTATTCTTTGTGTAAATAAAGCTTTTGATTGTATTGATGTTCTATTTAAAATAAATCCTAACGATAAATTCATATCAAATTGCATAAAAACTCCTAATGAAAAATAAAATTATAAACTATTTTTAAATACTTGTCAAGACAAGTATTAGTCCCAAATAATTCCATAAGATTTAAAATAGAAAGCCCAAAGTGGCTATAATGTGG
>ERZ650302.2141-NODE-2141-length-10706-cov-5.650455_pt1 | contig 10706 bp, 10 predicted proteins | sample MGYA00376238_ERZ650302 | MGnify/ENA primary metagenome ERZ650302 (study PRJEB26733, sample SAMN07839298) | wastewater metagenome | biome: urban; feature: wastewater treatment plant; material: waste water | place: USA: North Carolina | collected 2016-04-28 ... | reverse complement strand
CGCCTACAAAACATAAAGATGACCACTGCTAATCTGCAAATCATCGCTCCACCCGAGTTTCCGCTAACGGACAATGGACGTAAACGTTTACTTTACGTCATAGCAGCCCAGATCGGCAGTTTGATATTCATTACTTTCTATTTCCTCATCATTCAAAACATTAATATCAACCATTTATAAATCCCCTTCTATTTTTTACTTTTTTTACCATACTACTGATATATAATATCACATTTTTTTCCAACTAACAACTCTACTTTTATTAAAAATTAAACCATATTTTTAATATTTAACAAAATTAATTTTTTTTTAATTATCATTCAAAACATTCTTATTTTTATTTTTCTGAACGTTTTCGTGAATTTTTGCTTCAATTTCAGCTTGTTTTCTTAAACGTTCTTGTTCTTCTTGAAATTTTCTTTCTTCTTCAATTTTTCTTAATAAATTATTCTTTTCTTTAATTAATGATTTTAAATAAATATTTTTAGAATCACCAATTCCCAATCTCATTCCTATGTTTTTAATATTCTTTATAAGCTCATCATATTGAGTTAAAGTATAATTAATAGTATTTTTTTCATAATTTTTGAAGTTTCATTTTTTTATTTGAGAGAGATAAAATATCTACCCAAACAACTCACTCACCACATCTTCAATCTTTGCTACTAAAACAATTTTGATTCCCGTATTTTTCAAGGAAATTTTGTTGTGTTTGGAAACAAAAATATTGGTAAAACCTAATTTTTCTGCTTCTTGAATGCGTTGTTCAATGCGGTTAACGGGTCTAATTTCGCCTGAAAGTCCTACTTCTCCTGCAAAGCAAAAACCTTCTGCAATGGCAATGTCTTCGTTGGATGATAAAATAGCGGCAACAACGGCTAAATCAATTGCGGTGTCTTCTACTGAAATTCCACCTGTTACGTTTAAGAAAACGTCTTTTGTTCCTAATCTGAAACCAGCTCGTTTTTCTAAAACGGCTAAAATCATGTTCAAGCGTTTGGCGTTGTAACCTGTGGTGCTGCGTTGCGGTGTTCCATAAACTGCGGTGCTAACAATGCCTGAATTTCAATCATCAACGGACGCATTCCTTCTAAAGTCGTAGCAATTGCTGTTCCAGACAGTTGCTCGTCTTTGTGCGAAATCAAAATTTCGGAAGGATTATCCACTTCGCGTAAACCTGAACCTTGCATTTCATAAATACCTAATTCGGCAGTAGAACCAAAACGATTTTTTAACGAACGTAAAATTCGGTACACGTGATTTCGATCGCCTTCAAATTGTAAAACGGTATCGACCATGTGTTCCAAAGTTTTTGGTCCAGCAATGGTTCCGTCTTTCGTAATGTGTCCAATTAATAAAACAGGAACGTTCGACTCTTTCGCATATTTTATCAACTCGGCCGTGCATTCTCTAATTTGAGAAATACTTCCCGCAGACGATTCAATATAATCGGTATGCAAGGTTTGAATCGAATCGATAATGACAATATCGGGTTCAATTTCTAAAATTTGACGGAAGATATTTTGGGTTTTGGTTTCGGTTAAAATGTAGCAATTATCGCCATTAGAAGTAATACGTTCGGCACGCATTTTAATTTGTTTTTGGCTTTCTTCTCCCGAAACATAAAGCGTTTTGTAAGGTAATTTTAAAGCAATCTGCAAGAGCAAAGTACTTTTTCCAATCCCAGGTTCGCCACCTAACAAAGTTAAGGAACCTGGAACCAATCCGCCACCCAAAACCCGATTCAACTCGTTATCAGTCGTGTTCAATCGGATTTCTTGTGCGGTGTCTATTTCTTTTACAAGTAAAGGTTTTGTAGCCGCTTTAGAAGTAGCGGTTGTAGTTTTCCAAGCTACTTTTTCTTCTTTTTGAACCAATTCTTCAACAATGGTATTCCATTCTTTGCAGGCGTTACATTGTCCTTGCCATTTTGAATATTGGGTGCCACAATTTTGGCAAAAGAAAGCCGTTTTTACTTTACTCATTTGGTTTTATTCTTGTTTTTTTTCTTCTGTTGGAGTTTCAGCTGGTACTTCTGCTGGAGCTTCTTCCGTTGGTTTGTCTGGTTTTCCTTTTAAAGCTTCCGCACGATTCATCATAAAATCTTTTGTAATCTCACGAATTGCTTCTTGAGTAAAAGCACGTTGATACGTTTTGATTGCTCTTTTGTAGTTTCCTGTTTTTTCGTAATACAAAGCTTCGTGGTACGTTCCTAAAGTTGTTTTTGGATAATGTTTGTTAGCATAATCACTTAAAGTCAATAATTCATTATATGCTTTATTTTTCATGATTGCTGCTTCAATAGCTTTAAAATCCGATAATCTTGGTTTCATTTTAAAACCGAAACGTTTTTCTAATTCGTCGTATTTCGCTACTAAATAATCTGTATATCCAGCATCTAATTTTAGAATTTTATCCTGAAATTCTACCATTGAAATCGGTTGGTATCCATCAAAAATAAAATAAATTGCATTTGGGATAGCTTTTGCTACTAAAGAATAATGAGAAGCACCTTTGAAAGCATCGTTTTGATATTTAAATGTAGCATTTGGAACGGCTTTAATATTTGCGTCTAATTCTGCTGCTTTTTCGTTGATTTCTTTTAAATCACCTTCGCCTGTAGCTTGATAATAGAAAACGGGTTTTACCATTTTTGCTAAACGTTCTGCAACTCGTTTTTCCATTTCTGGAGCCATTTCTGGAGCTAACGAAATATAAGCGTTGAAAATTGGGTTGTCTTTGTATAAATAAAAGTTCAAGAAACCTGCAGTTGTGTCATGACCAGCAATCATTCGGAAAGGAATGGTACGGTATTTTTTATCTATGTACGGATATAATTCTTGTCCAATGAATTCAAAGAAATTGGCTCCAGTACCAGAAGGAAATCCAGCATCGTCAAATTCACTATCTGCAAAACGAGTTTCGCCATAATTTTGATTTACGGCGATGATAATCATTTCTGGTAAATCGTCCCAATAAGCGCCATACTTTAAAATTCCCTCAAATGGATCAAGTAGATATTCTCCATCTAAAACTAACAAAGTTGGGTAGCTTTTTTCTGGACTAGTAGCGTATGATGCTGGCGTTACAACTGTAAAAGTTCTTGTGCCTAATTTTTTAGATTCGATAGTTTCTGGTGTGCGTTGTGCAAATAAGCATGACGATACCAATAAAGCAAAAAGGAAAAGTTTGGTTTTCATTTTAAATAGTTTGGTTAAATAGATTAGCAATTTACTAATTTATTTTTTATTTAAAATAGGTAAAAGCAAATAAGATAATAATCCTAAGAAAATGGTTAAAAGTGTTTGTGATGTCCATACTAACCAACCAAATGCAACACCTACATCATTAGGTATTCCGTAAAGTGAATAAATCATGGCAATTGCTAGTGGAAAAGCACCTAAGCCTCCGTTTGTAAAGCCCACAGCAAGTGTTCCAAAAATAAATCCCATAACCACAATGTCAAAACTAATATTTGCGGTTTCTGGTAACGCAAAAATGGTAACGTAAAACATCATCAGGTAAGAAAACCAAATGAAAAAAGAATGAAAAATGTAATTCCATTTATCTTTCATTTTTAAGATGCTTTGCATGCCTTCAATAAGACCTGAAAGTTTTTGTTTTAGTTTTAAAATGATGTTCCATTCGGCATAAATCCAAATTAAAACAAAAAGAACAAATAATATAAATCCTGCGATTGAAAACCAAATTAACGTTTCGAATTGAACACCTTTTTCGATTAAAAATTGATAAATTTTATCAAATTGAGAAACGAATCCTACCGCAATAAAAAGCAGAACAATCAACATGTCAACAATGCGTTCGGCAACGATGGTTCCAAAACCTTTGTCAAATGGTACATTTTCGTATTTCTTTAAAAGAGCAGCTCTAGAAATTTCTCCTGAGCGAGGAATAGTTAAATTGACCAAATAAGAAACACAAACCGTAAAAAAATCGTTGTGAAATTTAGTGTGATAACCCAAATGTTGTAAAGCAAATTTCCAGCGGTAGGCTCTAGACCAAAATCCGAAAAGCGCTATAAAAAGGGATAAATAAATGTAGAAATAATCAGCTTTTATAAAACTGATTTTAATTTTTTCTAATTCTTCTGGTGTAAGTGTAGTATATTGATAATAAATAATGCCTAACCCAATAAAGAGTGGGATAGTTAGACTTAAAAATTTTCGAATACTAGCTTTCAAACTACGTTAAAGAGTTATCTTTCTCGTTAGGAAAAACTAAAGTAGGTTTGAATTTTTTAGCTTCTTCAAAGTCCATAATTCCGTAAGAAATAATGATGATGATATCGCCACGGTGTACTTTACGAGCAGCAGGTCCGTTCAATGTGATTTCGCCTGTGTTTCTTGGTCCTTTGATAGCATATGTTTCTAATCGTTCGCCATTATTAATGTTAACGATTTGTACTTTTTCACCTTCAATAATGTTAGACGCTTCCATTAAGGCCTCGTCAATGGTGATACTTCCTATGTAATTCAAATCAGCACCCGTTACGGTTACTCTATGAATTTTCGATTTTACTACTTGAATTTGCATGATGCAAAGGTAATTAATTTAGTGAAATATTATCAATTAATCTGATATTCTCAATGAAAATGGCGATAAATCCGCGATATTTTTTATTCGATTCTTTTTCAGAAACGGGTAAAAGTGTTGCTTCATCGGCGATTTCGAAATATTCCAATTGAAATTCAGGATGTTTTTCGAATTCGTTTTCTACAAATGTTGTGGTTTCTTCCGCTGAATGGCTTTGGAAAAAATCTTTAGCCGTATTTAAAATTTGATAAATTACAGCTGCTTTTTCTCTTGCAGATTCTGAAAGGCGTTCATTTCTTGAACTCATAGCTAATCCATTTGCTTCTCTATGAATGGGGCAACCAATAACTTCAACTGGAATGTTGTGTTTTGAAACTAATTTTTTTACAATTTGTAGTTGCTGAAAATCTTTCTCACCAAAATAAGCTTTGTTCGGTTGAACAATTTCAAAAAGACGTTTCACAATAGTTCCTACGCCATCAAAATGTCCTGGTCGGTGTTTGCCTTCCATTTGATTTTCTAAACCATCGTAATTGAAATTTTCAGAAACGGTGTTTCCTTCATAAATATCGGCTACTTCTGGTGCATAAACGATGATTTTGTTGCTTAAATCTTGCATGATTTGTACGTCGCGTTCCAGAGTTCTTGGATATTTATCTAAATCTTCAGCGTTGTTAAACTGAGTAGGATTTACAAAAATACTCATCACCGTTACATCGTTTTCAGAAAGCGAATTTTTAAGTAACGATAGGTGTCCTTGATGTAATGCTCCCATTGTAGGAACAAATCCAATGGATTTATTTTGTTTGATTAATGGGCTTAAAAAAGCGCTTAAATCGGACTTTTTGTTAAAAATGAGCATTTTCTACTTTGTTATTTCAGGTGCAAACTTACTATTTTAGTGGATAAATCCATAAAATTTTGTAATTTTGCAAGGTTTTTTAAAACATTAATTAACTAGAATACATTATGGAAGACAAGAGGATATTGTATGTATCATCTGAAGTGGTGCCTTATTTAGCTGAAAATGAAGTATCGTTACAATCGTATGAAATGCCAAAAATGATTAATGATTTAGGCGGTCAAATACGAATTTTTATGCCTAGATATGGTAATATTAACGAAAGAAGACATCAATTACACGAAGTTATTCGTTTATCAGGGATGAATTTGGTGGTAAATGATATGGATATGCCTCTAATTATTAAAGTAGCTTCAATTCCTAAAGAGCGAATTCAAGTTTATTTTATTGATAATGACGAATATTTCAAAAGAAAAGCAACTTTTTCAGACGAAGAAGGAGTTTTATATCCTGATAATGACGAAAGAGCTATTTTCTTTGCAAAAGGAGTAGTTGAAACCGTTAAAAAATTAAATTGGGTTCCAGATGTAATTCATGTTCACGGTTGGATGGCAGCAATGTTACCCGTTTATTTGAAACATTATTATAAAGATGAAGGTATTTTTGCGGAAACAAAAATTATTTCATCGGTTTACGAACAAGGTTTTGAAGGAGAATTAGATAAAGAATTTATCAATAAAGTATTATTTGATAACATTAGTAAAGATGCTGTTTCAGATTTAGCATCTCCTACTTATGATAACTTAATGAAGGTTTCAATTATGCACTCAGATGCTGTAGTTGCAGGTTCTGAAGTGTTATCTCCAACTTTAACAAAATTTATAGAAAGTTCAAACAAACCTTTTTTACCTTTCGCCTCAAAAGACACAATTAAAGAAGTATATACTTCGTTTATTAAAAATCACGTATTATAAAAGGGTTTTCGACTATGAAAAAAAGTTTTCTTAAAATATTTTCTGTAATTACAGTTGCTGTTACAATTATTTCTTGCGACAAAGATTTTAACACTGTTGGTTCTGACGTTATTGGCGATGATCATTTTAATCTTGAAAAAGTGGATTATGATGTTGTGGCTTACAACAAAGCAACAGGTCCTGTTCAAACGAATAATCTTTCTATTAACGCATTTGGAGTTTATGAAAATCCTGCTTTTGGTGCTACTACAGCAAGTTTTGTTACCCAATTAGGATTAACAAGGACTTATGAAAATCCAAAAAAGATACTTGGTGAAAATTTTACAATTGAAGCAACTGACTCAGTATATCTTTACATACCTTATTTCGCAACAGATACTCAAGTTGTTGACGAAAACACAAACTTAAAAGTATATGAACTAGATTCTATCTATGGAGATAAAAACACTACGTTTGATTTAAAAATTTATGAGAATGGGTATTTTTTAAATGATTATAATCCTGGAGAAGATTTTGTTAATAGTCAAAAATTTTATTCTAATGATTTTGCTAAATTTGATTCAAATATTGGACAACAATTAAATACAAGTTCAGATATTTATCAAAACACAAATTTTAAATTTAATAGTAATGAAATTGTGTATTATAAATCTAAGTTATTAGATAACGGTACTTATGTTTTTGTGGATAGCGATGGAGAACCTTTGGCTTCTCAAAGTGATTTAAGCGTTAGAGTTATTAAAGACAGAGCGCTTCCAGGAATGTGGATTAATTTAGATAAGAACGTAATTAAACAAAGAATATTAGAAGCTTCGCTGAACGGAAAACTATTTAACAATAATATATTTAGAGAATATTTCAGGGGACTATATTTTAAAGTTACTCAAACTTCGCCAGGAACAGGAGCTCTAGCAATGTTAGATTTTTCGAAAGGCTTTATTACAATTCAATACCATTCAGATATAACAATTACCGATTCAAATGGTGTTCCTCAAACAAATAATGCAAAAAGAACATTAAAATTAAATTTATTAGGAAATACAGTTAATTTGATAAATAATGCTAACAATTCAAGTTATAGTAGTGCATTAGCAGCTTCAGACGAAGTTAATGGTGATAGTAAGTTATTTATTAAAGGGAATGAAGGTTCTGTAGCTTTTATCGATATGTTCAAAAATCCTTCAGAGTTGGAAGATTTAAGAGCAGATGTTAAAGCAGGTAACTGGTTAATTAATGAAGCTTATTTGAATTTTTATATCGATAGAACGGCAATGTCTAGTGCAAGTATTTATGAGCCTCATAGAATTTATCTTTTTGATGCAACAAATAATAAACCTATTATTGATTATCTTGTAGATCCTTCGCAAAGTCAAAATTCAAAATTCGATAAATTTTCTAAATATGGTGGAATTATTGAAAGAGAAGATGTAGACAACGGAAGAGGAATAAAATATAGAATTAAGGTTTCGACTTTAATTAAAAATATTCTAAAGAGTGATAATGAAGATAATAATAAGAATGTTAGATTGGGATTAAGTGTGACGGAAAATATCAGACTTAATACGAATGGAGTTCTTAAAAATCCTATTACAATTGGGGCTTCAGACGAAGTAAAATTATTGCCAATTGCTTCATTTATGAGTCCTGTAGGTACTATTTTGTACGGTTCTAATATTCCTTCTGGTGATATTAATGAAGATAAAAAATTAAAACTTGAAATTTATTTCACTAAACCTAACTAGTATTGTATGTGTGGAATTGTAGGTTATATTGGTCATAGAGATGCGTATCCTGTAATTATTAAAGGATTACATCGTTTAGAATACAGAGGTTACGATAGTGCTGGTATTGTATTATATGACGGAAAAGATTTAAAATTATCAAAAACCAAAGGAAAAGTTTCTGACCTTGAAGCTAAAGCAGAAAGCGAAAAAACAACTATTGGTAAAATAGGAATGGGACACACACGTTGGGCAACTCATGGAGTTCCTAATGACGTAAATTCGCATCCACATTTTTCAAATTCTGGAAAATTGGTGATTATTCATAATGGAATCATCGAAAATTACGAGCCATTAAAACAAGAATTAATCAAAAGAGGTTATACTTTTAAATCGGATACAGATACTGAGGTATTAGTAAATTTGATTGAAGAAGTTAAGAAAAAAGAAAACTGCAAACTTGGAAAAGCTGTTCAAATCGCATTAAACCAGGTTATTGGTGCTTATGCGATTGCGGTAATTGATGTGGATAATCCCGATGAAATTATCGTAGCCCGTTTAGGAAGTCCATTAGCTATTGGAATTGGTGAAGATGAGTTTTTCATTGCATCAGATGCTACTCCTTTTATCGAATATACTTCAAATGCTATTTATTTAGAAGATGAAGAAATGGCAATTGTGCGTTTACACAAACCATTAAAAGTTAGAAAAATTAAAGATGATTCATTGGTTGACCCTTATATTCAAGAACTTCAATTAAACTTGGAGCAAATTGAAAAAGGAGGTTATGATCATTTCATGATGAAAGAAATCTACGAACAACCAAGCGTAATCAAAGATACTTACCGAGGAAGACTTTTGGCAAACAAAGGAATTATCCAAATGTCAGGTGTTGAAGATAATTTAGAAAAATTCTTAAATGCAAAACGAATCCTTATTGTTGCTTGTGGAACTTCATGGCACGCAGGATTAGTAGCAGAATATATTATTGAAGAATTTTCAAGAATTCCAGTTGAAGTAGAATATGCTTCAGAATTCCGATATAGAAATCCAATCATTAATAAAGATGATGTTGTAATTGCAATTTCACAATCTGGTGAAACGGCAGATACTTTGGCAGCAATTAAATTAGCTAAAGAAAACGGAGCTTTTGTATTTGGAGTTTGTAATGTAGTAGGTTCGTCAATTTCTCGTGAAACGCATGCAGGTGCTTATACGCACGCAGGTCCAGAAATTGGAGTAGCTTCTACAAAAGCATTTACTACGCAAATTACAATTCTTACTTTGTTAGCGCTACGTTTAGCAAAAGCAAAAGGAACAATGAGTAATTCAGATTACCAACGTTATTTGTTGGAATTAGAATTAATACCAGAAAAAGTGCAAGAAGCTTTATTGACTAATGGTGTTGCTAAACAAATTGCCGAAATTTACAAAGACGCAACAAATTGTCTGTACTTAGGAAGAGGTTATAACTTCCCAGTAGCTTTAGAAGGCGCATTAAAATTAAAAGAAATTTCATATATCCACGCAGAAGGGTATCCAGCAGCAGAAATGAAGCACGGACCAATTGCGTTAATTGACGAATCTATGCCGGTAATTGTAATTGCCCCAAACAAAGGGCATTACGATAAAGTGGTAAGTAATATTCAGGAAATAAAATCAAGAAGCGGAAAAATTATTGCCGTAGTAACTAAAGGAGATACGCAAGTAAAAGCTTTAGCTGACCACGTAATCGAAATTCCTGAAACGAACGAACCGTTTACGCCATTATTAACTACAATTCCGTTACAATTATTATCGTATCATATTGCAGTTCTTAGAGGTTGTAATGTTGATCAACCTAGGAATTTAGCAAAATCCGTTACTGTAGAATAATATTTTAAAAGCGAAATTGGAAGATTTCGCTTTTTTATTGCAAAAAATTCAAAAAATAAATTGCAAAATTGTTTTAGAAAAAACTATCTTTGCACTCGGAAAAATACATCATTTTTCTAACATTAATTAGCTATTAAATAAATACATAAGCAATGTCTAGAATCACGGGAAAAGTTGCACAAATTATCGGGCCAGTTGTTGACGTCGTTTTTAATGACTCAAATAACGAATTACCTAAAATTTACGATTCATTAGAAATCACTAAAAAAGATGGTACTTTATTAGTACTTGAAGTTCAATCTCACATTGGTGAAAACACTGTTCGTACCATTTCTATGGACTCTACAGATGGTTTGTCAAGAGGAGCGGAAGTAGTTGCTACTGGTGCTGCAATTCAAATGCCAATTGGAGCAGACGTTTTTGGTCGTTTATTTAATGTAATTGGTGATGCAATCGACGGTTTAGGAGATTTACCTAAATCAGGTGCAAATGGTTTACCAATCCACAGACCAGCTCCAAAATTTGAAGACTTATCAACTTCTTCTGAAGTTTTATTTACAGGTATTAAAGTAATCGACCTTATTGAGCCTTATGCAAAAGGAGGTAAAATTGGATTATTTGGTGGTGCTGGAGTAGGTAAAACTGTATTGATTCAGGAGTTGATTAACAATATTGCAAAAGGTCACGGTGGACTTTCTGTATTCGCAGGAGTAGGGGAAAGAACACGTGAAGGAAATGACTTACTTCGTGAGATGTTAGAGTCAGGAATTATTAAATATG
>ERZ650302.2139-NODE-2139-length-10711-cov-8.392924_pt1 | contig 10711 bp, 5 predicted proteins | sample MGYA00376238_ERZ650302 | MGnify/ENA primary metagenome ERZ650302 (study PRJEB26733, sample SAMN07839298) | wastewater metagenome | biome: urban; feature: wastewater treatment plant; material: waste water | place: USA: North Carolina | collected 2016-04-28 ... | reverse complement strand
CTCGTGTTGATCACGGTGAAGTGAAAAAAGTTGCTTCAATGTCAGAAAAAGTACAATTAGCAGCTGGGCTGGATGAAAATAAAAATTTAACTGAAGCTGCGCAACAGCGTGGACTTGCGTGTTTGGCTCGTTTTGTAGGTCGTTTAAGCTCTGTTCAAGCAAATCGTCTAAGAATTGTGGCGACAAATGCTTTAAGACAAGCAAAAAATGGTCATGAATTTATTCAAAAAGCAGCTGAAATTTTACCAAAACCCATTGAGATTATTGCTGGACGTGAAGAAGCACGTCTGATTTATTTAGGCGTTTCACACACGATGGCCAATGGTGGTCGACGTTTAGTGATTGATATTGGTGGTGGTTCAACAGAGTTCATCATTGGCGAAGAGTTTGAACCGCTACACACTGAATCGTTGCAAATGGGTTGTGTCGCTTACAGTAAAGCTTATTTTGCTGATGGTGAGATTTCAAGCAAGGCTTTTGATAAAGCTGTTGTCGCAGCGCGTAAAGAACTCTCTGCGATTGCAAATACCTATAAAGCAGAAGGTTGGGATACTGTTGTTGGCTCAAGTGGAACAATCAAAGCTTGTCGTCAAATTACTGTAAATCTTGGTTTGAGCGATGAACAAGAAAATTTAACTCGTGAAGGTTTATATAAGTTAAAAGATCGTTTGCTCAAATTTAAACATATTTCTGAAATTGATTTTGAAGGTCTACGTGAAGATCGACGAGCAGTTTTGCCAGCAGGTCTTGCGATTTTATATGCCATTTTTGAAGTTTTAGAGCTTGATAAATTGGCATATTCTGATGGTGCTTTACGTGAAGGCGTGATGTATGACTTACTTGGTCGCTTCAAACATGAAGATATACGTGACCGAAGTGTGCAAGCCTTAATGGGACGTTATAATGCAGACCCAAAGCAAGCGGAACGTGTCGTAAATACAGCACAACAGTTATTTGATGGCGTCGCGGATGCTTTAAATTTAACGACTGAAGACAGTGACTTACTGCGTCGTGCAGCTTATTTGCATGAAATCGGTTTAGCAATTAGCCATGGTGGCTACCATCGTCATGGTGCATATTTATTACAGCACTCCGATATTCCCGGTTTTTCACAAATTGATCAAAATCATCTATCTCATTTAGTTTCACATCATCGTCGTAAGTTACGGGCTGATGCAAAAAATGACGTTCTAAAAGTTGGTGGTAGTCATTTATTGTATCTCTGCTTACTGCTTCGTCTCGCTGTTTTGCTGAACCATAGTCGTAGTGATCAGATGCTTCCTGCCATTGAACTGAGTGTTGTAAATGGTCAACAATGGCAACTCAGCGTTTCTGGCGATGCTAAACAATGGCCTTTATTGGTTGCTGATTTGCATGATGAGCAAGTGCAATTTAAACATTGGGACATTGAGTTAAATATTCAGTCAGACAATTTTGTTGATTAACAATATATCCTTGTTAGGGATTATCTACGACTTATGAAAAATAAAGCGACTCAGTCCAAGTCTTGGGCTACGGTTCAAATTGCACGACATCCTGAACGTCCGCAATTTCTAGATTATGTCAGTGAAATCTTTACTGAATTTGATGCTCTTCATGGTGACCGTTTATATGGTGACGATGGTGCTATGATTGGCGGTTTAGCTCGTTTCGATGGGCAGCCAGTGATGGTGGTTGGTCAACATCGTGGTCGCAGTACGCGTGAAAAATTACAACATAACTTCGGTATGTGTAATCCAGAAGGTTATCGTAAATCACAGCGTTTACTTGATATGGCTGAACGTTTTAATCTTCCAGTATTTACTTTTGTCGATACCATGGGAGCTTATCCTGGTGTTGGTGCTGAAGAGCGTGGTCAAGCAGAAGCAATTGCAACAAGTTTAGCGCAGCTTTCTAGTTTAAAAGTACCTGTGATTGCGACTGTACTTGGTGAAGGCGGTTCTGGCGGGGCACTTGGTATTGGTGTCGCTGACCGCGTGATTATGCTATCGCATAGTATTTACTCAGTCATTTCACCTGAAGGCTGTGCTTCGATTTTATGGAAAACTGCGGACAAAGCTGCACAAGCCAGTGAAGCGCTCGCATTAACTGCCGACAAGCTGAAAGCTTTAGGTATTGTTGAGTATGTGGTGGATGAGGGTGAGGGTGCTCACTTACAACCTGAAAAAGTCATGCATGATTTGAAAGATGTGTTAAAACAAGCCTTAAATGAATTGCAACCGATGGATGCACAAGAACGATGCGATGCACGTTATCAACGTTTAATGAAGTTTGGCAGCAGCAATTTAGGCATCGCGTCTTAGCACAAACTCAGCATTTTTCTGAACAAACTCAATTCTTAATTGGGTGCAGCGGCGGCATGGATTCCATGCTGTTGCTGTATCTGATGTCTGAACTTTTCCCCACCCGAACCCGCGCGATATATATTGATCATCAACTTCAATCGATGAGTGAAGAATGGGGCAATTTAGTACAAAAACACGCTGATGCGCTAAAGATTCCTTGTGCTTTGCAAAAAGTCTCAGTCGGGTCAGGTAATCTAGAGCAACAAGCACGAGATGCGCGCTATCAAGCTTATTGTAGACATTTAACTGAGAATGACATTTTAGTACTTGGGCATCATCAGCAAGATCAAGCGGAAACGCTGTTATTACGATTATTTTCTGGTGCAGGTGTCAATGGTTTGGCCGCGATGCAGCAAATTGATGTTCGGCAAGATATGACCATTTGGCGACCATTTTTAGATCTGAGTCGTGAGCAAATTGAGCAATGGTCACAGCAACTGGGTTTTGATTATGTGACTGATCTCACCAATCACGATACGCACTATGATCGGGCATGGTGTCGAGAAGAGTTATGGCCTGTATTAGAAAATCGCTTCCCTAAAATGCAGTCAGCTGTGTCACGAACGAGTTATCTGATGCAAGATGCTGCAGAAATTTTAGATGATGTGCTGCAAAGTGATTGGAAATTATGTGCAACTGAGAATGAGCTGGATTTAACTTGTCTGTTGGAATTATCGGATGCACGAAAACGTCAATTGCTGTCTGCTTGGGTAAAAGGTAAGGATCAATATCGCCCAAGCTACGATATGGTACAACGCTTACAACAAGAGGTTATTCTGGCAAAACCAGATGCTCAGGCAATTTTACATATCAATCAACACTATTTTGTTCGCTATCAGAAAAAATTATATCGTTTAACTCACAACCAATTATATGCAGAAAAACAATCTACCATTCTGCCTGCATTATTAGAGCGATATGAGATGGGTGAAACGATCAAAGTTGCGGCTGGAACGTTTAAGATCGAATCTCAAGCGATTGGATTTTCATCCCAGCTTTTAGGGCGAGAGTTAAAGCTGCTGAAACGCCTAGGAGGGGAAAAAATTCATCTCTATGGTCGAGTTGGACATTGGCCACTGAAAAAAGCCATTCAAGATGCACAGATTTTGCCTTGGTTACGTCATACAATTCAAATATTGGTCGTAGATAATGTTATGCTTGGGGTTTTTAGCCCAAAGGGTTTTTGGTTGGCGCAATCTGATTATTTAGAGCAGGGCGGTTGGCAACCAAGTTTAATTTCTGACTGCAATGACTTTTTTCAGCAGTCTTTTTCATATGATGAGTAGGACATGGCGACAACATTGAATCAAAATATTTGTTTTATTGGTGGTGGTAACATGGCGCAAGCCTTGATTGGTGGGCTACTTTCTCGTGGTTTACCGACGACCCGCATTACCGTTTCTGATCCAGTTGAACAAATTCGTCACATCTTAGAAGAAAAAAATATTCAAACCACAACAGATAATGTGGACGCAATTAAAAATGCGGACGTTGTGGTATTGGCGGTCAAACCCCAAGTTTTGGCAACGGTATTACAACCATTAAAAGGTTTATTGTCAGATAAACTCGTGATCTCAATTATTGCGGGTGCTGAAATTCAAACGATTTCAGATTTAATTGGCGGTAGTCAGCGTATTGTTCGTGTCATGCCGAACACGCCAGCATTGGTACAAACGGGTGCACATGGTATTTATGCATCTGAAGCAGTAAATGCTCAAGATCGTGAATTAACCAGTCAAATTTTGGCTGCGACAGGTTTAACCATTTGGGTAGACAATGAAGCGCAAATTGATGCAGTAACAGCAGTTTCTGGTTCTGGTCCAGCCTATTTCTTTTACTTGATGGAAAGTATGATTCGTGCAGGTAAAAACTTGGGCTTAGATGAGAAAGTCGCGACGGCATTGACCCTGCAAACAGCGTTGGGTGCGGCACAAATGGCGATTACTAGCTCAAATTCTCCAACAGAATTACGTAAAAATGTGACTTCTCCAAATGGTACAACGCAAGCAGCTTTAGAAGTGTTTGATCGTGCGCAGATTTCACAAAATATTCAAGCAGCGCTTGCAGCAGCTCAGAAGCGTAGCCAAGAGCTTGCACAAGAGTTGAGTGACAAGACTAAATCGGTTTAAGTAGGATAAGACAATTATGGGTGCAAGTTCTGCGCTAATTTTTGGTGTTTTGATCAATGTTGCAATTTTATTGGTCTTTTTCCGTTTTTTAATGCAATTAGCGGCAGTCAGTCCATACAATCCTGTGGTTCTTTCAACCGTGAAAGCGACCAAGATTGTGGATGTTTTTAGCCGTATTTTTCCTACTCTAGGCAAAGGGCGTGTCAATTTAGCCGCAGTTGCTTTGTTGGTGGTATTGTACTTACTGAAAATTTTTGGGTTGATGTATTTGTCAGGACAAATGCCACATAGCGCGGTGTATCTTGTGATCACGACATTTGTGACAATGATCCAAGATTTAATTCGTTTCTGTCGTTATTTGATTTTTGCAACCATCATTTTGAGTTGGGTGGTGATGTTTACGCAGTCACGATCACCTTATATTGAAGTGATTCAAGAGCTTGCAGAACCTTTACTTGCACCATTTCGTCGTCTGTTACCGAATATGGGGATGATTGACCTATCTCCAATTTTGGCTTTCTTAGCTTTATATATTGCTGAGATCTTAATGAATGAAGCGGCTAAAGTTCTTTTAACAGGTCTTTAATCTGCTTCAAAATAAAAAAGGGACTGTAGTTGATACAGTCCCTTTTTTATTTACATTATTTTAGTGAGCAGCATCCCAGTTAAGACCTTGCCCAACTTCAACCACAAATGGCACTGAAATTTCTAATACAGACTGCATCACTTCAGCAATTTGTTTTGAAAGTTCATCTGCAATTGCCACATCAGCTTCAAAAACCAATTCATCGTGCACTTGCAGTAAAAGTTTAGCTTGATCTTTAGGCAAAATTTTATCAACGGCAATCATTGCAAGTTTGATGATATCTGCTGCACTTCCTTGTAAGGGGGCATTAATCGCCGCTCGTTCAGCTGCTTGCTTGATCATTTTATTTGTTGCCAAAATATCAGGTGTATATAGACGACGACCTAAAATGGTTTCTACAAAACCTTGCTCACGTGCAATCTGACGTGTACGTTCCATATAATCCAATACACCTGGATAACGTTGGAAATAACGTGCGATGTAGCTACGTGATTCTTCACGAGTGAAACCAAGTTGGCGGGTTAAGCCAAACTCAGACATACCGTAAAGTAGCCCGAAGTTAACCGCTTTAGCTTGGCGACGTTGATCATTGGTTACGTCTTCAATAGCGATTCCCAAAACTTCAGCGGCAGTACGACGATGGACATCCTGTCCATGCTGGAACGCATGAACCAGTGCATCATCCTGGGAGAAATGTGCCATCAGGCGCAGTTCAATTTGTGAATAGTCGGCTGCCAGCAGTACACGCCCCTCAGGTGCAATAAATGCCTTGCGAATCTGACGGCCAATTTGAGTACGAATTGGAATGTTTTGCAGGTTTGGGTCAGTGGATGACAGGCGGCCTGTCGCGGTCAAGGCCTGATGATAGCTGGTATGCACACGATGTGTCGTATCATGTGACTGTTCAACCAGACGGTCAGTATAGGTGTTTTTAAGCTTCGCCAGTCCACGGTGTTCCAGAATCACTTCGGCTAGCGGATGCTCAATTTTTTCCAGCACACTTTCACTGGTGCTGTATTGTCCAGTTGCTGTTTTCTTGCCGCCTTTGATGCCCAGTTTGTCAAATAAAACTTCACCGACTTGTTTAGGTGAGGCGATATTAAATGCCTCACCTGCCAGTTCGGTGGCCTGATTTTCCAGTGTCTGCATGGTTTCAGAAAATTCAACACTGAGCTGGTCAAGGAAAGCATGATCCAGCTTGATTCCATCTTCTTCCATGCCCGTCAATACCCGAGCAACAGGCATCTCAATGTTATGCAGGATATTGACCAGTTCAGGGAAAGGCTGGAGCTTTGCTGACAGCACCTCATACAGCCGATAGGTGACATGCGCATCTTCAGCGGCATAATGTGCCGCAACCTCAAGCTCAATCTGGTTAAAGGTTTTCTGTTTGGCACCCTTACCAGCGATTTGCTCGAAAGTGGTGGTGAGATGGCTGAGATACACCCGTGCCACATCATCCATACCATGACGTGTTGCCGCTGCATTCAGGACATAAGACGCCAGCATAGTATCGAAATACCAGCCCTGAATGATGATGCCATGATTGGCAAAGATGTGTGCATCGTATTTTAAATGATGACCGATTTTCCTGATGTTTTCATTTTCAAGAATCGGTTTGATCTGTGCCAAAACAGCTTCACGATTAAGCTGTTCAGGTGCATTTTCATAGTCATGTGCCAATGGAATGTAATAGGCATCGTTTGCGTCAAAGGCGACAGAAAATCCAACCAGCTCTGCAATACGATAGTCCAGACTGGTGGTTTCTGTATCAATGGCAAAGTGATCAGCCTGCTGCATCCGTTGTAACAGGCTGTCCCAATCTTCCTGTTTCAGTACCGTATGATAGCTGGCTGTGCCAAGCTGGTCATCCTGACTGGAAAGACTGGCATGGTCTTCTGCAATACCATCCTGTGCCGCCGTGGCTTCAGTGTTTTTCGCAGCTTTCACAATGTTCTGTGAAGTCTGTTGATAGGCAGGACTATTTGGATTGTTCGGATGATCTAAAGACTGTAACTGGTTACGAAATTCCAGTTCAGTGTAAAGGTCACGCAGATGGTCCACGTTTGGATTGCAGAGCTTGAGTTCATGCCAGTCCAGATTAAGCTCAAGGTCACAGACAATGCTGGCAAGCTGATGGTCAATCTTGATGTTGTCCAGATTGTCCTTGATATTTTGACTGATTTTACCCTTGAGCTGGTCTACATTGGCAATGATATTGTTCAGTGAACCGTATTCATTCAGCAGTTTGGCAGCTGTTTTCGCCCCCACGCCTGGAACGCCCATGATGCCATCAGAGGCATCGCCCATAAGGGTGAGATAGTCAATAATCTGGTGCGGGTGCACTCCAAACTTCTCATATACGCCAGCCTCATCCAGCACGCGGTCCTTGAAGCTGTCTTCCAGTTTGACATGCTCATTGACCAGTTGCGCCATATCCTTGTCGCCTGTTGAGATCAGCACATGGTGACCCTCAAGCACTGCGCGTTTTGCCAGCGTTCCAATAATGTCATCCGCTTCTGCACCTGGCAGGCTGTACAATGGAATACCCTGTGCTTTGATTAAGGCATGCAAATACGGAATCTGTTGTGACAGTTCCTCTGGCATGCTTGGACGATCACCTTTGTAAATCGGTGATAATTTATGACGAAATGTTGGCTCTGGCGTGTCAAAGATCACCGCCATATGGGTGGGCTGGGTACGGCGCATCAGCTTCTGGATCGCCGAAATGGCACCACGGATTGCATTGGTATGCAGGCCAGTCGATGTTGTGAGTGGAGGTAAGGCGTGAAAAGCACGAAATAGAAAATAAGACCCGTCAACCAGGACAAAAGGTGGCATTGCACAAATCCTTATTATGAACTGGCAGCTATTTTACGTGAAAAAGTGGTGGCTGTCCCTGTTGTCGTGTTGAGCAGGGACGATCTATGTCGTTTTAAAAATTGCAGTATTTTGTATGTAAAAATAGCGGCCTATCCAATGATCAAGTAAGATAGCTTCAATGAAGCTGTGATAATTGATATAAACCCATGTATAAAAAAGATAAACAGGGAATGGTCATTGTTCTGGTTGCCTTGACTATATTGCTCGCCAGTGCAATCGCATTTCAATGGCAGGGGACGATTATTGCCGCCGCAATAGGACTAACCGTTGTTATTGTACACATCCTTTCCGAGATTCATCAGCGTTTGCTTCAGCTTGAGCAGGCGGCACCCAGCTATTTTGCCCAGTCTGCTGGTATTGGAATGCAACGCATCGTGATTTATAGCGCGGCGCTGGTTGCGCTTTTTGCCTATGCAAATACATGGATGTGGCTGGCAGGTGGTGCGTTGCTGGTGCTTATGCTCTGCCTGATTCAAACCATCAGCGCCTTTCAAACACGGTTGCTTCATCTGGAACAATATACAAATGCCGATTCAAAAGCAGAAGCCTTAGGTAATATTCAAAATATTGAGATCGACCACACCACACCAACAACTACACCAAGTTTTGAAGCCCAGCATCCAGCGTGGATGCAGGCCAATGTCGCAGCAACTCCAAATATGGATATTCAGGATTCCATATCCCCCAACAATCCCCTCACAGCGAAAGAACAGGCTTGGTGGCAACCTGCATTCGACTGGATGATACATGGTAATCCAATCCTGCGTGTTGCTGTGGCCGTGTTGATGGTGGGTGTAGTGTTGCTACTGCGTTTTGCCAGTGAACATTGGCAGTTGAGTCTGGGTGTCAAACTGGGATTTATTGCCAGTGCGGGTGTTATCACCACCATTGCTGGCTATTGGCTGCAAAAGAAAAACCAGTTGTTTGCAGTTGCCTTGCAAGGTGTGGGTTTAGCCGTTGTCTTTTTAACCCTGATTTTCTCACATCATTTTGCTGTCATAGGCAGTTTAACCACAGCCAGTATTCTGTTTGTCATTTTACTGTTGGTGACGGTTTATCTTAGCTTAAAGCAACAAGCCTTGTATTTGGCAATGCTGGCCTTGAGCATGGCCTATCTTGCGCCATTGGTAATTCCACAAAATCATCCTGATGTGGTTTTCCTGTTTGCTTATTACTTGTTAATTAATTTAGCTGTTGCAGCGGTTAATTTTATTCAACCCTGGAAAATCCTGCATCAAATCGCTTTTTTTGCCACCATGTTTATTGGTGGGGCAGTGATTGGAATTTATGCCAAGACGCAGCAATTTGCTACACTGGACTGGATTTTATGGTTGCATATCGCGCTGTTTATCTGGCTCAGTGTCCGTTATAGCCAGTTAATGTTGCGGGTTAAAAACCATGACCTAAATTTAAATCAGGACACAGGGCAGAAAACCCAGCGCTTACAACCCATTCTGGATGTGGGGCTGATTTTTAGTGTGCCTGTACTGGGCTTTTCACTGCATGCCTACCTGATGCATAACTCCACCCAGGCCATGACCTTGGGGGCAGTTGCCTTGGCAATTGTCTATATTTCATTAAATCTGTGGATTAAACGGCAGCATCCACAACTTTCCATCTTGGCAAAAAGCTTCTTTATCCTTGCTGTAGTTTTTGTCGCACTGATTTTCCCATTGGCAAAAGGTGCACACTGGATTTCCACAGGCTGGGTGATACAGGGAACCGCATTAATCGTTTGGGGTGTAACCGAGCGCTATCGTTTGAGCCGTTATATTGGTGTGATCTTGGTATTGTTCAGTTCAGTGGCACTGATTTTTCAGATTTGGTCAAATGATCATTTTCCAATACTCAGTACGGTGATTTATGCTTTAGCACAATTTATTTCAGCATTTTATTTATTGCATTACCAGGAAGTTGAAAAGTATTTTAGCGCACGTATGCTTAGCGGGATTTTCCTTGCGCTTGGCCTGTATGCAGGTGCAGTTGCTGGCGTTGAGTTGATGCAGTGGCAGCAATATGGACTGAGTCCTTATCTTGCGATTGGAACGGTTTTGATGGCTGGTTTTAGCCTTGCTGTTCATTTAAAATCACAATTGCAGTGGGGAAATGTGCAACTGATTCTATTGGGTGGCCTGTTGTTGTTGCTCTATGGGGAAAGCTTCGCGGCAAATGTGTACTCTGTCTGGCATTGGCCAAATGATTTAATCCAGTTCAGCTTTGCCGTGGCTTCGGTTGTATTGGCGATCATGCTGATAACCTTAAAACTCACTTCTTCAAAAGCATATCTGGCGATTTGGTCTACATTGCTTTGGTTGAGTCTGGCAAGTGTTGGTTTAGCTATTTTCCCTGTGATGCCAATCCTTGCACTTGCCATAGCTCCTATCATCTACGGTATTTGGTTATTTCAAACGAATAGGACACAGTTACTGCATCAGCTTCCCGTCTGGTGCCTGACCCTGTTGTGGCTAGTGCTGGTCAGTCTGGATGCCTATTCTGCTGAGCAATATTATTTTTTACCGTTGCTGAACTTCACGGATATTCTATCCTTGCTGATGTTCGTTGGTATGATCTGGATTATTTATCATCATGATTTTACCACCGAGCAGTCTGTCGAGTGGGGCTTTAAAGTTACCACCATTTTAATTGGCTTATTGGTGTTGAGCAGCGTGGTGGTGCGTGCCATGCATCATTATCTGGGTACGCCATTGTGGGGATTGGACATTTGGTCAAATGGTGATGTGCAGCTCAGCCTGACTTTATTATGGGTG
>ERZ650302.2138-NODE-2138-length-10715-cov-23.547280_pt1 | contig 10715 bp, 5 predicted proteins | sample MGYA00376238_ERZ650302 | MGnify/ENA primary metagenome ERZ650302 (study PRJEB26733, sample SAMN07839298) | wastewater metagenome | biome: urban; feature: wastewater treatment plant; material: waste water | place: USA: North Carolina | collected 2016-04-28 ... | reverse complement strand
TGGTAAACTAGTTTATTATTAAGGTAATATTTTATAACGAGAGAATTACTAAATTAGCCAAGAAATAGAAGGAATCTGTAATGTCTATAGATTGGAAAGACATAAGAAGCTATGAAGGGTCACAAAATACAGCCTTTGAAGAGGTTGTATGCCAGCTTGCGTACAATGAACTCAAAAATTCAGGGGATTATGTAAGAGTAAAAGCCCCTGATGGTGGCGTAGAGTCATATTTAATCCTCGAAAATGGTAAAGAAATTGGCTGGCAAGCAAAATATTTTTTTGACATTCAGGATTCTCAGTTTGCACAAATTAAAAAATCATTTAAAAAAGCTTTAGAAACGCATCCAAAATTAGTTAAATATATCGTATGTTGCCCAATAGATAAACAAGATCCTAGAATTCCTAATAAGAAACACTTACAAGACAGATGGATTGATTTTGTAGAAGAATGTAAAACTATAGCTGAAGCCGATAACCGAATAGTAGAAATTGAGTTTTGGGGAGCATTTGAACTCAATAATAAACTCCAAAATCCTGAAAATTCAGGTATGTTGAAATTTTGGTTCAATAAAGACGATTTTTCTGAATCATGGTTCAAAGACCAAGTAAATGTTTCGATAAAGAACTTAGGTGCTAGATATAGTGCTGAACTAAATGTCGATATACATGAAATTGCACAAACCTTTGACATGGTATTAAGAAATCAAAATTCAAAGTTGGATTTGTTTGAAAAACTAGATGCTATCTGTACATCTTTGAATCACATAAAAGGTATTTCTCGAAAACATCAATTAAACTGCGAATCTGAAATTGAGAAAATTACACAAAAATTAAACACTTTATGGTCTGCAATATCCATGCGACCTAATCATTTAGTGCCATTTGCGGAGATTTCTCAACAAGTTAATGCAATTGTTAAAAATTTAACTCAATCCATTGATCAAATAAACGATCGAAATGAACAATCATATTTTCGAAATAATTTATACAAATTAACTGATTCAATAAATGCCATTTCTGATAAAACTTTTAATTTATTCAATTTACCTTATTTAGTTGTTTGGGGAGATGCTGGTACTGGCAAATCCCACCTACTGGGTGATTTAGCTGATAGCTTAATTACTAACAATAAGAAATGTATCTTTATACTCGGTCAACGTCTAACCGAAACCACAAATCCTTGGACTCAGATTTTAAAAAATGAACTAAGACTTGATTGTAATGAAGATACTTTTTTAGGCGTTTTAAATTCTATTGGGCAAGCCCAAAATGAAAGAGTGCCAATCATCATTGATGCTATGAATGAAGGTAAAGGTCGTCAATTTTGGCGAGATACGTTAGCGGGATTTATTGAAAAAGTTAAGAAATATCCTTGGGTTGGTTTAGTTCTAGCGGTAAGAAGTGAATACAAAGCAGAAATTTTATCCAATATCAAAAGTGATATTGAAACTAACATAGTTACCACTCAAAAGCATAATGGTTTTGCTTACAATATATTTGAGGCAATACAGTCCTTTTTCAGTCATTACAATCTTGCGTTACCCACAGAACCTTTGCTTATTAATGAGTTTACCAATCCTTTATTTCTCAAAATTTATTGTAAATATAGACAAAATACTAGAATAGACGATTTTGAAATTATTATTACTGATATTTTTGATAGTTATTTTGGTTCAATAAATGATGAATTATCTAAAAATTTAGGGTATAGAAAATCATTAAATTATGTAAAAAAAGTATTAACTCATATAGCTGAATTAATCTTTTTAAGTGATGGCATTTCAGTTAGTTATGAAACAGCTATGGAGAGCATCCAAACTATAATTCCTAATCTAAATGCTGACAGTTTTTTGCAAAACTTGATTTCTGAAAATCTACTAATTTCGTATGAAATGAAAAATGAAGAAGTACTATTTTTTGCTTACGAACGTTTTTACGACTATTTTTCTGCACAGTCTATCTGTAACCAATATGACAATTTAGATGATATAAAAAATAGGCTATCAATTAATGATTTCGATGTTATATTTGAAAACTTCCGCCTCAATCAAGGGGTGTTAAGCATATTGTCTTTTTTGATTCCTACAAAATTTCATGTGGAGCTATTCGAAATTTTAGATGGGCAATATGTTTCTGATCACTATTTTCTTGGAGACGCATTTATTGAAAGTTTATACTGGCGAGACAATAATAACTTAAACGTAGAAAAGTGCAAAAATTTTATAAATGAAAATTTATTTAAAGATAATAATTTATACAGCAAATTCATCAATTTAATGTATATTGTAGCTGGCAAGGAAAAACATCCTTTAAATGCAAATAATCTATATCAATGGTTGTCAAAATCAAATTTAGCTGATAGAGACTCATTTTGGACAACTCATATTAGCAGTGGCTATTTTCAAGATGAGCCATTTATTACTTCATTAATTGATTGGGCTAAAAAACAAGACTTTTCTGAAATTTTATCTGATGAAAGCCGATTTCTAGTTGCTATTGCCATTAGCTGGCTTTTCACAAGTACCAATATCCAATTCAGAGATAATGCCACTATTGCTTTAACTCTTCTGTTGCAAAACAGAATGGAAGTTGCAAATAAACTCTTTGATAAGTTTATAGGTATCGATGACCCTTATATTTTGGAACGTGTATTAGCATCAATCTATGGTGCTTTATTAGCATCTTCTAGCTATGAAGGAATAGATAATATTTGCTCAAGCCTACTTAGTAAAATCTTTAATCAAACAGAAGTCTACCCCAATATTCTTATAAGAGACTATGCTAGAAATATCATTGAGTTTTCAAATATTCATCAGTTAGTGGAGTTTAACAGTGATGTACTAGTGAGCGTTCGACCTCCATATAACAGCTTATTTCCCATAATTTTGCCAACGAATCAAGAGATAGATGCTAAATATTCAAATGATTATAAAGACGAAAGTATTCCAAAAAATAGATTTGCACAAGATAGAATTCTATATTCCATGACAACTGAATACGGCAGAGGAATTGGTGCTTACGGAGATTTTGGGCGATATACTTTCCAATCAAATTTCAACAATTGGGAAAATGTGGATGTTGATAAATTAAGCAACTACGCAATACAGTTAATCTTTGAAAAATATGGATATGATTCTGAAAAACATGGAGGATTTGATAGAAATATTGCCCGTAGTGAGAATAGACATGAGGCTAGCATTGAGAGAATTGGTAAAAAATATCAGTGGTTAGCTATGTACGAAGTTGCTGCAAGAGTAGCTGATAACTTTCAAATGATTAATCCTGCAACTCAATGGAATGAAGACAAACAGCTAGTTTGGTATAATGGTTCAGTAGAACCTTCCTTTAGAGATATAGATACAAGCTATACTTGCCCAGAGAATAAAGAAATCAGATTTATCGAACCACCAAAATATGATGACTGGGGTGACGATTTTGAAATTTGGGTAGTATCGAGTGACAATTTGCCAAACTCCAAAAACTTAATCACAAATATTTATGAAAATCAGGAGTGGTTCTCATTACATAGACACTATGAATTTAAACCTGAGAAAACACTTGGTGAAGCTAGTCATTCATCAGACTATCAGCGTTTTTGGTATATGGTAGAAGCTTATTTAGTTAAGAATGAAGATTTTGAGACCGTTATTAAAAATCTGGAAAATAAAAATTTTATGGGACAGTGGATGCCTCAAGCATCTGATAAATATAATGATATTTTCAATTTAGAATATTACTGGTCACCTTTGCTCAACATTTTTGAAAATAATTACTATGGTAATTATGGATGGCAAAATATATCAGGAAGTAGAGTTGGATTGAAAAATCAAGATTTAGGTCAAGTTCATCTATGTACAGAAAATCATATTTTTGAAGGCAATAGAAATCGTGAGATTGGCTATCATATTTCAGCGCCTACAGAATTGTTATTCAATACATTTAGACTCAAAAATGATAAAGTTGCAGGCTCATGGTTGAATCAGAATGGAGAGTTAACTATGTTTGATGCCTCTCAATTCGGTAACAAAGGCGGCAGTAATTTAGTAGTAAAAAAAGAATCACTTCAATTACTTGAGAAAATCACGGACTGTAGAGTGGTTTGGACTGTGCTTGCCGAGAAAATCGCAATGTATAAAGGACATAAATCCACAGAAAAAAGGTTGGATGTTTCTGGCATTTATTATTTAGAAAATGGTAGCATCAAAGGAAAAGATTTTTATTTTCGCACTTGATTGGTTTCAAAATATTTAAGTGTAAAAAATAAAATAAGCAAAATTTCCAAATAAAGATTTTAAAAATTATGTGTCTTTTGGTGGTGTTTTTCTAATTTAATTAGAAAATATATAATAATAACAAATATTTATATTCATTGTTTTATTCCCGTTTCCCGCTCCAAATTCAAGAAAGCCACTTTATAGCAAAGTGGCTTTTTTATTGCTTTAAAATCAGCAAGTTAGATAATCTATTTTATTTAATTAGTACTCATTTGCTGTGACCCCGTTTTATCACTAAGGCACATAAAAAAATCTTTGTGCCATAATTGTGCCTTAAATGTGCCATGGTTATTTTTCGACCAATACGAAATCTGACTACAACCTTGATTTTTTTATTTAGATTGGCTTAACAGGGTTGCTTTCTGATAAATAAACTATGAGCTCATTGGTCATGCTTTTCAAACTTATCTCGAAGATAAATTAAGGCATGTCCCTAATTCACTTGAGCTTGGATTATTAAGCAAGCAAGGTAAATCATCGACTTAAAATTACGAGCTAATTTCTCATATTTCGTGGTCATACTACGAAACTGCTTTAACCTTGTAAACGTAATTTCTACTAAATGTCTGAGCTTGTATAAATAACTATCCAAATTGGGATTTGGCTGTTTGGCATTCTTGCATGTTGGTACGACAGTTGTCATATTCTCTCCTCTTACCTTGTCTCTTATGCTATCTGAATCATAGCCTTTATCAGTAATCAAATATTTTCCAGTTTCAACCCGTCCAATTAACTCTGGTGCAAGTTGACTGTCTTGAATTTCTTCTTCAGTGACTTTAAAATTGAGCAGATATCCATCGGCACCACAACATAAATGGATTTTTGTAGTTCGTCCACCATGGCCTTGTCCAATTGGTTTATCAAAGCCCGCCCTAGCTCCACTTGCATGCTGATGACACCGTATGTAGCTTCCGTCACGGTACGAGTGTTTGTAGTGATGTAACACCCATTCTACGTCAAAGTATGCTCTACCTGCTCCCATAGTTCATCTGTCAGTGCGATTCATGCCATTTTTTCCTATACTAAATCCTATGAATCTAGGTGTATTTGGCACTTTTTATTTGCTTTTTGAAGTGAGGATATAGCCTAGTGAAAAATAAAATTATTTACCGTAAAGCTTTAAATCAGCGTTTTAGCTACATTGGAAAGAATAATTACCTGTCGTATGTGTTTCAATTGGCTCGTATTCATGATTCGGTTGAGGAGAAAAGGCAAGTGAGTGGGAATTGGAATAATATGAGTAATTATCTAAATGAGCGCCAGTTATAAACTTATATAATTTAGAAACACGACATTAAATTTGTTTGAATTTTATATTGACTTACACCCTAAAACCTTAATAAGCTCAATAAAATCCAATTAAATAAACTCAGATTATTTATGAAACTTATCGATAACATCAATAGCACTTTGGGAATAGATATTGGCAAGAATCTTAATAATCAATCTAAACTCAAAATTGCTGCTTCCTATTTTTCAATTTACGCTTATGCGGCCTTAAAACAAGAATTAGAAAAAGTTGATTCCCTTCAATTTGTATTTACATCACCCACATTTATTACTGAAGATGTAACCGAAAAACTCAAAAAGGAAAAACGAGAGTTTATTATTCCAAAAATTGATCGTGAAAGTAGCCTATATGGTACCGAGTTTGAAATTCATCTAAAAAACCAATTATCACAAAAGGCAATCGCTAAAGAATGTGCTGATTGGATAAGACGAAAAGCGATATTTAAATCAAACACTAGTAGTGCACCTATGCAGGAATTTATTAGTATTCAACAACCCGAGACATCTCTGACATACATGCCAATTCAAGGTTTTACCCCAACAGGTTTGGGCTTTGAAAAGGGCAATGCCATATCTAACATGGTTAATTGCTTTGATGAGCAATCTACGACACAAACTTTTATCCAGCTTTTCAATCGGATTTGGCATGATCCGACCAAAGTAGAAGACGTTACTAGCCAAATCGTGCAGCATATTGAATCTGTATATCAGGAGAATCCACCTGAACGGATTTATTTCTTAATGCTCTATAATATCTTCAAGGATTTTTTGGAGGATATCAGCACGGATGTCATACCCAATGACTTAACTGGCTACCAAGATACGGTAGTATGGAATAAGTTATTCAATTTTCAAAAAGATGCCGCTTTTGGAATTATCAATAAATTAGAAACTTATAATGGCTGTATTTTGGCAGACAGTGTCGGTCTGGGTAAAACATTCACCGCATTGGCTGTGATTAAATATTATGAGTTACGTAATAAAAGCGTATTGGTACTTTGCCCTAAGAAATTGGGGGCAAACTGGACCAACTATAATGCCAACTTAGTCACCAATATTTTTGCCAACGATCGCTTTAGTTATGATGTCCTTTATCATACTGACCTATCTCGAAACAATGGTGAAACGTTAGGGATTGATTTGGCGAAAATTAATTGGTGTAACTACGACTTAATCGTTATCGATGAATCGCATAATTTTCGTAACCGTGGTGCGTATAAGGAACGAGAATCGCGTTATGATCGTTTAATGAACAAGGTCATTCGTCAAGGAGTAAAAACCAAGGTGTTGATGTTATCAGCGACGCCTGTAAATAATCATTTTACGGATCTCAAAAATCAGCTAGCCCTGGCATACGAAGGCAATGCAGACTTTATAGAAAGTAAACTTGACACTGAGCGCGATATTGAGACTATCTTTCGTAGGGCACAAGCAAGTTTCAATACTTGGGCAAAGCTAGAACCTGAAGAACGTACAACCCAAGCAATCCTAAACTTGCTTGATTTTGACTTTTTTAAACTGCTTGATAGTGTGACAATTGCTAGATCGCGCAAACATATCCAGACATTCTATGACACTACAGCTATTGGACAGTTTCCTACGCGTCTTAAACCCCTATCATATCGCACTCCCTTATCCAATGATAAACAGGCTGTAACGCTCAACCGAATTTATGCAGAGCTGTCATTAATTAAAATGGCGGTCTATGCGCCTGTCACGTATATTTTCCCTAGCGCCTTGCGTAAATATGAGGAGATTTTTGATACTTTGGTTGAAGGAAAAGGGCGACTGAAGCAGGTTGATCGTGAGCGTAGTCTGCAAGCATTAATGACGGTCAATCTGCTTAAGCGTCTTGAAAGCTCAATCCATGCATTTAGATTAACGCTAACTTTTCTAGAGAAAAACATCAGCAATGTGATTGCGAAAATTGATGATTTTGATGCGCGTGCGGCAGATGACGAAGTAAGTATTGCGCCTTTGATGGGGTATGATCAAGATGAGAACGGCGAACTGCTTAATCCAGAAGACTTAATTGGCAATAAGTTGAAAATTCATTTGGCGGATATGGATCGCTTATCTTGGCGAATGGATCTTGATGGTGATCGAGAAATCATCAAAGGGTTGTTACGGATGATTGCTACGATTGACACTAAGAATGATGCTAAGCTACAACACGTTAAAAGTCATATCATTGAGAAGCTACAGCATCCCATTAATCCCGGTAATCACAAAGTAATTATATTTACCGCCTTTGCGGATACCGCTAATTATCTATATGAAAACATTGCTCCTTTTTTATTGGAGAACTATGGATTGCATAGTGCCAAAATTACAGGCAACGATAATACGTCTACCATCAAAAACCGCGTTAAGAGTCGACAGAGCTATGATATGCAGGGCTTATTAACTTTGTTCTCACCAAAATCGAAACAAAAACAAGATATTTTTCCAGAAGAATCTCGGGAGATTGATATTCTGATTGCGACTGACTGTATTTCAGAAGGTCAGAACTTACAAGATTGTGATTATCTCATTAACTTTGATATTCACTGGAACCCGGTACGTATCATCCAGCGTTTTGGACGGGTAGACCGCATTGGTTCATCAAACAGTGTGATTCAATTGGTAAATTATTGGCCAGATATCAGTCTTGACGATTATATCAATCTAAGAGAGCGGGTGGAAAATCGCATGGTTATTGTCGATATGACCAGTACAGGGGATGATAATGTCTTAAGTGCCCAAGCTAACGATATGGCATATCGACGTGAGCAGCTGCAAAAGCTACAAAATGAGGTGCTAGACCTAGAAGACGCCAATACAGGTGTGTCTATTACGGACTTGGGGCTTAATGATTTTCGTATGGATTTATTAGGGTATTTAGAAGTGCATGAGGAACTAAAACGTCTACCGAATGGGCTGCATACCGTAGTACCCGCACAGCCAGAAATTGGCTTAGAAGCAGGAGTTATATTTACATTAAGAGCAAGAAACCCCCAGATGGCAGGTAATCAAGCCAATCGTTTGTATCCGTATTACTTGGTGTATATCAATCAAAGTGGCGATGTGGTATATGATTACACCCAAGCCAAATATCTGCTGGATGTCGCTCGTAAAGCCTGTCGTGGCATAGACCAACCCATACCAAAAGCGTATGAGTCTTTTAACCGCAAAACCGATGATGGACGAAACATGGGACAGTATTCGGCATTATTGGATATTGTGATTCATTCGATTCAGCTGCTAAAAGATGAGAAAGATATTGATAGCTTATTTTCAGGACTGTCGACGACTGCCTTGGTGGATATGGTATCTGGGCTTAATGACTTTGAATTGATTAGCTTCATCGTGATTGAGGGCAATTAGATAGCGATAGTCTATTGTTCCCAGTGTTAGTCTTAACTAACAGATAACTATTATGATAAAAAGTCATATCCAATGAATTTCTTTATAGGGTATTTGCACAAGTTTTCTATATAACTAAGGAAGTTACCCATGCTATATCACTATCCGTCAACGGCTAAAGTGGATAAAATTATTCCAAAAAATAAGTTATACCAACGAGGCAGTGCCAATCACCGTATCGAACGCTTGTTTGTGGAGCAAGTGGAAAGTATCCGATGGGCGTATAAGCTCTCACCGCATACCATTAATCTAAACGATAGCGAGACAATTAAAGAAATCCAAATTTTTAGTATCGTCAGTCGTGTTGAAAGGCTAGATACGGAAGTTTTGCAGTTTATCGATAAATTGATACCATCACCGATTATCTTTGAGATTGTCTTTGAAGATAAAATCAAAGTCATCGCAAACTATAAACGTCAAAGCCAAGCAGACAGCCAAAAATTCGTCCTAGGCAAATACTACGCAACTGATTGGCAGGACCTAACACAGCGTGAAGATTTACCGATTGTATTTGGAATCGCGGATTTGTATGAGTATTTTATTGAGCAGTTACTCCTTTCTACAAATAAAGCGTCACCAAATGTCGTTTTGATACCCAATATAAAAGCTAACCTATCTACAACGCATCAAAAGATTGCTAGTATTGAAGATAAAATTGCCCATGCCGAAAAAGTTGCACTGCTTACCAAACAAATCTATGAGTTGCAAAAACGCATGTATAAAGAAAAGCAGTTTAATCGGCAAGTGGAGATGAATTTGCAATTACAAACGCTACAAAAGCAGCTCAAAGATTTAACCCGTTAAAAGGTCAATGAATGATTTCAAATAATGATTGTGAAACGGTACTACGTCTTCAACAATTAATTGCTGAAGAAGAAATGTTATGGTTAAAGCATTTTGATAGCTTGACAGATAAAGAAGCCGAAGTGTTAATCCTTGCCAAGAAAATGGGACAAATTACCAATAAAGATATTCGAGAGAATATTGGATTAGATACACTTCAAGCGAGTAGCATTTTACGAAAATTTTGTAAAAACAACTATTTACTAAAACATGGTAAAAGTAGTAACAGCTATTACCTTTTAAATAGTTGTTATACTGATAACTGCGACAGCCTAGCAGGTAATGACCGAGCCTTGACAGGTGCAAGCACTGGTAATAACGTTTCTAGCCACCCTAATAATGACCTAAGCACTGGGATTAACGAGCCGAGCACTGGGATTAACGAGCCGAGCACTGGGATTAATGATGTCATTATCATCAAGGAAGTGGGGGATTTAAGTAATGATATGCTACTAAATCTACAATCCATTGTAGCGTCCGCAAGGGCTAAAGGCAGATTCACCCCTGAGCAATCGAAAAGCATCGTATTACAAATTTGTCAAAAGCAATTTATGAGCAGTAGTATTTTAAAACATTTTCTCAATAGAGAGATTGATACGATACGCAGAAAGTATTTATCACCCTTGCTTAAGGAAGGGTTACTTGAACTTGCTTATCCTAAAACATTACAGCATCCAAGCCAAGCCTATCGCACAACCGACAAAGGGCTAGCGTATCTACAAACGCTAGATGATAACCCACAGCAAGACTTGCTTATTTAATCCAAATAATTCATTCAAACTCTCAAGGACTTCCCCATGACCACGCTAAAAATGCACACCCCAAACCTAGTCGATAGCAATATTGAGCGTCTTGCCGCGCTGTTCCCCAACTGTGTCACCGAGAAGCCAAAAACCGATGAGC
>ERZ650302.2134-NODE-2134-length-10727-cov-25.547882_pt1 | contig 10727 bp, 7 predicted proteins | sample MGYA00376238_ERZ650302 | MGnify/ENA primary metagenome ERZ650302 (study PRJEB26733, sample SAMN07839298) | wastewater metagenome | biome: urban; feature: wastewater treatment plant; material: waste water | place: USA: North Carolina | collected 2016-04-28 ... | reverse complement strand
GTGCACCTGGTTTGGGACCAGGGGGTCGTAGGTTCGAATCCTACTGCTCCGACCATCATCTTTAAGATGAGATAAAAAACCGCTAAGTTAGCGGTTTTTTTACGTCTGAATTAATTGATTATGTTATTAATATAATATTTATAACGTATTAGATTTATTATTTTAAACTTCAAAACTATAAGTGATTGGGAAGAGATGCTTTTCTATTTTATTTTTATCATTATTATTTTAGCTGTTCTTACTTATTTGAAATCGCCCCATTTTAAAGGAAAGATGGGTGAACTCATGGTTGCCGTACATGTCGATAAAGCATTAGGCGATGAGTATATTCTGTTAAATAACTGTACGATTCCTGATCAAGAGCAGGGAACAACACAAATTGATCACATTCTAATAAGTCCTTACGGTGTTTTTATTATAGAAACGAAAAACTATACGGGTTGGATTTTTGGTAGTGCTCGTCAGAAACAATGGACGCAAAAGATTTATAAAAAAAGTTATAAATTTCAAAATCCATTACATCAAAACTACAAACACATGAAAGTTTTGGAGATGATTTTAAGTGATATACTTGAACCAAAATATTTGCATTCAGTTATTGTTTTTACTCCTAGAAGTGAATTCAAAACAGAGATGCCTGAAAATGTATTTCGTGGAAAGGCATGGATAAATTATGTAAAGAGCTTCAATGAGGAAGTAATCAGTTCAATGAAGCAAAAAAGAATTCATTACAGAATAGAAAAAGAAATATTGGAATCTTCATGGAAAACAGATCGCCAACATGTTGAATATCTCAAACAGAAAAGTACGAATAACAAGCACTTGAATTAGAAAAACAATTACTGAAAGTCGGTGTAGTAACGCAATCACGATATTTTGATCACAAAACTAATCCTACAGGACACGAATATCAATTTCTATTGGGCACTAAACCTGCTCAACTGACTTTGCAGGATACACTTCAGTTTATGGTTACATATAGAAAAAATGATTTGATCAAGAACACAAAAAACATAAATGTTAGGGTTTATAGCGCACCATATTTTTGCCATGTTTCACCCGTTTCATAGTTTGCATAATGGCTTTTCAGTTCATGCAGTGATTGGCTTTGGTAGATTGCAAAAACGATCATGATCAAAAACAGGCTGATCAACTTAATGGCGCGTTTATGTTTATATTCACCCTCATATAAATAGAAAATACAGTAAAAAGCGATGATCAAATAGGTGCAAAATAAAGAGTGAAAGCCCAGATAGAGCAACAGTAGTGCTGTAATCGCCAGAGCAATTCGATTTTTTAAGATGTTGGGGCGCAGGCTGAGTACGTTCAGAATCAACAGACCCAAAGAAGTCCAGAACAGATAGGCTTGACCCCCGATAATGACAATATAGGTCGACTGTAGCCACAACAGCACTAGCCATACAAAAACGGAAAAAATAATAAATTTGGAGGGGCCTGAAGATTCGGGCAAAGTGTGTTTCATATGATATTGGTTTTTTAAATAGCTGTTTGTTTGGGGGATTAAAAACGAAACTTCAATAAATCTTTGGTTTTGATCTTGGTCAGTAGCACACAGAACAAAGACAGTGAACCGCCAATCAACATAGCGGGCACCACGCTAAAAAAGCGTGTCATCACACTGGACTGCAATGCACCCAGCTCATTACTCGAGGTGACAAAGATGCCATTAATGGCAGCGACACGTCCAAGCATGTCCTTGGGTGGAATCAGTTGCAGAATCGTTTGACGAATGACTATGTTGATACTGTCACATGCTCCCATGATAATGAGAACTGCGACAGAAAAATACAGTTGTCTGGTAACAGCAAATAATAAAGTACAGAGGCCAAAGCCTGTCACTGCTATGAGCATCATCTGCCATGGTCTAGATTTTGGTGGATAGCGAATTAAAATGATCATCATCACCAATGCGCCAAAAGCAGGTGCAGCGCGTAATAGACCAAAACTATCGGCACCGACATGCAAAATATCTTGGGCAAAAATGGGCAGTAGCGCGATGATGCCGCCAAAGAAAACAGAGCCGAGATCGAGAAACATCGCCCAAAAAATAATTTTGGTTTTAAAAATAAATTGTATTGCATCTTTTAGACTTTGAGTTACCGATTCTGTTTGGATTTGAGGAAAATCTCGTTTTTGCAAACACCAGAGGGCAATACTGCCACTTAAAAAAAGTGCCACGATGACGCTAAAAGTAATATCCAAATCCAGATGTGCCAATAGAAAACCGCCAACCACGGGTGCAAGTATGCCGCAAGCTTGCCAGCACATGCTGGTCCATGTTGCTGCATTAGTATACAAATGTTCGGGTACGACAAAAGGACGTAAAGAATTAAAGCAGGGACTGTATATGCCGCGAATACAGCCAAATAAAAATAAAATACTCAAGGATGAGATTAATAATAAATTTGCACTGATGGTTTGGGTGTGGAAAAGATCAAAACTGATCCACAAAGCAATCGATAAGGGGATGGCAAAGCTAAAACTGATTTGTAAAATACGCTGCCGATTAAAACGATCAGCAATATAACCACCCCATAAAGACAGCGCCAGAAAAGGTAAAAAATCCATGATCCCGAGTAAACCGAGGAAAAGTGGATTTTTGGTGATTTGATACAAATGAAAGGCAATCAGCACCTCTTGAATCAGCACCGCAAAAGTCAGGCAGCATTGATTGAGAGTCAATAACTTAAAGTCACGACTGGCAAATGCAGCAAAAGCAGAGTGGGGTGCAGCAGAAGGCATAGTATAAAAATAAAAGACAAAATGAGAAAAAGGGAAGAGCCAAAACTCCTCCCTTTTTGATGTACTTAGCGTTACTTATTGAGCAACAGCTTCAGCTTTTTCTACTTTCTTAGCAGGAACTAAGTTTGCTGGAGTCGTATAATTCAAGCCCAAAGTTGCACTTGAGTATTGACGGATTTGATCTAACAACGCTGGATCTGTTGAAAGGTCTTTACCATAAGAACGTACGATCTCATGCAATTTGTCATTCCATACACCTTTAGTCTGCTCAGGGAATGCTTTTTCAAGCAAGTTAAGCATGATGTAAGGTGATGTAGATGCACCCGGAGAAGCACCTAACAATGCAGTTACAGACTTGTCTTTAGATGCAAAGATTTCTGTACCGAATTGCAATTTAGCAGGTTTGCCTGGCTCTTTTTTGATGATCTGAACGCGTTGACCACCTTGTTGTAAATGCCAGTCTTTAGGATCAGCTTCAGGGTAGTATTTTTTCAACTCGTTGAAACGATCTGCATCAGACATTAACACTTGGCTTACGAGATACTGAACAAGATCAGCATTTTGTAGACCAATTGCAGCCATAGGCAAGACGTTGTTTTTGTTGGTCGATGCAAGCAAATCAAGCTGTGAACCATGTTTTAGGAACTTGTTTGAATAGGTTGCAAATGGGCCAAACAACACATATTTTTTACCGTCGATATAACGGGTATCGATATGTGGAACAGACATTGGAGGCGCACCCAGATCAGCACGACCATAGACCTTGGCTGTGTGTTTTGCTGTTACCGAAGGATTGTCAGTCACAAGGAACTCACCACCCACAGGGAAACCCGCATATTGTTGCGCTTCTGGTAAACCAGTCATTTGCAATAATTTAATTGCAGCACCGCCAGCACCAATAAACACGAAACGTGTTTTTACATGACTGACTTCACCAGATTTGACATCTTTGAATGCAACAGACCAAGTATTATCGTCATTCTTACTAATCCCAGTGACTTCAGTCGAAGTTCTGAGTTTAAAGTTTGGACTTTTCTCGAGATTGTTAATCAATTGCTTGGTGATTGCACCGTAGTTCACGTCAGAACCAACGTCCATACGAGTTGCAGCCACTTTTTGCTGAGGATCACGACCGTCCATCACCAATGGTGCCCACTGCTGAATTTCGGCTTTGTCCTCACTCAATTTCATGCCAGCGAATAACGGATTTTGAATCATGGCAGCATAACGCTTTTCCATGAAGTTCACGTTATCGCCCCATACGAATGCAATGTGTGGTACTGGGTTAATGAATGTACTTGGTGTTTCTAATACACCTTGTTTCACTTGATAAGCCCAGAATTGCTTAGCAATTTCGAATTGGCTTGCTACTTTAACCGCTTTAGAAATGTCCATTTTACCGTCTTTTTCTTCGGTATAGTTCATTTCCATAAAGCCAGAGTGTCCTGTACCCGCATTGTTAAAGCCATTTGAACTTTCTTGTGCGACTGCATCAAGACGTTCATACATGCGGATGTTCCAGTCAGGTTGTAACTCGTTGAGGTAAGTACCAAGTGTGGCACTCATGATTCCACCGCCGACCAATACAGCATCAACAACAGTTTCATCATTTTTCGTTTTAATTGCCTTAGACGTAATCGGTCTAAAAAGAAAGGCAATAGCAATCACTATTAGTACCAGTAATAGTACTAATAAATACTTCCAGAATTTTTTCATTCAATTTACCTTAAAAATTAAATGACTCCCTATATCGGTAATATAGAGAGAAAGGATTTCAATAAGAATTGGCGCAATCAAGGCACATCAGTAAAAGGGTTGTCTTGACTGATGTTTGGAGAAAAAGTTCGTGAATTTTACTTTAAAATAGAAAGGATTTTGGTATACCAAATGTTGCAATATGTATTATTCAAGTCATTTTGAATGGTAGATTATAGGTCTTATTGTTTCTTGTTCTAGTCAATCTAAGTTTTGTAGGTTAAAGGGACATTTAATATTTATAACCATTAAAAAAAGGCTGTCTAATGACAGCCTTTTTCCACTCGGTAAATGACCTTACCAGCTTAACGCACCACCAGTTTGGTAATCCGTAACGCGCGTTTCAAAGAAATTCTTCTCTTTACGCAAGTCCATCATCTCAGACATCCATGCAAATGGGTTTGTTACACCAGCGAATTGCTCTGGTAAACCAAGTTGCGATAAACGACGGTTACAGATGAATTTCAAGTATTCTTCCATCATGCTTGCATTCATACCCAATACACCACGTGGCATCGTATCACGTGCGTATTCGATCTCAAGCATTGTACCTTCAAGAATCATTTGAATGACTTCTTGTTGGAATTCGGCAGTCCAAAGGTGAGGGTTCTCAATCTTGATTTGGTTGATCATATCAATACCAAAGTTCAAGTGCATAGATTCATCACGTAGGATGTATTGGAACTGTTCAGCAACACCGTTCATCTTATTACGGCGACCCATACTCAAGATTTGAGTGAAGCCACAGTAGAAGAAGATACCTTCAAGTACACAGTAGAATGCGATCAAGTTACGAAGTAAGCGTTGGTCGTTTTCAGGTGTTCCTGTGTGGAATGTAGGATCACTTAAAGATTGTGTATATTTCAAGCCCCATGATGCTTTACGTGCAACACTTGGAATCTCACGGTACATGTTGAAGACTTCGCCTTCATCCATACCTAAAGATTCAATACAGTATTGATACGCATGTGTATGAATCGCTTCTTCAAATGCTTGACGCAAAATGTATTGGCGGCATTCAGGGTTTGTAATATGGCGATAGATTGCTAATACCAAGTTGTTTGCAACCAACGAATCTGCAGTTGAGAAGAAACCTAAAGAACGCATGACAATGGTACGCTCATCTTCGGTTAAGCCATTTTCAGACTTCCAAAGCGCGATGTCATGGTTCATGTTTACTTCTTGTGGCATCCAGTGGTTTGCACAACCGTCTAGATATTTCTGCCAAGCCCATTCGTATTTGAACGGTACAAGTTGGTTTAAGTCCGCACGACAGTTAATCATCGCTTTGTCGTCAACTTGTACACGTTGTGCACCCATTTCTAGTTCTTCTAGACCTGGAGCAACATCTAAACTTTCTAAGGCGTTAGATGCTCTTGCCAACGGATCGGCTGGATTTGTTGATCGGCTTCGAGCGGTTGAAGCGGGTTGTGCAGTTGCCACATTCTTCTGTGGTTGCTCTGCAGCAGATACCATCTGCGGATTAGCCGCTTTTTGCGGTTCGACGGGCGCAGACTTGTGTTCAGGTGCAGCCGGTTTTTGCGAATCATCTTCGAAATCGTCCCAACTTAGGATAGACATATCAATTCTCTCTACGTTGCTTTATATCTTTTATCGACATCCAGCAGTGCTGAGATGTCTTACTATACGCTTAATTTGTGAAAGCAAAATTAAGTTTTGCCAACCGTTGTTCTAAAACTGTGCATAGAACGTGATTCTCACGACTTATTTTGCTTTCGCTTTTTGCTTTGGTTTGCTTTTACCCAAAAGTAGGCAATGGGCATATAAAACAAAACCACAAAGGAAATCACCAAGGTCGCAAGACCTAACATATAGTTATGTGTCATATGGAGCATGGTGGGTTCCTCTGTTAATTATATGATTGAAGTTATAAATATTTCTTCAACCAATCCCACGTTGTTTTCTGAAGAAAACCGTAATAGCTAAGATTTACTTCTGAAATCAAAATATTGTCATTACTATCGAGGTGCTTCGAAAGCTTTGTATAAGCTTGTTCTGCAGTACCGTTATAATAAATAAACCAATGGGATTTCATTACTTTTTCATAATCATTGAAGGTTTTAATTTCATTGATTAATCCATCGTAATTTTGACCTATTTTATTTAGGTCATAGCTTACCGAATAAACTGCCATTTATATCTCCTTAAATATCATTCATTAGAGCAGTTGTTACCCAAAAGTCCTTGACGATATTGCGAGATCAGGCGATTATTCACCTGCTTTTTACGAAGCAATATGTCGAAGAACTCGCTTCTTAGACTGGAAAGGGGATCTGTAGGAAGATTCCCTTTTTTTTATGTCTAAAATTTGTCTCTTAGGATTAGTAGTAGGAATTACTTTGCCTCTGAGTTGAATTAACTATTTACATAATTAATCCAAGAATTCTAACTTTTTTAATCTCCCTAAGTCCCTCTTTTAAAAGAGGGACTCTCACACCTCAATAAGTTTGGTGTAATTCCCCTCCTTTTAGGAGGGGTTAGGGGAGGTTATTACTGACAAGCCTCACAGTCTGGATTGTCAATTGAACACGCCATTGGCACTGGAGCTGCTTGACCGAAGCCTTCATCTTCAGCAACCACTTCTGGTTTAACTTCCTGAGCAACTGCTGCAACAGGCGCTGCCGTTACAGTTGCAGGTTTTACTGCATTCAATGCACCAGTGTTAATGGTTGATTTCTCAGCAGAAGTTGCACCTAAAGCTCGGAGGTAATACGTCGTTTTCAGACCACGTAACCAAGCCATTTTATAGGTCAAGTCCAGTTTCTTACCGTTTGCACCAGAGATGTAAAGGTTTAAAGACTGCGCTTGATCGATCCATTTTTGACGACGTGATGCAGCATCCACAATCCAGCGTGGCTCAACTTCAAATGCCGTCGCGAAGATTGCTTTAAGCTCTTCAGGAATACGAGAAATCTTCTGAACTGAACCTTCAAAGTGTTTCAGATCATTCACCATCACAGAGTCCCACAGACCACGGTCTTTCAACGCACGTACTAGGTACGGGTTGATCACTGTGAACTCGCCTGATAGGTTCGATTTTACATATAAGTTTTGGAATGTTGGCTCAATCGACTGAGACACACCACAAATGTTTGAAATGGTTGCAGTCGGTGCAATGGCCATCACGTTCGAGTTACGCATACCGTCTTTTTGAACTTTGGCACGTAAAGTGTCCCAGTCCAAACGTTGAGTGCGGTCAACTTCAAACATACGCTCAGGACGTGTTTTAGCAACAAGGTCAAGCGAGTCAATTGGCAGGATACCTTGATCCCACAGTGAACCTTTGAATGTCTCATAAGTACCACGTTCAACAGCCAAATCACTTGATGTTGAAATTGCGTAGTAGCTGATCACTTCCATTGATTCATCAGCAAAGTCTACTGCTGCATCAGAACCATAAGCGAGTTGCATTTCATACAGCGCATCTTGGAAGCCCATGATACCCATACCCACTGGGCGGTGTTTCAAGTTCGAGTTTTTCGCTTGTGGCACAGCATAGTAGTTAATGTCGATCACGTTATCGAGCATACGAACCGCTGTTTTTACTGTACGTGCAAGCTTTTCACGGTCTAACACACCACCTTGAACGTGTTGTACAAGGTTGATCGAACCTAAGTTACATACCGCAATTTCATCTTTGCTTGTGTTTAATGTGATTTCTGTACACAAGTTAGAAGAGTGAACTACGCCAACGTGTTGTTGTGGTGAACGTAAGTTACATACGTCTTTGAATGTGATCCACGGGTGACCAGTTTCAAACAACATCGACAGCATTTTGCGCCACAAATCTTTTGCACGGATTTTCTTGTGCAACATGTTTGTTTCTTTCGCAATCGCTTCATAGTGTGCATAACGCTCAGCGAATTCTGCACCCATTAAGTCGTGTAGATCTGGTGTTTCAGATGGCGTGAACAGGGTCCATTCAGCATCTTCAAAAACACGTTGCATAAATAAGTCAGGAACCCAGTTCGCGGTGTTCATGTCATGCGTACGGCGACGGTCATCACCAGTATTTTTACGTAGCTCTAGGAACTCTTCGATGTCCAAGTGCCAAGTTTCAAGGTATGCACAGACTGCACCTTTACGCTTACCACCTTGGTTTACTGCAACAGCAGTATCGTTCGCCACTTTAAGGAATGGAACAACACCCTGAGACTTACCGTTTGTACCTTTGATATACGAGTTCAAGGCACGAACTGGCGTCCAGTCATTACCTAAACCGCCTGCCCATTTAGATAGCATTGCGTTATCACGCATAGCGCCATAAATGTCATACAAGTCATCATCAATGGTCGTTAAATAGCAGCTCGACAACTGTGGACGTAGTGTACCTGAGTTAAATAGGGTAGGCGTAGATGCCATGTAATCGAAGCTAGACAATAAGTTGTAGAACTCGATTGCACGTTCTTCACGGTTTGCTTCGTTGAGTGAAAGACCCATCGAAACACGCATAAAGAATAATTGTGGCAATTCGAAACGCACGCCATCTGAGTGGATGAAGTAACGGTCAAATAATGTTTGTAGACCTAAGTACGTAAATTGGTTTGAGCGTTCTGGTTGAATCGCTGCGGCCAATTTCGCAAGGTCAAAGTTAAGAAGCTCTGGTGAAAGTAGGTCTAGCTCAATACCTTTCTTCAGGAAAGTTTCTAAAGCATCGCCTTCAGCTGTGTCTTCAGACAAGCCAAGGAAAGTTAAACCTGTTGCGACCAATTCATCACGAAGTAGGCGAGCCGTCACGTAGGTATAGTTTGGTTCTTGTTCGATACGTGTACGTGTTGCCATCATCATCGTGGTTGCGATATCAGACGCTTTTACACCGTTGTAAAGGTTTTTAATGGTTTCATCGATGATCGCTTGAACATTGATGCCTTCTAAACCTTCAGCCGCTTTTGTTACAGTCGCTTCAAGCTTACGCATGTCAAGCGGTTGAAGCTGACCATTGGCGTCAGTGATTTGTAAGGTTGGGTGATGGTTTTCACCTGCTTGTTTACGTGCATCAGCACGTTGATCGCGGTAGATGACATACGCACGAGCAACTTTCTGTTCACCTGTACGCATCAGCGCAAGTTCAACTTGGTCTTGGATTTCTTCGATGTGAATTGTACCGCCAGAAGGTAGGCGGCGACTGAACGTATTTAATACCATCTCGGTAAGTTGAGAAATACGATCGTGGATGCGGCTTGAGTCAGCACTTTGTTGGCCTTCAACAGCCAAAAATGCCTTACCAATGGCAACAGAGATTTTTTCTGCGTCAAAGCTGGCAACATCTCCAGTGCGTTTAATCACCTGAATTTGACCAGGGGTTGAATTCGATACGCTCATGCTAGCATAGCTCCATTTTGTCATCTATTTTTATGTCTATGGACCGTTTGAACTGGGCAATTTTTATGCCACAGTGTTTGAGGTTTAAACACAAGACCTAGTGGTTTAAAAATTAATTGAACACAAGATACGGGAAAATTCAGGGTAGATCAATATTGACATTTTATTAAATATTTTGATCGATCTGGTCTCGAAAAGATCTCAAAAAGATCCCTTTTTTATGATTCTTGTATTAAGCCTTATTAGACAAGGCGATAGCATAACAAAGCTCGGTTTAAGTGCTTATAGATAACATTGTGGATAAGTTCAAAACAGACGAATGAGTGAGTTATAAACTGTTCAAACAGTGACTTGGTATGAAAAATCGCCATTTTGTAAAGAAACGTTTCTTTTGCTTTGGTTGGATATACAGCAAACGCGAGAAAGCGCTCATTTGGAGGCTAAAAAAATGTATAACAAAATGCTACTTTGATGTATCAGTTTGGTGAACAAGATCTTGTTTACAATGTAAACGTGTGTATATTGCAAAATATATCAGAGCGTATCCCTTGGATTTTAAAGGATACGTTAAGTCGTCAAAATAAAGGGGCACTCCATGAGCCAAGAAGAAAAGTTACCAAAAATTTTAATCGTAGAAGACGATGAGCGCCTAGCTCGCTTAACTCAAGAGTACCTGATCCGTAATGGTCTTGAGGTTGGGGTAGAACCCGATGGTAACCGTGCCATTCGCCGTATTATTGCAGAACAACCCGATATGGTGGTGTTGGATGTGATGCTTCCAGGTGCAGATGGTTTAACCATTTGCCGTGAAGTTCGTCCACATTATCACCAACCGATTTTGATGTTGACTGCACGTACCGAAGATA